>Ga0209770_10000510_pt1 | contig 21328 bp, 22 predicted proteins | sample LauGreSu1BDMLBDD_2_FD_187572 | JGI IMG/M metagenome (GOLD analysis project Ga0209770, IMG submission 187572) | Freshwater lake microbial communities from Lake Michigan, USA - Su13.BD.MLB.DD (SPAdes) (version 2) | ecosystem: Environmental > Aquatic > Freshwater > Lake | place: Lake Michigan, USA...
GTTGATTACATTAGATATTGATAAGAACATCGTGGGCCAGATTGATGACCAGATCGTTGGCGGTGAGAGCAAAGTCGAACGTATCGTTGCAATCCCAGCGCGAATCACCCCCGTGAGTGCGCGTATCGCAGGCTGCAGAATTTCATAACCTAAGCACCTGCCGCTAAAGTGTGCCGTTATGAGTACACCACAAACATGGCTGACCCAAGAGGCAGCCGATCGCCTTCAAGCTGAGCTTGAATATCTCGAGGGCCCTGGCCGTCGCGATGTCACAGCAAAGATTGAAGCTGCGCGCGCCGAAGGTGATCTCAAAGAAAACGGTGGATACCACGCTGCTCGCGATGAGCAAGGAAAGATGGAAGCACGTATTCGCCAACTTAAACAGATTTTAGAGAACGCTCACATTGGAACTCCACCTGCAAGCGAAGATGGTGTTGTCGGTGCGGGCATGGTTGTGACCGCGCGCATTGCAGGCGATGAAATGAAATTCCTTTTGGGCTCACGCGAAATTACATCTGATGAATACGATGTATATAGCGAGAAGTCACCACTTGGTAGCGCCGTCATGGGTGCCAAGATCGGCGATACCGTTTCTTACACAGCCCCTAGCGGCAAGGCAATCTCGGTCGAAATCCTCGAGGCTCGCTTTATTTAGTTTCTAGTCTGGCTAATTAGCTGCTCGGGCATACTTTCGTACGCTCAAGGGAATAAAGATCGCCATCAAAAGAACCATGTAAATCAGTGATGTGAGCAATGGGTTTTCACTTGGGAATGATCCAGCGGTAGCACCGAACTGATTCTCAAGACCAAAGAGTGAACGACATCCTGCCACCATAGTTGATACTGGATTCCATTCGGCAAAGTATTGAAGCGCACGAGGCATTCCAGTTGTTGGGGCAAAGGCATTTGATAGAAACGTAAGCGGGAATGTCACGATAAAAGATACGTTCTGAACTACTCGAGCATCCTTGGCTGAAAGCCCCACAAGTACGCCAACCCACGAGAGCGCGTAACCAAAGAGGAGAAGGAATAAGAAGCCCAGAAGCACGTTTCCGGTTCCGCCCGTTGGGCGCCAACCGACGACATATCCTGTGATTCCCATAACGGTAAGAACTACGATGTTAAGAAGTGAATCTCCGAGTGTGCGTCCGATGATGAGCGCACTTCGTGAAATTGGTAGCGATCTGAAACGATCGATCAAACCCTTCTTCATATCATCTGCTAACCCTGAAGCTGTTCCTGCGAGAGTAAATGCGACTGTCTGCACGAAGATTCCAGGCATAAGGAGCTGCACATATCCCCCAGGCTGGCCCGATTCAATTGAGCCACCGAATACAAATCTAAAAAGAAGTACAAACATCACTGGCTGGATCGTTGAGAAAATTAGAACTTCAGGAACGCGCACCAAGAGCAAGATCTGACGGCGAGTAATAATGAAAATATCTTGAAGGTTTCTCATTTCTTAACCTCTTCCTTGATCTCTTCTGCAACATGGCCCGTCAGCGACATAAAGACATCATCGAGAGAGGGGCGCTTGAGCGAAACATCCAACGGATGAATGCCTGCGCTATCGAGTTCGCGCAATGCTTCGATCAAAGCTGCTGATCCTGTCGAAACTGGGGCTGAGATCAGGCGCATTCCTTCATCAAGGGAAGCAGGGCTCTGACTGACTCGGCTAACGATCTCCATTGTCTTTGAGATGTTGCTCTGCTCAACAACAATCTGAAGGCGTTCTCCACCAACCTGCTTCTTGAGGGCATCAGAAGTTCCGCGAGCAATTACCTTGCCGTGATCGATCACTGCGATTTCATCAGCTAATTGATCTGCCTCTTCCAAATACTGTGTTGTCAGTAGAAGGGTTACTCCACCTTTAACGAGCTCTTGAATAACTTCCCACATCTCTTGGCGACCCCGTGGGTCGAGCCCTGTTGTCGGCTCGTCAAGGAAGAGCACCTTTGGCTTAACAATCAACGATGCAGCTAAATCAAGGCGACGACGCATTCCACCTGAGTAAGTCTTTATTGGGCGACGCGCACTGTCGGTAAGTGAGAACTGCTCGAGCAATTCTTCAGCACGTGCAATTGCTTGCTTCTTTCCTAAATGATAAAGCTGACCAAACATCACCAAGTTGTCCCAACCGGTGAGAATCTCATCAACTGCTGCGTACTGTCCTGAAAGACCAATAATCTCGCGAACCTTCTCTGGATGCTTAACAACATCAATTCCACCCACTGTTGCGCGACCTGAATCAGGATTAAGCAAGGTAGCGAGAATTCTCACAGTTGTTGTCTTTCCAGCACCATTTGGGCCTAATACGCCTAAAACAGTTCCTTCTTCGACATCTAGCGAGAGATGATCTAGGGCACGCACCTTACCCTTGTCATAAGTTTTAACGAGGTCTTCAGCGATGATTGATTTCACGCGGTAAACTTATAACCTTGTTCTAGAATTTCCAAATATCTCTCAATTTCATATCAGTACAACTTAAATGGGGTTAATCATGTCGATGAACGCGCCAGCTAAAGCACATACACATAAAGAAATTATGGTCATCCTCGGAGGCCTGATGACTGGCCTTTTGCTTGCGGCCCTCGATCAGACAATCGTCTCGACCGCCCTTAAAAGTATTGTTGAAGAGTTCAACGGACTCAACCACTACACATGGGTTGTTACCGCGTACTTGCTGACATCTACAGCATCTACTCCACTCTATGGAAAGATTTCAGATATCTACGGACGTCGTCCCGTCTTTCAATTTGCGATCGTTACCTTCTTATTAGGTTCACTTCTAGCTGGCGCTGCCCAAGATATGAACCAGCTCATTGCAACTCGTGCGCTGCAAGGACTTGGTGCCGGTGGTCTGATGGCACTTACATTTGTAATCATCGGAGACATCGTTCCTCCCCGTGAACGTGGCCGTTATCAAGGTTACTTCGGTGCAGTCTGGGGACTTTCATCCGTTGCTGGCCCATTACTAGGTGGCTTCTTCTCAGATCACGAAACCATTCTTGGTATCACTGGATGGCGCTGGATTTTCTATATCAACATTCCATTCGGAATCCTTGCACTTATTCTTACAAGTGCCACGCTGCACTTAGCTAAGCAGAAGCGCGATCACTCCATTGATTATTTGGGTGCCGCACTCCTTGTTACATCTGTAACTCTTATCTTGCTCTCACTCAGTGTTTATGGTCCACAACAGGGTTGGACTGATTCACGCACACTTGGTTATCTGGCTATCGGAGTAATCCTTGCAACGTTCTTCATCTGGTGGGAAGCGCGTGCAAAAGAGCCGATCATTCCTCTTTCACTCTTTAGCAATCACACTTTCAGCCTCACGTCAGTCCTTGGATTCATTATCGGTGCCGGAATGTTTGGGGCGATCGTCATGCTTCCTCTCTATCTCCAAGTAGTAAAGGGCGATAGCGCGACATCTGCAGGCTTAAAACTCATACCTCTCATGCTTGGAATCGTCACAACCTCAATCTTTAGCGGTAAGCAGATCTCAAAGCATGGCCATTACAAGCGTTTTCCAATTATGGGAACAGCGATTATGACCGTTGGAATCTTGGCAATGTATCGCCTCGAAATCGATACACCTTTCTGGGAGATCGCAATCTACGCCGTAATGGTGGGCGCTGGCCTTGGTCTTTCAATGCAGACAATTGTTATTGCACTTCAAAACTCCGTTGAGTTTAAAGATATGGGAGTTGCTACAAGTTCAAATACCTTCTTCCGCTCATTGGGATCTGTTTTTGGTACCGCACTATTTGGAGCAATTCTTTCAAACCGTCTCGGCCACTACTTGATCGTAGGTCGTGAGGATCTATTGGCGAGTAACCCAACTGCCGCACTATCTTTCAATGAGAGTGACATTGAAAAGATCAAACAGAACACCGCTGTTATTGCCCAGCTTCCACCAGAGGCGCAGAACACCGCGCTTAATGCTTTCGTCGATTCATTCCACGTAGTCTTCCTCGCGGCAGCGCCACTTACGGCAATTGGATTCTTCCTCGCACTCTTCTTGCGTGAAACTCCTCTTCGCACCAGCGAAGATTACACAGCTGCTCGTCAAGATTCAGCAGGCGAAGCAGTCGGTTAATCCCGAGCCATACGATGAAATTGCAATCACCATTACGTGACCTTCCTCGTGAAGTAAGCGTCCTAGTTGTTGCATCCTTCTTTGTCGCTGTTGGCTTTGGAATCATCGTTCCAGCAATCCCACTCTTCGCAAGATCATTCGGCGTCAGTAACGCAGCCGTAGGATTGATCATCTCCCTCTTTGCTCTATCTCGCTTTGCATCAGGTTTGTTCTCGGGCAAGCTCGTTGATAAATTCGGTGAGCGCACTGTCTTTGCCGTCGGTGTTGCTTTTGTCGCACTCTCTGTTGGTGCAAGCGGACTTGCCCAGAGTTACAACCAGCTCCTCTTCTTTCGCGCAGCAGGTGGACTCGGCTCATCGATGTTCTCTGTCGCTGCAAGCTCAGTTATCTTGCGCTCAGTAAGTGATGCTCAACGTGGACATGCTCAATCTGTCTATAACGGTTCTTTCTTGTTAGGCGCTATTGCTGGACCTGCAATCGGTGGCGGACTAGCAGCCGTCTCCTTGCGCGCTCCATTTTTTGTCTACGCTATCGCGCTATCGATTTCAGGCACAGTCGCATTTATTTTCTTTACTAGCGAACACCTACAAGCTCCAAAGAAGAGCGAAGGTAAGAAAGCTGCGATGTCACTTAAAGATGCTCTCGCTCTCAAGGGTTATCGCTATGCGCTTGTTATTACTTTCGTCGCAAGCTGGGTTCTCTTTGGCGTCCGTACATCAATCTTGCCGCTCTTTATCACCGAACAACTTAAATCAACAGCTGCAGTAGTTGGGTGGGGGTTTACCATTTCAGCCGTTATACAAGGAACTCTGATCTTGCGCGCGGGAAGACTGTCAGATGAACGCGGCCGCAGATTTATCCTGGTCATTGGAACAACAATTGCCTTCGTCGGCATCGTCATCATGACATTGACTCTTAATCCACTCATGTTCTTTATCTCGATGGCGATCATGGGCCTTGGAAACGCTTTTCTCGCAAGCGGTCCAGCAACCATTGTCGGCGATCTCATTGAAGGAAAGGGCGGACAAGTCATCGCTTTATTCCAGATGGCAGGAGATGCCGGAATGATTGTGGGGCCCGTGGTTGTAGGTTTTATTGCAGACCATTACGGCTACCGTGCCGCCTTTGGCCTAAGCGGATTAGTTTTCTGTATTGCGATTGTGCTCTCAATGAAAATGCCCGAGACTCGAAAGTCCCGGGCATCTCATGAAATTATTGATCCGCTGAATTAATCGTTTCCGCGAAGGATTGAGATTAAGCGAAGCATTTCAAGATAGAGCCAAACGAGAGTAACCATCAGACCAAATGCTGCGCGCCATGATTCAACTTGTGGCACTCCTGCTTTGATTGAGCGATCAATCTGATCTAGATCCATCACGATAAAGAGTGAAGCAAGAACTACTCCACCGGCTGCAAGTATCAAACCGAGACCACTGACACCGTAAAGCCCGCCGGGTGTACCTGTAAAGTTTGCGATGATGCTCACTAATGCAAGACCGAGGTATCCAATCATCGCACCAAACATCACGCGCTGGAACTTAGGAGTTACACGAATACGTCCACTGCGATATGCAAAAAGCATTCCACCGAATGCACAGAGTGTTGCAAGTACAGCTTGGCTTGCAATACCTGGGTATGCAGCTTCAAAGTAACTTGTGATTGTTCCTAAGAAGAGACCTTGGAATGCTGCGTATGCAACAATGAGTACCGGACGAACTGTCTTACTAAAAGTATTGATCAAGCTCAGTGCAAATCCACCAAAGAGGCCGATCATAAGTGCACCGCCACCGAGATTTGCATTCCATGCATACGCACCAACAACAAGAAGAACAGCAAAGAGGGAAGCAGTTTTAACGACAACATCTTCCATTGTCATGCGGCCTGTCTGCACTGATGATGCAGATGGCGCTGAGTATGTCTCTTCTAAAGTCTGTGATGGAACACCTTGTGAATCCATGCGGGCAAAACCTTTGCCCGAGAATGAACGCGCTAGGACTGGATTAGAACTCTTCACGTAAAGCACCTTTCATAATGCCTTGGGGAAACCAAGGATTTCATTCCTAATTCTAGGGCTAGAACTTTTCCCTAGTAGGTTTTAGGAAGGAAGCACGCTGTGCCCCCGGTGGGGGTCGAACCCACACTTGGAGAATTTTAAGTCCTCTAAGTGAAACTCCAGGTTTCCAGAATTATCGGATTTTGAGCGTGAATCAAACCTTAGAAATCGATATTCACTTTCCACTTCTTTGCTTTCAACTCAGTGGCAGAAAAATCGTAACTTCCAAGACCGACTAATTCAATACTGTAGAACTGTGCGCTCTTGACCTTTACTTTACCCACAAACTTACACGAACCTTGAATCAAGTTTCCAGATGAATACTTAGTAATCCACAGAATACTCGATAGGCCACCAGTTCCAATAATCTTGCTTGACTCATTCTTCACGCGAACTCGAGTTGCGGAAGAAATCTTCGCTGCATATTCATCAAAGCTCGGAGTGAGGTACAGATAATTGGGCGCACCACAAACATCTTTTACGGTTGCTCCATTGAAACGAGCAACGTTGCCGACTGTTGCAACTTCATTTACTGTTATTTGAAGAGTGTAAGTTGCCGCAGCTTGTGCGCTTGCGGAACCAAATAATTGCGCGGATGCAAGGAGTGAGATTAGGAATAAACTTATCTTTTTCATACCGTATAGGTTATGCGCCTTGCTTTGTCATTGACAAGCAGTGACCAGTCATAAATGTGATGTCTGACAAGTCATAAACAATTAGGAAATCAAACGTCCTTACGGCGCTCAACATAATCTACAGATCGCATCTGAAAATATGATGCAAGGCCTCTGATGAATGATGTTTGCAGATAACTTATGCACCAGATAAGGCATATAACGAGTAGTCCAAGGAAGAAATAGGCACCTTCAGGTCGTGCAAATAGAAGAAAAATCACAAGCAGCACTGCGGCGACAGAATTCAAAATTTGGAGAACTGAGCCAATTTTTTCAAAGAGGGTTCCATAACGAAAAACTCTCTCAGCGGCATCCGTGCCAGCATCCACAGAAAGTTCAGTTATTGATGATTTCGGTTTAAAACTTGTAGATTCACTTTCAGAGTTTGCTTCACCTTGTGATCTATTGATCAACTTGACTCGCTCAGGATTTACCGTCCGATTGCATTTTGTACACAAATCGCCTTCAAGCTTTGGAATTCCGCATTGGCAAAAATCAGTCACTTTAATCCTCCTGAGATTTTCATTTTCTTAGTATGTCAGAGTCGGACTTATCTTCAATGGAATGACTGGTTAAGCCCAAAATTCGATGCAGTCTAGAGCAGTCATTATCTTGAATTTAGAAGTTGAGATGAAAAAATCGAATATTGGTTATACACCAGCGCGCCGAGAGGAAGAGTAGTCGTATAAATGGCGTTCCATTTCTCTTCCCAAGCCCGTAGGCGATGAGCGTAAAGCCGACACTACCTACTGTATTTATCATAAATTGTAAGTTGGTTTGTTCGGCAATGTTGAGGAAAAAACCTAACCACCAAAATACTGAAATGGCTGAGACCAAGAACATCTAATTACTTTGTCCATACAAGACCATCATCTGCTGAAGAAAATGCACAGGTGTAGAGAACATTACTTCGAGCCCGGTAAGTAGCACCCTCGGGCTCGCAGTTTCCTCTCTCATCGACTGGCAATTCAGATTCCTCGGACGGATCGTCTCTATCGCAAAGAAGATTCCACCCTGATACAGGATGTGTTGGGATATCGCCTGGGTCTTGAGGGCTCCAGATTAAGTCTGAAAATGTGTCTGGTCGGCCAGAATCTGGGTCGGGCTGATATCTGCCCGTGATACTCCACTTCTTGCTTTTTAAGAATTTAGCTGGATAGTGTGGCGAACAATTTCCAATACTTTGTCCCTCGAATCGAACTAGGAGTGTGTAAGAGTTGGATTGCGGCACAGCAATTGTTCCGATTCCAGTACAAGTCATCTTGACATCCAGAACATCTTCCCCATATTCATCTGTCTTCCACTTAAAATACGTGGTTTTGGAAGAGCGGGTCAATATCCGTTCACCAACAATTTTTCCACTTGCTAACATTATTTTTGCTGTATTTCCCATATACTTTTGGTTATTACAATCCTTAATGTAGTTTGGTGAAAAGTTAATGTCTTTAAGCTGTAATGTACTTGGAAATTTTGGAGATGCTGAAAATGTGTAAGGGTAAACTTCAATGATTTTTACTTGTATTTTTGTTGAAGACACGGCGTTTACCGGCGGTGTAGATAAACTCATTAGCAAGGAGGTCACTAAAACTAATGACCAGATTAACTTCAATTGATGAGTAGTTACAATATTTTTAGAATAGATCATTATGATTTACACCCATCTCCGATACCTAAATTGAAAGCATACAGGTTGATTAGTTAACTAGCAGAAATTTCTAAGCGGGCAGTAAAGAGGTAACCAGTCAGAAAAATAGCAATGGGGGGTCAGTTTGAGCCCAATGGCAGAGACAGAGGAGCGCTATTTCTTGCATATGGAGATTTCAATAACCGGTCTCGGGAAAGATTCTCTGATACCAGTGTCGAGAGGAGAAATATCGAGCGGGCTTCGAATTCCTCTTTTGCCGTTATACCAGTTCTTTTTCGACAAATTCATCCGATCATAATATGTCCAACTGCGATCTTCTACAGAGTTAATCTTGTAAATAATTGGCCCAACGTATCGCGGATGTCTAAGTTCTGCCTCTGTAATAGAAAACCAGAACTTACCTTCATTTAATTCCATTCCAAATCCACCACGCACTTCTGCAGGCAGTGCATAGTTATCGCCACCTAGGAAATTGATATCGTACTTATATACAAATTTGTCTTCTAATTCCTCGCAAGTGATATTGGTAAATGTAATCGTTGGTTTAATGTAATCTGGGCGACCATCTCCGTTAGCATCGTTTATAACGGTCGTATCTGGCTCGATAACTTCTTCACTCGGACTACTCGTTGGCTTAACTGACTTTCTAGGTGTTGGAGAAGCTGTCTTGGTGCTTACTGCTGAGGGCTTCACACTTGGTTTGGCTGTTGGTGAAGGAGTGTTTGAGGCTACAGGAAGTGTCTCTTCTGGAGACGCAGACGGTGTTGACTCTTCTACAATCGGCATTGATGTAGGAATTGGTGTCGGCAAGATCGTAGGCGCTTCAATCGATCGAGATTCGCTTTGATTTGGCGCACAGCGCACGAGTAAAAATGCGGAAAAGACTGAGAGCAAAAGAAAAATCACGAGAGTCTTTCTGTACTTGAATCTCACTTCTTTTTGTATCCTGTTGGACACTTAGGGATAACGGCGGTCACTTTCTTGGTTAATTTGCCTTTAATACAAAAAATAGTTGTTCTCTTTAAGGCAGCTGCCTTTACTTCTGCTTCTATCGCCTTTTCAGCAATTTGAACCTGGTACCTGCGTCTATTAACTTCAGACTCCTTCACAAGACTGTTGAATTCAGGAGATTGAGTTAGTGAATCAGGAACAAGATCAAGAATAAGAGAAAAATTATTCATATCACTCACTAGCAAGGTGTAATCAGGGGAAACTAATTGAGTCCCAATTGTATAAGTGGAACTGAGGCCAAGTGCCTGATAAGAAGAACTGAAAAGTTCAATAGGTGGACGCTTTTCGTTATTCAACGAATAAAATGCTAGTTTCTTATTAACTCCATTAATCACCAATGTCTCAATAATAAAATGTGTTTCACCTGGAGTTTTTAGTATGAAGAGTTGTTCGGCTTTTGAATAATCAAATACGATTCGGAGAATTGAATCTTTAGGTTGATTATCTGAGCATTGGACTTCTGTATCTGGCAGCCAACCAAGAACCCATTTTTCGTAACTTAACAAACCTCTCTCTTGGCCTTCAGCCATCAGGCTTAAATCGCGAGGGCCCTTTGCAGTGCCATACAAATCGGTTAAACCGTAAAGGTGCATAACTTCGTGCGTAATTGTAAAGGTGCCCTGATGTTTATCTAGAAGAGATGCATTGTAAATTTTGCCTTCGTTGGTTTCAATTGGTCGAAAGTACGGATCTCCAGAGCCCTCCTTCATCATCATTGCCTCAGCGATGGATGAATTAGGACTAGTTGAAGAACCTTCCAGAATGACAGCATTAATCCCGGTAAAATCAATTCTGTCATCATTGTCAGCGATAAATTTTCTAACAAAACCCCAAGTAGATTTTGATTCATCTTTATTTGACCAGGCAGAATTCTGGTTTATTTTGAGTGTATTCATTGTGTTATTTGTGAACTCAGTAAGCACGGGTTGCAACAGGATAAATTCAGGTAACGATTTACCTTTAGATAAACTCGTAATATTTGAGGCGGCTGCCTCATAATTTCTTTTGGCTTGAGTTGTGAAAATATAATTTGGATTATCCTTCAACTTGAAGGGGATTATTAAAATCTTTGGTTTGGTTAGGCTTGTTAAGCGTTCTGGAGCAATTGGAAAACCTAGAGATACAGACTGTCGGTCCGAAGACCTAATTCGGCAATTTTCTACCGATTGTGCACTTGCAATAGGAATGGGATGAAGGGATACGCTGAATAAAAATACAATTCCAACAGCCAATCGCTTCACAGCTAAAGCGTACTTACTTTAGGAGACATTTCTAAGTAGGTAGTACATAAGTAACCAGTCAGAAAATTAGCAATGGGGGGGTCTGCTTAAGCCCAATGGCAGAGGAGTTCCAGCTACCTTATTTTGTACCCTGTTGGGCACTTGATGTCATAAATGTTGGTTTTGAGCACCTTTTTAATTGACTTGCCCTTGGCACAAGTAATTTCCCGTTGCATCGGGTTAATCTTCAATTTGGGATTCTTCTTAAGATCCTGTTGTGTCAAGCGCTGAAATATAAAATTATCATTCTTTGAAACTACCAGTATTTTCCCGCTCTCAAGTTTAGTTGTTGAATACTCGCCTGGGCTGAGCGCAAGATATGCAGTGACTTCTATCGTTCCTATTTGATTGGCGATAATTTTGGGCAGTTGATTATTTGATTCTATAAAAGTGGCATTCTCGGTGATGTACATAGTTTTTCTATCTCCCGAAAATGTAAATCCTGTAAATGGATATTGATCAAATTTAGCTCCTTCTCCTGTTAAGGCAATCTTCATAGCTGGGAATGAGTTTGGCTTGCACACGTCTGTCGGGCTTTCTTCGCAAGTGAAAGCTCGGCCAACTTCGACATAGCCGCCTCTCAGAACTACTTTGTTCAAATTATTTGATGGAACTGCATTTTTTGGAAAAACTCTGCAGAAATTGGTTCCACTATTTCCAACAACCTGACAAGGAAATTGCCCAATATCTCCAAAGTCGCCGAAAGTGTCACTGTCTACGCCCCCAAATACAAAATACTTTCCAAGCAAATATGAACAAACTATGCTGCCGCAAGAAGCAATGCTGGGTGTCGGTTTCGCATCTGGAATCCCTGTTTCAGCTGCAGAAACAGGAGTCAGAGAGTAACTGAAAATAGAAATCAAAAATGCAAGGAGAATTGCAGCACAAGACTTTTTCACATTTGAATTATACGGACTTTAGGCGATATTTTTATAGCGATAGTAAAGAGTTAACCAGTCAGAAAATTAGCAATGGGGGGTCAGTTTGAGCCCAATGGCAGAGGCCCTCTAGCTCTCGGATAAAGAGAAATCAGTATCTGGTTGCGGGATGTATTCCTCTGAACCCGTACCAAAGCTATAAAGGTCAAGCGGGCGGAGTCGTACGAATGAACCAGCTTTTATCTTAACCTCAAAATTGTTGGGATTAATTTTCTCTCTCGAGAAGAGCGACAATCTTTTCAAGATTCTCATCAATTCTAGTTATTGCAAGTAGATGTAGGGCTGAAACGCTTAGCTCTGCATAGTCTTGCCAATCATTAGTGCCAACAAATGACCAGTCGCTAAACTCACCAGTTTTAATTGACTTTGAGTATTTATTTCTCAAATTCCCTCTAGTTAAATCATTCACAAGTTCTTCAGCAATTTCACGGTTCTGTTTGGCACTTCTACCCGTAACCTCTACGGGTTCAACCTTTTGACTTGTTGATTTTTCACCAGGTCTGAAAATATTGTCTTTAGCCATTTTCTCCTCAATTCGATTGTTAAGAGATTTACTAACATACACTGTGGGCTACTTCTGGGGGTCTGTTTAAGCCCAACGGCAGAGGCAGAGGAGCGTGAGCTTTGCTCGAGTCTAGATGTGGAGGCACGGAAGGTGCTGAGTACCTACACATCAGCTTCAAATCCTCCGCAGGTTTTGTATTAATTGTGTATGAATTTAAAAAGTAATGATTGCTATTGTGTTTGAATCGTTAGATAATCTATGCACGAAGACAAGTAAATAAGTGCAGACAGTGCCCTCGGTGGGGGTCGAACCCACACTTGGAGGATTTTAAGTCCTCTGCCTCTGCCGTTGGGCTACGAGGGCCATGTACGAGTGGGAAGTCTACTATCCAATTCCTGCAGCTTTTCCAGCCTGTTTAATCACCTTATCTAGCATTGCTTTGGTGAGTTTCCCGGTAAATGTATTTTGTTGGCTTGGATGATACGAGCCAATGATCGTGATCTTTTTATCTCTGTCTTTGAATGTGACTTTGGCACCGTGTGCAAATTTAGTCGTTTCGATTTCATAACCAAGTTGGCGAAGAGTTGAGATTGTTGCCTGCCATGCAAAAGATCCAAGTGCGAGATATGCATTTGTGGTCTTGCTCGCTAAAGAGAATTCATGAGTCAGAAATGGTGCGCAGGTATGGCGCTCTTCGGTGCTTGGTTTGTTATCAGGAGGCGCGCATCTAACTGCGCATGCAATACGCGTATCTTTGAGTTCTTGTCCATCTTTGATTGATGTACTTGTTGGAATTTTTGCAATGCCGTTGCGGTGAAGTGATCCGTAGAGCCAATCTCCTGAACTATCTCCAGTGAAAATGCGGCCTGTTCTATTTGCACCGTGGGCACCAGGAGCCAGGCCGATAATCATGAGTTTTGGTTTATCGCTGCCAAATGATGGGACTGGCTTTCCCCAATACTTTTCATCTTCGTAGGATTTACGTTTTGTGACTGCTACTTCTTCCCGCCATTGCACAAGGCGGGGGCAGGCGGTGCAGGCAATGATCTCTTTATTGAGGAGCGGAAGAGATTTAGCCGAACTACTTGGCAAGAGACCAGGCCATTCCATCAAGAATGTCAGACTCGGATGCGATGAATTCTGTGGCACCGGTAGCGTGCATGATGCGTGAGAGAACAAGTGTGCCTGCAGAGATCACATCAACGCGACCCGGGTGCATGTATCCGAGTGCAGCGCGTTCTTCTTGAGTACTTCGTAGAAACATCTTTGATGCAGCATGCACTTTCTCTGCTGGGATGCGTGAAAGATGAATTGCATAACGATCATAGGTTGGGAGATCGAGTGCGGCGGCAGCCACTGTTGTGGCAGTACCGGCAACTGCGATGAGAGTCTTTGCTTGAGTGATCGGAACGATCTTGGCAGCTTGTGCGATTGCTTCATCGATATCTTCGGTGGCTGATGCAACTTGACCGCTATCTGGAAGATCGTGGGTGAAATGTCGCTCAGACATACGTACGCATCCGATGTTGACGCTCTTTGCGAATTCGACTTTGTCGGTGCCTAAAACAAACTCTGTAGATCCACCGCCGATATCGACGACCAGGAATGGGCCATCTGATGGTGGAAGATCTCGGGTAGCGCCGAGGAATGAAAGTGATGCTTCTTCTTCGCCAGAGATAACTTCTGGACGCACACCAAGGCGTTCAAAGACGCCTTCGATAAAGAGATCACGGTTGGTGGCATCGCGTGTGGCACTTGTGGCGCAGAAGCGAATCTTTTCAACTCCGCGCTTTACGATTTCTGCGGCGTAGAGATCAACTGCTGTGAGTGTGCGAGTAATTGCATCGGGGTGGAACTGTCCTGTCTTATCGACGCCTTGTCCGAGGCGAACAACTTCCATCAAACGTGTGACTTCGCGGAATGAATCACCTTCGATATCTGCGATCAGTAATCGAATGGAGTTGGTGCCGCAATCAATGGCTGCTACTCGCATGGCTCGGTCTTCCACCATTCTGGTAGCAGTGCAAGTGCTTCATCGCCGAGTGGGTTTACGCCAGGACCTGCTGATAATGAATGTGCAACGAGTGAATGTAAACATTTCACTCGATTAGGCATTCCGCCGGCAGAGATTCCTTCGACTTCTGGAACATCCATCCTGAGTGCTGCGCGTGCGGCCAGATAATCATCGTGTGCTGCGGCATAGGAACCCGCGAGTTCGGCATCTGTTTCAAGGCGTTCATTCATCGTTGCCATGAGTCCAGTTGATTCAAGAGTTGAGATCGCTGCAGTTAAGCGAGGGCAGGTGGCGTAGAAAAAGGTAGGAAATGGTTCGCCATGGCTTAGGCGTGGTGGTGTTTCAACTACAGCAGCGTTTCCACATGGGCAGCGATAAGCAATCGCGTGAACATCTCGTGGAGTACGGCCAAGCTGAGTTTCGATACAAGCTAAATCTTTGGCAGTTGCTTTCTTATCAATCGGTAAAGTCATTACTTCTCACTTGTGACTTGAGTGATCGATGCAATCATGCGTGTGTACCAAGGAGCACCATCTTCAAGTTGATCAGCAACTTTATTTGTGGTGACTTCGCCTTCACCATTGGGGGTGCCGGTAACAATGTATTGACGCTCACCTGGCATTACAAAGTGAAGACGTTCGCGAGCTTGGGCTTTGACGTAATCAGGATCTTGCCAACGAATTAACTCAAGGCGTGCTGCCTCAAGTGCTGCACGATCACCATCTACTTGCGCGCGCAGTGCATTGATCTGTGCGCGTTGCGTGAAGTAATGCTGGATTGGTGGAGCAAGCACGAGTGCGAAGATAAAGAAGACTGCAACAAGAGAGAAGGTTCGGCCAGATCCGGGGCGACGCGAAGAAAATACTCGCTTGGATCTAAACCGAACCACGTTAACTTCTCTCTCGTAATTTTCGTAGGTGTGAAATTATCCCTTAAAGCGTGGGAAAGCAGCGCGACCGGCATAGAGCGCGCCAGATGCGAGTTCTTCTTCGATGCGTAGAAGCTGGTTGTACTTAGCAACGCGCTCACTTCGAGCAGGTGCACCAGTTTTGATCTGACCACAGTTAGTTGCAACTGCAATATCAGCAATGGTGGTGTCCTCGGTTTCACCTGAACGGTGGCTGAGCATGCTGCGGTAGTCAGCACGATGTGCCATATCTACAGCATCGAGTGTCTCAGTCAGAGTTCCGATCTGGTTTACCTTTACAAGAAGTGCGTTCGCTGTATTTCCAGCAATTCCCTTTGCAAGACGTGTGGGATTTGTAACGAAGAGGTCATCTCCGACGATCTGCACCTTTGATCCGAGGGATGCTGTCATTGAAGTCCAGCCAGCCCAATCTTCTTCATCAAGTGGATCTTCGATTGAAACTAGTGGATAGGCAGAAACGAGCTCTGCGTAGTAGGCGATCATTTCAGCCGATGTGCGAAGTGATCCCTCGAACTTGTACTTGCCACCTTCGTGGAATTCAGTTGCTGCAACATCCATTGCAAGTGCAACATCTTTACCTGGCTTAAGGCCAGTAGCTTCGATCGCTTCAAGAATAAGGTCGAGTGCTGCACGGTTGCTCTCAAGGTTTGGAGCAAAGCCACCTTCGTCACCAACGCTTGTTGCAAGTCCGCGCTTTTTCAATACTGATTTAAGTGAATGGTAGATCTCAGCACCCCAGCGAAGTGATTCGCGGAATGATTCCGCGCCGATTGGAGCAACCATAAACTCTTGAATATCAACGTTGGTATCTGCGTGTGCTCCACCGTTGAGAATGTTCATCATTGGAACTGGAAGAACGTGTGCGTTTGGTCCACCGAGGTATGAAAAGAGTGAGAGGTCGGCAGATTCTGCAGATGCCTTAGCAACAGCGAGTGAAACACCAAGAATTGAGTTAGCACCAAGCTTTGACTTGTTGGCAGTTCCATCGAGATCAATCATCTCTGCATCGATCATGCGCTGATCGCGTGAATCAAAACCAACAATTGCTGATGCAATCTCGTTATTGACGAAGGCAACTGCCTTCTCAACGCCTTTACCAAGGTAGCGCTTTCCGCCATCGCGAAGTTCAGATGCTTCAAATGCGCCGGTAGATGCTCCACTTGGAACTCCAGCGCGAGCAAATGCACCATCTTCTAGGAGGACTTCGACTTCAACCGTTGGATTTCCACGGGAGTCAAGAATTTCACGAGCGCCGATTGCTTCAATTATTGCCACAGAGATACTCCTTCAAAGAATTACTTACGTGATCTGCGCTCTACGTTGAACGAATTGCCTAGTTGGACTAGTTACCTAGTGCTAATCCTACCCTGCCTCAGATTGGCGTATTTTCTCGATCATTGCGCGAGCGTGACCACGGAGTGAACTCTCGGGATCGATTCCATGCTGATGAGCAAGGGCGATGATTGAGGCTAGTGCCTGACCCACAGTCTCTTCCGATGGAGCTGATTGCAGTTGTTGTGATGCGGATTCAACATCTGCCATCGGTAGCTCAACTTTGTACTTCTCTGCGCGATAGATCAGTTTTTCTACAAGTGGCAATGCGGGCTGTGCCATTGCGATTCCATCAAGACTTGAGGTGCGCCCCTTTTCTTTCGCCTTAATCGCTTCCCAATTTTCAATTACTTCTTCCATGTCATCAACGACGAGACCTTCAAAGACATGTGGGTGGCGACGAATCAATTTATCTGCGATCAGCTTTGCAACATCTTCGATCGAAAATGGATCAGTTGGATGATCTTGGGCCATGCGTGAGTGAAAGTAGACCTGCAGCAAAACATCGCCGAGCTCTTCGCGCATACCTTCGCGATCGCCCTCGCCGAGCGCGTCAATAAACTCGTAAGACTCTTCGAGCAGATATTTAACGAGTGACTCGTGTGTCTGCTCGGCATCCCAAGGACATCCGCCTGGTGAACGCAAGCGATCCATTACCTCAACAAGTCGAAGCAATTCACTCATCGAAGAAACTTCTCGTTCGTTATTCGTTAGATGGTGTGACTACATCGCCTGCAGCATCAGCTGCAACGATTTGGCCGTTAACAGCATCCCACTTACCGTAGCGTGGATTAACTTTGATCTTTAGCTCATTAACCTTAGCGACTAAGAGTTGTTGAACTCGAGTCTGAACTTCAGCTTCTGCAACGCCACTCTGAACTAGCGCTTGACCTAACTTATTTGAGATCAATATCGCACGAAGATATCCATCAAGATCTGCCGGGGTAATTGAGGCTGAAACAAGTGCAGCAGGAAGTGACTCAGCACCACCTACTTGCTCAAGAATTTCTGAACGACTTGTCGCAATCTCAGAACTTGTGATCTGTATTTCGAGTTCTTTTGCGATCTCATCAAATCCTGCAAGCAAAATTTGGAATTGCAATTGATTGCGAAGAAGAGCTTCTCCACTTTCAAGCTGCATCTGCGAAGTATCGACCTTGGCACGCTCTGCCAAGATAACATCAACATTTGCTTGAAGCTCTGCGGTTGTAATCTTGGTATCGCCTAATGTCAGAGCTGCGTCTACATTGGAGCAACCAGTCAGTAGAAGTCCTGTTGCAACTACAAGGGCGGTCAGAATCTTCTTCACGATTTACTCTCTTTCGTCGTTAACTCTTCGAGTGCCGTGGAGACCCAGGCCAGGAGAGAAGTATCCCCCATTGCAGGCGATGGATTGGACGGACTCCAGCCGCTGGGTTTAACGATGGTGACTAGAACGGTATTTGTTGCGCTCTTATAGAGAGACCCCGGATATAAACGGGTGAGGCGAAGCTGACGCGATTCAGGGAGAACCAATGGCGAGATCTTGAGGAACTTCCCAGTTGAGACGAGTTCGGTCACACCTAACGCTTTAGCTTGTGCGCGAAGAGCTGCCACCTTAAGTAGTGATTGCGCCTCTTCGGGCAGCGGACCGAAGCGATCAACAAGCTCTGCCTCGATCGCATCTACATCTATTTGCGCAGCAACATCTGCAAGACGGCGATAGAGATCAAGTCGTAAACGCTCGCCAGGAACATACTCTGGATCTAAGTGCGCATTAACAGGTAATTCAACTTTGCACTCGCGGTTCTTCTCGCCAGTCTCAATAATCCCCGCTTTGTAATCATGTACCGCTTCACCCACCATACGCATGTAAAGATCGAAGCCAACATCTGCAATGTGTCCTGATTGCTCGCCACCAAGTAAATTACCAGCACCGCGAATCTCGAGATCTTTAAGTGCAACTCGCATGCCCGCACCGAGATCAGTATTGGTTGCAATTGTCTTAAGTCGATCAAGGGCAAGTTCAGAAAGTGGTTGATCTGCTGGGTATAAGAAATATGCGTAGGCGCGTTCTCTGCCACGACCGACACGGCCACGCAGCTGATGAAGTTGGGAAAGTCCGAAGTTATCGGCGCGCTCAACAATTAGAGTGTTTGCATTTGCAATATCTAATCCGCTCTCGACAATGGTTGTACAGACAAGAACATCAAAGTCGCGATTCCAGAAAGCTAAGATCACATCTTCGAGCGCACCTTCACTCATCTGTCCATGAGCAACGCGTATCCGCGCCTCAGGCACCAACTCTTGAATCTTCGAGGCAGCGCGATCAATTGATTCCACACGATTATGGAGATAGAAAATCTGACCATCACGTAAGAGTTCGCGGTGAATAGCTGCTCTGATCTGGGCATCATCTGCTGGGCCGACATAGGTCAAGATCGGATGACGCTCTTCAGGCGGCGTTGTAATCGTAGACATCTCACGAATACCAGTCACAGCCATTTCAAGTGTGCGTGGAATAGGGGTTGCAGACATAGCCAACACATCGACTGTCGTGCGTAGTTTCTTGAGAGATTCTTTCTGTTCAACGCCAAAGCGTTGCTCTTCATCGACAATTACAAGGCCAAGATCCTTAAACACAACATCGTTTGAAAGTAAGCGATGGGTACCAATAATTACATCTGCACTTCCGTGTAGGGTCTCATCCAAAATTGTTTTGGTCTCCTTGGCGCTATTAAATCGTGAGAGCCCAACAACCTTGATGGGAAATCCTGCATAACGTTCGGCAAAAGTTTTAGTGTGCTGTTGAACCAATAGCGTTGTTGGAACCAAGACTGCGACTTGTTTTCCATCTTGCACGGCCTTGAACGCTGCACGTATTGCGATCTCAGTCTTTCCATATCCCACATCACCGCAGATGATGCGATCCATCGGATAGGCGCGCTCCATATCGCGTTTTACATCTTCAATTGTTGAGAGCTGATCTGGAGTTTCGATATATGAAAATGCATCTTCGAGTTCGCGTTGCCATGGAGTATCAGGAGAGAATGCAAAGCCCGGTGCACTCGTCCGTGCTGCATACAAACGAATTAATTCACCAGCAATTGCTTTAACGGCTTTGCGCGCACGTCCCTTTGCCTTCTGCCATTCACCGCTACCAATGCGGTGAACTGTGGGTGCTTCGCCGCCAATGTACTTACTGACTTGTTCGAGAGTATCGGTCGGAACAAAGATGCGATCACCCGGTTGTCCGCGCTTTGCAGATGCGTATTCGATAACTAAGTATTCGCGCGTTACCCCACCTACAGTGCGAGAGACCATCTCGATATAGCGGCCGATTCCATGTTGCTCATGAACAACAAAGTCTCCAGATTTCAATTCGAGCGGATCGACTGCTTGCTTTCGTTTCGAAGGCATCTTTGCACTATCTCGGCCACTTGATTTACTGCCAGAGAGATCGCGTTCAGTAAAGAAAAGCAGCGCGCTATCTTCTGAAGAAAATCCATACGCAATAGCTGATCGACAGAGGTAGATCATTCCCTTGGTGGGTGTTGCGTTAAGTGTCTCAAGTGTGTGAACCGGCAAATCTGCGCTGCGGAACATGGCGGCATAACGTTCCATCATTCCGTGGCCTGAAGTTGAAAAGATGACGCTCTTGTTTTCGCTCAATCCTTGGCGAAGTAGCTCGATAGCTCGTTCGCTATCTCCACGCATCGGCTCAACAGGTGTGAAGTCTAGGAACACTGCCTCACTATCTAAATCACTTCCAAAAGAATTGAGCGAGCGGATAGTCAGTCCACACCTAGAGATCACTTCATGAAGCTCTTGCCAATCGAGATAAGTGGTTGCTTCCACTGGAAGTGGTGCATCGCCGCCAAGGGATGCACTCGACCATGCCGCCTGGAAGAATTCATCGTTAGTTGCGATCAGATCAGCTCCGCGAGATTTGATTCGTTCGTCATCAAGGAAAATTACTTCACAGTTTTTAGGCATACGCTCTGAAATAGTTTCTAACTCATCAACGAGCATAGGAATCAGAGATTCCATACCATCACAAGAAATTCCTGCTGCGATCTTGTTGAGGATCTCAGATGCTGATGGAAACTTCTGCTCTAGCGCCGCAGCACGTTCTTGAACCTCTGGCGTCAAAATGAACTCACGACAAGGCAGGATTTCGATCACTCCAGTGACAGGATCCTGAGTTCGCTGATCAGCAACATCAAAATACTTCATCTCTTCAATCTCATCACCAAAGAAATCAATACGTATCGGATGAATAGCTAGCGGGAAGAAGACATCCACAATTCCTCCACGAACTGCAAACTCTCCCCGCTTTTCGACGAGATCAGTACGTGTGTATGCATTGCGAGTTAAGTGTTCGATTAAGTCGGTGAGGGAGATCTCTTGTCCGATCTCCAAAGTTCGCAGCGGAACCCGTGAGATATCTGCAATAAATCTATGAATCATCCCGCGCACGGGAGTAATCACAACGGGATTTTCTTTCTGGATATTTGCAAGAGCATTTAAAGTGGCAATTCGTCTTGCAACAGTGTCGCTACGAGGACTCAGTCGTTCGTGAGGAAGGGTTTCCCACGCGGGAAATTCGAGAACATGTGAATGCAGCTCGCGAAGTTCATGAGCTAAATCTTCTGCACCGCGAGATGAGCTAGTAATTACCAATAGTGGGCGTTCTTTTGCCCGGGCTGCAAGCAAGAATGGATATGCCGGTGGTGGGGCGATAATTTTTGTGGCGTTCTTGAGAGCATCGACTACTGATGGATTGGTCTCGATTAATGAGATCAGTCCTCGCACAGCACACCCCCAATGGCAACTGGCCCCGCTTGGTCAGGACCAGGGGCTACGA
>Ga0209770_10000511_pt1 | contig 21325 bp, 17 predicted proteins | sample LauGreSu1BDMLBDD_2_FD_187572 | JGI IMG/M metagenome (GOLD analysis project Ga0209770, IMG submission 187572) | Freshwater lake microbial communities from Lake Michigan, USA - Su13.BD.MLB.DD (SPAdes) (version 2) | ecosystem: Environmental > Aquatic > Freshwater > Lake | place: Lake Michigan, USA...
TGCGGCGGGTCGATCGAGAAGTAGCCGTACGGCTCGGAGTTGTAGTCGAGCACCACGCCCTGGATGATGCCGCGCACGTCCATGCCGACCAGGAAGTGAATGGGCCCGTGGTAGGCGCGCTCGTTGGGCACGACGTCGGTGGTCCAGAAGATGAACCCAATCGGCGGCGCCGCCGGGTTGGCCTTGGGATCTTCGCCGTAGACCTTGTAGTGCAGCGGCGTGCCGCCGAAGGTCGAGAACCCGCCGGCATTGGGGAACAGGGTCTTGAAGTGCGGCTCGGGCCGGGGATTGGTGAAAATCCGCTTGGTTTGCGCCGCGAGCGTGACCAGGCCGGCCGTGCTGAGCAACAAGATGAGGACGCCGAATCGCTTCAAAAAACCCCCTCGGTGGACTTCGCCAAGCATACAAGGAAACTGGTATCGTAGCGCGCCATGACGAACCTTCTCCGCCTCTCGCTGCTCACGGGCGCGCTGCTCGGGGCCATGGGCGCGCGCGCCGCGGCCCAGGCCCCGACGCTGCCCTACGACCACGTCCACCTCAACGTGCCGGATGCGGCCGCCGCCTCTGCCTGGTACGAGAAGCACTTCGGCGGCCGGCGCATCACCGAGGCGCCCAACCGCATCATGTTCGGCAGCACCCGGCTGATGTTCCTGATCGCCAAGGAGGCCAGGCCCAGCGCGGGCGGCGCCATCGATCACCTCGGCTTTTCGGTCGCCGACCTCGACGCCAAGATGAAGGAGCTCGAGGCGGCCGGCGTCAAGGTCACCACCCCGGCCCGCGACGTGCCCGGCCTGTTCAAGCTGGCGTTTGTCGAAGACCCGTGGGGCACGCGCATCGAGGTCGTGCAGGACCCCGAGTTGCTGGGCCTGCACCACATCCACATGCGGGCGCCGAACCCGGACGAGGCGTTTGCGTGGCTGCTCGACAAGTTCGGCGGCAAGCGCCAGCAGCTCAAGGGCCGCATCGACGCCGTGCGCTACGACGCCGAGGGCTTCAGCAGCATGTGGATCCTGATCACCAAGGGCGAAGCCGAGCCGAGCATGGGCCGCGCCATCGACCACATTGGCTGGCGCTCGACCAAGCCGCTCACCGAGACCATGACCGAGTTGACGGGCAAGGGCGCGGTGGCGACCAGCCAGCCGCGGCCGCTCACCCTGCCTAACGGGCCGTCGATCAATTTTGCCTACGTGGCCGGTCCCGCCGGCGCCCGCATCGAACTGGTGGAGCGCCCGGGCCTGAAGCCGGGGCAATAGAGATAGGGTGCCTAAGGTGCCGGGCTATTCGCGCTCGAGCCGGACTCTGAGCGCGGTGACGTGCAGGAAGATCATCATCAGCCAGCCGGCCGTGGGCATGGCGTTGCTGCAGCGCAGCCGCACATGCTCACCCGGCACGGCGTCGATCTCGATGGTGTGTGAGAACAGCGTGTTGAAGGCCCGGATCCGGTGGTGTCCGGGCTCGATCTCACGCGTCACCGGCCGGCCGTACTTGACCTTGCCCCACGGCTCGTCGTCCACGAACAAGTAAACCTGGCGGTCCTGGAAATCGCTGCCGCTGTTGCGCGAGATGGTCAACTGCGCGCGGCGCAGGTGGGTGATCGCCACCGGATCGGCGGGCGCGGTGCCGTGCCAGGCGCGGTGCAGTTCGGCGACGTCGAGGGTGTCGTCGACGTCGAGGGTTTTGACGGCCGGAGCCATGGTCCGCAGAATACGATCGAAGACATTCGGCTGCGCACATTTTTTGCGGCTGAGCCGGCCGCGATTGCAACGAATGACAGGTGCCGGTCGTAAGCTTAGATGGGCCCGTTGACCTGATCGGGCGCAGAACGTGATGCAACCATGAACGTCCGTGTTGCCGCCGCCGGGTTTCTGGCCGCGGCCTTGTTATTGTCGACCACCGTCCCCACAGCCTTCCCCGAAGCAGCGGCCCCGGCCATTCCGCGGGCCACGCTGACCGCGGCGGGTCCGCTCACCCTGCCGGGCACCGTCGATTCGAACAGCCCGATGGTGTGGGATCTCGAGGCGGGCCAGCAGCGCCTCTTTGTCATGACCTCGCATGCGGGCGAGCCCAGCCTTGCGTCGGGCACGTCGCTCGAGCGCTTCGGCGGCCCGACCGCCGTGACGTTGCTGCCCCATCCCGGCTACGGCGTGTGGATGGAAGCCATCGTCAGCGACGGGGTCAAGACCTGGTATGGCTTCTACCACAACGAGTGGCCGGCCACGGCGTGCGGGCGCAACGATCGGTTCGTGCCGCGGATTGGCGCCGCCCGGTCGACCAACCGCGGCAAGTCGTGGCAGGACCTGGGCATCGTGCTGCAGGCGACCCAGAACACGACCGCGTGCGAGTCGAACAACCGCTACGTGATTGGCGGCGTCGGCGACCTGAGCGTGATGCTCGATCACGACAAGAAATTCCTCTACGTCTTCTACAGCCAGTACCAGCGCCAGCGCGAGTCGCAGGGCGTGGCGGTCGCGCGCCTGTTGTGGGCCGACCGCGATCGGCCGACCGGCCGAATGGCGATCTGGCGCAACACGACGTGGGAGCCGAACACCGGACGCCTCGCGTTCTCTGCGCTGCTGCCAGGCGCCTTGCAGCCGCGGCGGGAGTGGACCTACCCGGCCGCCAACCCGCTGGTCTCGACCTCGCTGGCCTGGCACGACGCCGACGACCGGGTGGATGCGTTCTGGGGCCCCGCCGTCCACTGGAACAGCGCGCTCGAGCAGTACGTGATGCTGCTCAACCGCGCCAAGGACGAGAACTACGGGCAGGAAGGCATTTACGTGTCGTTCGCGCCTTCGCTGGACGACCCGACCCTCTGGTCGGCACCGCAGAAAATCCTGACCGGCGGCAAGTGGTACCCGCAGGTGGTCGGTTCGTCCCTTGGTACCGGGACCGACAAGCTGGCCGGCGCCTCGGCGCGTTTTTTCATGAGCGGCCGCTCGGATTGGATGATTAACTTCTTTAAATGACACTGGCCAGGAGCCTGACACTTGTCGGGAGGGCACTACTTGTCGGGGCGGTAATCCTTGCCGGGACCGCGCCGGCCCATGGTTCCCTCTCGACTGATATTGCCCTCGCTAACCGGGGCCCTCTGCCGCTGTGGCTCTGTGGCTGGACTAGAATCCGGTGATGCGCCGTTTCTCAGTAGCCTTCCTGGTTTTCGTTTTCGCGACACAACTTGGTTCCCAGACCGCTCCGCTCGATCTCGTGATCCGCAACGGGCGTGTGATCGACGGCACTGGCGCGCCGGCGCGCGAGGCCGACATCGCCGTCCGCGACGGCCGCATCGTCTCGGTGGGCCGCATCACTGACGCGGCCAGGACGACCATCGATGCCAGGGGCCTGGTGGTCGCGCCCGGCTTCATCGACGTCCACACGCACGTGGACGAGATCGCGACGCAGCCGGCCATTCCCCACTTCGTCCGCATGGGGGTGACCACGGTCGTGGCCGGCAACTGCGGCACCTCGGCGGTGGATGTGGCCAGGGCCTTCACGGACATCGAAGCCGCGAAGCCGGCGCTCAACTACGCGACGCTGATTGGTCACAACACGGTGCGGCGCGAAGCCATGGGCACGGCCAACCGGCAGGCGACGCCGGCCGAACTGAAGGTGATGGCGGGGCTGGTCGACAAGGCCATGCGCGACGGCGCCGTGGGCTTCTCGACCGGCCTGCAGTACGTACCGGGCACGTACGCCGAGACGGCGGAGATCGTCGCGCTGGCGAAGGTTGCGGCCGCCGGCGGCGGGCTCTACGCCACGCACATGCGCAACGAGGGCACCGAACTCGAGAAGGCGGTAGCCGAATCAATCAACATCGCAGAATCGGCAAAGCTGCCGCTGGAGATCTCCCACCTGAAGGTGGATGCGCCGAGCCGCTGGGGGTCGAGCGCGAAGGCGTTGGCGATGATGGACGCGGCGCGGGCGCGCGGCGTGCGCGTCAACGCCGATCAGTATGTCTATGACGCCGCCAGCTCGAACCTCGGCATCCGCTTCCCCTCGTGGGTGCTCGAAGGCGGGCCGGAGAAGATCAGCGAGCGGCTGCAAGACGAGGCGACGTGGCAGAAGATCCGCGCCGAGATGCGCGAGCTGATTCGCGAGCGCGGGCTCGAGGACTACAACTTCGCCCGCATTGCCGAATACCGCGCCGACCGCTCGCTGAACGGCCTCACCATTCCGCAGGCCTCGCAGCAGGTGCTGGGCAGGGCCGACCTCGCGGCGCAGCAGGAAATGATGCGGCGCATGCTGAGGGCCGGCGGCGCGTCGATGGTCTACCACTTCATGGGCGACGCCGACATCGCGCGCATCCTGCGGCATCCCATGGTGTCGATTGCCTCCGACAGCGGCCTCAACACCTTTGGCGAGGGCGTGCCCCACCCGCGCGGCTACGGCAACGCCGTGCGCGCGCTCGGCCTCTACGTGCGCGAGCGCAAGGTGATCAGCCTGGAGGAAGCGGTTCGCAAGATGACGTCGCTGCCGGCCGACCAGTTCGGCTTCACCGACCGCGGCCGCCTCGCCGCCGGCAAGGCCGCCGACCTCGTAATCTTCGACGCGGCCACGGTGGGCGAGGTGGCGACGTACGCGGCGCCGCATGCTTACCCGTCGGGCATCAGCTATGTGATCGTCAACGGCACACCCGTGGTGAGCGCCGGCCGGCAGACCGACGCTCGCCCTGGGCAAGTGCTGCGGCACCAGTAGGGGCGCGGGCTTCGCCAGCGCCCCGCCACCTGTGGCCTTACTGCTTCGCGGTCATCGGCGGCGCGGTGTACTGCACTTCCTTCGCCTTCAGCGGCTCGGCGCCATCGCCGGCATTGACGACAATGCGCAGGCCGACCTTCAGGTCGCTCTGTGCGCCCTTGGCCTTGCCGCTCTTGAACGTCGTGAGCGGCGTCACCGTGAACACGGTGTCCTTGCCCTCGGTGGTTTTCATCGACACCTTGTTGCCGTTGATGGCCGTGATGGTGCCCATCAGCTTGTGCTCGTGACCGGGGTGCGCGAGGGTCGTGGCGGGCGCCAGGCACGCCACGACGAGGGCGGCCAGAATGAGGTTCTTCATGGGCGTAGGGTAACAGATTTGCGGGCCAGATCGAGGACGGCCTCGGCCGACCAGCCGGCCGCCCGCAGGTCGCGCACGCCGGTATCGCCGTCCGACTTGCTGAGCTTCTCGGTGGCCGATTTCATCACCAGGCCGTGGTGCGCGAAGCGCGGCATGGTGACGCGGCCCAGCAGTCGCGCCAGCCGGATCTGCCGGCCGGTGGACGGGAGCAGGTCGATGCCGCGAATGATGTCGGTGATCTTCTGCAGGTGATCGTCCACGGTCACGGCGAACTGGTAGGTCCAGTTGCCCAGACGGTCGCGCACCAGCAGGTCGCCACACTGGGCCGACGGGTCCTGCACCTGCGGTCCGCACATCGCATCGAAGAACGACTCGCTGCCCGGCTCGATCCGCAGCCGCCACCCGACACCGTCGGTGAGTGGCAGGCCCCGCTCGCGGCACGTGTTTCGGTAAGGGACCTCGACTCCCGAGTCCCGGCTCCCGGCGCCGGCCGCGAGTTCTGCGCGAGTGCACTTGCAGCCGTACACGAGTTGCCGGTCGACGAGCGGCTGCAACGCCTTGCGATAGAGGGCGTCACGCTCGCTCTGCCGGACCAGCGGGCCATCGGGCGCCAAACCCAGCCAGGCCAGGTCCTCGAGGATCGCCGCCTCGTACTCCGGCCGCGATCGCTGCCGGTCGTGGTCCTCGATGCGCAGCAGCACCGTGCCGTCGCGGTCGTGGGCCGCCTGCCACACGTGCAGGGCATTGACGACGTGACCGAGGTGCAAATAGCCCGTGGGGGCCGGAGCAAAGCGGGTAATCACAGGACCACGTGAGAATACCTTGGCGCCGCTCGACGCGCATGGCGCGCGGGGCTCGCGCCTTCGGCCTGTGCGCTTCGCGCTCCGGCGGACAGTCGCGCTCGTCGGGATCACATCGTTTCTATATAATCTCCCGCATGATTTCCCGTCGCGACCTGTTCGCTCAGCTGGCCATGGCCGGCGCTGTGGCCCGTCTGGCTCCGACCACGCTGTTCGCGCAGGCGCCGTCGGCGGCGCAACGCTTCGGCAAGGAGAAGCTGCTGGTCCGCTCGATGCGGCCGCCCGACTTCGAGACGCCGGTGGCGCTGCTCGATTCGTTCATCACGCCCAACGACCTCTTCTACGTCCGCTCGCACCTGCCGGTGCCGGCCCAGCTGGATGCGGCGACGTGGGCGCTCAAGATCGGCGGCGAGGTGAGCTCACCGCTGTCGCTGTCGATTGACGACATCAAGAAGCTGCCGGCCGTGACCGTGACGGTCACGCTCGAGTGCGCCGGCAACGGCCGCGCCTTTTTCGAGCCGGCGGTGGCCGGCATCCAGTGGGAGAAGGGCGCGGTCAGCACGGCCCGGTTCACCGGCGCGCGGCTGTCGGACGTGCTGAAGCGCGCGGGCGTCAAGACCACGGCGAAGAACGTCGAGATGCATGCCGCCGACCGGCCGCTGGGCACCATGCCGGCGTTCGTGCGGCAGGTGCCCATGCTGAAGGCGATGCACCCCGACACGATTCTCGCCTATGCCATGAACGGCGAGGCGATTCCCGCCGTCCACGGCTTCCCCCTGCGCGCCATCGTGCCCGGCTGGGAAGGCGCGTATTCGGTGAAGTGGCTGAACGCGCTCAACGTGCTCGATAAAGACAGCGACAGCTTCTGGGTCGCGACCGGGTATCGCTATCCCAACCGCCGGATCGCGCCGGGCGCGGCGGTCGACGCCAAGGACATGGCGCCGCTCACCGGCCTGGTGGTGAAGTCGCTGATCACGACGCCGGCCGCCGGCGCCTCGTTCGCGCCAGGCAAGATCACCATTGGCGGATTCGCGTGGGCCGGCGAAAGCGACATTGCCAAGGTCGACATCTCGATCGACAACGGCGCCTCGTGGGCCGCGGCGCGCCTGACCGGCGAGCAGGCGAAGTACACCTGGCGGCGGTTCGAGCACACCGTCACGATCGGTTCACCGCAGTCGGTCCTGATCCTCTCGCGGGCCACCGACGCGAAGGGCGTCGCCCAGCCGGCCGTGTCGCAGTGGAACCCGTCAGGCTATCTCTGGAACCAATATGATTCCGTGCGAGTGGAGGTCAAAGGTGCCTAAGGTGCGAAGGGTGACTGGGGTGCCTAAGGGGTTGGTGCCATGGTGCCTCGGTGCCATGGTGCTCGGGGCGCAAGTGCTGAGTGCGCAGACGCTGCCGGCCGGGCCCGGCGCCGACGTGCTGAAGCAGCGCTGCGTCAGCTGCCACGAAAGCGACCTCATCACGTCGCAGAAGCTGTCGCTCACCGGCTGGACGCGCTCCGTCGACAAGATGGTTCGCTGGGGCGCGGCGGTGACGCCGGGCGAGCGCGAGGTGCTGCAGCCGTACCTGGCGGCGAACTTCGGCCCGCGGCCGGCCGCCTCGCACGCAACCCCGGAGGCCGGGGCGGCGTCCTACCAGCGAGCATGCCTGACCTGCCACGACGCCGACCTCATCGAGCAGCAGCAGCTGTCGCGCACCGGCTGGACGCGGTCGGTCGAAAAGATGATGCGCTGGGGCGCGGCCATCACCGAGGCCGACAAGGAACCGCTCGTCGACTACCTGTCGTCCCGCTTCAGGCCCCGGTAGGTCCCGCGTGCTGATCGGCCTGGCGACCGTCATCGCGCTCGGCATCCTGCTCTGGCTGGTCTCGCTCGCCGTCCGCGATTCGAGCATCGTCGACATCGCGTGGGGCCCGCTGATCCTGATGATCGGCGTCGCGTACTACGTGACCACCGCCGCACCCGGCTCGCGGGCGCGGCTGATGGTGGCGCTGGTCGCGCTGTGGGCGGTGCGCCTGGCCGGGCATATCGGCGCGCGCAACCTCGGCCATGGCGAAGACTTCCGCTACGCCGCCTGGCGCGCTCAGCATCCCGATACGTGGTGGATTCGCAGCTACTTCAAGGTGTTCCTGCTGCAGGGCGTGATTGCCTGGATCGTCGCCATGCCGCTGTTCTACGCCGTTACTACCGGCGCGCCCGCGACCTGGACGAGGTGGGATTGGGCGGGCGTGGCGGTCTTCACGTTTGGGTTTCTGTTCGAAGCGATCGGCGATGAGCAACTGCGGCGTTTCAAGGCCGACCCGGCCAACCAAGGCCGCGTCATGAACACCGGCCTGTGGCGCTATACCAGGCATCCCAACTATTTCGGCGAGGCGGTGCTGTGGTGGGGCCTGGGCCTGATCGGCGTGGCCGCAGGCGGATGGTTCGGCCTCGCCGGTCCGGCGATCATCACCTTCCTGCTGATCAGGGTGTCGGGCGTCGCCATGCTCGAGAAGGCGCTCAAGACGACCAAGCCTGGTTATGCGGACTACATCGCGAGTACTCCGGCGTTTTTCCCACGGCTTCGCCTCTGAATTTTCGAGGGTTCCCCGCCAGTCCGGCCGTTTGGTAAGCTCTCCGACTTGACCGAATTGCCGGCCGCCGAGCGATCCCCCCGCTGGCTTCTCCCGCTGCTCCTGCTCCTGTTCTTTGGTTCAGGCGCGTGTGCGCTCGTGTACCAGGTGATGTGGCTGCGGCTGCTCGCACTGGTGTTCGGCGTGACCGTCTATGCCGCCAGCACGGTGCTGGCCGGCTTCATGGCCGGCCTCGGTGTCGGCAGCTTCGCCGCCGGCCGGCTGGCCACCCGCATCACGCGCCCGCTTGCCGCCTTCGGCATCGCTGAAGCCCTGGTCGGCATCACCGCGTTTGTCTCGCCGATCGTGCTCGACGCGCTGACCCGCCTGTGGGTCACGATTCACCCGTCGCTGCCCGACTCGCTGCCGGTCATCACCGTCATCCGGTTCGTCGTGGCCTTCCTGGTGTTGATCGTGCCGACCTCGCTGATGGGCGCCACGCTGCCGCTGGTGATCAAGTCGGCGGTGGCCCGCGAAGAGCGCATTGGCGGGCGCATCGGCCTGCTCTACGCCATCAACACCACCGGCGCCATCGTCGGCGCGCTGTTTGCCGGGTTTTATTTGATCTCGGAAGTCGGCGTCGAGCTGTCGTTCCGGCTGGCCGCCCTCAGCAACATCGTGATTGGCGTGATCGCCCTCGTGGCGGCCTACGCCATGCCGGCGAAGCCGGCGCCGGCGGCCGCGGTGAGCGCCGAGGCGTCGGGCGGCGTGACGGCAGGCCAGCGCCAGATTGTGCTGTGGACCTTCTTCGTCTCGGGCGTGATGTCGCTGGCGCTCGAGATCATCTGGTTCCGGATGCTGGTCGTGTTCCTGCGGCCGACGGCGTATGCCTTCACCATCATGCTGGCCTGCGTGCTGGCCGGCATTGCCCTTGGCAGCGCGCTGGCGGCGCCCATCCTGCGCATGCGCGGACGCTGGCTGCCGGTGCTGGCCGTGATCCAGGCGCTGATCGGCGTGGCGGCGGTGCTCTCGTTCAACGCCCTCACCCGCAGCCAGGCCGCCATCGACGTGGCCACGCCGTGGTTTGCGGCCCTGGGCCTGAACACCTACCTGGCCCCGCTCGTCGCATCGAGCCTGGTCGCCATGCTGCCGACCACGCTGCTGCTCGGCATGGCGTTTCCGATCGGCCTGTCGCTGTGGGCGGGCGACGACACCAGCGACGAGACCAGCCGCCGCGTCGGCGCGTTCTATTCGCTCAACGTGTTCGGCGCCATCCTGGGATCGGTGCTGGCCGGCTTCTTCCTGCTGCCGGCGATCGGCACCCGCAACAGCCTGATCCTCGTGTCGGCCCTGGCTACCTCGTCCAGCATGGCGCTGGCCTGGTCGCAGCGGCGCGCGCGCCCCACGTTTACTTACGCCGTCGCCGGGCTCGCGGCGGTCATGTTCGGCATCGGCGCCTTCTACGCCGTGGACCCGTTCGACGTCGCCTTTGCGCGCTTCCACCGCAACGAGAAGCTGCTGTGGCGGGAAGAAGGCGTCCAGACCACGGTGGCCGTGCACGACCGCGCCGGCGATCCGCCCATGCGCGTGATGTACCTGGATGGTAGCCACCAGGCCAACAACTCGATCCCGACGGCGTTTGTGCATCACCGCATCGGCGCCCTGCCGGTCATGCTGCACCCGGCGCCCACCACGGCGCTCGTCGTCGGCCTGGGCGGCGGCGCCACGCCCGGCGCGGTGGCCCGCTACAACGTCGACGTCGATGTCGTCGAACTCTCGGCCGCCGTCGTGGCCGGCTCCGACTTCTTCAAGGACATCAACTTCGACCTGCTGACCCGCCCCAACGCGCACCTGCACGTGGACGATGGGCGCAATTTCATGATGATGGGGCGGAAGAAGTACGACGTCATCACCGCCGACATCATCCTGCCGCGCCACGCCGGCGCCGGCGCGCTCTATTCGAAGGAGTACTACGAGCTGGTGCGCAAGTCGCTGGCGGACGGCGGACTGGTCATGCAGTGGAACGGCGGCGACTCGATGACCGAGTACAAGCTGCTGATGCGCACCTTCGCTTCGGTGTTCCCCTACGTCTCGCTCTGGGGTGACGGCAGCCTGATGCTGGGCAGCATGAAGCCCTTCACCCTGAGCCAGAGCGCCTACGAAGCGCGGCGGTCTCGATTCGAACTGTTCAACTGGGACCTGCCGACGCTGAAGCGCATCTACGTCGCCGGCGAAGACGATGTCCGCGCATTCATCGGCGATGGCCCGATCCTGACCGACGACAAGCCGGTGATCGAGTATTTCCTGTCGCTGCCGAAGAATGACGAGCCCGGCCGGTACACCGGCCCCAAGGGCGTCTTTGAAAAGATCCTGACGCCGTAGGGCGCTCGCCTTCGGCGGCGTGGGGCTCGAGCGCCGGAGGCGCGAGCCCTACGCGCCCGTCGTCACTACGACTGCCTCGCACGGGCGGGCCCCCAGGCGCGCGTAGGAGTGGGGCTGCGAGGAGTCGAAGTAGATCGAGTCACCCTCGTCCAGGTCGTGGTCTTCATCGGCCAGCCGAAGCCGCAGCGCGCCCTTGAGCACGTGAATGAACTCGGCGCCCGGGTGTTCGTGGCTGCGCGGCCGTGCCACCGGCGCGAACTTTACCCAGTAGGCATTGAGCTGGCGCTCGGTCGCCGTGAAGTCGAGGCACTCGAACTCCCACGCCACGTCGCGGCCGCCGAGCCGCTCGCTGAAGCGCGTCCGCTCCGCGCGCCGCACCACCCCCAACGACTTGCGGGCGGTCGAGGCGGTGAAGAAGTGATCCAGGCCGACGCCGAACACCAGCGCAATCCGCAGCAACGTCGGCAGCGTCGGGAACAGGATGCCGCGCTCCACTTTGGAGATCATCGCCGCCGACAGGCCGGTGTGGCGGCCCAGCTCGACCAGGCCCATCTTCTTCTTCAGGCGCAGCGCGCGCAGCTTTGGGCCGACGCCGTACTCGCGCAGGCCGCGGCTCAGGGTGGCGGAAATCATTTAATTGACAGTTAAACATAATGTCTTAACCGGCACAACGGTTCAAACCATCTTGCGCCGCCGCGAACCGGCCGGCGCCGGGCCCCCGTCGTATGGGGGTAACGCGGAGTTCGAGTGGCCGCGGCTGACAATTTCAACGGAATGCGAAGGAGAGATTGATGAACGCGTTTGCAAAGAAGCTGATGGCGGGCGCCGCCGTGGCCGCCCTGGTGGTCTCGATGGGCAGCACCGCCCGCGCGCAGGGCAAGGATATCGTTGACACCGCGGTTGGCGCGGGCCAGTTCAAGACCCTGGCGGCGGCGCTCGGCGCGGCCGGCCTGGTGGAGACGCTCAAGGGCAAGGGCCCGTTCACGGTGTTCGCGCCGACCGACGCGGCGTTTGCCAAGCTCCCGGCCGGCACGGTCGAGATGCTGCTCAAGCCCGAGAACAAGGCCAAGCTCACGGCCATCCTGACCTACCACGTCGTCGCCGGCAAGGTGATGGCGGCCGATGTCGTCAAGGTGACCAGCGCCAAGACCGTCCAGGGCGGCAGCGTGGCGGTGAAGGTTGATGGCGGCAAGGTGACCATCGACAACGCCAACGTGGTGACCACCGACATCGCGGCGTCGAACGGCGTGATTCACGTCATCGACACCGTGCTGATGCCCAAGTAAGACCGTAACCGAGGGACGTAGGCGGCGGGCCGGGTGGAATACAATCCCCTGATATGCCCGCCGCCGCTCCCGCTCTCGACCAGGCCCGCACCACGCTCGACGCGTGGGTCCGCGAGCTGATGCACTGGCACTTCTCCCCCGACACTGGCTGCGCCTTCTGGCTCGACTGGGCGAATAAGGCCGGCTGGGATCCCCGCCAGGAAGTCACCTGCTACAACGATCTCGACAAGTTCGGGCCGTTCCAGGACGAGTGGCTGCGCGGCGGCCCGGTGCGCCGCTGGGTGCCCAAGGCCTACCAAAACAAGCCCATCTACACGTTTGAAACCGGCGGCAGCACCGGCGTGCCGAAGTCGCGCATCAACATCGACGACTTCCGCATCGACTACGAACAGTTCAGCAAGACCCTGCCCGACGACAAGTTCCCGAAAGGCGCCGACTGGCTGCACATCGGGCCCAGCGGCCCGCGCCGCCTGCGCCTGGCCATCGAACACCTCGCCCAGCACCGCGGCGGCATCTGCTTCATGGTGGATCTCGATCCCCGCTGGGTGATCAAGCTGATCAAGATGGGCGAGATGGAGATGATGGAGCTTTACAAGCGCCACGTCATCGACCAGGCGCTGACGCTGCTCAAGGCCCACGACGGCATCAAGTGCCTGTTCACCACGCCCAAGCTGCTCGAGGCGCTCTGCGAGCGCATCTCGCTCAAGAAGGCCGGCATCACCGGCGTGTTCTGCGGCGGCACCGAGATGACGCCCCAGTTCCATCGCTTCGCGGTCGAGGAGCTGATGGAGGGCGCCCACTTCGCGCCGACCTACGGCAACACCCTGATGGGCCTCGGGCCGAGCAAGCCGCCGACCAAGGACGACCACTGGGCGATCATCTACTACCCGCCGGCCCCCCGCGCAATGATCGAGGTCGTCGATTTCGACGATGCCACCAAGCTCGTGGACTACGGCAAGACTGGCCGCGTCCGGCTGACGACGCTGACCAAGGAGTTCTTCATGCCGCGCTTTCTCGAGCGCGACGAATGCGAGCGCGAGGCGCCGTGCGAGCAGTACCCCTGGGATGGCGTCCGCAACGTCCGCCCCTTCTCCCGCTTCCAGAAGAGCGTCGTGGAGGGTGTCTACTAGGCGCCTCTAAAGAGGCGCCTTTCTGGCACAACTTATGTTGCATCTGCCAATCTTGCGATGGGGCGTTCCGTACCGCAGCGTGAACCAGGTGGTGACGCCGCACTTCCGCACGCGCCAGCCCTTCGTGGCGATGAGCCAGGCGAATGTCGGCATGATCCGGCGCGACTTGCTGCGCCAGGCCGAGGCCCGCGCGACGCTGCAGCAGATCCCCTATGCCGAGCTGGTGGCCATGGCGGGACGCGCGGCCGGGCATTTCCTGAACGACACCCTGCCCCTCGACCCCGAGAGCGGCACCATGCAGTCGCCGCAGGACTACATCGAGCAGGTCTCGGCCACCACCGGCGCGCCTTACAGCAACGTGAAGCGCAACATGCTGAAGGTGCACGGGGTGCTCAGCAAGGTCACCGAGGTCCTCGCCGGCCTCACGCGCGGTCTCGACCTGAGCGTGCTCGACCAGGGCTATGGCGTCGTCAACGGCCAGATGCTCAGCTTCTTCGCCCGCGGCGATGCCATGGGCGTGGTGCTGCCGAGCAATTCCCCCGGCGTGCATTCGCTGTGGGCGCCGGCCACCGTGCTGAAAATGCCGCTGGTGCTCAAGCCCGGCAGCGCCGAGCCGTGGACCCCGCTGCGCATGATCTACGCGTGGGTCAAAGCCGGCGCCCCGGCCTCGGTGTTCGCGTATTACCCGACCGACCATGCCGGCGGGAACGAGATCCTGCGATCGACCGGCCGCGGCATGGTGTTTGGCGATGTCGCCTCCACCAAGCGCTGGAAAGCGGACGGCCGCGTCGAAGTGCACGGCCCCGGGTACAGCAAGGTCGTGATTGGCCCCGATGTCGCGGATCAGTGGGAGCAGTACATCGAGGTGATCGCCGAGTCGATCTCGAACAACGGCGGCCGCTCGTGCGTAAATGCGTCGGGGGTCTGGGTCACGAAGCACGGCGACCGCATTGCCGAGGCGCTGGCCAGGCGCCTGTCACAGGTAATCCCGCGCAAGGCCGATGATCCCGAGGCGGTGCTGGCGCCGTTCGCGGATCCCGATACGGCGCGCCGGATCTCGTCGATGATCGACGCCGACATGACCGGCGAGAGCGGCACGGCCCGCGACGTCTCCGCCACGGTGCGCGACGCCGGCCCTGGGCTCCGTAGCCTTGGCGAAGCAGACCGCGTGGCCTCGGCGCATGGCGGCACCTACCTGCTGCCGACCATCCTCCGCTGCGACTCGTCGCATCCGCTCGCCAATCGAGAGTTCCTGTTCCCATTTGCCAGCGTCGTCGAGGTGCCCGCGGCCGACCTGCCGGAATGCCTGGGCCCCTCGCTGGTGGTCACCTGCATCTCGAACGATCCGGCCTTCCGTGCGCGTTTCGTCGCCTCGCCCCACGTTGACCGGCTGAACTTCGGTCCCCTGTCGACCACGCAGATTGGGTGGGACCAGCCGCACGAGGGGAACTTGTTCGAGCATCTGTACGCAAGGCGGGCGATCCAGCGCCTTGCCTGATCAGGCAGCGGCCACAGAGACGCAAAGACACAGAGTCAATCGTGGTTTTCTCCGTGGCTTTTTGACCGATGGTCTTCACTAAGTCTCTGCGTCCCTGTGGCGGTACAAGATCCGATGCGCATCCTCTCCCTGACGGCCGGCGCCGCGTCCATGTATTGCGGCAGTTGCCTGCGCGACAACGCGCTGGCCGCGCGGCTCATCAAGCTCGGCCACGATGTCACGCTGCTGCCCTTCTACACGCCCACGCTGACCGACGAAGAAAACGTCAGCCGCCGCCAGCAGGTGTTCTTCGGCGGCATCAGCGTGTATCTCGAACAGCACTCGTCGTTGTTCCGCAAGGCGCCGCGCTTTGTCGGCCGCCTGCTTGATGCGCCCGGCGTGATCAAGGCCTTCACCAGCGGCTCGATCTCGGTCGATCCCAAGGAACTGGGCGCGCTCACCGTGTCGACCCTCCAGGGTGAACGCGGACACCAGAAGCAGGAGATCGACAAGCTGCTGGAGTTCTTGCGCGACGAACCCCGGTTCGATGTCGCCAACATTCCCTACACGCTGTTGATCAGCCTGGCGGCGCCGCTCAAGCGCGCGCTCGACTGCCCGATCGTGGTCACGTTGCAGGGCGAAGACCTGTTCCTGGATGGGTTGCCCGAACCGTATCGCGCCGAGGCGCTTGCGCTGGTGCGCGCGCAGGTGGCCGACGTCGACCTGTTCATCGCGGTCAGCGACTACTACGCCGGCTACATGCGGGACTATCTCGGCATTCCCCCGGACAAGATGGCCGTGGCGCCGCTCGGGGTGAACACCGCCGACCTGACGCCGGCCACGCGCGTCCGCGCCGACCCGTTCACCATTGGCTACTTCGCGCGCGTCGCGCCGGAGAAGGGCCTGCACAACCTGGCCGAGGCCTATCGCATCCTGCGGACCGAGAGGGGGTTGCCGCCATCGCGGCTGGTCGCGGCCGGCTACCTGCCGCCCGAACACCGGCCGTACCTGGAAGGCATTGGCGCGCGGCTCGCCGCCGCCGGGCTGGGCGACGAGTTCGTCTATCGCGGCACGGTCGATCGCGCCCACAAGGTGGCGTTTCTCCACGACATCGACGTGCTGTCGGTGCCGAGCGGCTATCACGAGCCGAAGGGCCTGTACCTGCTCGAAGCCATGGCGTGCGGCGTGCCGGTGGCGCAGCCCAACCACGGTGCGTTCCCGGAGCTAATCACCCGCACCGGCGGTGGCGTGCTCGCGGCCTCCGAAGCCGGTCGCGATATCGCCCAGGCGCTGTACGAGTTGTGGCGCGACCCGGCCCGCGCCGCCGAACTGGGCCGCCAAGGCGCCGCCGGCGTGCGCGCCCACTACACGACCGATCACATGGCGCGCGCAGTGCTCTCGGCCTACGAACATGCTCGAAGCCACTAAGCTCTCCAAGTCCTATCCGTCGCCGGCCGGCGACCTGGTCGTGCTGCGCGACGTGTCGCTGTCGTTATCGCCCGGCGATGCCGCGTGCGTGATGGGGCCATCGGGATCCGGCAAGAGCACGCTGCTCTACATCCTCGGCGGTCTGGAGCCACCCACGACCGGCACGGTGCGGCTCGATGCCACGGACCCCTACCAACTGTCGCCCGCCGGGCTCGCCGCGTTCCGCAATCGCGAGATCGGCTTCGTGCTGCAGGATCACTGCCTGCTGCCGCAGTGCACGGTGCTCGAGAACGTGCTCGTGCCGACGCTGGTGGGCGAACCCGACCAGGATGCCCCTGAACGCGCGCGCACGCTGCTGTCGCAGGTCGGGCTCGCCGAGCGGATGGACCACCTGCCATCGGCCTTGTCGGGCGGCGAGAAGCAGCGGGCCGCCATCGCCCGGGCGCTGGTGCGGGAGCCGCGCCTCGTGCTCTGCGACGAACCCACCGGAAACCTCGATGCGGAGACCGCGCACGTGGTGGCCGACTTGATTCTCCGCCTGCACACCCAGCAACACACCATGCTGCTGGTGGTGACGCACAGCGAGACGCTCGGCGCGCGCTTCGAGCGGCGCTGGTCGATGAACCGCGGCGTGTTGACGGTTTAATGGCGAAGCAGGTCGAACGAAGCCGAACCGTTCCTCCGGAACGGTTCCAAGAGTTGAAACGAGAGAGAATGATGAGCACCTTCTGCTCTATTGATTCGCTCCAATGAACATGCTGACACGCGCCAGCCTGCGCTTCTACGCGGCCACCCATGTCATGGTGGTGCTCGGCGTGGCCGTCGCGGTGGCAGTGCTCGCCGGCGCGCTGCTGGTCGGCGCCTCGGTCCGCGAGAGCCTCAAGCAAATCGCGCTCGGCCGCCTCGGCGCCACCGACGCCATCGTCACCTCGCCGACCTTCTTCCGCACGGCGCTGGCCGACAGCCTGCTCACGCGGTCGTCGCAGCCCGAGCAAACGCCGCTCGGCACGCGCGTGGATGCCTATCGCGTCCTCCGCGCGACCGCGCCGGTCGTGGTGGTCGGCGGTGCGGTCGTGCACGACGAATCGAAGCGCACGGCCGGCCAGGTGATGGCCTACGGCATCGACGAGCGGTTCGGACGCTTCCACGGTGTGGACGGCTTCGGGGTGTCGGGCCGCGAGGCACTCATCAGTGCGGCCCTGGCTCAGGAGGTCGGGGCCAAGGTGGGCGACACCCTCACGCTGCGAGTCGCCAAGCCCGCCGATATCCCGCTCGCCACGCTGCAGGGCCGGCGCGAGGCCACTGGCGAACGCATCCGCGTCACCGTGGCGCGCGTGCTCGACGATGGCTCGCTGGGGGAGTTTTCGCTGGCGCCGAGGCAGGGGCCGGTGCTGGCGGTCTACCTGCCGATGGGCCGCCTGCAACGCGACCTGGGACTGGGCGACCGCGCCAACACCATGCTGTTGGCGCTGAACGACACGGCGGCCATCGATCCTGCCAGGCTGGTGCGCGAATTGATCGCGCCGGTGGCGGCGCTCGATGACCTGGGCCTGCGGGTCCGGACCGCCCGCACCAGGCAACCCCCGGAAGGGGTTGCCGCCACCATTACCGTGGTCGAGACCCGCGCCGGTCTACTGACCGACGATGTGGTCGAGACCATCGCGGACCTGGCCGCGCGCGAGCGGCGCATGGTCGTGCCCGCCCTCACCTACGTCGCCAACACCATTCGCATCGGCGATCGCGAGATCCCGTATTCCACCGTTTCGGCGATCGATCTGGACGGCTACAACCGGATGGCGGGAGTCGTTGGGCCCACCGACCCAGGCATCCCTAAAGGGTTGCCTCCACGCACGCCGAATGCTGCCGGTGGAGGCAACCCTTTGGGGTTGCCCGGGGGACGTGCTCCCGCGCCTGTCTTCTCCAATCACGCGCCGATCTGGCTCAACGAATGGGCGGCCAACGACCTGGCCGCGCGCATCGGCGACGAGGTCACGCTCGAGTACTTCCTGTGGTCCGATGCCGACGGGCTCGCGGCGTCGAGCGCGACGTTCACGCTGGTGGGAGTTGCGCCGATGACCGGCATTGGCGGCGACCCGACGTTGACGCCCGACTACCCCGGCATCAGCGATGCCGCCGACATGACGTCGTGGGACCCGCCGTTCCCGGTGGAGCTGAAGCGCGTCCGCCGGCAGGACGAAGACTACTGGGATCAGCACCGCGCCGCCCCCAAGGCCATCATCCCGCTGGCCGAAGGCCAGCGGCTGTGGGGCTCGCGTTACGGGAAGATCTCGTCGCTCCGCCTGTCGGGCAGGGCGCCGGTGCGGGCGCAGGACATTCCGCCCGCCTCGGCGGGCTTCACGGCGCGGGCGGTGCGCGGCGATGCGCTGGCCGCCGCGCAGGGCACCACCGACTTCGGCGAGTACTTCCTGTATTTCAGCTTCTTCCTGGTCGTCTCGGCGCTGTTGCTTGCCTACCTGTTCTTCGCAGTCGGCCTCGAACAGCGAACGCGTGAAGTGGGCCTGCTGGCCACCGTGGGCTTCGCCCCGGCCGCGATTCGTCGCGCTTTTGTCCGCGAGGGCGCTGTGCTTGCCGGCATCGGCGCCATCATCGGCATCGCCGCAGCCATCGGCTACGCCGCGCTTATCATGTATGGCTTGCGCACGTGGTGGGTCGGCGCGGTCGGCACGACGCGGCTGACCCTGCACGTCGCGCCGGTGTGGCTTGCCGCCGGGGCCGTGGGCGCGCTGGCCGCCGGCGTGCTGGCCATCTGGCTGGGCGTGCGCAAGATGAGCCACCGCTCGGCCCGCTCGTTGCTGAAAGGGGAAGCTGAGGTCTCGACGCCGCACTCGACGACACGGCCGCGAGCGCTCGCCCTCGGGTTCGGGCTGCTCGGCATCGTCCTGATCGCGGCCTCCTCGTCGGGCACGCTCAATGCGACCGCCGGCTTTTTCGGCGCCGGGGGCGCCTGGCTCATTTCGGGACTGAGCGGCACCTCGGCCTGGCTGAGGCGGCGCCGGACGTCGCGACCGCTGACACGCGGCCGCACCGGCATGTCGCAATTGGGCTTCCGGCACACGACGGTCCGGCCCGGCCGATCGGTGCTGAGCCTGGCGTTGATCGCCTTTGCCTGCTTCGTGCTGGTCAGCGTGGGCGCCTTCCGCAAGGAGCCCACGAGCGGCGGCGACAAGGCCTCTGGCACGGGCGGGTTCACGCTGATGGCCGAATCGGTGGCGCCGCTGATGCACGACCCCAACACGCCCGACGGCCGCGACGGTTTGGGCCTCGACCGTAACGACCCGATCTTCGCCGCCGCGAAGGTCACGCGCTTCCGGCTCCGGCCGGGCGACGAAACCAGCTGCCTCACGTTGTATCGTCCGACCAACCCGCGGATCATCGCCCCGGGTCCCGGCTTCGCCGGCGATGCCCGCTTCACGTTCGCCGCGTCGATGGCCGCCACCCCAGAGGAGCAGGCCAACCCGTGGACGCTGCTGGGGCGCACCTTCGACGATGGCGCAGTCGCGGCCGTGGCCGATCAAACCACGTTGATGTACGTGCTGCACCTCGGCATCGGCGACGACTTCGAGTTCACGCCGGAGGGCCAGCCGCCGGTGCGGCTGCGCATTGTCGGCGCACTGGCCGACAGCGTGCTGCAATCGGAACTGATCATCGGTGAAGCCGACTTCGTCCGCCTGTTCCCGCGCCACGAGGGCTACCGCGTGTGGATGATCGACACCGCCCCGGCCAACGCGGCGGCCGTCACGTCTCATCTCGAGGACCGGCTGTCGGACTACGGGCTCGACGTCACCGACACGGTGACCCGCTGGGCGTCGTACCACCAGGTGGAAAACACCTACCTGGCCACGTTCCAGGCCCTGGGTTCGCTCGGCTTGCTGCTGGGCACGGTCGGCCTGGGAGCAGTGCTGGCGAGGAACGTACTCGAGCGGCGCCGGGACATCGGCCTGTTGAGCGCGGTTGGCTTCACGCCGGGGAACATTCGGGGCATAGTGCTGTCCGAAGGCCTGGCACTGGTGGCCGGTGGCACGCTGCTTGGAGCCGCCTGCGCTCTCGTGGCCGTGTGGCCCGCCATGCAGGAGCGCGCCCAGGCGGTGCCGCTGGGCGGTCTCGTTGGGTTGTTGGCGGCGGTAGTCGCCACCGGGATCGTGTCGTCGCTGTTCGCGGTGCGGCTCGCCTCGGCGACCCCGGTCGTCGAGGCCATCAAGAGCGAATGAAGGGCTGATGTGCTGGGGTGCCAGGGTGCTGGGGTGCTGATGTGCTGAAGTGCTGGAGTGCGGTTGTTCTAGTGCTCGCGCTGTCGGCGAATGGGATTGCACAAGTGCCGTCCTGGTCGCAGTGGCGTGGGCCGGCGCGCGATGGGGTCGCCTCCACGCTCACCGTGCCCGCCGCCTGGCCGGCGCAGCTCGCCAAGCGGTGGCAGGTCAGCGTCGGACTCGGCCATGCCTCGCCCGTCGTCTCTGGCAACCGCGTCGTGCTCCACTCGCGGGTGGCCAACCGCGAGGTGATTGCGGCCTACGACCTGCAGTCGGGCAAGCAACTGTGGCAGGACGGCGTGGAGGCCCCGTACACGATGAACCCCGCGGCCACCGGGCACGGCCCTGGCCCCAAGTCGACGCCCACGATTGCCGGCGGACGGGTCTTCACGCTGGGCATCAGCGGCATCTTCTCGGCACACGACCTGGCCACCGGAAAGCTGCTGTGGCGCAAGAACGCGCCGCCGGCGCCCCCTGAGTTCGGCACCGCGGCCTCGCCGGTCGTCGAGGGCAACGCGGTGATCGTATTCCTGGGCGGCACCCGCGGCGGGGCGCTCGCCGCCCTGGATGCGGCCACTGGCGCCGAGCAGTGGCGCTGGACTGGCGATGGCCCAGGCTATGCCTCCCCCGTTCTCGCCACCATTGCCGGCACGCGCCAGGTGATCACGCAGTCACAGAACAAGCTGGTGGGAGTTGACGCGGCAAGCGGCCGGCTGCTGTGGGAAGTCGCCATCAAGACGCCGTACGAACAGAACTCGGTCACGCCGATGGTGATGGGCGACCTCGTGCTCTACGCCGGCCTTGAAAATCCCACCATCGCGCTTCGCGTCACGAAGGCCGGCACCCGGTGGACGACGGCACCGGCCTGGCAGAACGCCGATGTCGCGATGTACATGAGTTCCCCAGCCGTGTCGGGAACGGCCATTTACGGCTTGTCGACCAAGAACCGC
>Ga0209770_10000512_pt1 | contig 21317 bp, 22 predicted proteins | sample LauGreSu1BDMLBDD_2_FD_187572 | JGI IMG/M metagenome (GOLD analysis project Ga0209770, IMG submission 187572) | Freshwater lake microbial communities from Lake Michigan, USA - Su13.BD.MLB.DD (SPAdes) (version 2) | ecosystem: Environmental > Aquatic > Freshwater > Lake | place: Lake Michigan, USA...
TTTGTTCGCGTCCGCGGAACTTCATCGTCACCTTAACCTTGTCGCCACCCTTAAGAAATTTCTCAACCTGAGTACGCTTTGTTTCGTAATCGTGGTTTTCGATCTTTGGTGTTAACCGCACTTCCTTCACCACAATGTGGGTCTGGTTTTGACGCGCTTCCCGTGCCTTCTGTGCAACTTCGTACTTGTACTTTCCGAAGTCCATGATCTTGCATACGGGTGGATTAGCTTCAGGCGCGATCTCAACTAGGTCAAGGCCGACTTCATCTGCCATCTTTAACGCTGTATCGATATCAACTACGCCTACTTGTTCACCGGTATAACCAATGAGACGAATTTGGGGTGTACGAATTCGATCATTAATGCGTGGTTCAGTGCTGACTTTGTGCTCCTTCGGTTCGTTAACGCTTTGGTGTAACAGCGCTGCAAAAGAAAACCGCAAGGGCAAGAGAAATACTTCTCTTATCCGACAAACCAGCCCGCACTAGTGGCGAAAAAGGTGGGAGCGGTAACTCCTCTTGCAGTGGTTGTTACGCCACTGGTCTGGGGGCAAGATTACCCGTTGGGGGCGAAAAGGAGAAATTGAGCCTAATCCCAAGGGGCGAAGGTAAGGACGGAGCACTACCCTTAAACCATGGCCAGGGAAAAGAAGATATTTGACATCACGAGTGCGCAAAACGCGCTTACCCGTGACCAAGCTGGCCGTCAGAAGCGTTACTTCATCTCGATGATGATCCGTACCGGGTGTTTTATTCTGACCGTGATTTTGCCTAGCCCGTATCGCTGGTTCGCACTTGCCGGCGCGGTCACACTTCCTTACTTTGCTGTCGTCATTGCAAATGCCGGTCGCGAGACAGTTTCTAGAGGATCTGACATCGTAGAAGACAAACCTTTAGCCCTCGATTAATTCATGTCCTCTGAAATTAAAACAAAAGAGCGCTGGTCTTTTTTTAAAACCATTATCGCTTTAGTTCTAGTGCTCTTATGCATCTGGGCAGCCGACTGGCAATACACGCGTGGCGTTGACCGACAAGCTCGAAACAATGTAATTGAAGAACGCATTGCTCGATCTGCCATTGATTTAGCGGCGCGCGATAAGACATTGGCAAATAATGAATGGCAAAGTGTCACTACCAGTGGACGGTTTGATTCAGCGAAGCAAATTCTGCTTCGAAACCGTTACTGGGAAGGTAAGTACGGCTATGAAGTTTTAACTTTGTTTACAAGTACGACTGGTGAAAAATTTTGGGTAGACCGAGGTTGGGTGCAAGCGGGAGCAACAGCTACTACGCCGCCTGAAGTAACCAGTGTTCCAGAAAGTGATGTCAGTATTACTGGACGTTTTCGTTTGGATTCCTCGCTACCGCGCGGATCCTTCTTTGCATTACCGGCCAGCGGTCAAGGTTTGGTTTCCGAACTCAATGCTCAATCAAAAATGGATACCGAAAAGTTCTACATTGACCTACTCAGTGGTTCTGATCCAGCGCTTACACCAGCTGCACCAGCCCAGTTGCCACCACTTAGTGATGGTCCACACAAGGCATATGCGCTTCAGTGGCTCTTTTTTGGTGGCTTAATTATTTACGGAAGAATTTTAATTCGTCGCACCAGATAAATCTTGACGGTTGTATAGATCCGAATACAAGCCACCTTTAGCAACTAATTCATCATGTGTGCCACGTTCGACAATTGAACCTTTTTCTAGGACCAAAATTTGATCGGCATCTCTGACGGTGCTCAAGCGATGGGCAATAACAATACTTGTTCGACCCTTCAGTGCAGTTTGTAGTGCGGCATGTACCAATTGTTCATTCTCAGAATCCAAATGAGCAGTTGCTTCATCCAAAATTACAACTGATGGTGATTTCAGGAGCAGGCGGGCAATTGCTAAACGTTGTTTCTCGCCACCAGATAATCGATGTCCACGTTCTCCGACCATTGTTTCAAAACCATTTGGTAATGAATCTATGAGGTTCCAGATCTGAGCGGACTTGCACGCTTGAATCATCTCTTCTTCTGTCGCATCTTGCTTGGCATATCGCAAGTTCTCGGCAATTGTTTCGTGAAACAAGTGGGCATCTTGCATGACGATACCAATTGAATCTCGAAGTGAATCCATTGTCAGGTCGCGAATGTCATGGCCATCGATAGTAATTGCGCCCTCAGTAACATCATATAGACGCGGCAACAGCGCACTGATCGTAGTTTTTCCAGCACCTGATGAGCCAACCAATGCAGTCATTGTTCCAGGAGTTGCAGTAAAGGAAAGATCTTTGAGTACCTGGCCGCTTTGCACGGTTTCTTCCTTAGCCGCAGATTCAAGTGATGCAAGTGAAATTTCTTCTGCTCGCGGATACGAAAAACTGACGTTCTTAAATTCAATGCGAGGCTGGGCAGTCTTTAGCTCGATTGCGTTCTCGCGATTTTTCACCATTGGCTCAAGATCCAAAACTTCAAACACTCGCTCAAAAGAGACAAGAGAAGTCATTACATCAATGCGAACATTTGAAAGCGCAGTAAGTGGGCCATAGAGACGAGCAAGAAGTGCGGTAATTGCAAGAAGAGTTCCGACAGTTACTCCACCTTGAATCGCTAAGTGGCCACCAATGCCATAGGCAAAAGCCGTAGCAATTGCCGCCACGCTAGTAAGTGCGATGAAGAAGAGTCGATTGAGCATCGCCATCTTTATCCCGATATCAGCTACTCGACGCGCTCGGCTTCTAAAGTATTCGCGTTCGCGTGCTGGTTCCCCATACAGAGCCACGAGCATCGCTCCCGAAACATTGAAACGTTCAGTCATCGTGCTGGACATTTCTGCGTTAACACCGAAGGATTCGCGGGTTAAAGACTGCAATCTACGACCGACCCATTTGGTTGGGATAAGAAAGACCGGCAGCAGCAAAAGAGAAAAGATAGTTATCTGCCAAGACAGAATAAGCATAGTGATAGTGACGAGAAATAAACTCACTACATTGCTGACAACACCTGACAAAGTTGCGGTAAATGCTTGCTGGGCTCCGATGACATCAGAGTTAATTCTTGAAATCAGCGCGCCGGTTTGAGTTCTAGTGAAGAATGCAATCGATTGCTTTTGAACATGCGAGAAGACCAGTGAACGAAGATCATAAATTAAGCCTTCTCCAATTCGAGAAGAAAAGTATCGACCCAACATGTTAAAAGCAGCATCTGCGATCGCAATAAGTCCAACCAAAATGGCTAGATTTGTAACCACCGTGGCATCCTTTGGAATGACTCCATCATCAATCAAACGTTTTAGCAGCAGCGGTGTTGCAACTACCAAAGCAGCGTCGACCACGACAGTTGCCAAATAAATCAAGATGCTTGACCTATATGGACGCGCAAAAGAAAAAATTCTTTTAACGGTGCCCGGCTTTAACTTTTGTTCCTTCACTGAAGGATCTGCTGTCATTGAGCGGTGGGTCATCCACGCTGCGTGCATTGACATAATTAAACGGTGAAGCCGAGAGCGCGCAGCTGATCTCTTCCGTCATCGGTGATTTTGTCTGGGCCCCAAGGCGGCATCCATACCCAATTAATTTTCACATCAGTTGTCATTCCGGCAAGTGCTGCGCGAGTTTGGTCTTCGATGACATCTTGAAGTGGGCAAGCCGCTGAAGTTAATGTCATGTTAAGAATCGCGATATTGGCTTCATCGACCATGACGTCGTAAATAAGTCCGAGATCGACCACATTGATTCCAAGTTCAGGATCAACAACATCCTTCATCGCCTCGGTTACATCATCAACGCTAGTAGCCATTGTTACTCTCCCCCTGTTGTGGTGTTAATTCTAACCGCTGCATCCTTGAAGGCCATCCACCCAAGTAGTGCACATTTGATGCGGGCAGGAAACTTAGAAACGCCGGCAAGTGCCACCGCATCCTCAAGTACATCGGGATTTCCCTCTTTCGTGCCTTTGCTCTGCATGAGCTCGGTAAACTCATTGAGAATCGAATCGGCATCGGCAAAGCTCTTGTTTATTAAGAGATCACTAGCAATAGAGACACTTGCCTGAGAAATGGAGCAGCCAACGCCATCCCATGTAATCGCGGTGATTACTCCATCTTTGGCCGAAATGTTTAGTGTTATCTCATCACCACAACTTGGATTCACGTGGTGAACCTGAGCACCATAACTGCTGGCTAGTCCCTTATTAAGTGGATGTTTGTAGTGATCAAGAATGACCTCTTGATAAAGACTATCTAGTTGCATCATGCGAAGTATTTCTGTGCACCGATGATTGCGGCAAACAAAGCATCGCAATCTGATTCATCGTTGTATAAATACAATGAGGCACGAGTAGTAGCTGGTACGCCTAATTTTCTGGTTAATGGCCAAGCGCAATGATGTCCAGTGCGCACTGCTACACCTTGACTATCCAAGTACTGACCTAAGTCATGTGGATGAATTTGACCTACAGTAAATGAAACTGCGCCACCGCGTGCTTCGGTATTGTTTGGTCCAACGATAGAAAGTTCGGGAATATCTAACAAACCCTTGATGAGATAACCAGTTAATTCAACTTCGTGCTTAAAGACAGCATCCATTCCAATTTCAGACAAATAGTCCAGGGCAGCGCCTAAGCCCACTGCTTGCGCCATGTTTGGAACACCTGCTTCAAATCTACGTGGAGCTGGAGCCCAGGTAGCAGCTGTCATCGTGACTGTTTCAATCATTGATCCACCAAACAAAAATGGTGGTAAATCAGCAAGAAGCGAACTCCACAAAACTCCGATACCTGTTGGTCCTACCGCTTTATGACCTGAAAAAGTCACAAAGTCGACACCTAAAGCTTTTACATCTATCGGCATGTGTGGCACTGATTGGCAGGCATCAAGAACTACAACTGCGCCAACTTCATGTGCGCGTTTAACGATTGCATCTAGTGGATTAATTGTTCCAAGGACATTGGATTGGTGAGTCAAAGCGACGACTTTGGTGTCATTCGTAATCACAGCGTCGATATTGGAAAGATCTAAACGTCCATCTGGTGTTACTTCAAACCATGACAATTGGGCACCTGTGCGGGCTGCAAGTTGTTGCCATGGAATGAGATTTGCATGATGTTCCATCTCAGTTACGACAATGCGATTGCTTGAAGAGAGCGCGAAGCGAGATCCAGGTTGAGCATTACCCATTGCATACGCAATCAGATTAAGAGATTCAGTAGCACTTTTAGTGAAAACGATCTCTTCTTCTTTAGCACCTAAGAAACCTGCAACTTTAGCCCGCGCACTTTCGTAAGCATCCGTTGCCTCTTCGGCTAATTGATGCGCGCCACGGTGTACAGCTGCATTATGAAACTTGTAAAAATTACTTTCCGCCTCAATGACTGAAAGTGGCTTTTGGCTTGTTGCTCCGCTGTCTAGATAAACAAGTTTTTTTCCGTCACGAACAGTACGTTCAAAGATCGGAAAATCTTTGCGTACCGTCGCAACATTAAAACTCATTTTTCCTTACTTGCTCACATAATCTGCGTAGCCATTTGCTTCGAGCTTTTCAGCAAGCTCTGGTCCGCCTTGTTCAACGATACGCCCGTTAGCAAAAACATGTACGAAATCAGGCTTGATGTAACGCAAGATACGTGTGTAGTGCGTAATCAAAATGACGCCAAGGTCATTAGCTGCCTTTGCGCGATTAACGCCTTCAGAAACGATGCGAAGTGCATCGACATCTAGTCCTGAATCTGTTTCATCCAGAATCGCCATCTTTGGCTTAAGAAGTTCAAGTTGCATAATTTCATGACGCTTCTTTTCTCCGCCTGAGAAACCTTCGTTGACATTGCGCGTAGCAAAAGAAGGATCCATGGCCAATGCTTCCATCGCGTCCTTAACTTCACCGACCCAGGTACGAAGCTTTGGGGCTTCACCACGCAGGGCAGTTGCTGCAGTTCGCAAAAAGTTCGACACTGAAACGCCAGGTACTTCTACTGGGTATTGCATGGCTAGGAATAACCCAGCTTTGGCGCGCTCATCAACGGTCATGTCCAGAACATCTGCGCCATCAAGAGTGACTGTGCCACCCGTGATTGTGTACTTAGGGTGACCAGCAATTGAGTAAGCAAGAGTTGATTTACCAGAACCATTTGGTCCCATGATCGCGTGGGTTTCACCTGATTTAATTGTTAGATCGACACCCTTAAGGATCTCAACCGTTCCATTGTCAGTGTCAACCGATACCTGCAGGTTACGGATTTCTAGTGTGCTCATCGTCTTCTCTCTTCTCTCGTTACTAAATCTCTACCGTGACGGCATTTCCGTCGATTGATACTGCATATGTTTCTAATGGAATGTTTGCAGGAAGCGTTAAAGCTTCACCTGTGCGTAAATCAAATTCCGCACCATGTAGCCAACATTCGATCTTGAAGCCAGTGACATCACCTTCAGAAAGCGATGCATCTGAATGAGTACAAGTGTTGGCCACAGCAAAAACTTCAGAACCAACACGGGCAACACAGATTGATTTGCCATCCTTTTCAATAAGGACAGGCTTTCCTTCGGTCAATTGCTCCAGAGTTAAATCAGCCATTGTGCGCCGCCTTTTCAAGTTCGGCATCTATGCGGTCCATTATTCGGTTTTGTACCTCTTCATTACCGATTTCCATAACAATCTCATTGAAGAAGCCGCGTACAACTAGACGACGCGCATCTGCCATTGCGATTCCTCGTGACATCAAATAGAAAAGTTGTTCGTCGTCAAAACGACCAGTCGTACTGGCGTGACCCGCACCTACAATTTCTCCTGTTTCAATTTCAAGATTTGGTACTGAATCCGCACGTGCACCATCGCTAAGCAAAAGGTTTCGATTGAGTTCGTACGTATCGGTACCTTCTGCAGCTGCGCGGATTAAGACATCTCCGATCCACACAGTATGGGCATCTTTTCCAGCCAAAGCTCCTTTGTAGTTCACATTTGACTTTGCATGAGGTACCGCATGATCAACGTGATTACGGTGCTCAAAGAATTGCCCCGCAGTTGCAAAGTAAACACCAAGAAGATCCGCAGAAGCTCCCGGTGCCTTGAATTCAACAGTTGGCAAAATTCGAACTACGTCTCCACCAACGGTGACAGTAATTGACTTAAATGTTGCATCCTTATCAATTAGCGCATGATGACGTGCTGTGTAAACTGATTTTGATTCGAATTCCTGCAAGGTAACGAACTTGAGATTTGCACCTGGAGCTAAATATATTTCTAGATCTTCGGCCAAAACTGTGTCCGTGGTATTTTCGACAATAACTGTTGCTACCGCGTGAGTACCAAGAGTGATGCGAACTCGTGAAAATTCAGCGGTGTCTAGCGCTCCTGCTGAGCGGCCTAAGAAAATCGGTTCTGCGATTTCAGCATTTGCAGCAATTGCAAGGTGTGCCACGGGCACAGCTGCACCTCTAACTCGCTCGATAATTACATCATCGCAATCAGAAAGCGGCTCTAAGTTTTCGCGCGTAAATGTGACTCCCGAAGGTAATGCAGATTTAGACACCAGACTTGAGCGATCAGATTGAACAGCTGACCCATCGTGAAGACCGCGAAGTCGCTTTAGGGGTGTAAAGCGCCAAGCTTCTTCCCGACCCGTGGGAGTCAAGTAATTTGTTGTAAGAACAGACATTAACCGACAGCACCTTCCATCTGAAGTTCAATCAGACGATTGAGCTCTAGGGCGTATTCCATTGGAAGCTCACGCGCGATTGGTTCGATAAAACCACGAACAATCATGGCCATAGCTTCATCTTCATTTAGTCCACGTGACATCAAATAGAACAATTGGTCATCGCTAACCTTTGAAACCGTTGCTTCGTGACCCATTGAGACATCATCTTCACGAATATCAACATACGGATATGTATCTGATCGTGAAATTGTGTCCACTAATAGTGCATCGCACTTAACTGTACTGGCGGAGTGATGTGCACCCTCTTGCACTTGTACAAGACCACGGTATGAAGTGCGACCTCCACCACGTGCAACAGACTTTGAGATTACTGATGATGATGTGTACGGAGCGGCATGAACCATCTTCGCTCCAGAATCCTGGTGCTGGCCTTCTCCAGCAAATGCCAAAGACAAGGTTTCACCCTTTGCATGAGGACCCATCAAGAAAATTGCTGGGTACTTCATAGTTACCTTGGAACCAATGTTTCCATCTACCCATTCCATAGTTGCGCCTTCGGCACATGTGGCACGCTTTGTTACCAAGTTATACACATTGTTAGACCAATTTTGAATCGTGGTGTAACGAACGCGCGCACCTTTCTTTACAATGATTTCAACAACTGCAGAGTGAAGTGAATCTGACTTGTAAATTGGCGCAGTACATCCTTCAACATAATGAATGTATGAATCCTCATCTGCAATGATCAGGGTTCGCTCAAATTGACCCATGTTTTCGGTGTTAATGCGGAAGTAGGCCTGTAGCGGAATATCTACGTGAACTCCCTTAGGAACGTAAATAAATGAACCACCTGACCAGACCGCGGTGTTGAGCGCTGCGAACTTGTTATCACCTACTGGAATAACGGTTCCGAAGTACTCCTTAAATAGTTCTGGGTGCTGCTTAAGCGCACTGTCTGTATCAAGGAAAATTACGCCTTGGGCTTCTAGATCCTCACGAATTGAGTGATACACAACCTCAGATTCGTACTGTGCTGCAACGCCTGACACCAGACGCTGCTTTTCAGCTTCTGGAATACCTAGACGGTCATAAGTATTTTTGATCTCATCTGGTAGGTCATCCCAAGTTGTCGCTTGCTTTTCAGTCGAACGCACGAAGTACTTGATCGTGTCGAAGAAAATTCCAGAAAGATCGGATCCCCAATTGGGCATTGGCTTTTTATCAAACAAAGAAAGTCCCTTTAGACGAAGGTCAAGCATCCACTGTGGCTCAGACTTTTTCGATGAGATGTCACGCACTACATCTTCATTAAGTCCGCGCTTAGCGTTATCGCCGATCGCACTCTTGTCTGACCAACCATATTCATAGTTGCCGAGACCTTCGAGTTCTGGATGTGCTGTAGTCATGCACGGACCTTTCCCTTGCTTCTGTTTGTTTGTGAACTTTGGATTTTTGAGTTTTGTACTGTGGGGATGAATGTTGTACACACACCATCACCATGAGCAATGGTTGCTAAACGCTGAACGTGCGTTCCTAAAACTTTTGATAGTGCCTCTGTCTCAGCTTCACATAACTGCGGGAATTCAGCCGCCACGTGAGCGATTGGACAGTGGTGTTGACAAAGTTCTTCACCCATAGGCTTCTGCGTGACACTTGCGGCATACCCTTGATCAGAAAGAAATGTTGCGAGCGCATCAACTTTGTGTGAGCGCTTAGCGATGGCAACTGTTGCTTTTCGTTCAATGTCATCGGCACGAGATTGGGCAAATGCATTAACCAGATGCTCCCCAGATTGCGCCGACATGAATTTCAGTGCGGCCACGGCTAAGTCGTCATATGAGTGTTCGAAAGCTTCGCGACCTTTATCTGACATTACAAAAACTTTTGAAGGTCGACCGCGACCGCGGATAGAAGAGGCGCGAGGATCGCGCGCTTCAAGAACTCCATCGGCAACCAGTAAATCCAAATGACGACGGATGCCAGCAGGTGTGAGCCCTAAACGCTCGCCTAGAACCGCAGCGGTAGATGGGCCGTTTTCAAGAATTGAACGAGCGACAAGGTCACGGGTGCGCGAGTCATCCCCTGATATATGTCCGCTGGCTAATTTCACAACACTATTGTGTCGTAATTCGACACGTTCAGCCACTCGTAAGCGTGCGGGTCGCCTGAGTCATAGGCTACGACCATGGGCACACTTCGAGCACGGGCCGCGCGAGTTCTGTCCCCGGCTAGTGGTTTCTTGCTCTTTGCCCAAGCCGCAATTGTTGTGACCGGCGGAGCGGTTCGCTTAACCGGTTCTGGATTGGGCTGCCCAACCTGGCCTGAATGCACCCCGGGTTCATATACCCCAAAGCCTTACCAAGTCGAAGAACAAGTAAAGGTTTGGATTGAGTTTGGCAATCGTTTGCTCACCTTTGTCCTAGTACTTGTCGCAATCATTGTTCTGATCAGCGTTTTAGCTGCAGGAAGAAAAGATTTGCGTGGTCTTGCCCTGGGACAAGTTCTTGGAATTGTGGGCCAAGGAATTCTCGGTGGAATTACCGTACTAACCGGTTTACACCCTGCAACAGTTGCCGCACATTTTTTACTTTCCATAATTTTGATTGCGGGTGCGACCTCGCTGCGAGCCCAAAGGCTTGCACCGTTAGAGAAGAATGAACCAGCGCCTTTAGTTAAAAAGATTGCCACCGCTCACATTATTACCTCTTTTGTCGTCCTCTTCTTGGGCACCATGGTGACAGGTTCTGGTCCTCATGCCGGAGATGCCACTGCGCCTAGGTTTCCATTTGATCTGCGAACCATGGCGTGGATTCATGCAGATTCAGTCATTGCCTTGTTTGGAATAACTTTTGGATTGTTTGTTGTACATGGAGTTTCAACTCATACGAAAAAACGTTTGAAGATCTTTCTGGCTATTGCTCTGGGGCAGGGATTAATTGGTTATGTGCAATGGTTTAAAGATCTGCCAGAACTATTGGTTGGTTTGCATTTAGTTGGATCGACTTTGGTTTGGATCGCTTCATGGAGAGTGTGGTTATCGGTGACAAAGAGAATGGATAGCAAATGAGCGCAGTACCAGGTTGGTCCGCACTTGATGATCAAGCGGTTGCATATGCCAGAGCGTTAGCTGCAGATGCTGTTCAAAAAGTTGGAAATGGCCATCCAGGTACTGCAATGTCCCTTGCTCCAGTTGCCTATGCATTGTTTCAGCGTCATCTAATTCATGATCCATCAGATCCTCAATGGCTTGGACGCGATCGATTTATTCTTTCCTGTGGACATTCATCGTTGACGCTCTACATACAACTGTACTTAAGTGGCTATGGATTAGAGATGAAGGATCTAGAGAGTTTTCGTACATGGGGTTCATTAACACCGGGCCACCCCGAATATGGTCACACCGCAGGTGTGGAAATGACAACGGGTCCACTAGGCCAAGGCGTAGCAACTGCTGTGGGCATGGCCATGGCTGCTCGATTTGAACGTGGATTACTTGATCCAGCAGCTGCAAGTAATCAATCAATTTTTGATCACTCAATCTGGGTTATTTGTTCAGATGGAGATCTACAAGAAGGTGTTAGCGCAGAAGCTTCATCATTAGCTGGAACGCAAGAATTGGGAAATCTCAACATTATTTATGATGACAATCGAATTTCAATTGAAGGCGATACTCATAATGCATTTACCGAAGATGTTTCTGCGCGCTACCGTGCTTATGGTTGGCAGGTAATTGATGTGGCTGCAGCACAAGATGGCAGCGTTGATATTGCTGCATTAGATGCTGCGATGCTTGAAGCAAAGAAAGAAAATACTAAGCCGTCTCTTATCCGCATGAAATCGGTTATTGCTTGGCCTGCACCTAAAGCGCAAGGCACTGCTGCGTCACATGGCTCTGCTTTGGGAGCCGAAGAAATTGCACAAACAAAGATCGCATTAGGGCTAAATCCCGATGAACACTTTGCAATGCCTAAAGAAGTTCTAGCGCATGCACGTTTGGTTAAAGACCGTGGCGCTCAAGTGCGATCACAATGGAACTTACGCTTTGAAACCTGGAAAGCGAGTGATCCAGAAAAGGCAAAACTTCTGGAACGCTTACAAACAAAATCACTTCCGGCCGGATGGGATTCGCAGCTTCCGGTATTTCCACCAGGCAAAGATGTGGCAACGCGCGCGGCCTCTGGTGAAGTTATTAACGCTATCGCTGCAGTCTTGCCCGAGTTCTGGGGTGGATCGGCTGATTTAGCAGGATCAAATAACACAAGTATTAAAGGCGGTGGTTCATTCCTGCCAGTAAGCAGTTCAATAGAGGGTGCTAATCCTTACGGGCGAATCATTCACTTTGGAATTCGTGAACATGCAATGGGCTCGATTTTAAATGGCATTTCCTTGCATGGGTTAACACGTTCATTTGGAGGAACTTTTGCCGTCTTTAGTGATTACATGCGCCCTGCGGTACGCCTTGCTGCATTAATGAATATTCCAGCAACCTTTGTGTGGACACATGATTCAATCGGTGTGGGAGAAGATGGGCCAACACATCAACCGATCGAGCACTTTGCCGCACTTCGCGCGATTCCTGGTTTAGATGTAATTCGTCCTGGAGATGCTAACGAGGTAAGGGAAGCTTGGAAAAAGATCATTACCCGCGGACGAGCCTGCGGAATTTTATTATCACGCCAGAACTTGCCCGTCTTTGATCGCGCAACTTGCCAGCCAGCCTCAGGAACAGCGCAAGGCGCATATGTCCTAAAAGATCTTCCAAACCCACAAGCGATTTTAATTGCTACTGGTTCTGAAGTTTCACTTGCAATAGATGCCCAGACAGCACTTGCGGCAGAAGGGATCAATGTTCGTGTTGTGAGCGCTCCTTGTCTTGAATGGTTTGCCGAACAAGATAAGGCATATCGAGATTTAGTTCTATCCCCCGGTGTCGTGAAGATTAGTATCGAAGTCGGTATTGCACAGGGATGGCGTGAATTGATTGGTGATTCTGGTGTAGCAATTTCACTTGAACACTATGGCGCATCTGCCGATGCAAAAACATTGTTCAAGGAGTTTGGTTTTTCAGTCGATAACGTTGTAGCTCAAGTAAAGAAGGCGATTTAATGTCAGTTCAGGATATTGCACATGCTGGAACTTCTATTTGGCTCGATGATCTATCGCGAGCAAAAATAACATCTGCCGATGTACAGGCTTTGCCAGCTCGAATAAAAAATGATGGCGTGGTTGGGGTAACTACTAATCCCAGCATTTTCAGCGCAGCCATAAGTGGCGCTGCCGAGTACGCGGCTGATATCGCTGGAATGAAAGCATCGACAGTGGAGGAAGTAGTCAAGAAATTGACAACCGATGATGTTCGCCAAGCATGTGATTTGTTTACTTCGATTTACAACTCTTCTCATGGCGTAGACGGACGTGTCAGTATCGAAGTAGATCCCCGCTTAGCCCATGACACCGAAGGAACTATCGCTGCGGGTAAAGAGCTTTGGGCAATTATTGATCGTCCAAATTTGATGATTAAGGTTCCAGCCACCCTAGAGGGCTTGCCAGCAATTACTGCATTGATTGCCGCGGGCATAAGCGTCAATGTGACTTTGATTTTCTCGGTCAAAAGATATGGCCAAGTTATTGAGGCTTACATGAAGGGAATTGAGCAGTGTGAAGATCCTTCAAAGGTGCATTCAGTTGCCTCCTTCTTCATTAGCCGAATTGATTCATCGATTGACGCACTTCTTAAGAAGAATGGTTCACCAGAGGCGACAGCTTTGTTAGGCAAGGCAGCAATTGCAAATGCTCACTTGGCCTATCAACTCTTTGAAGAGAAATTTGCCTCCGACCGTTGGAGCGCACTTGCTGCAAAGGGTGCACATAAGCAACGCCCTTTGTGGGCATCTACGGGAGTAAAGGACCCGGCATATCCAGATACCCGATATGTCATTGAATTAATTGCACCTGACACAGTAAACACGATGCCTCAATCGACCCTTGATGCCGTAATCGATCATGGCGTAGTTCGGGGTAACACTATTTCGACCAACTATGCAGAGGCGGTCGAAGTTCTTAAGGCGCTATCTGCCATGGGAATTTCACTAGATGAGGTAACAACCGAGCTAGAAATAGATGGTGTGAAGAAGTTTGCCCAAGCGTGGGAAGAGTTATTAGCAAATGTAAAGGCTGCGCAACAACAATGATTTCAATCAAGGGAAATGCTTTATCCAAAATCGATCGTAGCTCTGCAGAATACAAATCTCTGCAAGCTTTTCATGAGCGATTGAAGACAAAAGATTCAACCATCTGGGGACCAGAAGCCCAAGCCGAAGCTTCAGTTCGTCTGAACTGGATTGATTTACCTGAGAGCTCTCGTGATTTACTGCCGCAGTTTGATGCCCTTGCCGCAAAACACAGAGATAAGAGCAATGTGATCTTGTGTGGCATGGGTGGTTCATCCCTTGGTCCAGAAGTAATTGCACAAACTTTCTCAAGGAAGTTATTCGTTTTAGATTCAACCGATCCTAACTATGTCGCACATTCATTAGCTTTTGATCTTTCAAAGAGCGTAGTAGTTGTTAGTTCAAAATCAGGATCTACTATTGAAACCGCCTCACAGCGCGCACTCTTTGAGGGTGCGTTCAAGGATGCCGGATTGAATCCGGCAGAACACATGGTTTTTGTAACCGACCCAGGTTCGCCACTTGATAAACAAGTTCGTGAAGGTGGTTTTACTGTTGTAAATGCCGACCCACATGTAGGCGGACGATTTAGCGTGCTGAGTCCATTTGGTTTAGTACCGGCGGCATTGATCGGTGTCGATGTTTCGGTCCTACTAGATAACGCCAGCGATACCAAGAAAGCAATGTTTACGAATTCTCAGACAGTCTGTGACATCGCATATCTGTTGTCATATGTTTCTGATCAGTATGTGGCGTACACCGATGAATCATCCGGAATGCCAGGGTTAAGTGATTGGATCGAACAACTTGTTGCTGAATCAACTGGAAAGAATCAAGTAGGCCGCTTACCTGTTGTCGCAGAGAATTCTCACAATGGGCGCGAAGGCAGCGCCTTTACCATCGCCTTTACCGGTACCGCTGATTTAGTTGTAGAAGGCGATTTAGCCTCACAGTTTTTTGTTTGGGAATGGGTAACCGCACTTGTTGGTGCAGCTCTTGCAATTGATCCCTTTAACCAACCAAATGTGACCGAAGCCAAGGAGCAAACTTCAGCACTTTTAAATGACTGGAAAGGTGTCCTGCCTTCATTTACAGCTGATATAACCGATGGGGCAGTTGAAATTTTTGGTGCTGGAAACAGTGCAACTGATGCACTTACCCAACTGATCAAACAAGTACCACCAGATGGCTATATTGCAATCATGGCTTACCTTGATCGCAAAGATGATGCACCGATAGCAGAGCTTCGCGCAATCTTGGCTGATAAATCTGGCCGACCTGTCACTTTTGGTTGGGGTCCACGTTTCTTACACTCAACTGGGCAGTTCCATAAGGGTGGACAACAAAATGGTGTTTTCCTGCAGATTACAGGCGATGTAATGCAGGATATTGCGATTCCAGGACAAAACTATGGTTTTGAAACTTTGGTAGCAGCCCAAGCGTTGGGCGATGGGAAAGCTTTGGCTTCAAGAAAATACCCATTGCTGCGATTTAATCTTACAAATCGAGCAATGGGTATATCTGAATTACTAGATGCGGTTAAATCTCTTTAGTTTTTATTCGTCGTCTTCGCCGCGAAGTTTGCGTAAAGCTTCTTCAAGAAGTTTTTCACCTTCAGCATCAGTGCGACGCTCTTTCACATAAGCAAGGTGAGTCTTGTAAGGCTCATTTTTGATTGGACTTGGCGGATTGTTTCGATCGCGCCCTGCAGGATAACCACACTTTGGGCAATCCCATTCAGCTGGGATGACAACGGTTTCTTCGACAGCAAATGATGGGCGGACTTCATGTCCATTTGCGCAAAAGTAAGAGACGTACGCACGTGCGATTGAATCGCCACGCTCAGCCTCGCCCATTGGGCCGGCACCGACACGACTTCCGCGAATTGCACTTGCCATCTATATCCCCTTGTTTGAACCTTCGTTAATTATGAAAATAGGTTATTGGTTTACTTGAGCACAAGCGAGAGCGCAACAACTAGAGCAAACCACAGTCCACCAGCAACGATAGTGATTCGGTCTAGGTTCTTTTCGACCACAGATGAACCGCCGTAGTTTGATGAGATTCCGCCACCAAATAGATCGGATAGACCGCTTCCCTTACCTTTGTGAAGAAGTACCAAAAGGATCATGAGGATACTTGTAACAACAAGTGCGATTGATAGAGCTAGTTTCACTTTTCTTACACTCCTAGTTCGTAGGGGGTAAGGATACCCGCCTGATGGGGGTAATGCTTACTCCGTCACCGCGTGGAATTTCACGATCTTGGCCAATTCCTCAGGATCTAGGCTCGCTCCACCGATTAAAGCGCCATCGACATCAGGTTTCTTCATGATTTCTACAATGTTTGAGGACTTCACAGAACCGCCGTACAGGATGCGCATATTTGCCGCAATTTCAGGTGAACCGATATTTTCAACCTCTTCACGGATCGCTGCACAAACCTCTTGGGCATCTTCGGGTGTTGCAGTTTTTCCGGTACCGATTGCCCATACTGGTTCGTAAGCGATAACGATCTTCTTAAGTTCTGGTTTTGTAAATCCTTCGAGACCTGCACGGATCTGTCGGATTACATGACTTACATGTGTTCCGGATTCGCGGATTGCAAGTTCCTCGCCGACACAAAAGATTGGTGTTAATTCATTAGCAAGTGCGGCTTTGATCTTTCGGTTGATGAGCGCATCTGATTCTTGATGAATTGCGCGTCGTTCTGAGTGGCCGATAACTACAAAGGTACAACCAAGCTTTGCCAGCATTGACCCTGAGATATCACCAGTGAAGGCACCGCTTGCTTCTGGCGAAAGATCCTGTGCTCCGTACTGCAAGCGCAATCGATCTCCATCAACCAAAGTTTGAATCGAACGGATGTCTGTAAATGGAGGTATCACCGCAACATCTACGGCGTCATAATCCTTATCTTCAAGCCCGTAAACCAACTTTTGGGCAACTGCGATCGCCTCAAGGTGATTGAGGTTCATCTTCCAGTTTCCTGCCATTAAAGGTTTACGCATTGTCAGCTCCTATGTTCAGCGAGTTCTATTAAATTAATTCTAGTGCTTTTAGTCCGGGAAGTTCCTTGCCTTCTAGGTATTCCAGTGAAGCTCCGCCTCCGGTTGAGATGTATCCGAACTGAGAATCAGAAAAACCTAGCGCGCGAACTGCAGCAGCCGAGTCTCCCCCTCCAACTACAGATATTCCTGAAACCTGTGTAAGCGCTTGTGCAATTACTTTTGTTCCTGCAGCAAAGTTAGGAAATTCAAACACTCCCATTGGACCATTCCAGAATACGGTCTTGCACTTAACAATTTCTGCAGCAAATGCCGCAGCCGATACCGGTCCGATATCTAGACCCATTTGATCAGCAGGTATTGCATCTGCTGCAACCAGTGTCGGAGTTGCATCTGCTGCGAAGGCAGGTGCAACAACAATATCTGTTGGTAGTAAAAGCTTGACGCCATTTTTTTCAGCGGTAGCAATTAATCCTGTTACGACATCAAGCATTTCTGATTCGACTAGCGAAGTACCGATCTCTTTGCCTTGCGCTTTCAAGAATGTGAAAACCATTCCGCCGCCAATAGCTAGAACATCAACTTTGCCTAACAAATTTTCGATTACACCCAACTTATCTGAAACTTTCGCGCCACCTAGCACAACACCATATGGGCGTTCTGGATCTTGAGTCAGCTTCTTTAGCACTTCGACTTCGGCAGCAACTAATTTCCCAGCAGCGTGTGGCAACAACTTCGGCAAATCAAACACCGATGCATGCTTGCGGTGCACCGCACCAAAACCATCACCAACATAAAAGTCGGCAAGTTGTGCTAGTTCACCCGCAAAAGCTGCGCGCTCTGACTCTTCCTTGCTGGTCTCTGCTCCACTAAAACGAATGTTTTCTAGTAGAAGAATTTCACCAGCTGCTAAAGACTGCGCCGCTGTCGTTACCGCCGCACCTGTTACTTGACCTGTGAACTTAACTTCTTTCCCAAGTAGTTCAGCCAAACGTTTAGCGACGGGTGCAAGTGAGAGTTCAGGTTTTGCTTCACCTTTTGGACGACCCAAGTGTGCGGCAATAACAAGTGATGCACCTTTTTCAAGTAGCGCCTGAATAGTAGGAAGCGAGGCCCTGATTCGTCCGTCATCCTTAATGACTCCCTCTTTCAAAGGAACATTGAGGTCACATCGAAGAAAGACTCGCTTCCCTGCTACATCAATTGTTGAAAGATCTGGCATTACAGAGTTTTGCCAACATAATCGATCAAGTCAACGAGACGGTTTGAGTAACCCCATTCGTTGTCATACCAACCAACGATCTTGACCTGGTTACCAATTACCTTGGTCAAACCTGCGTCGAAGATACATGATGATGGATCGGTCACGATGTCTGAAGAAACGATTGGATCTTCAGTGTATGAAAGGAATCCCTTAAGTGGACCGTTTGCTGCCGCCTTCATTGCTGCATTGATTTCCGCAGCTGTTGCTTCCTTTACTAGCTCAACAGTTAAATCAGTTGCAGATCCGGTTGGTACTGGAACGCGCATTGCATAACCATCTAGCTTGCCCTTGAGCTCTGGCATAACCAATGAAATAGCCTTTGCAGCACCTGTCGATGTAGGAATCATGTTTGTCGCAGCTGCGCGTGAACGACGAAGATCCTTATGTGGGAAATCAAGGATTACCTGGTCATTCGTGTAGGCGTGAATTGTTGTCATTAAGCCCTTAACAATCCCCCAGTTATCCTGAAGTACCTTTGCCATTGGAGCTAGGCAGTTTGTTGTACATGATGCATTTGAAATGATGTTGTGCTTAGCACCGTCATACTGATTGTGGTTTACACCCATAACAATTGTGATGTCTTCATCTGTAGCTGGCGCAGAGATAATGACCTTCTTGGCACCGGCTGTGATGTGCTTTTGCGCATCTGCAGCCTTGGTGAAAATGCCTGTGGATTCAACAACAACATCTGCCTTAACTGAAGCCCATGGCAAGTTTGCTGGATCTCGCTCTGAGAAAACCTTAATTGTCTTTCCGCCTACAGTGATTGAATCATCAGTGAAAGTTACTTCTAGACCTAGGCGACCCAAAATTGAGTCGTACTTCAAAAGATGAGCAAGAGTCTCATTTGGTGTTAAGTCGTTGATTCCGACGATGTTGATATTTGGGTTTGTAAGTGATGCGCGAAAGAAGTTACGCCCGATGCGTCCAAAACCATTAATTCCGACATTAATCATGAAAGTGTCCTTGCTACTAGTGGGGCACATGAAAAAGCCCAGCGTCTGGTGGTTCGAAAAACTGCCACAACGCTGGGGGCTTAGGTAGAACCTTACCAGTGAAGAATGCGTGAACTCTTAAGTATCTGAGGGCTAATTGAGCAAATCTGGCGAGAGGCCACTCTCAGTATCCGGAATTCCAAGCTCTGCAGCGCGTTTATCAGCCATGGCCAACAATCGCCGAATTCGACCTGCAATCGCATCCTTAGTCATTGGAGGAACCGCCAATGAACCGAGTTCTTCTAGCGAAGCCTGCCCATGATTAATGCGCAACTCCCCGGCCTCTTTCAGATGATCTGGAATTGTTGGCCCAAGAATTTCCATTGCTCGTTGCACGCGCGCGGCAGCAGCAACTGCTGCACGAGCAGAACGACGAAGATTTGCATCATCAAAGTTTGCAAGACGGTTGGCAGTTGCTCGAACTTCGCGACGCATTCGACGCTCTTCCCACGCCATCACACTTTCATGTGCCCCAAGTCGAGTAAGCAGTACACCGATTGCATCGCCATCACGAATTACTACTCGATCAACTCCCCGAACCTCGCGCGCCTTTGCCACAATTCCTAAGCGGCGAGCCGCGCCAACTAAAGCAAGAGCAGCTTCGGGACCTGGGCAAGTTATTTCCAGTGAAGATGAGCGACCTGGTTCAGTCAATGAACCGTGTGCAATGAATGCACCGCGCCAAGCCGCTTCTGAATCACAAATGGCAGCTGAGACAACCTGTGGTGGAAGCCCGCGCACTGGTCGACCATTTGAATCAACTAAACCTGTTTGGCGGGCAAGTGCGTCACCTTCATTAATGACGCGAACTACATACCGAGAGCCCTTGCGTAATCCACTTGATGACAGAACTGCTAAATCTGAGTCATGTCCATAAATGTCTGCAATATCTTTTCGAAGTCGACGCGCACTCTGTGAGGTGTCGAGTTCTACTTCAATAACAATCTTTCCTGCTGCGATGTGCAGGCCACCAGCAAAGCGAAGAAGTGCAGAGACTTCAGCTTTGCGACAACATGGTTTGGTGATTGCTAGACGAGATAGTTCGTCTTTAACTGATGCTGTCATTGCCATGGGGTAATCCAACCATTTACCGAGCGAGAATGTGGCCCAAATGGAGAGCTAATTTTTGGGCATCATGATGGATGCTGCCAGGTGCTTTTCGAATATCTGCAGCGACAATCTCTCCACCCAAGGTTGATGCTGCAAGCTTTAGGGTTTGCTCATCCCGCACAACTGAATGGTCTACAAGACAATAATCGACCTTTACACCGGGGGCATAACGATGAAAAAACTCAAGATGTTCTTCAGGGGTCGAACCTGCGAATTCTTCGCCGTGAGTATGTGATGTGGCATCTAAATTTAGAATAAGTATTTTGCGGGCAGTACTGCTTTGTAAAGCTTCTAACTGCGCAGGTACCAACAGATGTGGAATCACACTTGAAAACCATGAACCCGGTCCCATGGTGATCCACTGTGCATCAGCTATTGCTTCTAATGCCTCACCTCTAGCTGGAGGATCTTGCGGAATTATGCGCAGTGATTCGATATGCCCCTTAGCCGTTGCAACCTCTTTTTGACCACGCACAACAATTCTTCCGGTCGATGTATTAAATGTTCCCTCGATATCTAAGGCAACAGCTGCCATGGGCAAAACACGACCAATAACTTTTAGTAGTTGGCCAACTCTGTCTAAAGCAACAACAGGATCTTCGCCAGCGTTCCACATCGAAGCGAGCAAAAGATTGCCCATCGCATGACCGTTGAGTTCGCCATCACTTTCAAAGCGATGTTGCATTATTTGGGCCCAGGTACGACCCCATTCATCATCGGCGCATAAAGCAGCTAATGCCATTCGCAAGTCACCTGGAGGAAAAATTGGAAATTCTGCACGCAGCCGACCGCTAGAACCCCCATTGTCTGCAACTGTAACGATTGCAGTTAATTGATGAGTGATCTGACGCAAAGCGGTCAATGTGGCAGATAGACCATGACCACCACCAAGTGCAACAACTTTAGTCAAAACTACTCACGACCTACATCGCGATGTGTTGGATGCGCCGAAACTTCTGTACCAATCTCATTAAGTTGTCGCGCGATTTCTTGGGTGATTGCAACACTTCTGTGCTTTCCACCGGTACAACCGACTGCGATGGTCACATATTTCTTTCCTTCGCGCATATATCCAGCCAACATCGAATTCACTAACGCAACGTAGTCCTTAACAAAATCACTGACGCCTTCGCTACCCA
>Ga0209770_10000513_pt1 | contig 21311 bp, 18 predicted proteins | sample LauGreSu1BDMLBDD_2_FD_187572 | JGI IMG/M metagenome (GOLD analysis project Ga0209770, IMG submission 187572) | Freshwater lake microbial communities from Lake Michigan, USA - Su13.BD.MLB.DD (SPAdes) (version 2) | ecosystem: Environmental > Aquatic > Freshwater > Lake | place: Lake Michigan, USA...
GCGCCCGAGCGGATGATGCCGCCCTGCTCGCTGTCGCGGCCGACCATGAAGCCCGTCGTGTCGGTCACGAACACGATCGGCAGCCCCTTCTGGTTGCAGTCCATGATGAAGCGCGCGCTCTTGTCGGCGCTGTCGTCGTAGATCACGGCGGGCATGTTGGTCGCGCTCGACGGGCCCGCCTTGCCGCCCGGCATCTTGCGCTGGGTGAGCTTCTTCTGGTTCGCCACGATTCCGCAAGGAAATCCCGCGATCCGCGCGTACCCGCACACGAGCGAACGCCCGTACTCGGCGCGGTACTCGTCGAAGCTGTCCGCATCGACGAAGCACGAGAGCAACTCCACCATGTCGTACTGCGCGCCCGGCTCGGCGCGGAACACAGCCGAGACCCCGCCCTCCGGACAGCGCGGCGCAACCGGTGCGAACGGCGCGCGCGTCTTCGCCGGCGCCGTCCGCACCGCGCTGAACACGCGACGAAGCCGCTCGATGCACGACGGATCGTCCTTCTCGCGGAAGTCGATCGTTCCGGAGATCTGGGCGTGCATCTCGGCGCCGCCGAGCTCCTCGCTCGAGACTTCCTGCCCGATCGCGGCCTTCACGAGCGCCGGTCCCGCGAGATAGAGCCCGCTTCCCTCGGTCATCAGGAGCGTGTCGCACAGCACGGGCAGGTATCCGCCGCCCGCCACGCAGTTCCCCATGATCGCCGCGATCTGCGGGATCCCCTGCGCGCTGATCACCGCGTTGTTGCGGAAGATGCGGCCGAAGTCGTCGGTGTCGGGGAACACATCCTCCTGGAGCGGCAGGAACACGCCCGCGCTGTCGACGAGGTAGATCAGCGGAAGCCGCGCCCGCTCGGCGATCGCCTGGGCGCGGATGATCTTCTTGCAGGTCATCGGAAAGAACGCGCCGGCCTTCACGGTCGCATCGTTGGCGATCACCATCGCCAGCCGCCCGTCGACCTCCGCGATCGTGGTCACGACGCCGGCCGCAGGCGCGCCGCCGTACTCCCGGTACATCCTCCACGCGCTGAACAGCCCGCACTCCATCGAGCGAGCCCCGCGATCCGCGAGCAGCGCGAGCCGTTCACGCGCGGTCAGCCGGCCGTTCCGGTGCTGGCGCTCGATTCCGGACTTGCCGCCGCCCTCCTCGATCTTCACGGCCTCCGCGAAAAACTCCGCGGTGGCTGACTCGAGCGGGCTCGGACTGGGCTTGGCAGCGGCGGTCATGGGCCGGAGAATAGACCAAATGCAGCGGGATCCGACACCGGTCGGTTCCGAGAACCAGAATCGAACCCAAGTCCCGTGAATCTGCTCCCTTGCGGTCCTCGCCCGGATTCCGCTATCTTCCCCGATCCTCTTCAACAGTCAGAAGCAACGGCGGCGGGAATGCCGCCCATCAGAGAACGAAGACACATGAGCACCACTCTCGTCAGCAGCAGCCGCCGCCACGCAAAGGACACCGGTTCGACCGAGGTCCAGGTCGCATCCATCACCGCTCGCATCAACGAGCTGCAGGATCACTTCAAGGCCCACAAGAAGGACCACGCGTCGCGCCGCGGCCTGCTCCTCCTCGTCGGCAAGCGCAACCGCCTGCTCAAGTACCTCGCGTCGACCGATCGCGAGGGCTACCTGTCGCTGATCAAGAAGCTGGGCCTCCGCAAGTAATCCCGACGCGCCGCGTTGGCGGCGTCGTAGGCGGAACTCCTTGCGCGGCCGGGGCCGCACTCCTCCCACGCTCGACCGCAGCCGCGGCGCATCGCGCCGGCGCTGTGATGTTCACGCGTCGGCATCCTCGAAACACCACTTTTCCCCTGAAAGAGCCGCGCAGAACGCGGCAGATGGAGACACACCATGGCAGTCACAGTCGTTGAGAAGGTCATCGGCGGGCGCACGCTCCGCTTCGAGACCGGCCGCGTCGCGAAGCTCGCGAGCGGCGCCGTCGTCGCGTCGTACGCGGACACCTGGGTCCTCGCGACCTGCGTCCGCGCCAACCCGCGCCAGGGCATCGACTTCTTCCCGCTCACCTGCGATTACCGCGAGAAGCTCGGCGCCGCGGGCAAGTTCCCCGGCGGCTTCCGCAAGCGCGAGGGCCAGCCCAGCGAGAAGGAAGTCCTCACGATGCGCATGATGGATCGCCCGATCCGTCCGCTCTTCCCCGAGGGCTTCTGCGACGAGATCCAGCTCCAGGCGTGGGTCATGTCGCACGACGGCCAGAACGACAGCGACGTGCTTGCCTGCACCGCCGCGTCGGCCGCGCTCTACATCACCGACGCCCCCTACCAGGGGCCGGTCGCGACGGTCCGCGTCGGACGCATGATCACCGAGCAGGGTGAGCGCTTCCTCCTGAACCCGACCCAGGCCGAGATGGAGTTCACCGATCTCGACCTCGTGCTCTCCGGCCACAAGGACGGCATCAACATGATCGAGGTCGGCGCCGCCGAGGTCGGCGAGCCGACCATGGTCGCCGCCATCAAGTTCGGCTACGAGGAGGGCATCAAGCCCATCCTCGAGCTGATGGAGGAGCTCCGCGCGAAGTGCGGCGCGCCCGCCGTCCGCATGGGCGAGCTCACCACCCCGAGCGACGAGGTCACGAAGAAGGTCAAGGAGCTCGCCTACGACCGCCTCCTCGCCGCGCGCAAGATCCACGGCAAGAAGGAGCGCAACGAGGCGGTCGACGCGATCAAGTCCGAGGTCCTCAAGACCCACTTCTCGATCCCGGCCGGCATCCCCTACTCCGACCACCTCGAGGCGGAGAAGAAGCAGAAGCAGGCCAAGGAGGCGCTGCGGATCCTCGAGAAGAAGATCACGCACTATCTGGTCGCGCAGCACTCGATCCGTGCCGACGGGCGCAAGCTCGACCAGATCCGCGCGCTCGACATGTCGGTCGCGGTGTTCCCGCGCACGCACGGCTCCGCGTTCTTCCAGCGCGGCGAGACGCAGTCGCTCGTCACCTGCACCCTCGGAACGGTCAAGGACGAGCAGATCGTCGACGGCCTCCTCTCCGAGTACGCCAAGAAGTTCTATCTCCACTACAACTTCCCGCCGTTCTGCACCGGCGAGGCCGGCCGCATCATGGGCCCGGGCCGCCGCGAGGTCGGTCACGGCGCGCTCGCCGAGCGCTCGCTCATGGGCATCCTGCCCTCCAGCGAGGACTTCCCGTACACCATCCGTCTCGTGAGCGACATCACCGAGTCGAACGGCTCGTCGTCGATGGCGAGCGTGTGCGGCGGCTGCCTTGCGCTCATGGACGCGGGCGTCCCCATCCGCAACACCTGCGCGGGCATCTCGGTCGGTCGGTTCACCGACACCGACGGCAAGGTCACCCATGTGACCGACATCATCGGCGAGGAGGACTTCTTCGGCGAGATGGACTTCAAGGTCTCCGGCACCCGTGAGGGCATCACCGGCATCCAGCTCGATCTCAAGGCCCGGGGCCTCTCGGTCGCGGAGATCGAGAAGATCTTCGCGCAGGCGAAGTCCGGGCGCCTCTTCCTCATCGACGAGATGGAGAAGGTCATCGCCAAGCCGCGCGCCGACATCTCGCCGCTCGCGCCGCGCATCACGATCGTCAAGATCGATCCGGAGAAGATCGGCAAGCTGATCGGACCCGGCGGCAAGACGATCCGCGGCATCCAGGAGTCGACCGGCGCCCAGATCGATGTCGAGGAGGACGGAACCGTCTTCATCGCCTGCTCGGACGCCACCAAGGCCGCCGCCGCCAAGGCCGCGGTCGAGGCGCTCGGCGCCGAGATCAAGGTCGGATCGGTCTACACCGGCAAGGTCGTGGCCATCAAGGAGTTCGGCTGCTTTGTCGAGCTGGCGGCTGGCACCGACGGCATGTGCCATGTCAGCGAGCTCGCCCACGGCTATGTCAAGAAGGTGGACGAGGTCGTGAAGGTCGGCGATCTGGTGACCGTCAAGGTCATCAACATCGACGACAACGGCCGCATCAAGCTCTCGCGGAAGGCCATGCTGCCCACGCAGGAGCCCGCCGGCAAGAACTGAGGCAAACCGACTCTAACGCGTGCCGCAAGGCAAGTTTGAGTCCGGACTGCACACCTTTCTCGGGAGCGCCGGCAACGGCGCTCCCGATTTGTTTTTCCGACTTTGGCCCATGAACTTTGCGTTGCACTTGCACCCTTCCCCATCCCCGCGCACAATGCCGGAGCGGGACGCGTCTCCGCAGCAATTTGAACCACGCGGGCTTCGGTCCGCACTTGGAGCTCGGTGATGGCAGGTGCACAGACTCTTGTTGATGTCGAAGGGGTCGTCAAGTGGTTCGACGCCCGCAAGGGGTTCGGGTTCATCGTTGGACCCGACGGTCAGGACATCTTCGTTCACTTCTCGGTGATCGAGCAGTCCGAGGGATTCCGCGCGCTCCGCGATGGCGAGCGCGTCGTGTATTCCGCAGCCGATGGCGACAAGGGCTGGTCGGCGACCAAGGCAAAGAGCCTCGGCAGCCGGGTCCCGCCCGCGGAGCGACCGGGCAACCGCGCCCGCGTCGCCGAGTAGCCGCTCTGCTTCTCCGCCTCGATTCTGTCCGCCCTGAAGGCTCGCCTTCCCTCACGCTGCCACGCTCATGGATGCCGGCTCATTCGTACTCGGAGCCGCAGCCGGCGGCATCGCCGCGCTGCTTGCGACGGCGTCGCTGCTCACACGGCGCCTCGTTCGGCTTCGCGCCGCCGAGGAGCGCGCGCGACGACAGGAGCGGCTGGCTGAGCTCGGCGCCCTCACCGGCGGCCTCGCGCACGAAATCAAGAATCCGCTCTCGACGATCGGTCTGAATGTCCAGCTCGCGAGCGAGGCGATCCTCGACTCGCAGTTGCCCGACGATGACAAGGCGGTGCTTGCCCGTCGCGTCGAGACAGTCAACCGCGAGGCGACCCGCCTGGCCAACATCCTCAACGACTTCCTCCGGTTCGCAGGACGCGTCAAGCTCGCTCCGGTTGAGACCGATGTGCGCGCGGTGATCGAGGAACTCGTGGACTTCTACCGCCCGCAGTGCGAGCTCCACCGCACCGTCCTGAGGGCAGACCTCCCGGCCGGCCCAGTCGTGGCGCGGGTCGATCCCGCCCTGGTCAAGCAGGCCCTTCTGAACCTGATGATCAACGCGACGCAGGCAATGTCTGGCGCCCAGGCGGATTCGCGGGAGCTGCTGATCCGGCTGGATCCCCGCGGCGACGATGTCGCGGTGCATGTGATCGACACGGGCCCGGGAATCGCGGCCGATCGGCACGCGGAGATCTTCCGACCCTATGTCACCGGCCGAAAAGGCGGCTCCGGACTCGGCCTCGCCGTGACGCGGAGAATCGTCGAGGAGCACGGCGGGCGGATCGAGCTCTTCAGCGAGCCCGGCCGAGGCAGCGATTTCGTCATGACGCTGCCGATCGCCGGTCCCCGCGAGTCGCGTGGTGCAGGCGAGGAGGACGAGGCGCGGAAGACGCTCCTCGACCGCCTGTTCAAGCGCGCATCAGCCGAACCCGCTCGAGCCAGTTCATCGCCTTGATCTGCTGGTCTCGGAGCGGTCGCGGCTGCGGCCGCTCCCTCTGGAGAAACGGCCTCGGAGTGAATCCGAGGCCGTTCGGAACGCCATGGGAACCCTCGCGGGCCGCGTCACTCGAGCCAGTCCTTCGCCTTCAGCCGCTCGGGTACATAGGTTTCGCTGACGTAGGAGATGTCTTTCGTGATGAGCGACTCGACTTCCATCTTGAAGCCGTTCGAGAGCATCGCGTCGATCTCCTTCTGCCAGCCCTTGTGGCCCTCGAACCACGGATAGGCGGCGATCTCCTTCGCGCGCTTGATGTCGTTGTCGGTCAGGTCGATCTTGACCGCCTCGTCGAGGCCGCACTGACGGTAGTCCTTCGCACGGATTCCGAGGAACTTCGCCTCGGGAATCGCCAGACGCGAGCTCTCGAACGCGAGCGAGATCGAGCCCTGCTTGATCACGCTGTAGATGTAGTGCCCCCACGGATCGTTGTCGAGCACGCAGATGATCGGAAGCTTGAGCTCCTGATGCAGCCTCTGCAGCAGCCGCCGGCACCCGCGCGGCGGCTGGCCTGCGCCATGCGTGAGGATGCAGTTGTGCTTCTCCCAGAAGCGGTCCTCGTTGAAGCGGTTCCAGACCGTTCCCTTCTCGACATGCAGGACGAACTTCGCCTCGGACTTCTTGAACTGGATGATGTCGGGCTCGACGATCGACGGCATCGCGTAGCCGCCCGACCCCATCCGTCGGCAGTCGATCTCGTCCCCCTTGTCGACGATCGTGATGTTGCCCACCATCGCGCCGCGGTTCTCGGCGAAGATGTGCAGCTCCTCGCGCAACGCCGCGAGCAGGACCTCGAGGTCCTCAAGGATCGGATCCGACTCGTCCTGCGTGTCGAAGGTGTTCTCCTTCGTGCCGGCGACCGTGTGCTTGGCCTTGTAGAACACTCCACGGAGACTGCTCGTCTTGCCCGCCGCGATCAGGTCCTGGATCGTGCTCGCATGGAGCATCGTCTGCATGAACTGCTTCGCGGTCTTCAGGTCGAAGAGCGGGCGCTCGGCGGTGCCGTCGCCCATCTCGAGGATGCCGCGCTTCTTGTTCCAGATGGTGTTCGACTTGGTCCGGGTGGGGATCTCGACCGCGGGATCGCGGCCCGAAAGCGCGCGCTTCACGATGTCGCCCGCGAGCGCCTCGATCTTGGCCTGCGTCTTCGCGTCGCGCTCCGCCTTGCTGCTTGACTTCTTCGCCATGGTGCTTGTGCCTCGTGGTCAGGTGCGGAGCTAGAACAGCCGCGGGTCGTCGTCTTCGAAACCCTTCTTCGACGGCTTTGCCGGCCTGGAGCCGGGCTTGCCGGTGTCGATGTCCTTCTTCGTGCGGATGGCGGGGCCCGCCGGCTTCGCTTCAGGCGCCGGCTTCCTGACCGGCTCCTCAAACACCGGCGCAGACACCGGCGCGGCGGCCTCGAGCCGCGGAATCGCGCTCTCCACGATGATCACGCCCTCGTCATCGGAGTCGGCCTCCTCCTGCCTTCGCACCTTTCCGTCCTCGTCGAGCTCCTGGTCCGCGACCGCGGTCTTTCGTCGCGCCTGTTCGAGGAGCGCGCCATAGATGCGCTTCGCGTCCTCACCCGTGATCGCGTTGAGGGCCTTCGAGATCTCACCGATGTATCGCTCAAACACATCGCGGCGCTCGCTCTCACGCCGCATCTTCTGTCGCTTGCGGAGATAGGTGCCGAGCTTTCGTCCGCACTCCATGAGCGCGAGCTTCATCTCCTTCCGGATCTCGTCGTAGTCGGCGATCGCCTCCTTGGACTCGCTCGTGAACGGCACCCAGACGCTCGCCATGTGGATCATGACGACGAGAGGACCGACCGGGAGGCTGCCCCGCGGCTGCTGCATCGCGTAGTTCTTCCAGGGCGTCTCCTCGACCGCCTTGAAGCTCGAGCAGGCGCTCTGCTGGAAGAGCAGCGGCACGCGGTTGGCGAACCGAATCACGCGGGCGGGCTGGTCCCCGGGCAGGTCGCCTCCGAACGCGATCGCTGCCTCGATCTGGAACGGACGCCCGCGGTAGACCGCCGCGTCACGCGTCGACGCCGCGTAGAACTCGGCCTTCACACCCTTCAGCATGCCCGCGAGCAGCTGCCGCACGCCGATCGGGGCGAGGCAGTCGGTTGGAGGAGGCGCGAGCTTCTCCTCCTCGAACACCTTGAACAGGCGCTCGACCTGCGGCGGCTCGATGTCGGCGCACTTGGTTCGGCTGGTGACGCCGATGGCGCCGCAGAACTTGCTCGCCGTCGCCGGGGACACGCGGCAGAAGCGCTCCTGGAGGAACTCGTAGAGCGACCCCTTCTCGCTCGCTTCGTAGTCCTTGATCATCTGCAGGAGGATGCCGAGCTCGATTCCCTTCGGATGCGGCTGGATCTCCTTGGTCTCGGGAGGAAGCTCCTGGACGCCCCGCGGAAACACGACCACGCCGCCCGTCTCCGATGTCTGTGCGGGCGCGGCGGACTTGCCCTCCTCGGCCGCTGCGGAGCTCGTGCCGGGAAGGAGGTCGTCCGCCTCGTCCTGCGTGATGCGGGAAGGCGGCACGAACACGATGCGCGCATGCGGGTTCGCGATGGCCGTGAGCTCGAGGAACTCGTCGACAGACCCCCGCCCCTTCTGGTACTTGCCGTCGAGCTCGATGGAGACGCTGGTGCCCGTCGGGAACGCCGCCGGCGAGAGGAAGACGCCCTCCTGCGAGAGCTGCTTCGTGCCCGCCGACAGCGACCTGAACCGTTCCGGCGGGAAGTCCTTGGTCTCCTTGTCGAGCGTGACCTCGGCGCGGTTGGTCTTCGTGTTCATCGCCAGTTCGATGAGATGTGCCGGCTGCTTCTGGCTTGGCTTCGTGTGGATCACCATGGGCCGGCCCGTGGTGATGAGCCCGTTCATGCCAGCCGCCGAGATGCCGATCCCCTGCTGGCCACGGGACATCTTGAGACGGTGGAACTTCGATCCGTAGAGAAGTCGCCCGAAGATGTTCTCAACCTGCTTGCGGACGATGCCCGGGCCGTTGTCGATCACCGTGACTCGGTAGCGCGAGCTCTTCGCGGTGGCCGGCCGCTTGGGGTCGAGATCCTCGATCACGACCGCGATGTCGGGGAGTATCCCGCCCTCCTCGCAGGCGTCGAGCGAGTTGTCGACCGCCTCCTTCACCGTCGTGAGGAGCGCCTTGCGCGGGTTGTCGAAGCCCAGCAGGTGGCGGTTCTTCACGAAGAACTCGCTCACCGACACTTCCTTCTGGCGCGCCGACATCTCTTCGGCAGTCGCTCCGCGCCGCGCGGCGTCCGACTTGGGCTTCCGTTCCTTCACTGCGCTCTCCATAGATCCTCCGGGCGATCCATCGCCCCACTGGAGCTCGCGAGCGTAGCCGAAGAGCCGCGGCACGGCCTGAGAATGGGCGAAGTCCCACAGCCGCTCCCGGAGCGAGTGGCACGCTATACTCTCCGCCCTTCCGATCCCCCCCCAGAGGAGCCACGACCATGGAAACCACGCTCATCATCCTCAAGCCAGACGCCGTCCAGCGCGGCCTCATGGGCCGCATCATCACTCGCTTCGAGGAAAAGGGCCTTCAGATCGTCGGCGCCAAGCTGATGCAGATCTCGCCGGAACTGGCCGCCACCCACTACAAGGACCATCAGGGAAAGCCGTTCTACAACGGCCTGGTGGGCTTCATGACGAGCGCGCCCGTGCTGGTGCTCGCAGTGCGGGGCATCGGGGCTATCGCGATCTCCCGTTCGATGATGGGCGCGACCTTCGGCTCGAAGGCTGCCGCTGGCACGATCCGCGGCGACTTCGGCGTCTCGAACTCCTTCAACCTCATCCACGGATCGGACAGCCCCGAGGCGGCCTCCCGCGAGCTGGGCCTGTTCTTCAAGGCAGGCGAGGTCCTCGACTTTGCGCGCGCTGGCGATCGCTGGGTCTACGATTCGAGCTCAGGAAAGCCCGAGTAACTGCATCCGTACAGAACGCTGCGAACCGCGGTTCTCGGAACCGCGGTTCGCCCCTTTTTGGTGCGCCTCTGCATCCAGCGGTCACCCCGCACCGGACCATTCCGAGGAGGCGCTGCCCGGAAGATCAGGAAGCTTCCCGTCTTGCGGGAGTCAGGCGCCTCACTACTGTGGCCCTCCACCTGCCGGGCGCTGCAACGAACTGTTTTTCGGCCGGTTGAATCGCAGACAAGTTTCCTTCGAAATCTCCGGCGGTTTGGACCGAACATGGCCCACCCCGACGACGTTCGAAGGGTTCGAACTCGGCGGCGTATGAGGTGGGGACATGGCCGGTTCAGACGAATGCCGGTTTCGAGCGGATCCACCGCTGCGAGTCTGGCTGGCACCTGCAAAATCCGCGAAAAATGCGCAAATTGATTCATCTGCACCGAAATTGACCTCTTCTGCCGCGAAATGGATTTTGGATCGGGCGGGTTGGACAGGCGAACGGACCCTCGGACACGCGCCTGCCAGGATTTGACTCCACGACTTGACTCCACGATTTGACTCCACTCCGGAGGGCTTCACGATGCGACGCTCAGGCGAACAACTCATCATCGGGACGGCGGGAGATCGAGAATCTCCGCTCGCTCGGGCTCGGAAGCGCGCCTCCGCCATGGTCGGCGCGCGCTCCGCACCAGTCCAAGTTCCCAGCCCGGGCATCGTTCGGGGCTCCGAGAGGCCGGGCGTCCCGCTCTCACCCGCCGAGGAGCGCATCGTGCGTTCACTCATGTCGGAGCCGGTCGACTACATCGATCACCCTGACTTTCATGCGGCGGACGCCGAAGCACGCATCTACGGCGCCGCTGAGATCACCAGGCCCGACGTGACCTGGTATCGCCCCCTGATGGACAACTTCATCTCGACTCGCAGCAGGGGCGGCCGCCCGCCCAAGGCGCAGTCGAGCGTGCTGCTCACCGGCGCGCAGGAGCGCGTCCTGTTCATGAAGTACAACTTCGCCCGCTTCAGCATCTCCGAGATTCAGAAGCAGGCCGCATCCCGCTCGCTCTCGCTCGACGAGGCCCGCGCGATCATCCGCTGGAGTTCGATCGCGAATCAGTACCGCGAGCAGCTGGCAGAGACCAACCTCGCCCTCGTCCTCGCGATGGCGAAGCGAGTCCGCCTGTCGGAAATCGACTTTGCCGACCTGATCGGCGAGGGGAACATGGCGCTCATGCGGTCGGTCGACAAGTTCGACTGCAGCCGCGGCTTCAAGTTCTCCACCTACGCCTGCCGTGCGATTCTCAAGGCCTTCAGTCGGCACGGAATCAAGGTGACAACCCACCGGAAGCGGTTCGGCGCCGAATTCGACCCGACCTTCGAACGCTCGAACCACCTCGAGACCGTGCGGGCCACGCATGAGCGCGAGTGCGCCGATGAAGTCCGCCACATCGTGACGGCGAACAAGGCAGACCTCTCGGAGATCGAGATCAAGGTGATCAGCCACCGGTTCGGCCTCGATGTCTCGGATGTCGTGCCGGACCAGCCGCCGCCGATCCAGTCGGAGCCGTTGACCCTGGAACAGGTTGGCCAGGTCATCGGCGTCACCAAGGAGCGGGTGCGCCAGATCCAGAACAAGGCGCTCGAGAAGATCCGGACCGCTCTCCAGGCCGCAAACCCCGATGCGGCCACCGAAATGGCCGAGGACCTTGCGGCTCGGGACGGCCGCCTCCTCACGCTGACGAACTGAGCAGATCCGCGCCGGGGCCATTCGAGCGCGCCAGTCCATTGCATCCAAGCGCCCGCGGGACGCCGCGACCTCCGCCATCGGGTCGCTGCCCCGCGGGCGCCTCATGAGCATCAGCGTGTAGACTTCCCCTCCCATGACGAGCCTGACAAAGTCTGCAACGAAGGGCAAAGTGTTCGAGACCCCTGCCGCCGCCATTGCAGGCCTGGCACGAGACGGCATCACGGTCGCGGTCGGTGGGTTCGGGCTGTGCGGCATTCCCGAACAGCTGATCGTGGCCCTCCGCGACTCCGGGGCGAAGGGCCTCACCGCCGTCAGCAACAACGCGGGGGTCGATGACTGGGGTCTTGGACTGCTGCTGAAGACGAGGCAGATCCGAAAGATGATCTCGAGCTATGTGGGGGAGAACGCAGAGTTCGAGCGCCAGTTCATGTCGGGCGAACTCGAGCTGGAGTTCAATCCGCAGGGCACCCTCGCGGAGCGCATGCGCGCGGGCGGCGCGGGAATCGCTGGCTTCTACACCAAGACGGGTGTCGGAACCGTCGTCGCCGAGGGCAAGGACCACAAGGAGTTCGAAGGCGAGACCTTCGTCCTCGAGCGGGGAATCCGTGCCGACCTCTCGCTCGTGAAGGCGTGGAAGGCGGACGACAGCGGCAACCTGGTCTATCGCAAGACGGCGCGCAATTTCAACCCGATGGTCGCCATGTGCGGGAAGGCCTGCATCGCAGAGGTCGAGGAGATCGTGCCGACCGGATCGCTTGATCCAGACCACATCCACACCCCCGGGATCTTCGTGGACCGAATCGTCCGAACGGTCTCGGTCAAGCGCATCGAACAGCGAACGGTGCGCACCAGCGGCTGAGGCCCAGCACCCGTGGTTATTGGTCGCCGCAGACTTTTGGCGCGACCGTGCGGATCCTGATCCCTTGTGCAGTCGAGGCTCGGATCGGCCGATCAACCCCGGTCCCCGCCGCGGGTGCGGGAGGTCGTTCACGAGGCCCCTCGTTCGCGAGGTCCTTCACCAGGAGCCCCAGCCGATCCTTCGGATCCTTGCATCAACGCATCGCCGACTTCGTTCGAACTCGTCGAAACGGGCAACGAACCCGGCGCGATGTGGAACAATGACGGCCCTCGTCGCCCGGTGGGCTGCGAGCAACGCATCCAACTCGACTTCCCCGGAGATGTCCGTGCATCGATTCAACCCTTGCCGCCCCACGAAGTTCCGCACTCTGCTCGCGACCGCAGTTCTCTCGGCCGGCGTCGCGTTCGCTGCGACGGCTCCTGCCGCGGCGCAGGTCTCGAGGGGTGGAATGGCGGCGCTGTTTGTGCCGGACTTCCTTCCGCGCGACCTTCCCGTCTTCGTGGACGCGCTCGGACTGGAGGAGTGGCAGCGCCCGATCCTCGAAACGCTCCTCGACGACTACAAGACGAACTTCGACACCGCCGCGGAAGGCGTCCGGTCGAGCATGGGAAGCCTGAAGGATGTCGCCGCGAGCACCAGCCCCGACAAGATCATCGAGCTCATCTCGAAGCCGCTCGTTTCGTGGAGCGACGAGAAGAAGAAGCTGCGGTCCGACTTCCTCGAGAGCGTCCGCAGCCAGTTGAGCGATGTCCAGCTGGAGTCCTGGCCCAGCCTCGAGCGTGCCCTCCGACGCGAGAAGTCGCTCCCGAACGGGGAACTCTCGGGCGAGTCGCTGAACCTCGTCCTGATCGCGCGCGAGATCGATGCGCCGCCGATCATCGCGGACGGTGCGTCGGGCGCGATCGAGGCCTACGAGATTGAGCTCGACGGGGCGCTCGCCGCCCGTGAGACGGAGCTCGAGTCCACGATCGCCACGAAGCTCCGCGCGATGGGACCAAACGACAACCGACAGCTGCTCGCGATCGAGGAACGCATCATGCAGCGCCGACTCGCCGTGCGACAGGCGCAGGACGCAGGCATCGCCTCCATCCGGGACGCACTCGGATCGGAGTTCGGACCGAAGTTCGAGAAGCGGGCCCTCCGCCGCGCGTTCCCGCAGGTCTACGGACCGGATCCCGTCAATCCGCTGTTCGACGCCGCGCTCGCCCTCACGGATCTCACCGAGGACCAGTCGAACCGCCTCAACGACCTGCGTGGGAGGTTCGACACCGAGCACGCCTCGCTACAGTCGCGATTCGCCGAGATCATCCGCGCCACGGAGCCCGGGGAGCCGAAGCGCCGCGCCGAGGCGCTGGCCGCGAAGGCCGCCGGCGGAGCTCCGAAGTTCAGCGATCCGCCGGAGGTCGATGCGGTGAAGAACGACCGCCAGGAGTTCTACACGCGCTACCGCGCGGCCATCGCGGAGATCCTGAACGATGCGCAGAAGGAGCTTGTCCCGGGATTCGGCAAGCCCGGCGCAGGCATCGCCGAGGGACAGAAGTACCAGGACGCGGTGCACCTTGGAACGGGCGGCGTCTCGCCGACGGGCAGCACCAAGGGTGCGGCCGGTGGCGCCGCGCCCGCCGATGCCGAGGTGATCGATCCCGCGGTCAAGCCCGGCAAGTCGGGTGGCCCGACGATGAACGACACGAAGCCCGACGGCGCGAAGCCGGTGAAGAGCCCCAAGTAATCGCGAGTCTCGGGCCTTCAGCCGCGAGAAGCAAGGAAAGAGGGACGCTTGCAGTTCGGAACCAACGGAAACAACGGCTCGACGACCGTCACTGAGATCACCGCCCCGGCGAAGGACGCCCGTGCGGGCGTCTCGCCGTCGCAGGACGCCGGCGTGCGCGAGCGCTGCTCGCTGCTCGGCATCGAGTGGCTCGACCGTGTTCCGGACTCGGATCCCGCCGCCGCGTCGCTGCTCGCCCCCGAGCTTGCGGTGCGCCTGGGCGCCGTTCCGATCGCGGTCGAGGGCAGCCGAATCGTCGTCGCGATGCTCGACCCGCTGGATACTGGCGCCGTCGACGAGATCGGCGCGGTCACTTCGCGGTCGGTCCGTCGCATCGGGCTGGATGCGCCTGCGTTCCGCGACCTGATGCGCGACCGCTATGGAACGACCGCGGCACGCATGGCCGAGACTCTTGCGTCCGATGGCGGCCTCGCGGCGACTCCCGACACCGAGCACAACCTCGACGCGATCGAGGCGGACGATGTGCACCGGATGGCGGAGCAGCCGACGCTCATCAACCTGGTGAACCTGATCCTCCTCGAGGCGATTCAGAGCCGCACCAGCGATGTCCATGTCGAGCCGTTCGAGAGCGAGCTGCGCGTCAAGTATCGCATCGACGGCGTGCTCGTCTCGCAGCCCCAGCCGCCCAAGCACCTTCAGGCCGCCCTGATCGGCCGCATCAAGATCATGGCCGGAATGAACATCGCCGAGCGATATGTGCCGCAGGACGGCCACATCACGCTTCGGTTCGAAGGCCGGAAGGTCGACATCCGCGTGTCGACGGTGCCGACGCTGTACGGCGAGTCCGTGGTGATGCGAATCCTCGACAAGAGCTCGCTCCCGCTGGACCTCAAGAGCCTCGGCATGAGCGAGTCGCACCGGGCGATCGTCGACCGGATGATCGAGAAGCCCCACGGCCTCGTGCTCGTCACGGGACCAACGGGATCGGGCAAGACGACCACGCTCTACGCCGCGCTCTCGAAGCTCTACGACCCCCGCAAGAAGATCATCACGATCGAGGATCCCGTCGAGTACGAACTCAACGGGATCAACCAGATCCCGGTGAACGCCAAGCGCGGACTCAGCTTCGCCACGGGACTGCGCGCGATCCTGCGCCAGGACCCGGACATCGTGTTCGTCGGCGAGATCCGAGACACCGAGACCGTGGACATCGCGATCCGCTCCGCGCTGACGGGACACCTGATCTTCTCCACGCTGCACACGAACGACGCGATCTCCTCCATCGGACGCCTGTTCGACATGGGCGCGGAGCCATACCTCGCGGCGAGCGTGCTGGAGGGCCTCCTCGCGCAGCGCCTCGGCCGCCGCCTCTGCGAGTCCTGCAAGGAGCGTCGCCCGATCGGCGAGGACACGCAGAACCGCCTCACGCCGGACGAGCGGCAGCGGCTCGGCGGATTCCAGATGGCGGGACGCGGATGCGACAAGTGCGGCAGCAGCGGGTTCCGGGGCCGACTCGGATTCTTCGAGATCGTGCGGGTGACTTCGGCCCTCCGCGCAGCGATCGCGCAGAACCGGCCGGTCCACGAGCTGAAGGGCCTGCTCGACCCTGACTTCATCACGATGCGGGAGGACGGCATCCGCAAGGTCGCCCAGGGCATCACGACCGTCGAGGAAGTCCTCCGCGCGACACAGGATGTCGAGGACTTCTCCGACGCGTTCAGGAAGAAGGGCTGACCCGACCGATGCCTTCGTTCCGCTACCAGGCGCTCGCATCCGACGGTTCCATGCAGAATGGAACCATCGTCGCACCCGACCGGCTCACCGCGATGCGGATGATCCAGCAGAAGGGAGAGACGCCGCTCGACCTCGCGATGAGCGAGGCGGACGCCGCCGCCGAGAGCGGCAGGCGCGTCTCGCGCCCCACGATCTCCCGCGCAGAGCTCGCGGATCTGGTGCGTGAGCTGGCGACCGCCCTCGAGGCCGGCCTGCCGCTCATGCAGGCCCTCCGCACGGTGCGCAGGCAGGCGGCGAGCCGCAACATGCAGACGATCCTCGACTTCATCATCGAGCGCGTCGAGGCAGGCGTCACATTCCATGTCGCGGCGAAGGAGTATGGCGCGCCGTTCGACGACATGACGATCGGCATGCTGCGCGCGGCCGACGCGTCGGGCCGCACGGCGGAGATCCTCCACCAGCTCGCCGACCTCCTCGAGCGCTCGGTCGAGCTGAGGCGGGAGGTCGTCGGCGCCATCATCTATCCGGTGATGATCGCCGCCCTGATCAGCGTCAGCGTCACGGTTCTGATCGCATTCGTGCTTCCGCGCGTGATGAAGCCGATCCTCCAGCTGAAGATGGAGCTTCCGCTTCCCACCCGCGTCCTCATGGGGGTCTCGGACTTCATGGCGGAGTGGTGGATGGTGCTGCTCGCGGTCATCCTGCTCGGCATCGCCGCAGGAAGAGGCTGGCTCGCCAAGGCGGAGAATCGACTTCGCTTCGACTCGTTCCTCCTCGGCCTTCCCGTCGTTGGCAGGCTCGTCCGCGACATTGCCGTCGCGCGCTTCACGCGCACCCTCGGAACGCTGGTCAGCGCGGGCATTCCGATCCTGAACGCGCTCCGCATCGTGCGGGACACGCTCGGGAACCACGCGCTCATGCACGCGATCGACCAGGTTTCCGACAAGGTCTCGACCGGCCAGTCCCTTGCGGATCCGCTCGAGCGCAGCGGTCACTTCCCTCCCCTGCTCGTCCAGATCGTCAACATCGGCGAGCGGTCTGGGCGCCTGGAGCAGATGCTCCTTCACGCCGCGGGCTCGTTCGACCGGCAGGTCAACAACTCGCTCAAGCTGTTCACGCGCGTGCTCCCGTCCATCCTCCTCGTGTTGATGGCGGTGATCGCGAGCTTCGTCCTGGCCGGAATCCTCCTGCCCATCATGCAACTTCAGCAGACGGCTGGAATGTAGCCGCCGTGCCTTTCCGGAGAACCACCATGCAGAACACGTCCAACCGTCGCAAGCGCTCGATCGTCCGCCGCGGCTTCAGCCTGATCGAGGTCATCGTCGCCGTCACCATCATCGCGATCTTTGCAGGCCTGATCGGACCCAAGCTCCTGAAGAACATCGGCGGCGGCAAGACCAAGAAGGCCCAGGCCGACACCAAGACGATCGACACCCAGGTCAAGCTCTATCTCACGGACCGGCAGTCGACCAAGGTCGGCGCGGACTTCCAGCTCGACATGCTCGTGCCGGAGTACATCGAGTCCGGCGACGAGCTGATGGACCCCTGGGGCAACCGCTATCGCTTCGAGGACGGAACCGATGGACGCGACTTCGACATCGTGAGCTTCGGCCGCGACGGACAGCCGGGCGGCGAGGGCGAGGATGCCGACATCCGGAGCGGAAAGCTCGCGAAGGGCGCCGAGTGAACGCACGATGACCGAGGCCGTGCCCACCATGCTCCTTCCGACGCGGCGCCCCAGGACGGGGCGCCTCGTTGCGTCTTCGAGCGCGCGGCGCGGCTTCACCCTGATCGAGCTTGTGGTCGTCTCGATCCTGATCGTGGTGCTTGGCGCGATCACGCTTCCCCGGATGATCTCGCTGGAGCGAAGGCACGAGGACAAGGCGCTCGTGGAGGTCGAGGACCTCATGCGGATGTTCGCATTCCGCAACTCGGTGGGCACTCAGCAGATCGCGCTGCACTACGACCAGTCCCGGAACACCCTGTCCCTCTGGATCCTCGACCTGAATCCCGACGATCCCGAGGGGCCGCGCGTCTGGCAGCCCGACCGCCTCAGCTATCCGGTCGAGCTCCCCGAGTCCATGCGGATCACGGAAGCCGCGTCGGACGAGACGCCGATCCGCGACGAGGTCTGGACGATCATGTCGAATCCGGACGGAAGCCGGCCGCGCATCGCGCTTCTGGTGGCGGGCAAGAATGTCACGGGCGAGCTCGTCCTCGACAGCTACTCCACGGTGCCGATCCGGCTCGGGGACGACAGCGTCGCGGTGCGTGAGCCAATCGACCTCGATGGCGAAGGAAGGACCTTCGACCGCTGGTGAGCGGAGACCTGCATGCGCCACCCACGGAACCCATCCCCATCGCGCCGCCCGCGCCACCGCGCGGGGTTCGCGCTCATGGATGCAGTGATCGCCGGCGTGCTGCTTGCGATCGGGATGATCGCGGTGCTCTCGGTGGGCGGGCAGGCGATGTCCATGCAGAACCGCGGCGAGATCGATGTCCGCGCGGCTGCCGCGCTCGACAGCCTGCTTTCCGGGGTGCTGATCGAAGGTCCGGAGGACTACGAGCAGCTGTACCCGCTCAGCGGACGGTTCGAGGATGGATCAGGCTTCGAGGACTTCGACTTCGCGATCCAGATCGAGCGCGGCGGATCGGGCGTTCCCGCCCATGTGACCGCGCGTGTCCGCCACGAAGGCGGACGCGAGTACGAGATCGAGACCAGCATCGCTGAACTGCGCGGCGAGGAGCCGCACCCGGATCGACTTCCACCTGAACCCATTGATCGAGAGGCCAGATATGCCCAGCGACAGCAAGCCCGTGACGGACAGTCTGCGTCGACCGGCACGACGCCTTGACAGGGCCGGCTTCACGCTCATCGAGCTGATCGCCGCCATCACGGTGAGCGGCCTCGTGATCGCGACGGTCGCGACCGCGCTCTCGCGCATCACGAAGACACGCGACGTCGCACGGACGCGTCTCGACGCGGTCACGCGCGCGAATGCGGCGCTTGACGCGATCCGACGGGACCTTGCGGCGACCATCCGCGAAGGCGATCTGTTCTACACCCGCATCCTGCTGACGAACGCCGAGGGGTTCACGCGCTACGGGATGTTCGATCGCGACGAGATCCTCGTCTACAACAACCGCCTCCGGCCGCTCCATCGGGACGAGTACCAAGGCGAGGGCAGCGAGTACGAGTCGCAGTACCGGATCGAGGACGATTCCAAGGGCAGCGTGCTGTGGCTCCGTCGCGATGCCTTTCCGGACGAGAACGGTGAGGGAGGCGGATTCGCGATCCCCTCGATCGAAGGCGTGGTGGGACTCAAGATCGAGGCGTACGACGGAGTGATCTGGGTCGATGACTGGGACTCGGATCTCTACGGGCTCCCGTGGGCGCTCCGAGTCACCGTGACGGCGACCGGCGAGTCATCCGACAATCCCGCGGCCGATCCAACTCGCACGCTCGTCACGCTGCGCGCGCAGGTTCCGCTTGATCGGACGGTCACTCCCCCGCCTCCGCCGGAGGAAGAGGAGGAGGACGGTGCGAAGGCGGATGGCACTGCCGATCCGAATTCAGGTGAGGCGACGGGCGAAGGCGGCGGACTCACTCCCGATGGAGGAGCGATTCCCGGCGGTGGAGCCGGTCGCCCTGGCGGCGGTCGCCCTGGCGGCGGCGCGGGCCTCGACACCGGCGGAATCAGCGGCGGTGGACGCCCGGGTGGCCGACCCGGCGCAGGCTTCGGCAGCGACGGCGGAATGGGCGGCGGCGGCATTTCGGGTCCGGGCAACAATCGGCCCGGACGGGGTCGCGGCCGAGGATCCCTCGGCACCGGCGGCGGTTTCGGCGGCTCCTTCTCCATGAGCAATCGAGAGAACCGGTGATGCGCATGCGGTCTCAGTCGCCAGCTCGACGCGGGTCGGTCATCGTCATCGTGATCTGGTCGATCGCCATCGCAGCGATCGTCGTCGGTGCCGCGCAGGTGCTGGCCTTCCGACAGGCCTCGATGGGGCGCGAGTCGCTCGCCCGCGTCGAGGCGCGGTGGGCGGCCCGCGCGGGACTCGAGGAGACCATCGCCGTGCTCGAATACCACACCGAGGAGCCCGATCCGAACAACGCCCGGCAGCTCTACAAGGATCTCGAAATGGTCGCGGACGGCCAAGTCTCCTCAGGCGACTGGCAGATCCGGCATGTGGAGGACGGGGTCGAGATCAAGGGTCCGCAGGACGAGCACGCCAAGATGAACCTCAACAACATCTCGCGTGCGACGCTGCTCGAGATCGACGGGATGTCGATGGATGTGGCGGATGCGATCGTCGACTGGCGCGACCCCGACGACAACCCCGGCATGATGGGTGCGGAGTACGACTTCTACGTGAACCGCCGGGCGGGCTACGAGCCCCGGAACGGCTCGTTCCGCTCGATCTCCGAACTCGAGCTTGTCGCGGGCGCGTTCCCGAAGCTCGTTCGTGGCGAGGACCAGAACCTGAACGGCCGGCTGGATCCCGGCGAGAACGATGGCGCGTCGAGCGAGCCGCCCGATGACGCGGATGGGTTCCTCGACGCGGGCTGGTCGGCCGCGCTGACCGCCCGCAGCGCGGGCAGCCTGATCGGCGTCTCGGGGGAAGACCGAATGAACTTGCGGAAGGCGACCCCCGAAGAGCTCCAGACCCGCTTCGGGGTGACTGCGGAACAGGCCACTGCGCTTGCGTCGTTCGCCAAAGGCCAGAACGCGTCTCTCTCGATGCTCCTCACCCAGGACCTGTCGACACTCGCCGCCGGAGGCGGGACCCAGCGCGGGACCACCGGTCAGCCGACAGGTGCGAAGACGGCAGGTCCGAGTAACACAGGCGGCCAGCGACAGACCGGTCGCCAGTCGGGCAGAAGTTCTGCCGGCGCGGGCTCTCAACCAGGCTCCGGGGCGCGCATTCAGGCGCTCGACCGCCAGCAACTGCGCCGGATTTTCCAGGAAGCCACGCTTGAGGACGGCAGCCGACCGATCGTGGGCAAGGTCAATCTGAACACCGCTCCCCCATCCGTTCTTCGCGCGCTCCTGCCCGACGATCCGATTAGTGCGGACGCGATCATCTCGCTGCGTAGCGCCTCGTCGACGGGACTGCTCGCGATCTCCGACCTCGCCGAATCGAACCGCATTTCGCCGCAATCGCTCGCAGCCATCGCCGACTATGCCGATACGCAAAGCAACGTCTTCACGGTCACCAGCCGGGGGCGGTCCGCCTCAACCGGACTTGAGGTTGAAATCACGGCGGTAGTCGATCGTTCCACGCTCCCTGCGCGAATCCTGGAGTACCGAGAGCAGTGAAGAAGTCACAGACAACCCCGACCGTCGACGAGTCGCTGATGGCGATCGCCGAGCGGCATTCGAACTCCTGGCGGGTGCTTCTCGTTCGCCGCGGCGACCGGCCTGTCGCGCTTCAGGCGCGCGAGTTCCCTCGGACGGACGAGGCAGGCCTCGCATCCTGGCTCGAGTCGCAGCGCTGTGCGGATCTGCGCGTGATTCTCCCGGCGTCGGCGTGCATCGTCCGGACGACCACGATGCCCGCGGCGGTGCCCCAGCAGATGATCTCGGCCCTCCGGCTCCAGGCCGAGGGCATGTTCCTCGGCTCCATGCCGATGTGCCGCATCGGGCTTGCCGTCCTCGACGGCGCCGACGATGCCGACCGCCAGGGCGTGATCATGGCATGGCCGGAGGCACAGCTCGGCGTCGGGCTCGGAGCGAAGCTCGAGACCATCGCGCGGTATGTTCCCGAGCCTGCCGCCATGCTGCTGCTCGCG
>Ga0209770_10000514_pt1 | contig 21292 bp, 38 predicted proteins | sample LauGreSu1BDMLBDD_2_FD_187572 | JGI IMG/M metagenome (GOLD analysis project Ga0209770, IMG submission 187572) | Freshwater lake microbial communities from Lake Michigan, USA - Su13.BD.MLB.DD (SPAdes) (version 2) | ecosystem: Environmental > Aquatic > Freshwater > Lake | place: Lake Michigan, USA...
CTGTTTTCTGCGCGAAGTCTTTTGATCTCTGCGATTGCCTTGTCCATCAGCGAAACAGCGTCAGGCGCAACCGCCGCAATGATGTCGTTGTCGCTCACTTGCCGTCCTCCTTGAAGCAGTCCCAGCCGCGACGATTTGCCTCGTCTTGGGGAAGAAGAATCCCGCTTCCGCACATCTGGCGGTAAGGTTCTCTAGTAGAGTGAATACAGATTTCCCGCCGCGCATCATCGCGCTCCCGCAACGCATCCACGAGTTGATTGTTGAGGCTCCTGATCGTTTCGTTCAGGTATTCACGCTCTTCGTAGTTCACTTGCCGTCCTCCTGTTTGAAGCAGTCCCAATTAAGATTGTTCGCCACCTGCTCAGGGGTAGCCATGCCCTTGACGATTGCCGCCTGCTGGCGGCAGTATCGGATGCGAGCATCGTCGCGCTCCTTGCGGAGTTCTACCATGCGATCAGCCGAATCGCCGCAGACATCCTGGAGTTCGTCGATCTTCTTGAGTGCCTCGTCTCGCTCTTCTATTAGCTTGTCCACGGCCAGATCAAGATCGCGGATGGCGCTGGCGGCCTCCAGAATTTCGGTTCTCATGTAGTCAGGAAGAACCACATGACCCGCCGTGCTGTTGGCAATGGAGATGAGCGAGTTGATTTGCAGTCCTGTTGCCTCGCTCACTTGTCAGCCCTCTTCAGGATGTGGTACAACTTGTCCTCGCAGAACCTGCGGAAGTCCGCGGCGTAGAGGTCGGCGTCACGGTGGAGATTCTCCTCAAACCAGAAATCATGAAGAACTCCCGACAGGGCTTCGAGCACCAATTCTTGGCCGGTCTTTTCGCTCACTACCTCTCCTCCAGAATCACCATCCATCCAATCCGCTGCTGCATTGAGGGCGTCCGCGATGCGTCGGATGTCCGCAGGATTGCTAAAAGAAACTTGGGGAGAAGCAGGCTCCGAGCTGTCATTAAGGTCCGCCCTGATGCTTGCGAACCTCTTGGCAATTTCATATGCGTAATACACGCAGATTTCCACCTCTTGAGCACCATCAGAGGTGATTACAACCGCTGCTGGCGCTGTCGCCAGTGCCTCCTGGCGCAGGCGCTCTGCCTTCGTGATGCGCTTCGCCTTCTTCTTGTGGGCAGTTGTCTTTTTCTTCTTGGGCATTTCTTCCGCCTTGCTGTTGTTCCGCATGTCGACGACGCTCTGCCTGTATCCGCCGGTCGATCTGAAGATGGTGGACATGGGTATCGACCTGTCCCTTGCCATCTCAAGAGCCCTGTACGCTTCAAGTTCTTTTCTGCTCTCCTCGTTCATGCATCGCCATCCTCAAAGCACTTCCAGCCGCGGCTCTTTGCGTACTCGACCGCGTCTGGGGATTCAGCGGAACTGCGACCGCCCTTGCCGCCCATGACCATGCACAGTTCCTTCTGGACAGATCGGAGCTGGTCAGACAACTTGACGTTCAGAGAACCGACGGTTTCGCAGAGCGGGCAGCAACCCTCGAGCCCCTCCCTCATCCTTGCGATCTTCCCCTTCAACTCGTCATGAGCAGAGAGCTGAACCCCGTATTGGGCCTCGAGACGCTCGATGGTTCGGATGTCCTCGCTGCGCATGCGGAGCATGCCTCCGATTGCCCAGTAGGCCTCGGAAAGCATCCTCACCGTGCCTTCCGGGAGGTCGGTTCGCTTCGTCTCCTGCCGCAGGCGTCCAAAGATTTCCTCGACATCTCCGACGAAATTCTCGGCCATCTCAATGGGGCACTGTTTCATAGTTCTCGCTCCCTGCGGGTTTGTTCTGGTTGCTGCTCTGAATCTGTGGATGGATTGGCGTATGCGGCCTGAGAGCTCGGCCTCAGGATGTCGGCAGACCTAGGGCGCCGCATCAGGCTGCTCCTGATCCTTGTCATGGCATCGCCGTTCTGCCTGACGGCTTCGTCCAGATCGTAGATTTTCTTGATTTCATTCATGGTTCCACCGGCAGCTCGAGCACCTTGCTCCATGATTCGTGGTCGCATTCGAATGATTCTCCTTGTGCCAGGTGGGCCCTGATCTCTTCGTGTATGCGCTTCTTCGTCTGCAGCCTCAGCATGCTCCAGTTGGCGGTGACGGCCCGCACCCCGTCAGAGACGGCGTAACTGTTCCTCTTGAGGCAGTATCGAAATGCCCAGAACAGCACGTCTTCATCGACATTTATGCCGATGCGGAGCCTGCGTGCTGCTTCGTCGAGATCGGATGCCGCGGTGATGGGGTGTTTCCAATCGTCGACACTCCACCTGATGTGGTCGAGCCTGTCGGCGAGCTCATCGTTGTTCAGAGTTTTCATCTTGCATATGCCTTTTCTCTGGCCACCTGAACCAACGCCGCCTTCCTGGCCGCCGGCCACCTCTCGTGGCCCATCCGTTGCAGCAATGATACGAGTTGCCCCGGCTGGAGGTGGGAAAATTCCTCAAGATGCGCGGAGGCATCCCCCCTGCTTGCGGCCTTGTACCATCCAGTATCGAATGAAGCAACCGCACTCCTGAGGAGCAGGAGGTCGTCGTTACGCTTCTTTTCAACTTTCCACAGCCGGTTTTCGCTCGGATGGGAACTGTCGACACGAAGGCTGAGACGGTCTATCCGCCTGCTCACCCTCCGTGCGTTCCTATTGGAACGACTATGTACGTCTCTGAGCCCATGGATTGCTCGATGTCGCAATCATTGTCGAGAACACCGATGTCCACACGGGACAGACCATCCTCCTGTCGAGACCGCTCCGCAACCTGGTGGTGGGTGGGGTCTTCAATGTAGCAGAATGTCCTGCCGCCCGAGTGCTCGATGATCAGATAGGTGTTTTTTGCCCGCTTTTTCTTACTCATAAACCCATCCATTCTATGATGAGGGCGAAGAACAGGGCAACTGTCATCAGAAAGAGCAGCACAGACGCCGCGTCGAGCGACATGACGGTGGTGAGCATCGCCCTCTGAACGCGCGCGAATAAGCGCTTTTTCATTCCGCATCCTGCAATACGGCGGCGCGTGTCGCGTATCGCCCAGCGACGGATGACGGCGCATTGACGGCTAGATGCATGCGAGCGACCACTCTTCCTGCGGTCGTGATGATGCGATCCATTTGTCAAGCCTGTATCCTGCTTTCGCCTCTAACTGTACGTCATCTCCATGGCGGCACGGAGGTCATCGTGGCGACAATTCCCAACAACCTCATCGCTTCAGGGTCTTCGGAGGGGCTGAGCCCCTCTTTTCCAATCTCGATCATCCTGCGGGAAAGGTCACGCGACATGCTGTGGAGCTTCTGGTGCGACTCCACAAGGCGGGACACGGCAGCAACCGCAGGGTGGGCTTCAGCGTCCCCCACCGCGGATGGGCCGCGCTCTGCCGACTGGAGGCAGCAGTCGAGGCTCCACAGGAGGTAGCGCACATATCCATTTGCTGAATCATCCGCCAACATCCGCGTCCTCCGATCCGGACAGGATGCGCAGGGCATCGCTGACCACAGAGGCGAGACCTTCTAGGTTGCCCCTCTTCGTCTCAGGGTTGTAATACCCATCATAGTCGTAAAGGACGATGTATGCGGAGGACACCCTCCTGCCGAGCGTCTTGCCCTCCTTGCGGACGGTCTCCAATTCAGTCTCAAGTTCGGAGATGCGTGCCTCCAACTCTCGGGAACGCATGGCGAGAACCTGATTCCTCATTATGATATCCTCAACCGTCAGGTCTGGCCTTGGGCCTAGACCGTCATCATCCCTCGCCATCGTAGAGCTCCTTGGCGATGTCTCGCCGCTGCATCTCCTCCATGCTCTTGATCTTCCTGTTCATCTCGCGGATTTCCGCGATGGCTGCATCGGCGATGATCTGATCCATCGTAGATGATGCCCATGAGTGGCGGAACCAGTGGAGTCGGCGAAGTATGTCTGGCTCATCAGACCTAGGAGGCGGAGGACTGTCCACCTTCGGCATGGCCGATTCGATCCGAGATGCCACACGCAGGAGGTCTGCGGCATCAGAGGCGGTCACACGATCTCCCACGCTGATGCGTGAAGAAAGTTTCCTGAGCAGGTCGATTTCTTCTTTCATTTGTTCGCCCAGTTCTTTCGGGTTGGGAGCATTGGGGGTAGACCTCTGTGCATGCGCCCGTGAGGTATGCTGCGCTGGGGGCCGTGTCCATAGTCTACCATGTCGGCGGTCTGCACTTCGGCACCCGTTGACCATCCTGCAACCTTCGCACGCCGTGATCCTTCATCGATGCCCACCAGGATGTACACATCGCACCACCGCTTGGGATTCGGGTACTGCTTGAGATGTGGTTCTCTCCAGTACAGCGTGCCCTTCACATCAATGGTGTAGCTGTCCCATATGAAGTCAAGACATCCGTCTCCCATCGGATCGAGCATCAGGTTCATGGGTATGCCAGTGAGCACAGACACGGCGGCCTCGCCAACCAATCCAAGGAAATGGGTGGATGACCGGCTCCAGTTCTTGGTGGAGGCGTAGGAACGCTTCTGTTCGTCCCTCTCCACCCCCATGCCCTTCAGGTTGCTCCAAATAGAAGACATGTCGATCCATCCATCAGGTGACGTCATGAAGGATGACTCGCTAGAGATTATGGATTCGATGACCGATCCGTGGTCAATCATGGTGTCACAATCCGATTCGTGCTAGCAGTCGTTCGATTGCGATTCTAATCCGACGGATGACCGACCTTCGACGACGCGAGGCGTGCAGAGACGCAAGGGATTCCATCGCGGCGGCAAGTTGTACCCTGGTCTCCAAGATGGCCTCCACATGCGCACTCGATGGAACACTTCCGCTCCTGCCGAATAACTCCCATGCGCAATGCACTGCCGATGTGGGATCGTATGGACCCGAAGGCTGGTCGCCCCACACCGCCTGCATGAATTCAAGATTGTCATCTCCGTCCTCGGACTCCTCGGCCTCCGCAGATGCCTTGGCAATCCTCCTGAATTCGATGGGAGGTCGCTCTATGTCCACCAGCATGACGGAGAGTTGCCTCTCTATGTCAGCCGGGCTGTCGCCGCCAACCCTCACGGGCTCGGTCGTGCAACTGTGTGGCGTCATGGCCTTGTCATAGTAGACTTCATGAACCGCGTAGTAGGGTTGATCGAGTGGCTCTCCCCTGCGGTTGTGGGAATGTACGAGAATCCTGTAGTTCCAGGTGGTCATGGCTAGGACATCTCCTTGGCGAAGAATTCCACGAAACGACGGTACTTCGCGTCGCGGTCTTCCATCGTCTTTATTTGTCGGCGGAGACCTTCGTTTTCAGAAACGAGATCGTTGATGATGTTGACCGCGAGACACCCAAGGCATGAGGTGTCCGATGGGTCTCTGTTGCACATGCCCTTCAGGCGGACAAGGACTTCGTCAACATTTTCGCTCATGGCTCTCCTCAAACCTCAGACGAGGCTGCGGCACGACGGGCCGCGTCCTCAATGTTACGATGGTCATACCGTGCGGTTGTCTGGGGATTGGAGTGTCCAGCCATTTTCATGGCAACCTCCACGCCCACTGAGCCGAGCCAGTCGCCGATGGCGGAACGGCGCATGTCGTGGGGGGTGAACTTGACCCCTGACCTAGCGCAGATTCCCGCGACGATCTTGTTCACCGCACGCAGGGTGATTGGCCTGGACGGGGATGAGAACTTGCCGTGGTCGAACGGGAGGATGAGGAATCCAGATTCATCGCCGCGAATGGCCATATAGGCACGGATATCCTCCGCGGCCTTGGGGCCGATGAAGACATCCCTCCTCCGCCTTCCCTTGCCATCGATGCGGATCGACGAGGTGTCTTGCGAGATGTTTTCGGCCCTGACGCATGCGGCCTCCGCCCTGCGTAGGCCAAGCAGGAGTAGCCTCATCAGGGCTCGGTTGCGGAGCCCGATCATTCCCTCGCCGCAGGCATCCATCACGCGGGAGCGCTCGTCCTTCTGCAGATGCCTCCCCACCGGCGGAGAAGCCGGCCTGCGCCACCTGACGCTGACGGCGCGCTGGAGGTCTTCATGGCTCTTCATGCCGAGCCGCCAGCATTCGCGGACAACCTCGCGGACGAAACTCATGTCCTTCGCAACCGTCGATGGCATCTTCTTCTTCCCAAGTTCGGCAGCGAGCATGCCCATCTCGTTGACATCGATTTCGTTCCAGCGACACACCCCATCTGGGAAGAGGATGGAAGCAGACTGGCGGATTGATCCCTCCGCGGTGGAACGGGAGTTGGGGGCGAGGCGCTGGAGCCACGACTGGACGGGGTCTTGGTTGTTCATAGTTAAAAAGGTGGGGTAAGTCTCTGCGCGCCGGTCTAGCTGACGCGCTTCGTCGGCAGACCATCGAGCCAGCCAGGCTTCACTTTAGCGGCAGCGTAGATTTCCGTCAACTTGATTCCTGCACGAATCTTGTTCATGGCCTTCGCCTCCCTCTCCGCAGCCTCACGGGAGGAGAAGGTCAGGTGGAAAGCGCCCTCTCTAGGGAAGGTGTCCTTCAGGATGCTGACATTGCCGTCGGAATCAGGCTGTCCGCAAATGACGACCCACAGCGTCTTGGGCTGTGGGTCTGAGAATATGTCCGTTTGGATGCCCATGGCAGGGCAATATAGCGCTCGGCTTCCGTTCTGTCAAGCGGCGGCGCTCATCGCCCGCCACGCGGTTTGTAGTCGAGATCCTGATTCATAATGGCTTCCGCCATCTCCACAGAGGCCTTCAATTCGCCTGGGTGTACATTTCCATCGGCCAGCGCTTCCTTGATCATCTTGAAGAGGTCTATGTATCCATCCCTCTCGAGGAACTTGAATATTATGTTTCCAGATCCCCAGTTCTGGCTGATGCGTCCCTGCTGGGTCGGTTGCCTGTAAGACTCGCCACGCGTGTCCTTTATCCTCTTGAATGCCTTCAATATTTCCCTGGCTTGGGGAACCAGCCATTTGGCATGTTCGTCGGGGCGCCCCGACTCCAGGGCTCTCCGGCCAACCTTGGCCCAAGATCTCGTCATCCCCCTGATCTCCTCCTCCATGCGGCGGTAGGCCAGTCGCTCTTCAGACCTTCCGGATTCGATGAGGCTGCGGAAACCCGCGGCTGCCGCCTCGGGACTCTGCCTCTTCCTGAATTCGCGTGCGGTCGGGTCGTAGATGGCATCGGCGTTGCTACCCTGCGAGCCCATGGTTGAAGATGGTTTTATCTTGAACTGAAAAGGGCGCTGGCCATGGAACATCGTTCCGTCAACATTGTCCCCGATCCAATCGTTGATGGTCTTGAATCGACGGTCGTCTTCACCTATATTTATGAAGACCGTCGTGTCGATGTCGCTCTTCTCGGTGAATTGGTGGGTCACGGCCGCGCCAATCACCTCATGTCCCACTACCTTTATTCCGGCGTGCTCTGCATCAAGGTAGGCCTGTATGCGTGCGAGACCGCTGTTGATTTTGGCAACGACATCGTCGCGCATCTTTGTGCTACCAGGCTCGAAAACATCGCTGAGTTCCTTGGTGGGCAGGTCGACGATCCCCGCCTTCTTCCACCAGTTGCCCGATCTGACCAAAATGTGGCGCGTTTGTCCGTTCATGATCATTCTTACCTGACAGCCTCGTCAAGCTCCTTCCCATACAGCTCTATCCTCAACTCTTCACATGCGTGCATGAATGCACGCTCCGCGTCTGTGGGGAAAGGATACCCCTTCGGCCCTGCAAATACGAACCTCGCCCCAGGTGTGTACGGATCCTGGCGCTGTCTCACGTACTCCTCGAGCCATGCATCGTAATGTTCAAGGAGGCGTATGGCGTGATCGAGCAGCCTTGCGTCAAGTATGTAGCCCCTCTGGATGATCAGATCTCGGGCATGGGCGTTGCCTTTGTAGAGGACTTCGGCCTCAAGGTATGTGTTGCTGTCCTTGTATCTTGCAAATGCCCTCTTGGTTCTGTGCAGGTGCATGCATATGGGGCCAATCAGCTCGGTGAGCATCCGTTCCTTTGCCTCCCTCGTCGACCTGAACTCCTGGAGGCTGCGCTCCGACTCTTGTCTGACGGATTCCTCGATCTGACGGGTCTTGCGCAGCGTGAGCGCGGACACGACTGATGCGGCGATTCCACTCGAGACGAGTGCGGTCAAAGCGGTTGTGATCATCTCCCACATGGACACATTGTTTTTCATCCACCGCCTGACTAATCCTTCGCCTTGCGCTGGTCGACCTTCTTCCCCGATCCCCTGCGAATTATGTAGTCGGCGGATATGTCCACTCCCGTGAGCCCGAGAGCCCGCAAATGGTGACCAAGCATGACCTCGGGCTGTATGGAAACCCCCTGAGAAGAGTATCTGGGAAGGCATTTATAGATGTCCATCAGTGGAAGGACATGTTCAGGTCTACCTGCGAAAAACTGGTCATTGATGCCACCACCAGACCTTATGTTGCAGAAGGAAGGCTTTCCGATGCAGCGACCCTTCTGATGAATGCCGTATATTTCCGATGGGATGACGGGGCTTTTGAACTCAAGATCGGGACGACATCTGATGATCATGTCATATCTTGAGGATATCTGACACGCCCGCCGTGAGGCATAACTCAATAACTCAAACATTCCAAGGACAGACTGGATGCTGCTCCTCCACCATCCCTGACCGACAAGTCCCATCCTCATGTCTCGCTCATCAGCCCATCTGCGAGACTCCGAAGAGGAGAGGAAGCTGCATTGAATGCGCTTGATCGGCATCATCTCCACCATCACCGGATTGAATGCCTCCGAAAACTCGCGGATGGATTGGTCAGATGCTTTCGAGCGGTGGATCCCATCCGACACCGTAAACCCCACTGTCGGGCGCGTAAACAGGGCGGTATCCGCCTGGAGAGGTTGCACAAGGTTTTCATGCAGATGACGTTTGGTCATGCTGAATGACCGCATGTGACCAACGAATATGACGAGAATCTTCATGTGCGGAAAACCTCCCTCAAGCGTATGATTTTCCCATGAAGCAATATCGACCCTTCAAAACCTTCGTCTTTGCATGCTCCGTGGTTGTTTTATCCCTCTCCGCAGGCTTTTTTTTGCTGATGCTGCGCTCCGATGACCCCGTGCGGGATGAGTTGCGGGCAATAGCCACCATTTGCGAGGCTCCCGGCGCTGATCCAAACGCCCTGCGCAGGCGCCTAGATGCCATCGTGGATGTACATGGCGTCGACTACATCATCTCGGATGAATCTCGCGGAGATGCTTTTGTTCAGGCAGGGTTGGGTGTGCAAAACCTGATCCGAGACACCATGAATTCTGAAATGTTGTACACAGATAGCCAGCAATAGGATTGTGAAAAACAAATCGGTCTACCGATTTGGCGGGAAATGCAGGGTCAGTTACGGGATAGCAAAATCCACCTCCATGAGGCGGAGGGATTTGTAATTTCAGATGGATCGTGCCTGCTTGCGGAGGGCCTCAAGAGCATCAAGGTCTTTGTGCTTGGTTCCCCCGTCATACGCCCAAGCATAACCAATCTTCACCATCTCGTCGTTGATGCACCGCCCATCCTGGGTGCGGAAGCGCCCGAGCAACCGACCGTACTTGTCATCCTTGAATGTCTCGACGATCAGGTTCTTGCTGTTTTCACTTATCCATCGGGTCACAAAGCCGTGAGACTCGTCCGCAAGTCTCTTCTCACGCTGATCCTTTGAGTGTATTTCAGGGGCGTCAATACCGTGCAGGCGGATACGCTGCTTACAGAACATTCCGAATCCAAGGTCTAGAACGCAGTCGACGGTGTCGCCGTCCACGATTTTGCCAATTTCACTGACCCTGTATTCGTACATGCGATTTTTTACTGCACCGCTGCTACCCCACCTTTGGAGGTGCATGCCTATCGTGGTCGAAAATGAATATATCCAAGAGATTTGTCTTGGATATTTTAAAAAATGGGATGGCAACCAGATGGACAGGGCAGAATTCGAACATGTCAAGGCTTTTCTGCACAGGATGGAGTCCTACATTTCTCCCATATCCATGAAGCTTGCGGTTCGTGATGCCGAAAATGAAGAAAATAATCGGGGCTGGGGAAGAATGGCTTTTCACAAAATAGAAAAGCTTATTAAAGACGCATGGAAGTCAGCCATGGCCGCAACCCCTCCCGAAGAGAGGTTTTCTAGCCTGGTCGATTTTTCTTTCATGGAAAACGCCATACGGCAACACTTCAAGCCAATATTGATAAGTTACGGACTCACGAGAGACGGGGCAGAAGCGGCTCTCAAAGATATTGAACATGACGAGGCAAGCATGAGAGGAGTATGGGGTGCTGGTGCCCAAAACTTAAAATCGCATGTCCTCCCTCTGTGCGGACACACCGAGTCAGAGGAGATAGCCGTGGACAACCTTATGTCCATCTCGAGCTTCGGCCATGCCCATGTGGGCAGATACATGTCGATGATCAGCGAGGATTGTATCAAATCGATAATGAAAGCCCTCGCCGCTGGTTATGCGCCTGCTGGAGAAGGGGAACATGACAGAGTCATGGCGATACTTGGCGCACGAATGATGCAACTTGGACATCCTGTTCCCGAAGGTGTATTCAAAATGATAATATCCAAGCCAGCAGATGTTATTGTCGATGCGGTTTTCCAGCTTGACAGCACGGGTTTCTCTATAAAGAAGCTTTCCGGCGCCGCACGTCGCCAGTTTTCGGAACTTCTGTCAGTGGCATCCACCGTTCCGGAAGCCGCAATGTTCTTCCCCATTCAGTTCAATGGAGAAATATCAGAAAACGATGTGAACAGGATGGCCGAGAATGCAAGACAGGGCAAGATGACCTACATCTGAGATTTGTACATCCTCACTGAGTCGCATATTCCATGGAAGTTCCTGAGCGGCACGGATTCGACGATCCTCCACCCTCGATCCAGCATGTCGAAGAATCCGTCTGTCGCCGTGCACCCTCCCCAGTCCTCCCCAATGTACACAAGACGGTCTCCACGGAACACCTCCAGGCTTTCTTCTGCGGTATCATTCCAGTGTGGCGGCCAATTGAGGAGCAGGACATCGCCCTTTTTTGAATTTGATGAAACGAACTCGGGTCCGTCAGCCACATCTGCCTGTACAATGCAGTCCTCCTCGCGGAATTGTCCATCGTCGAATGAGTCGCATGACTTGACATCGCAACCCGCTAAGGATAGTAATGCCGACCATGTGCCACGCCCGCACCCAACATCAAGAACCCTCCTGCCGCGACAGAAACGTGCTATACTGTCCACAGCCCTCCTGTTGGGGACGGAAAATCCCCACTTCTCTCGGAAGGTGGATCGACGCACGGATTCAGCGAGTGGTCGTGAGTTTTTTCTTCCAAGAGGTCCGCTTCGAGATATCTCTCCGAGGATCATGCTGATGGCCTCGCGGTCGACGCGTGAACGCCGCGATGGGGAGGAAGACCTCGCGGTCTTCAAAAAATGACTGATATCACGAGATAGAGACATGCCTAGCAAGAAAAAGAAGTTCAATCTCAAGAAACTGAAGACCAGCAGGTTCAATCTTAAGGTGAACGGGAAGTCTTGGCTCATCGAATTTGTCGGATCCGACAAGATTTCACGTGGCTCCTGGGGCGAGGCGGACTGGCCCACCACCCGAAAGCCCAAGATATATGTATATGCAAATCAGGATGAGAAGAACCTTGTGAACACGACGATTCACGAGGTTCTGCACGCAGTCAGGCCTGAGCTGAGCGAAGAGGCAGTCACGGAAACTGCCGATGTGCTCACCGATGCCATTTTCAAGATGGGATGCCGTCTCCAGGAGGTGGGGGAGGTCGTCGATGACCGACCCAGAAAAGAGAAGGCATGAACCTGATTTCCACGTTTTTATGCATGCAGTCGCAGCTGCGCGTCTGGCACTGGCAGACGACCTCGTACGCCGAGCACAAGGCTCTCGGTAAGCTTTATGAGTCACTCGACGGCTTGGTCGACGACTTCGTCGAGACTTTTTCTGGAGCCGCGGGCGGGGTTCCCAAGGCGAAAGAGGCATTCCGCACCGAATGCATCAATCACCCCGGCACCGATGCCATCATTTCCTGGATGGACGAGAAGATCGCATGGCTCACGAGCGAAGTGCCCGAACAGGTCGGAGAGTCTAGGTCTGACCTGCTCAACATTCGAGACGAGATGGTTGCAGCCATCAACAAGACGAAGTACCTGCTCCGTCTGAAATGATCTAGATGATTCCCTGAGCCCTCAGCCTGTCCATGCGGACGCTGAGGGCTTTTTTCATGGTCTCATCTGATGAAATGTCTTCGATCAGCCCAGAAACCTCACGGAGCATGAGTACGGTGAGCAAGGCTAGATGGTCTCGATGACATCGCCTTTCATTCGGCTTGCCGTCGGCGATGTCGTATTCCGACTCAATTTGCCTGACTATGCGCTCGATACCTGATGTTTCAGTCTTCATCTGTAATCCATGCGTCCAAGAGTGCCATGGCGGGACTCCTTCCCGAGCCTCGTGTAGAAGAGTTGTCTCCACGACATGTGACGATGAAGATGGTCACGCTGCCATCCTCCAGTTGCTCAAGGCGTATGTCAGGCCACATTCGACCAAGAGAAGTGACCATCTTGCCTGCGATTGCCTCCTCTGCTTCGCAGGACGACACATCCACTTTAAAAACTCCGTGAGACCAATACCATTGATCTCCTATGCGTCGGAGAGAGTACTTTCCTGCAGTTGGTCTCAGGAACGGACTAAACCGCCACACATTTTCTGCAAATTGGGCAAGTTCTCTATCAACCTGTGGCATCGTGGGTAAATGTGACTGTGACCGAGTCGACCTTGCTCTTCTCGGTTCCGACATACTCCCACTTCTCCACGGTACGTACCACACCTGCCCCAGGCAGTCGAGAGCCGACCGAAATGTTCGGCCCACCCTCGAAATCAGCCATGTCAACGATCCCTGTTTCATGATTGGTTGAGAACCGCATGAAGCGCGACTCACCGGTGATGGTTGCCCTGTGCTTGCTGAGGAATCTGATCACTCTCGGAGCCCCATACCTGCTCAGGGTGACTATCTCGCGATTGTCTTCACTGAGACGTACAGCCCGTCCTTGTGACGCAGATTTTACCTTCTTGGCAGTCGACTTCGACTCCTTCCCCTTCACGCCAACCGAGGCGGCGGACGATTTCCTCGGGGATGAGGACCGCGAGCGAACCCTCTCCGAAGTCGATGACCTCTGCCGTAGACCTGTTTTCTTCTTGTGCTTTTTCTGTGGCATGATTCTTTTTTTCGTCCATGGAATGCCCAAGGTGGGACTCGAACCCACACGCCTTTAGGGGGCGGCGGATTTTGAGTCCGCCGTGTATGCCAATTCCACCACTTGGGCCTGTGCCCAAGGATACGCAGGCGGGGAGGAAGAAGGGACGGTTGTCCGAAAAAAAGAACAGAAGGAGGGTTCAACCCATGCAGACAGCAATCTTGGCCGATCTCGGAGACTTCCTCACCGGAGCCGCCGGCAACATCGCCTGGAACGTGTGCGTCTTCGTTGCAGGCGCCATCTTCGGCCCAACCGTTTGGAACTGGGCAAAGAAGTACATGCCCTGGAACAAGTGAACCTAGCCATAGCCGGCAGGTAGAATCAGGGGGCGACATCGTCGCCCCCTGTCATTTCATCCAATAAAACGTCGCAGCCTCACGGTTGCCGAGTAGTTGGCTAGACCTCCTGCCTCGGAAACTCCCACCCGAGAGTCGTCAACCGTCCAGCCGCCTCTATAGTTCTCCTGGGCATATTTTACGGCTGCATGACCAAAAGCGTCGGACAACAGGGCGCCAAGAAGGTCTCGGTTGGCAGACATGGCGGCGATGGCCGCAAGCAACTTTCGGTCTTTTTTACCAGATCCCACCTGCCTGGAAAGTTTCAGGATGACACCCGATCCCGCTCCTTCCTTTGATGCAGAAACCTGCAGCGAAGCATGCCTGCTGAAGGCGTTGTATACCGTGTTGTGAGGGCGGGAAGACCTCTTGCTTGCGCCAGGCTCGATGCGAAAGATGGTTTTGTTTCTATTCATCTTCTGACCAGATGCAGGTCTTGAAGAAAGTTTCTGTGCGCCTGAGGTGGCGATGTCTTGCCGTCGGGAAGCCAGTCGCCCGCCAGTCTTATGTTGTGGGATGATAGTTTGCTGACCAACTCCTTGCCTGCCTCCTCCATCTCCTCTCTGGTGGAGCCCTTGATACTGTAGTCGTCCACGACGATTGTATTGTCATCTGGCATGGACACATGGGCCCACACCACAGGAGCCATGTTCGAACGGTGCCAGGTGATGACGCCATGGGATGTGGCGTCCTTGAACTGCCTCCATCCAAAAACTCCCCTGTTGATATGCTTTATGGTGTCATAGTAGACGTCTTTGCGCCTTGGATGGTTTCGCAAAACGAATATGAGTGGATCGATACCCACCCATATCCCCTTGTCAGCCTGGGCTCGCTTGAAGAGCCTGCCGATGTTGAAAATCATCAATATCCTCCCCTGTCGTGCTCATTGAGAGTCCTGACCGCTTCTGAAATTTTCGGAGGCAGGCCTTGCAGAATGTTTCGATTCGCTCTTGCAAGGCTGCGGAGGAATCCAGCGTATAGGATGGTCGAAGCTCCGTCCGTGGCAATTGCTTCCTCCCCCTCCTTGAATCTGCCCTGTCGGACGTATATTGCGTAGGTTACGGATAGCTTGGGGTTCTTCCTGATCACCTGAACAAGTGCGGGCGCCACGCCATCTATGTTCTGACCCTGCCTGTGCATCTTCATGATGAGCTGCAGCGCTTTCTCTGGCTCCTTTATCAGGTTTCTCATCAACTGCATGACCTCGACGCCCGTGAACGGCATCGGGGTATTAATGCCGAGGTATTCATCAAACACTCCATCCGTCTTGAGCACCTCTTCGCGAAGGGTCGGGGTTAGACTCCCCGAGCATCGGGCGAGCGAACTGATCAGGAGAGCCCTCTTGGCTGCATTCATTCCTGCCTTCTGCTCAAATATCGGGCGGCGTTCACATTTGTCCGCCACGTAATCTAGGTAGAGCGGGAAAACTCCTGGATTTTCATCAGAAACAAAATCTCCCAGTGCATCAATCGATGTTTTGAGACCTATGAACATGCGAACCCTGTTTGCAAGCAGCAACTTAATGGCGCTCACTGCCTGTTGAATGTTGCGACGATTTATGTTTTCCACCAGCCAGCTGCGCACGTAGCGGTTGAACTCCGCCTCATGCATTGCCACGATCTTCTGCATGTACAGCGACTGTTCCCTGCCTCCCTGATTCTGCAGGGCAAGATTCACGAAGGTCTTGGGATCCGTCAGTGTAATCTGGGACGCCTCCGCCTGTCCGATCCACTCGACTAGAGACTTTCTGCCGTAGCCGATTTCTGACTCTTTGGTGAAGTCATATTCAGGATGACTGTTCATCCACGCCCTGACCTCCCGCTCAAAGCCGAAAGGCTCCCTGTTGTCCTTGTTTTGCATGTGCCGCACGCGGCGATCATCCATGGCGATAGCCATCAGTCCGTTCTGTCCAGTGTCGTCCATCAGAACCCATATGGATCCAGTGACGGCATAATTGTTGTATCCCCACGGCTCTTTGATGCACACGGCGCAACCACGGAAAACCGAGCCGAGAAAGTCCGTCTTCGCCTTTTCTGTTGGAAAGTTTTCGTTGACGACCCTGACTGCAGGAACCTCTCTCCACCTACCCACTATGTTCTTCTGCTCAGCCTCCTGCCTCTCGCTCTCTTTTTTCTCGTCGAATGAGTAGACAATGTACAGGTCGAACATGTTCTCGCCGAACTTGCTGTATTTGGCCGTCAGCAGTTTTTCGCGACGTGATGCGACATCGAATGCCACCTGGGCCGCCTGCCTTTCGGTCAACCATCTGTCTCGGGTTCCCTGATCAGCGGTTTCCGATGGACGCCTCGCCTCGACGGCATCAAAATTTGCCTTGGCAGCATCCTTTTCCCTCGTGGCTTCCGCCAGTTCCTCCCGCAACTCTGCATCCTGATTCTCGTCTGCTCCTCCCCTGCTGAACCTGCCCTGCGACTTCTCGGCCGTGTCGATGTAGTGGGTGAGCATACCGGCAAGAGCGCCTGTTGCCACCTGCGGGGGCGGGGATATGGTGCGATGGTCGAACTTGTCCGAGATGTCTCGGAGCATCGTGTACACAAACTCGGGATATTCGACATAATCGTGCTCAAGGGCGGTCGCCCACTCTCTTGCACGCTCGATTTTTCTTGATGCCACGACCTGCTGGTTGGTATTGTACTTGGCGAGGTTCTTCTGATTCTTCTCATCCAGGGGGAACTGGACATTCGGATCCTCGGAGGCAAATCTCGCCATGAGAGGGTTTACCATTCTTGCCTTGATCCATGCCCTCATGGTGGCGGTGGGGTCCTCAGCCGCCCTGACTTCTGATTCCAATTCTTCACGACCGGGCCTGATCGCCTCTTCGTACCTCCGGAGGAACCTGAGGAGGGTTGGCTCTGTGATGCCAAGGGTCTGGAACTCAGCGCTGATTTCGGCTGTCTTGATCAGTTGGTCGTTCATGCAAATTTCCTTACCACTGTTTTCGCCAAAAAACAACCACCCCCCTGCCGGGCAGAGGGGTGGTCTTGACTAGCAAAGGAGGGGCTAGGCCTTTTCCTCTTCGTCCAAAAGCTCTTCGCGGAGGATGTCAAGCCCTCCGTCTGCCTCCACTCCAATCTTTACCTTGTTGCCCTGCATCTTGACAACCACGATGCGACAGATGGGCTTATCGCCCTCACCGAGCACAACAATAGATTCGCCTTCCTTACGGGTGAGCACCAGCATGTTGACCTCCTTGTCAGCGGTTTCCTTGGATACTGACGCCGCAATCATACGGCACGATGGTCATCTTACTTGTTGTTTGCCGTTTTTTCAATCTTGTAGACCAAAGGAATCCTCTCGATTGGCCATTTTTTCCTGTGGGGGCGGTAGTATCTGTAGAGCATCCTCTCGATGTTGTTGACGCCATGAGCCCCCACGTATGACGGGTGGAAGGCTTCGCGGAACGACATGAGGAAGTCCACGGCATTCCTGTCTCCTGCCCACAATTGGTCTGGCATCCAGCCAACGTTCGGCCACTTGGGTGGAGGATTGTCGCCCTTCCATTTGTGACCCTCACGATCTGGGATGCATAGCAATCCTGATCCCGCACTCATCCATGCTGGATCGAACTCGTTTCTGTAGATGAGGTCGATCCTGGTCTTTATCAACAGGTCATACTTCCTGCCCCGCCGCTGCTCCCCGCGCCTCATGAGGTTTCTTACCATCTCCACCGAATAATATTGGCTTTCGTAAGTGGGGGCTTCTCGTATCGGGGTGCGTATGCGTATTGGTTTATTGAAGAAATTGATCGGCGGCTGCACGGAGACCTCCGAAGGCTTTAGTTCATTAAGCCAGCTCTTCACCTCTTCAACCCCCATCTTCTGCCCCTCTTCCCACACCTTACGGTCGAATGACTGGTTCGCCCACATGTGGACATACACATCCACATCCATGCCGGAACGCCTCAGAGGCTCGATGAGCATGCCTGAAACCGCAGCCTTTGCAGTGTCCGTCAGTCTCGCCTGACCGGCTATGCAAACCGCTACAGACCTGCTCATCCCCTCGCCCTCCGCAGGTCGTGCGTCCCTCCGCCACTTCTCCTGATGACGAAGTCAAGCGGGTGGCGAACCACCATGGCACCTATCTCTCTCAGGTGGTGCCCAAATATGGTCTCTGGGTGCAACTCCACTCCGTCTTCCTTGCAGTATCCCTCAAGTTTTTCAGATATGGACATGGCGTCTATCCATGTCTTCCTTGGAGCGATGAACATCTGGTCATTGCATCCTCCCTTTGACTCGAAGTTGCAGAAGTCGGGAGAAACGAACATCCCTTTTGCAATATCTTGAAATATCGAATCCCAGTCTGGCCGGGACATTAACTGAAGGTCGAATCGCATCCTTGCGACTGCATCGAATGTGCCGCACACCTCTTCCATCCTGAGCAGCACATCGACGCCCCTCCTCCAGCAATCAAACATTCCGACCGTGCCGGGAAGTGACTTAGCAGTCATTATTCCGGGCAGTCTGAGGCCGGGAACCTTGAGCTTGTCCTGTCTGGACGCCCAGGCTGATGCCATGGGGCAAGAAGAAGCCCATTCGACATGATCACGCATATTTTCACTGACATCTGCAGATACGCACCGAGTGGATTTGATGAATTCTCGAAGAATGGGGTTGGAATTCTCATGCCAATCCCTGCCATCATGCACATTGTACCCGCGCGATGTGTAGGTCGCACATCCCACGCTCGAAGCGGTTGGGGCGAGTACATTCTCAGAAATTGATTTGGAACATATTCCCCAGGATCGGATGTGTCCGCAGAATATGCATGCCAGTTTCATCGGTTGTTGATTGTCTTCTCGATTTTTATCTGCATGGAGAATTGATCATATCCGATTTGGTTGTCGTTTGCAAAAGCACATAGCATGCTCTCAATATTCTCTCCATACCTGGTTAGTGACTTGCTCCACCTGCTGTGGAAACGACACATTGTCTCAACCTTGTCCCAGGGACCCATCCAGAATTGGTCGGGCATCCATCTCCTCTTTAATTTCCATGGTCTTGGTGGTGTGGTTCCCACCCATCCGAATCCTTGGTGATTGGGTATCATCAATCGACTCGATGCTGCATTAAGAGATGGAACAGAAATCGGCCGCATCATGAGTAGGTCTGCACGCGTTCTTATCGCAAGGTGGGGAACGACTCCGCTTTCCTTTATGTACGCATCAGCCGTATCAACTCCACGCTCAAGCATATAGTATTGGCTTTCATAAGCCGGGGCCTCTTTGAGCGACACTTGAATCTTGTTGCTGATCCTAGTGGAAAAAAAGTCACGTGAATGCTCCGAATACGACCTGACTGGCTGTAGCAGGTCGATAGCCTTCTTCATCATGTCAGATGGCGCCGCATCGCCAACGGTGGTGCTGAACTTGTCCCAGCTATTGGAATCCCACAATGCCGTGACAACCCTCACCTTGAACCCTGTAATCGCTAGGGCATCGATGACCGTACGTTTGATATTGCCCAGAGAGATTTCGGTGAATCTCGGCTGTCCAGTGATGAGGACCAGCGCTTCCTTCATGCAAAATCACCATATCTGTCTTGGAATAATTCCACGAACGCTGGCACGTTTTCGTCATCATGCAGAGGCAGCAAAGACAGCAACAATGATGCAGCCACCATACGAGTGTCTTGAAGCACGATTCTGCCGAATTTCATGCATATGTGCTCCTCGAATCCCCCAATCAATTCTTCCCTGTTTGGTGGGAAAGCTGATTTTAGTATTATGGAGTCATACCCGCTGAGGCTCTGGTGAATTTTGGCAAAGTCATAAACCAAATCGCCAAACATGGAAAGTTCTTCTCCCTGTCTGCCTCGAGGATCTATGAACTTAACAGTCTTCCCCAAAAATACATTGCTGAATACAGGATCTCCATGGATCATGCAGCTGCGAATTCTCCCCGAATCAGCGTAGTCCTCGAGCATTTCTATTATCTTTGCGGATGTCATGCCCATGCCATGACGCTCGAAATCATAGGAGGAACACCGATGCCTGAGCTTTCCTCCGTAGTTGCGCGTGGCATCAAATCCCTCAGGGGCTTGCTCATGCGCATGGATCGAATCAAGAGCGGACAGGATTGACTCCACATCGCTCCACTTCATGGAGCCTGATGTGTACAGATGGCTAGCTGGCTCACCCTCTATCTTGTCCATCTTGATAGTGCTACCATCAATCCCTATTATGGTTGGAAAAAACCTCTTCAAAGCATCCGGCAGGTGTAGGTAAAAATATGCCTCACCTGGATTCCCAGAGGTCTTTATGACATGGTCTTTCCTGATATCAACTGTGTTGTGTCGGCGTGCCGAAATTCCCTTTGGATAGAGTCCTATCCATTTTTCTAATTCTGCCCATGCTGGAACGGCAAGGTCGTCTATATAAAAGTGGGCATACGGCTTGCCGAATATGAGGGCGTCAAAAGGAATATCAAAGTTTTCGACGGTCTTACGTGTAATCTCGCCCACATCTGCGATGACCTTATTAACATCTCCATCGTGTGTCCTCATGCGTCGTGCAGTATAAATAGTTATGTGCGCTCCGCGGGACTTGGCGTATCTGAGAAATTCTATGTTGCTTTCTATGGGTTCAACGGTAGAGTAATCACCTCGAACCTTTGGATGGCTGACCAGCGTTCCATCCAGGTCAAAGCACAGGCGCAATCCTGCACAGTCAGACTGTTCAGAAGAGCACACATCTCTCAGTTGCTCGGGAGTTCCAAGACATCTATAAGGACTGTAAACTGGGGCGATGAACCTCTCCCCCTGAGAGAGTAGGCGACCAATCACATTACTGATGTAGTACTCTCCACGGCTTTTTTCTCCCATGCGTATGACATGGCGACACGCATCGCGCAGCCTGCTTGCACTGGGGAAGAAATAAGCTCCACTGCACGCCTTTGATGATATCCTTTCTTTTTCCGCTATGCTCTCAACATCGCCATTTGGTCGGCATCTTACATATGAGAATATTGGGGACTGACCAACATCCTCAAAGCAGAATATGGCTCCACAAGACATGCCCAAGCAGGTTTCTGAAACAAGCCGAGGATGCAGAACATCGCAGTCGAGAACAAGAACTGATTCATCGTCGTCAACCCCGTCAAGACCCAACATCAGAGTCTCCGCAGGCCCTCTTGTGGTGTGCTCAAGTTCTACAGTCTGGACTCCATCTATTCCAGAGGCTGCAACCAGTTCTTCTATTCTCCAGCCTCTGTGCATGCGGTTGAGAACAAGTCTCAACGGTGTTTGGACAGCAGATTCCTGCATGACCCGCACGATCATCGGCTTTCCATCCACCATCGTTGCCGGCTTGGGAGAAGGATAGCCCTGCGCAGAGAAACGCTCTCCTAGACCTGCAGCCAACACCACTGTTATCATTTTGATTTCCTCATGACATGGACGCACGGGCTTTTGATATTCCCATGGCTATCGCCTGGTGCATGTCGTAATACCTGTATGAGCCCATCCTGCCTCCAATGACACATCCCGGCATCATCTCCATAACCATTTTTTCGTATGCATCATGCATGGAGTCGTTCTCATCGTTGTTGATCGGATAAAATGGCTCTCCACACTTTTCGGCTGGCTCGGGAAACTCATAGACAATCGATGAGTGACCGACATCGCATGGATTGAGATGCTTGTACTCCACGGCTCGCACGAAAGGCACATGCTTGGCCGTGTAGTTGACAACCGAGCA
>Ga0209770_10000516_pt1 | contig 21235 bp, 14 predicted proteins | sample LauGreSu1BDMLBDD_2_FD_187572 | JGI IMG/M metagenome (GOLD analysis project Ga0209770, IMG submission 187572) | Freshwater lake microbial communities from Lake Michigan, USA - Su13.BD.MLB.DD (SPAdes) (version 2) | ecosystem: Environmental > Aquatic > Freshwater > Lake | place: Lake Michigan, USA...
GGATGAGCATGCGCAAGTCGGTCGAAGTGGCGCACGCGGGGCCGCGCGAGGGCGACACCTTCACCCTGACCTGTGCGGCGCTCGACGCCGATCTCTTCCGTCCTGCTGCAGCTGCGGCCGCAAAGGATGAAGTGATGGGGTTCGGCGGTGCTGCCGAGATCCGTACGCTGTCGGCTCAAGGAGCGGTCTTCGTGCGCACCTCGCAGTTCGACTGTGAATGCGAGTCCTTCGACTATGACGCCCAGAAGCAGGTTGCGGTGATGAGGGCCGCGCCCGGAAGGCTCATCGCCCTCGTTCCGACCGGTCAGTCCACACCCACTCGCGCGGCCGCGTTCCGCTGGGACATGGCCGCGGGCAAGCTCACGGTCGAGGGTGCGCAGGGCGGCATGCGCCGCTGAAACGGCGCAGGGCGGCACGCGCCGCTGAAACGGCGCAGGGTGGCATGCGCCGCGAGAACGGCGCAACGTGGTCTGCGTCGCGAAGACCGCGTGTGGCGGCTCAGGCGAGGGCGAGTTCGGGAGCGGAGGGACGAGCTGCCATGCGGTCCATCGCAAACGGCGCGCCGAGTTCCTCGCACAGCATGCGCGAGGTGATCTGGCTGGACAGGAAGATGACGGGCAGCCCGGATCCGGGGTGCGTTCCGCCGCCAACGAGCCACAGGCCATCGAAGCCCGGCAGCCGGTGCTGGGGACGGCGGTGCAGCATCTGGCCGAGGTTGTGCGCCAGGTTGAACGTCGCACCGTGGTTGATGCGCTCGGCCTGCCAATCGGCGGGCGTGACGAGCCGCTCGGTCCGGATGCGGCGGGCCACGTCGGGAATGCCAAGGCGGTGTTCGAGCTGGTGCAGGGCATCGGCACGGAGCTTCGGGCGCATCGCATCCCAGTCCACGGTGCAGTGGCCGGCCTTGTTGTTGGTCGACGGCAGCAGGACGTAGAGCGAACTGCTGCCATCGGGCGCAAGCGTGGGATCGATGCGCGATGGATTGCACGCGTAGATCGAAGGATCGTCGCTCCAGCAGCCGCGCTCGGCGATGTCCTTCAGGTTCTCGGTGTAGGTCTGGCTGGTGTAGATCGTGTGGTGGGGCAGGTCGACGGTGCCATCGAGGCCCAGGTACATCATCACCGTGCTGCACGAATAGCGCTTGGCGTCGAGCGCCGCATCCTGCTGGTCACGGCGTCGAAGTTCGGCCGGGATCAGGTTCTTCATCGCCCAGGTGGCATCGGCATTGACGATGACCTGGCCATGCCGGTGCTCAAGCCCATCGACCATCACGCCTCGGACGGTGCGGCCATCGAAGGTCAGTCGCTCGACCGGCGAGGACGTGTGGATGCGCACGCCCATTGAGCGCGCGATGTCACCCATCGCCTGCATGAGCGCATTGCAGCCTCCGGTGGGGTGCCAGATGCCGTACTCGTACTCGATGAAGGGCAGGATGCTGAAGAGGCTCGGGCACTCGAACGGGCTCATGCCCAGGTACTTGCTCTGGAAGCAGAGCGACAGACGCACGAGTGGATCCTGGAAGTACTCGCCGAGATGCGTGTGAAGCGACTGCCACGGCTTGATCTTGGGAGCGACCTTGATCGCATCGAGCGTGAGCAGGTCGTACAGCCCGCGCATGGGGGCCTCGAGGATCGGCGTCATCGCCGCAAGCTTGGCCCGATTGTCATCGAGGAAGCGTCGGAACGCCACGCCATCGCCGACGCGGCGGGCCTCGAACTGCTGAACCATGCGTGCCACGTCCTGCGTGGCATCGATCTGCACGGCAGGAGCACCGGGCTGGCCATGCAGCAGCCGGTACATCGGATCGAGTCGGGCGAGCTCGGCGTGGTCGTGCAGTGAATGACCCGTTGAGCGCACGATCTCCTCGAGCACGTACGGCATCATGAAGAAGGTCGGCCCGCAGTCCCAGTGGAAGCCGTCTTGGCTCAATCGGCGTGTGCGGCCCCCAACACGGTCGTGTGCCTCGTACACGGTGACCTGGAGCCCGCTCGCCGCGAGCAGCAGGGCTGCAGCAAGGCCGCCGGGCCCGGCGCCGACGATGGCGATGGATCGTTCAGTCGACAGTGAAGCGTTGGCGATCACGGGGTGGGTTTCGGGTGAATCCGGAGCCCGGATTCACGAATCCGCGCCCTGCGCGGATGCGAAACCCGCCCCGATGCGCGTGACTGCAGCCGTTGCCGACCCCAGCTCGACCCCGTCGGTGCAGCGTGGCCGGGGGGCCTCGTGCGCTGAACCGTGCTGCGCGAGTTCGGTCGTGGCACCGGCTGCGTGGGCCGTCCTTGATCGGCGCATCGAGTGGCTCGACGGCAGGGCCGACGCGCTCGCGTCGACGGCTGGTGACCTTGCCACACTGGTGGCCGATGAGATCGGCAAGCCGGTGCACGAAGCAGCCATCGCCGATGTGTTGGCGCTGCTTGCTGCGATGCGCTGGACGGCGCGGCGTGCACCCTCGATCCTTGCTTCACGCGGCGCCGGGTGGGGCAGCGCCATGTTCCTCGGTCGCTCGATCCGTACGGAGCGTGCGCCGCTGGGTCATGTCGCCATCATCGGCACGTGGAACTACCCGCTGCAACTCATGGGTGTCCAGATCGTGCATGCCTTGGTCGCCGGCAACCGAGTCACCGTGAAGCCGAGCGAACGATGCCCGCGAACCCATGCCGCCTTGCTCGCACTGCTTGGCCGGGGCCTGCCTGACGGCATGCTGGTGTGGACCGAATCCACGCGCGAAGCCGGTGAGCGATTGCTTGCCGGTGGGCGGTTCGATCACGTCGTGTTCACCGGCTCGAGTTCGGTGGGTCGTCGCGTCGCGCAGCGCTGTGCGCTCGACATGATCCCGTCGACGCTGGAACTCTCCGGCTCGGACAGCGCGCTGGTCCTGGCCGATTCCGATCCGGTCCGCGCCGCACGGGCGGTCTGGAACGGTTTCACGATGAATGCAGGCCAGACCTGCATGGCACCGCGCCGTGCCATCGTGGCCCGAGAGTCTGCACCGGCGTTCCTCCATGAACTGCGCGTGCTGGCTGCATCGGCGCATCCGGTGACGCTGATCGACGAGGCGGCAGCCCGCCAGGTCGATGCGGTGGTCCACGAAGCCGTCGCGGCCGGGGGAACGCCGATCACCGGCGTGCTCGAGTCGCCTTGCGGCAGGTCGATGCGCCCGCAGGTCGTCGTGGATGCGCCGGAGTCGTGCGCGCTGGCGCGTGGCGAGCACTTCGGGCCGGCACTTGCGGTGCTCGTGGAGCGCGACGACCAGGCCGCGCTCGATCGGCACCGCGGATATGGGCAGAACCTGAGCGCGTCGGTCTTCACGCGCGGCTCGCCCGCGCGGGCAACGATCGAGTGCCTGGGAGCAAGCATCGTCACCATCAACGAGTGTGTGGTCGCTTCGGGGCATCCTGCCGTGCCACTGGCGGGTTCGGGCGAGAGCGGCTGGGGAACCAGCCGCGGCGCCGATGGCCTGCTGTCCATGACCCGACCGATCACCATCTCTGTCACTCGCCGCGGCGCCGACGTGCCCGTTGGTCCGCCGCCGTCCTTCCTGTTGCGCGTGCTCGGCTGGATCATGCGAGCGAACCTCTCCCGGCGCCACGACCCGTCCACCTGAACCAACCATGAATCGACCCACTGCCATCGTCATCGGCGGCGGCCTTGCCGGACTCTCGGCGGCCACCGAACTCACCACCAACGGCTTCGCCGTGACCGTCGTGGAGCGCAACGAGCACCTTGGCGGCAAGATGAATGTGCTCTCGGAGAAGGGCTTCACCTTCGACATGGGGCCCACGATCCTCACGATGCCGCAGGTCATTCGCGGGATCATCTCGCGCAGCGGCCGATCGGTGCCGGACTACCTCGACCTGGTCGACCTCGATCCGCAATGGCGCTGCATGTGGGATGACGGAACGGTCATCGACCTGCGCAAGGATCCCGAGGCCATGTCTGCTGCGCTCGATCGGCAGTTCCCGGGAAGCGGCGCCGGCGCAGGCTGGCGCTCGTTCGTCGAGTACAGCCGCCGCATGTACCGGCTGAGCGACAAGGTCTTCTTCTACAAGGATCTTGGCGGCATCGGCGACCTGATGCGCAAGCCGCCGGCGCGTGATGCGGGACTGCTCGGGGATGTGCTCAACATGCGCATGCACTCGACGGTGGCCGGCACGATCCACAAGCACATCGGCGAGCCGCACATGGCGCAGTTGTGCGAGCACTTCCTGCAGTACGTCGGTTCGAGCCCGTTCCTGGCGCCGGCCATCCTCACGCTGATCGCGTCGGCGCAGGTCGACCACGGCTGCATGTACAGCATGGGCGGCACCCGCATGGTGGCCCGCTCGCTCGAGCGGATCCTGCGTGAGGAACAGGCTGAGCTGGTCACCGGCGTGGGTGTGCGAAGGATCATCCAGGAGGGCGGCCGCGCCGTCGGCGTGGAGCTCGAGGATGGCCGGCAGTTCCGTGCCGACGTCGTCGTGAGCAACTGCGATGTGCAGCGCACCAACCGTGACCTCATCGGCACGCCGCAAGGTCGCGCAGAGCAGGAGGACATCGCCGGCAAGTACACGCCCGCCTGCAGCGGAGTCGTGCTCTACCTCGGCCTCGATCGCCAGTACGACCACGTGCTGCACCACGACTTCCTCTTCAGCCGCGATTCCCAGCACGAGTTCGATGACATCTACCGCTTGGGCATCCCCGCGCGTGATCCCACGCTCTACCTCGCGGTCCCCAGCCGCACGGATCCGGGCCAGGCTCCCGCGGGCTGCGAGTCGCTCTACATCCTCGTGCACACGCCGTTCCGCCGCGAAGGCCAGGAGTGGGATGCACCGGGGGGCCTCTTCGACCAGTACCGCCCGGTCATCATCGACAAGCTGCGTCGCAACGGCTTCACCGACATCGAGAAGCACATCGTGGTCGAGCGCCGCCTGACGCCAGCCATGATCGACCGCATGTACAACGCCGAGGGCGGCGCGATCTACGGGCTTGCCTCGCACGGCAAGCTCCGTGGTGGCTTCAAGCCCCGCAACCGCAGCAAGGTGCTCAAGGGGCTCTACCTCGCCGGCGGCAGCGCGAATCCCGGTCCCGGCGTGCCGATGGTCCTCATGAGCGGCGTCACCGCGGCCAATGCCGTGTGCGAGGATGTCGGCATCCGTCCGGCCCAGGTGCAGGAGCGTGAGGCGTGCCTGCAGACGGCCTGACCGACGGACGGCCGAGCGCGGGCTTCAAGCGCGTGTTCGCCTGGTACGTGCGGCGCCTGGTGCGCAAGCGTTTCGCCGCCGTGCGGGCCATGCCCGGCACGATGGATGTGCTGCGTGCAATCGGTGCGCACGATGGCCCGGCGATCGTGGCCATGAACCACTCGAGCTGGTGGGATCCCATGATTCCCTGCGTGCTGCACCCGATGACCGCGGGCGAACGTGGGGTCTTCGCGCCGATCGACGAGGCCATGCTGCGGAAGTTCCGCTTCTTCGCGCGCTGTGGCCTGTTCGGGGTCGAACCCGATTCGCCGGCGAGCCTGTCGCGCCTGGCTGACTACAGCGCGCGCGAGTTCGCACGCGAGCCTCGCAGCACGCTCTGGATCACGCCGCAGGGTCGCTTCGCGGATGTGCGCAGTCCCATCGCCTTGCGGCCGGGCGTGGGGGTGGTGGCCCATCGGGCACTGGGGCCGAAGGTCGCGGTGCTCGCGGTCGAGTACGGCTTCTGGACCGAGCAGCGGCCCGAGGCATTCCTGTGTGCGCGCATCGTCGATCCGCCGTCCGAGGCCAGTGCCCGCGGCTGGCATCGTGCGATCGAGTCGGCGCTGGATGCGGCGTGCCGTGAGCTCGCCGGGTCCGTGATGTCGAGGAGTCCTGCGCGGTTCGAGACCGTGTTCGGCGGCTCGGGTGCCGCCATCAATCCCATCTACGACGCAGTGCTCGCCGCGCGGGGGCAGGGTGCTGCGATCGATGTGAGTGCCCGACGGGCGGGCCCCCGATGAGCCTCGTGGCGACGTTCCTGTCGGTGGGCACCGTGACGGGCGCGATCGGTGCGGCCGTCGCGTGGGGGGGGATGCTGTCGAACCTGCGGCTGTACACGCGCACCGCGCGTGACGATCGTCCGGCGAAGCAGGGCGCTGCACCAGCCGTGAGCGTGTGCATCCCGGCGCGCAACGAGGAAGCGAACATCGAAGCCTGTGTGCGGAGCGTGCTCGCCAGCGTTGATGTCCCCGTCGAGGTGCTGGTCTACGACGACCAGAGCACCGATGAGACACCCGCCATCCTTGCCCGCATGGTCGCCGAGGATGCGCGAGTGCGAGTCGTCCCGACGCAGCCGCTCCCGGCTGGCTGGAACGGCAAGCAATGGGGGTGCGAGCGCATGGGCCAGGCGGCGCGCGGAACGTGGGTGCTCTTCACGGATGCCGATGTGCGCTTCGAGCCGGACTGCGTGGCGCGAACGCTGGCGCGTGCCGAGTTGCTCGGGGCCGACCTGCTCTCGACGGTTCCTCGTCAGGTCACGGGATCTTGGGCTGAGCATGCGGTCATCCCGCTGATCTCCTTCGTGCTGCTGTCCTACCTGCCCATGGGTCGCATGCGCACCACCACGAGCCCCGCCGCGAGCGGCGCATGCGGTCAGTTCATCCTGGCCCGGCGCGAGGCGTGGCTGGCCAGTGGGGGTCATGCCGCGTTCCGTGCCAGCATGCATGACGGCATCAAGATGCCGCGCGCCTTCCGAAGTGCCGGATTCCGGACCGATCTCTTCGACGGCACGGATCTGGTGCAGTGCCGCATGTACCGGGGCCTCGGGCAGGTCTGGCGCGGCTTCGCCAAGAATGCCTACGAAGGGCTCGGTTCACCGGCGCTCCTGCTGTTCGTGACCGTGCTCCATGGGTGTGCCGTGCTCCTGCCATGGGTCACGCTGGCGCTTTGGCTCGCCGGCATCGTGATGTCGCCGTGGGTGCCCTGGGTTGCCGCGGCCACGATCGCGGCTGGATTCGCACAGCGCGTCGTCCTTGCCCGGCGCTTCGCCCACGCGTGGGCTTCGGTGGCGCTGCACCCGGTCGGCATCCTGATGCTCACGGTGATCCAGTGGCACAGCCTGTGGCTGCACCTGACCGGCCGCCGCGCCTGGAAGGGGCGCACGGCAGGCGCGCCGGCATCATGAGTTCGTGACGGCCCCGCTGGCGAGCTGAATCGGCGGGGCGGTCTGAAGCGCCACCATGTGCCGATAGTGGCCACTGCGCTCCATCAGTTCAGCATGGGTGCCTTGGTCATCCACGAGGCCATCGCGGATCACGACGATGCGATCGGCGTGCTGGATCGTGCTGAGCCGGTGGGCGATCACGAAGCTCGTGCGCGAGCGCATCAGCGTGGCGAGCGCGGCCTGGATGAAGCGTTCGCTCTCGCTGTCGAGGTTGCTGGTCGCTTCGTCGAGGATGAGGATGCGCGGATCCGCGAGGACGGCGCGTGCAATCGCGATGCGCTGGCGCTGCCCGCCCGAGAGGCGCACGCCGCGCTCGCCGATGATCGTCGCGTAGCCCTCCGGCATCTCCTCGATGAAACGGTCGGCGAAGGCGATGCGCGCGGCCTCGCGGATCTGCTCGTCCGATGCATCGCGGCGTGCATAGGCGATGTTCTCGGCGACGGTGCCGTCGAAGAGGAACACATCCTGCTCGACGATGCCCAGGAGCTGGCGGTAGCCGGCCAGGCGAAGGTCTCGCAGGTCCGTGCCGTCGAGCAGGATCGCCCCATCGGTGGGATCGCTGAAGCGGGCGATCAGGTTGCAGAGCGTGGTCTTGCCGCTGCCGCTTGCGCCGACCAAGGCCACCATCTGCCCGGGTTCGGCGACGAGGCTCACGCCGCGCAGCACCTCGCGCTCTGCACCCGGATAGCTGAAGCGGACATCGCGCACCTCCACTCGGCCCCGGATCTCGCTGCGTACCGGCATCAGGGCGCCCGCGCGGTCGGGCAGCTCCGCAGGTTCAGCGACCAGATCGAGCACCCGGTCGAGCCCGGCAAGGCTGGCTTGAAAGTTCGTGGCGCTCGTGGCGAGGGCCTCGAGCGGGCCCAGCAGCATGACGAGGTAGGTGAGGAAGAGGATCAGGTCGCCCGTCGTGAGCGTGCCCTCGAGCACCTGCATCCCGCCGTACCACAGCAGCAGCGCGCTGGCCACGGGGATCATGATCTCCCACACCACCTCGATCCCGCGTGACCACCACCAGACGTTGATCTCCTGGCGCGCCATGAGGTGCGAGCCTTCGGCGTAACGGTTTCGCTCGGCGGCGGTCCTGGCGAAGCCGCGCACCACGCGGATCCCGCTGAAGGTCTCGGTCGCGTGGCCGTCGATCGCGTCGCGCGTGGCCTTGATGTCGCGGTGCAGCGGACGGATGCGGGCGATCCAGGTGCGGTGCGTGAACCACACCATCGGCAGCAGCAGCACGCTGCCCAGCAGCAGCCGCCAGTCCGTGTACGCAAGCACTGCAAGGCTGCCCAGCAGCTGGATGATCGCCCGCCACGGGTTGTAGACCATCGAGAAGACGAGGTCGCCCACACCGCCGGCATCCTCACGCAGCATGCTCACGAGCCCACCGGATTTGAGTGACTGCAGCCGATGCAGCGGCAGGTCGGCAGCATGCCCGAAGGCAAGGCGCCGAACCGCGTTCTGCACGCGCTTGACGGTGCGGGTGGCGAGCCATCGACCCCAAAGGCCGATCACCAATCGCACGGCGGTGAGCGCGATCATGCCGACGGCAAGCGCCACGAGCAGCCCGCGCGGCGTGTCGAGCGTGGTCCATGATTCCGGGAAGAGCCCACGCACCGAAGGAGCCAGCGGCGCGCCGCCGAAGACGTTGTCGATCGCGAACTTGGTCGCTGCGGGCGGCACGAGGCCCAGCAGGGTGCTGACGGTCAGCGTGCCGAGCGCAAGGGCCAGTGAGCGGCGGCTCGGCCCGAGCAGGCGCAGGAACTCACGCAGGAGCGCACCAAAGCTTCTCGACCTGCGCAGGCTGCGCTCGGTGCCTTGCCTGGACACCACCGCGCCATCCCGCCGCATGCGCGCGAGGCGCTCGCGCATCTGCGCCCGGTAGGCCTCGTAGCGGCGTCGGCTGCTGGTGTGCGGCATCGGTCCATGCTACGGGGGGCGCTACAGTGCCCGGCATGAGCCTCCCACTGGTCCTCGTTCTCTCAGGCTGCACGCTCGCGGCTTCACTCCTTGGCCTGACCCAGTCCGCCACCGACACCGAGCGCAGCTCGAAGTCATCGGCCGTCACGCAGCAGGGTTCGAGCGGCCCGCGTCGCGGCGCTGATGCGCAGGATGCACAGCAGGGCGGGGAGACGAAGCCCAAGGCCAAGCGTCCGCCCGGCGTCTACTACGGTTTCAAGGAGGCGCCGGCCAAGCAGAAGGGCGCCGTGCGCCTGGCGGCCTACAACGTCGAGAACCTCTTCGACGGCGAGGACGACCCGAAGCTCAGCGGCGAGGTCGATGACCTGAAGGAACGCACGAGCGAGGACCGCCTTCAGGCGCTCGCCAAGGCGATCAAGGCGCTCGACGCCGACGTCCTCGCGCTCGAGGAGGTCGAGAGCGAGGAGTGCCTGCGGTGGTTCCGTGACACGTACCTGAAGGATCTTGGCTACGAGCACCTGGCGAGCAAGGAGGTGGGCTATTCGCGTGGCGTCGAGCAGTCGATCCTGAGCCGCTTCCCCATCGAGTCGGTCGAGGTGCGCCCCGACGAGGACCTGTCTGACGTCAAGCGTGACGGCAAGGGCTTCGCCGAGAAGCCGACCAAGCCCGGCGCCGAGCAGGGCCAGCGGTTCCAGCGCAGTCCCCTCATCGCCGACGTGCGCGTGACGCCCGACTACCTGCTCCGCGTGATCGTGGTGCACCACAAGGCAGGCGGGCTCGAGTTCGCCTACCAGCGCGAGGCCGAGGCGCTGCAGATCATGGAGTGGGTCCAGGAGGCCCAGACGAAGGACGAGCACATCAACCTCGTCGTGCTTGGCGACTTCAACGCCCAGCCCAGCCACAAGACTGCCAAGATCTACTCCGAAGGCGGCCTGGTCGGCGCCTACGACTTCCGCGACCGCTCGCGCAAGGACATGAAGGACGCGTACACGACGCACGCGTCGGGTCGGCCGATCGACTACATCATGGCTTCGCCGGGTCTGGGCGAGGACTTCGTGAACAGCTCGTTCTTCGTGCTCGGCACGATGCACGCCGGCGATGACTACGACTGGCGCAAGGGCGAGGAGCCGCCGAAGGGCTACGCCAGCGACCACTACCCGATCGCGATCGACTTCACGCCGGATGATTCGGAGCTCGCCGGAGGCGGCAAGGTGAAGCCGGCCCAGAAGGGTGCGTCGAAGTCCTCGTCCAAATCCAAGACTGCTCAGGACGACTGAGCGCCGGCAACGGCGCTCAGCCTTGGTTCATGCCGAGCAGTCGCATCGCCTCGACGACGTCCTTGTCGCCGCGACCGCTGACGTTGATGACCACGACCTGGTCCGGGCGCATCGCGCGGGCGGCCTTGATCGCGGCGTGCACCGCATGGCTCGTCTCGAGCGCGGGAATGATCCCCTCGAGGCGTGCGAGCAGCTGGAAGGACTCGAGCGCCTCTGCATCGGTGACGGCGGTGTAGCAGACCCGGCCCGCATCCTTCCAATGCGAATGCTCGGGGCCGACTCCCGGATAGTCGAGGCCCGCGCTGCAGGAGTGCACGTCGGCGGTCTGGCCATCGCCATCCTGGAGGACGTACGAGAGCGATCCATGCAGCACGCCCGGCGTGCCGTGCGAGAGCGGGGCGGCGTGATCACCCGCGCCCGAGCCGCGGCCGCCGGCTTCGACACCCAGCAGGCCGACCGACGCATCGCCGACGAAGGGCGCGAAGATCCCGGCGGCATTGCTGCCGCCGCCGACGCACGCAACCACCAGATCGGGCAGCCTGCCGAGCGTGGCCAGTGACTGGGCGCGGCATTCGGTGCCGATCACCGACTGGAAATCACGCACCATGAGCGGGAAGGGATGCGGTCCGACGACGCTGCCGATGATGTAGTGCGTTCGGCCGACACTGCCCATCCAGTCGCGCATCGCTTCGTTGGTGGCGTCCTTGAGCGTGCGGCTGCCGCTGGTCACCTCGTTCACGCGGGCACCCATGAGACGCATGCGGAAGACGTTCAGCGACTGCCGGCGCACGTCCTCTGCACCCATGTAGACCTCGCAGGGCAGGCCGAACCGCGCGCAGGCGGTCGCGGTCGCCACGCCGTGCTGGCCTGCGCCGGTCTCGGCGATGATCCGTGTCTTGCCCATGCGCCGGGCGAGCAGAACCTGCCCGAGCGTGTTGTTGATCTTGTGTGCGCCGGTGTGCGCGAGATCCTCGCGCTTGAGCCAGATCTGCGCGCCGCCTGCATGCTCGGTGAGCCGCGGCGCGGAGCAGAACGCGGTCGGACGGCCTACGAAGTCGCGCAACAGATCGGCCAGCTCCGCCTGGAACGACGGATCGACGCGTGTGGCGAGGTAGGCGGCCTCGAGTTCATCGAGCGCGGCCACCAAGGTCTCGGGCACGTACCGACCTCCGAAGCGGCCGAAGCGTCCGAGGACCGGATCTGGAGGAGCCGAGGTCATGAGGGAAGCGTAGGAGTCGCAACGGGCCGGCGGTGCATCAACGCGCCGATCGGGCCCGAGAGCGCGTAGATCGTGAAAACCGCGGCCATCGTGGGGTGGAACCACACGAGCGCGCAGGCGATCGGCAGCACCAATCGCACCGCGAAGGCGAAGTCCTTCCGCCCCTTCAGGTATCGGTTGACTAGGTGCGCATAGCGCAGCCTGCTCACCATGCCGATCCCGCAGGCCAGCGTGACGAGGGGGATGACCAGGCTGCTCGCGCGCTCGAAGGAGTCCGGGGCCGCCTCCTTGTAGTCGATGAACAGCATGTGCTGGTGAAGGATGATCAGGCTGGCGACGGTGCCGCCCGCGCCCGGGCTGGGCAGGCCGGCGAACCACCGGTGATCCTCTTCCTTGGGGGAGCCGATCTCGACGTTGAATCGTGCCAGCCGCAGCGCGGTGCAGCAGACGTAGAACGCCGCGATGATCCACACGAGCTTGACGTAGATGCTGTCGGCATCGGGCCCGAGGATTCCCGTGTAGTTGCTCGGCCCGTAGTAGTGGCTGACCAGGCGCAGCATCATGAAGGCGGGTGCCACGCCGAAGGTCACCACGTCGGCCAGCGAATCGAGCTGAGCGCCGAAGCTGCTCGCCGAGCGCGTGAGCCGCGCCGCGAAGCCATCGATCCCGTCGAAGAACATGCCCAGGAAGATGAGCGTGCCGGCCACGGTCAGCGTGTTCCAGCCGAAGATCGTCGTGGGCTCGATCGGCTTGGCCACATAGTGGATTGCCGCGAAGCCGCACATCAGGTTGCCCAGGGTCAGCAGGGTCGGCAGCGCACGCACGGCCGAGGCGCGGTCCTTGCTGCGCTGGCGGCGCAGCCGCATGCGGCGCGTGGTCCGCGGGGGCGTGGCGCTGGCGCGCTCGGTTTCGATGGGGTTGGAATCGTTCACGGTGTGCTCGGTGCGGTCGAGCCCGATGCTACGGGCGCGGCTTCGGGAAAGAGCTGCGGCGGCAGGCTGGGCACCAGCAGCAGCAGTGTGCGCCGGGGGAGTGCCTGTGGCGTGCTGTCGGTCGCGGCCAGGTCGGGAGCGAACAGCACCTCGCCGATCGAGAGTGGAAGGTCGGTGGTGGGGCCGGTGCCGCCGACTGCCGAGGGTGCGCACGATGTCACGACGTCGACGAATCCACGACGGAGCATCCACGCCGCACCGGCGCGGCGGAACTCTCGGACGGCTTCTTCCGTCGCCTGGATGGTCGTGCCGAGCGGTACGCTGCCGCGGCGCTCGGGGGCCTCGGCCGGAGTGATCTCGACGTGCACGACCGCACCCTCGTGCGTTGGAATCGCCCAGCCGCGGACGAGCAGCCGAACATCACGGCCATCGAGCTGGGTGATGCCGCCGTCGACTAGCACACGACGTACCGATGCCGTCTCGGCCACGCAATCACGCCAGCCGATGGCCTGCTCATGCCACGTCCGGACATCGCTGTACGAGCCGCCGAGGATGTCCACGGCATGCTGCAATTCATCGATCGGGATGCGCACCACGACAAGTCCACTGCGCGCGAGCCGTTCATGGTCGATGGGCGACAGATCGGGACAGGGCTCCATCGTCGCCAGCGTCTGGTCGAGCACGAAACCTTCCTCAGGCACGGTCCAACGCATGGTGAGCAGGCCCGGGCGCTGGATGCCGTCGAGCGGGGCGGCGATCGGTGCGGGCGCACCCGAACCGAATTCGGGGCGATCGGTCGGGGCGGTCGTGCCGCTGGCGCAGGCTCCCGTGAGCATCGCGATCGCGGCGAGCCGTCGCATCATGCCATTGGCTCCAGCGGGACGTCGTTGATGCGGTCGATGAGCCGGCGCAGCATGCCGAAGTCGCGGCGCGTGTGATGGAAGACCAGGCGCGTGAGGTGCGCGTGCTCGCCCCGCTCCTCGGAGAGCGCCTCGCGCTGCTCGACGGTGCCGCTGGCAAAGAGGGGACGGAACTCGGACGCGATCCGCTGCAGGTCGGCCGAGGGAAGGGGGGCGTTGAGCCGGATGACCAGGTTGTCGCGCACGTAGCGGCTCGAGTGGTAACGCCGGTAGAAGCGCAGCACCTCATCCACCGCTTCCTGAGGCGTCTGCACGATGCGGAAGAGCGCCATGTCCTCGGGGCTGATCCAGCCGTTGCGCAAGAGCTCGTCACGCACGAACTCCTGCCAGTCGTGCCAGTAGCCACGGCTGGTGCCATCGACGTCGAGCCCTTCAACGAGCACGATCGGCATGATGTGGCTGCGGCCGGTCTGCACCAGCGTCAGCGTCTCGAAGAGTTCGTCATGGGTGCCGAAGCCACCCGGGAAGACCGCGACCGCATCCGACTGCGAGAGGAACATCAGCTTGCGCGTGAAGAAGTAGCGGAACTCGATGAGCTTGTCGTCGCCCTCGATGATGTCGTTGGGTCGGCTCTCGAACGGGAGCCGGATGCCGAGGCCGAAGCTGGCTTCGCGGCTGGGGCCCTCATGCCCGGCCTTCATGATGCCGTCGCCGGCACCCGTGATCGCCATCCATCCGTGGCTGGCCATGATCCGGCCGAACTCGCGTGCAGCCGAATAGTCGGGATGGTGCGACGGCGTGCGGGCGCTTCCGAAGATGCTGACCTTCCGCACGCCGCGGTACTGGTTGAAGAGCCGGTACGTGCGGCGCATCTCGTCGAGCGCGGTGCGCACGAGCCGAAGCTGGCCGAGGTCGCCACCGTCCACGAGCAATCCTGCGACGGACTCGACGGCTTCCTGCACGGCACGCCATCGCGGATCGTTCTGACCCGACGCACCAAGGGCCTTCTGGAGTGCTGCGGTTGGATCTGGTTCCGGTCGGGGGCGCTTCATGGTTCGTCGGCAGCACCAACGCTGGGCTGGTCGGGTGCTTGAGCCGGCGGGGCAGGTGGCTCGACCAAGGGCTCCAACGATGGCTGTGGATCCGAGAGCGTACCCGTCACGCGGATGCGAAGGAATGCATCGCCGAGGGCGCCGAGCACTTGTCCGAGCACCGGGAGCCCGCTGCGGCTGCTCAGGCGAAGGTCCAGTGCCGAGTTCGCCAGGTTGACGGTGCCCGAGCCGTCGAGTGACAGCGATTCGCCGGCAACGCTGAGCCCGGTGACCGTGGCGATGTCGCCGGCGAGCGTGAATTCACCCTTGGCACGGTCGAGCCGATCGAAGCCCGGCAGCGACAGTTGAGCCAGCTGCAGCAGGCCCAGGCCGATCGAACCATCGCCGAGCGTGAGTCCCGATGCGCTGAAGGAGCCCTTGCCGGTCCTCCCTCCTGGCGTGCCATCGAGTTCAATCCGAGCATCGATGATGCCCGGACGCGAGCCCGGCAGATCGCCGCCGATCGCCCACACGCTCCCGCGATCGAGCGTGGCGTCGAGTCGCCAGGTTCCATCGGGGTGGGCCCAGCCGCTGCCTGAGGCGCTCCCTTCGCCGACGCCGATGCCCAGTCGGCTGATCTCGATGCGTTCGCTGCCGGCAGGACGCACGAGCGAGAGCCCGCCACTCGTCAGCGGCCGTCCGATCGCCGTGATGATCGGTGCTGATGCGTCGAGATGGATCGCGATCCCCGCCGGCATCGATTCGACGAGCACGGTGGCGGTGCCCGTCGCGCCCTCGATCGGCACGATGCCCGTGAAGGAGGCATCCTGCATGAGCGCCGTGCCGCGAACGATCAGGCTGGGCTGCAGTGGAGCGGGCCGCGAGATCACCTCGAGGTCCGCCAGGCCGACATCGCTCCAGTGCGCGTCGGCTGCACGCAGCACGCTCGACGCTGCGGCGCCGAAGACGGACTCCAGGCCGGGGTACCAGGCGCCAAGCTCGGCCCGGCAGCTGGCCTGCGCGATGAGATCGGGAGAGGAGGGATCGATGACGGCTTCCACGCGGATCCGTCCCCCCGGCAGGCGAACCTCGTCGAGGTCCACGGCGATCCGCTGGTTCTCGTAGCGGACGCAGCTGCCTCGATCGAAGGCCACCGGCACGGCACGGTCGCCGCTGCCGACCACGCCGACATCGGGATGCGCCGATGCCTCGATCGCAAGGTTCGAGATCGGGCCGTGCACGCGTGCAACGACGTCGCAGCGCGCCTCGAGCCCGCACTCACCGAGCACACCGAGGGCCTCGGGCGCCACCAGTGACAACGCCTGTCGGACGGCCGGGGCGCTGGACCAAAGGCCCTCCGCCACGATCGAGGCATCGATGGCGCCGCCGGTCCACGAGAGATCGACGCAGGAGTTCGACCAGCCCTCGTCGCTGTGACCGCGGAGGCCGGTGCAGGTCAGTGCGCCGCCGTCCCATGCGGCGAGGCCATCCATCCTCGTGAAGGTCGTGCGCGCACCGTCCGCCACGATGCTCGCCTCGACCGGGCGGGCCCAAGCCGCGATCGAAGGGCTGGCCACGGCACCGGTGATCGCGAGGCCGCCATCGATGCGCACGATCGGCAGCAGGCGTTCCCACCAGGCTCGGGCGCCGTCACGGACCGTCGGGTCGAGTGCGTCGAGGAGCCAGGGTTCGAGGAGGAGGCCGTAGCACTGCGCATCGAGATCGAGTGCTCCGTCGAAACCGACGTTGCCATGCAGCAGGCATCGCGCATCGCCGCGACGGGCCTCGATGCCCAGGAACCTGAGGCCGTCATGGCTGCCTTCGAGCGCGCCGGTGACCCGATCGAGCGCGAAGCCGCGCGGCCAGGGAATCACCTCGAGGCCGCTGCCCGAGGATGGATCGACGGTGCAATCGTGCATGCGTACGGTGAAACGGAAATCGACCTCGCGCGTGGGCGCCGTGGCTGGCGTGACGCGGCCATCGATCGAGACACGCCCCGCCGCCCCGAGCTGGCCGAGCACGCGTGCGGCCACGCTGCGTTCGCTGCGCGGCCATTCGATCGGTCGTGCGCCATCCTCGTGCGGGAGGCACGCAAGCAGGAGCGGCGTGATCGGAAGGTCGGTGCACACGATCTTCAGGTCGGGACGCAGCGGCACGTCCTTGCCGGGTGGGATCGCGATCGAACCGCTCACGAGCCCGCGAGCAGGCGTGGGCTGGCCGATCGACGAGAGTTCCTCGAACGCCAGGCCGCCGCCGAGGAATTCGACCGAGTCCTTCCCAAGCTGGACTGCACCCTCGCGCACGCGAACGGGAATCGGCAGGAATCCAAGGACCAGATCGACCTCGTGCAGGTTCACGCGACCGGTGATGAACTCCGGCTGACCCGTTCCAGGCTCACGGTCAATCGAGAGGTCGAACGAGACGCGACCGCCGGGTACGCACCGCGGCAAGCCGGGCGGGCACGTGCCCAGGCCGTCGTCGATGAGACCGGCCTCAGCCAGCTGCGCCCACGCGCGACGGTCCATGAGCGTCTCGAAGATGCGTCGTGGCCGCGGCAGGAAGGCCGACACGAACCGCTCATCGACGATGATGCCCGTGGTCGAGAGCTTCAACCTCACGCCGGGGTCGTCGATCAGCGGGAAGACGCTGCCAGAGAGCTGGATCGGCGCGCCGCCGGCGCCAGTGCCGCGCAGGTAGGTGATGTCGGCACGATCCGCATGGACCTCGATGGAGGCCTCCACATCGGTCAGCCGGTAGGTGAACAGATGGAATGCTCCGACGCCGTTGCGCACGGAGATCGTGGTGTCGCTCGTGACCTCGCCCGCGGGGTCGCGCCGTGCGACGACCGCATCGATCCCCAGATCGACCTGCTCCAGGTTGAAGAAGCCCAAGAGGCGTGCCGCCGCCATGGGCAGGAGCAAGGACGACGGATCGCCCGGCTTGCCGTAGCTGACCGTGGCGAGCTTCGCCTCGATGGCGAACGTGGCACGCTCCAACGCGTCGGCCAGCGAGCCGCCGCCCGTCGTGGCATCCTCGGGGAGCGTGAGTTCGCCGTCGAAGGTCAGGAGGAGCGGTGCAGCAGAGCCGTCTGCGACGGCGAACCGCGCCCGGCCGTTGGACACCGTGGCGGTGGTGCCTGCGAAGCGAAGTTCCGCACGCTCCAGGGTGACGGTGGGCGTGGCGAGCGTGGGCATGGCCTTGAGCCCGGCGAAACGCGCCCAGCCTTCGGGGACCCATGCACTGGGCAGATCGAGCGTGAGCTGCTCCAGCACGACTTGCGCCGTGACTCCCGCGCGCGGGGCGACCTGCACGCTGGCCGAACTGATGGAGCCGCCCGGGTTCAGGTCGAGGATCGCCCGAAGCGATGCCGGCAGGAGTGCGCGGAGCGTCGGCAAGGCCTCGAGCTGCTGCAGGTTCGCCACGAGGGCTCGACTGCGTTGGTTCACGCTGCCCGACAGTGAGGTCTGCGAGCCCTCGACGCGAAGATCGAAGCTGGTCCAGCCCGGGCGCTGGGCATCGGGGCCGAGCAGGCCGGCGAAGCGCTGGGCTTGGTCGATCTCGAGTTCACCGTGCACCACCGTCGCCCGGCGCACATCGAGTTCGGTCACCTGTGCCTGCACGACCTCGACCGGCTGCGACTGCCCGCCGCCCTGATCGACGGGCGGCTTCAGCGCGGCGACGTTCAGTGCACCCTCCTTCGAGGGATCCTCGACGATCGTCAGCTCCACGCCATTGGCGACGAGCGAGTTGAACACGATGCGGCCCACGATCAGGCTCGGCACATCGAGGTCGGCCTCGAGCCGCGCGATCGAGGCGATGCGAGAGCCCGGACCGGTCCAGTCGGGCGCATCCAGCGTGACGCCGTCGAGCCGGAGCGCGTCGGGCGCGGTCCACGCGAGCCGGGCGATCGTCACGGGCCCGCCAAGCGCCTTGGAGAACGCGCGTTCGAGCACGTTGCGGACCAGCGAGCCTTCCCAGATCACGGCCAGGATGATGAGCGCCACGGCCGCCACGCTCGTGATCACGGTCCGTCGCACGAGCCTTCGCCTGACGCGTCGCGCGTGGCGGAGGAAGGGGTGCTTCGGTCGCCGGCGGGGGCTCATGCATGGAGTGTACGGAGCGGCCACGCCGCAGCCGTATGCTTTGGGCATGCGCACGAGCGAGGTTCGCCGATGATGCCCCGGGCCGTGGTGACCGGCGGAACGCACCGCGTCGGGCGTGCGATCGCGGGTGCGCTGGCTGAGCGGGGCATGCACGTCATCGTGACCACGCGCGACCGCGACCGTGCGCGGGCGTTCGGAGCGATTGCCTGCGGCGACGGTTCGATCACGGCCGTGTGTGCCGACATCACCGTTGATGCAGGCATCGATACCGTTCGCGATGCGGCAGGACCGATCGTGCGTGCCGTCGTGCACAACGCCAGTTCCTACGAGGCCACCCCGATCGGCTCGGTCGATCGGTCAGCGATCGAGTCCTCGCTGGCCGTCCACGCCACCGCACCGCTGCTCCTCACCCAGGCACTCCTGCCGGCCTTGCACCGGGGGCACGCTGAGCACGGCGACGCATCGGTCGTCGCCATGCTCGACATCCACGCGATGGGGCGTCCCCGCGCCGGTCGCTCCGCGTACCTCGTGGGCAAGTCCGCGCTGCTCGGGCTCGTTGACGCGCTCGCGGTCGATCTTGCACCGATGGTGCGCGTCAATGGGGTTGCACCCGGTGTGGTCGAGTGGGACCAGCAGGCGGACGCATCCGAGCGATCCCGTTACGAAGCCCGCATCCCGCTTGCGCGTGCGGGCACATCGGATGATGCAGCCAGCGCAGTGCGCTGGCTGGCGCTCGATGCGCGCTACGTGACCGGCACGATCGTCAAGGTCGATGGCGGCCGCGCGCTGCAGTGATCCGCAGCGGCGCGGCACGTCGCTTGCCGATCCGATCACGGCGCCGAAGGCGAGCGCATGCCTTCATCGAGCAGGCGCTGGAGCTCGTTCGCGATCGTGCCTTCCGGCTGCGCCACGCGAGCAAGGTCCACGCAGGCGCGGGCGCGCGCACGATCGCCCGCGCGGAGCCAGAGCCGGCCTGCCTCGGCGGCCGCGAGCGCATCGCCGGGTGAAGCGAGCGCGAAGTCATTCCACGCCCGGGCTGCGTCGGCAATCCGCTCCAGATCGATGAGCGACAGGGCGAGTTCCTCGGTGGCACCTCGCTGAAGTCGTTGCTCGGGTGCAAGCGCCATGAGGACATCGATCGCTTGCCCCGGCGCGCCCGACTGCCGGAGCACCTTGCCCAGGTTCACGGCCAATCCCGACTCGGTCGGCGCCATGGTCACGGCGCTCCGCGCCAGTGCGATCGCTTCATCGAATGCGCCGAGCTCGGCACGCAGGCTTGCCTGGGCGGAGACTGGCCATGGCGAGTCCGGCGCGAGTCGCTTGGCATCCTCGAGCGCGCGTCTGGCCTCTTCGAAATCGCGTCGTCGCAGGTGGGCCAAGCCCAGGAGCAGCCGATCCTGCATGGACGACGGATCGAGTTCCGCGGCCGTCTGGTAGCAGCGGATGGCCCGTGGCGCGTCGCCGGCCATGTCGGCGGCCACGCCCTGCGATCGCCAGAGTCCAGCTTCGCGCGGTGCCATCTCGCAGGCTTCGGCGTAGCGGTCGAGCGCCTGGCGGCGCCGTGGCAGGGGATCGAGCCCACGCTCGGCATCGTGCGTCGCCGCCATCAGCAGTGCGCGTGCCTGCAGCTCCGCGGCGAGTGCGCTGCCAGGTTCGACCTCGCGAAGCCGATCCGCCACGCGCATCGCCTCGTCGGGAAGCCCCTCGCGAAGGTAGGTCTCGATCGCCGCGGCCGATGCCGGCACATCCACCTGAGCTTGCCTGGGCGGCGTCGGACGGTCGCAGCCGGGGAGGCCGCTGGACGCGATCGCGCAGCTGAGCAGGCAGCCGCATCGCACGGCGCTCCGTAGGGAGTTCCGGAGCAGGTACGAAGTGGGGCGTGGATATGATCCGTGGCTCATGTCACAGGCCGCTCCCGCATCGACGTCCGCAGCCTTGCCCAAATCCTACTCCCCGCGGGAGCACGAGGCCGCGATCACGCAGCGTTGGGAGTCGGCGCACTGCTTCCATGCCACGGTCGGTACGGGTCGGGCGCCCTACTCGATCTTCATCCCGCCGCCCAACGTGACGGCCGCGCTGCATCTGGGCCACGCCCTCAACAACACCCTGCAGGATGTCCTGGCGCGCGTGCACCGCATGCGCGGCTTCGAGACCCTGTGGATGCCGGGTACCGACCACGCGGGCATCGCCACGCAGACGGTCGTCGAGAAGCGCCTGCTCATGCAGGGCAAGCGGCGCACCGACTTCACCCGCGAAGCCTTCATCCAGAGGGTGCAGGAGTGGAAGGATGAGTACGAGGCCGTCATCCTGTCGCAGCTCAAGGCGATGGGCTCGAGCTGCGATGTCGAGCGCACGCGCTTCACGATGGATCCGGTCTGCGCCACCGCCGTGCGCGAGGCGTTCTTCCGGCTTTTCTCGGATGGCCTCATCGACCGTGGCAAGCGGTTGGTCAACTGGGATCCGGTCTCGCAAACCGCGCTCGCCGACGACGAAGTCGAGATGCACGAGGTGGATGGCCACTTCTGGTACCTGCGCTATCCGCTCACCGACGGCACTGGCCATGTCACCGTGGCCACCACGCGGCCCGAGACCATGCTCGGCGACACTGCGGTGGCGGTGAACCCGCGCGATCCGCGTGCGGCAGCGCTGCGCGGCAAGCGGCTTCGCCTGCCCATCGTCGGGCGCGAGATCCCGATCGTCGAGGATGACTACGTCGTCATGCCTGCATCGATGGG
>Ga0209770_10000518_pt1 | contig 21188 bp, 11 predicted proteins | sample LauGreSu1BDMLBDD_2_FD_187572 | JGI IMG/M metagenome (GOLD analysis project Ga0209770, IMG submission 187572) | Freshwater lake microbial communities from Lake Michigan, USA - Su13.BD.MLB.DD (SPAdes) (version 2) | ecosystem: Environmental > Aquatic > Freshwater > Lake | place: Lake Michigan, USA...
AAGGAACTCAAGGCGCCGCTGCCCAAAGGGGTGACGGTGCTGAGCGACAGCTTGATTACTTACAACGGGAGCAACGCCATTGGGTCTGGCTGGAAAAATATCAACGGGACTTTGTATTGCACCTCGACCCAGCTCTACAGTGATGCGACGGCCTTGCTGGGGAACGACCATTTGTGCGAAAACGTAAAGGCCTGCACTTCCTCCTCCACGAGCGAGGCTTGCACCAGCAACCAATCCACTCGAATCGTGTGTGAGTGGACCGACTCGTAGTGGACCGACTCGCAGTGGACCCAAAGTCGAAACACGAAAGGGTTTACCAATTTCACAAGGAACCTTGGAGCAAGTCGAGGACGCGCCGCTTCAAGCTTTCGAGCGCGCTCTCCGCAGCAGCCGCGCGCTCATTGTAGGCATCGCACTTGCTCTCGCACAACCGCTCCAGCTGCAAGATTTGCTTGCGCGCAAACTCGATCGTGGCGTTTTTGGCGGCCGAATCGGCAGCTTTGGCCGAGAGCCTGCAGGCAAACTTGGCGACCATGCCTGCAATCTCGGCATCTTTGGCCTTGACCATGGCCTCAATCTCGGCATCTTTGGCCGCGAGCATGCCTGCAATCTCGGCATCTTTGGCCTTGACCATGGCCTCAATCTCGGCATCTTTGGCCGCGAGCATGCCTGCAATCTCGGCATCTTTGGCCGCGAGCATGCCTGCAATCTCGGCATCTTTGGCCTCAATCTCGGCATCTTTGTCTGCCAAGTCGTCGTTCAAGTCGTCGTACACGGCGTCGAAATTGGATCGTTGTGTCGCGAGCTCGCGCTGACAATCCTTCAGCTCGCGCTTCGAATCCTTGAGCTCGAGCTGCGAATCCGCAAGCTCGCGTTGCGAATCCTGAAGCTCGCGCTGCGAACCCGCAAGCTCGCGCTTCGAATCCTGAAGCTCGCTCTCTGCGGCAGAAAGTCGGGCGCGCGTTGCGGCACAAGCGGCGTTTGCGCGGCCGAGGGCGTACCTGCTGTGAAAGAGCGCTTCGTCGGTCAAGGCAAGCTCGACGGCTTGCCTGTTTGCCGTCAACGAGATTTTGCGCGCCTCCTCCTCGAGTTGCCGAATCTCCGTCAGCATGCACTGGCGGCTGCGCAGGCTGCTCGAGGTCAGCAGTGCCGTCTGCTGGCGATGCTTGCTTTGCTCCGCGCGGAATGCATGGGCGACCTCGTCGAAATTCGCGGTCGAGGTCTCCAGCTCGCCTCGCGTTGTTGTGAGCTCGCCTCGCGTTGTTGTGAGCTCGTCCCGCGTTGTTGTGAGCTCGTCCCGCGTTGTTGTGAGCTCGCCTCGCGTTGCCTCCAGCGCATTGCGCAAAGTCTCCAGCTCGCCCCGTGCATCCTCCAGCTTGTCCTGCGCATCTTCCAGCGCATTGCGCAAAGTCTCCAGCTCGCCCCGTGCATCTTCCAGCTTGTCCTGCGCATCTTCCAGCTCGATCTGCACATCTTCCAGCTCGACTTCCGTTTTCTCCAGCTTGTCGTGCGCAGCCGCCAGCAGCACATTGACTGGTTCTGATTTGGTCATTTCGGCAGATTCGGAGGTCGCTGCGCCCTCGGTCGCGCCGGCGCCCTCGGTCACGTCTGCGCCCTCGGTCGCGCCGGCGCCCTCGGTCACGTCGGCGCCCTCGGTCACGTCGGCACCCTCGGTCACGTCTACACCCTCGGTCGCGCCGGCGCCCTCGGTCACGTCTGCGCCCTCGGTCACGTCTGCGCCCTCGGTCACGTCTGCGCCCTCGGTCGCGCCGGCGCCCTCGGTCACGTCGGCGCCCTCGGTCACGTCGGCGCCCTCGGTCGCGCCGGCGCCCTCGGTCACGTCGGCGCCCTCGGTCGCGCCGGCGCCCTCGGTCACGTCGGCGCCCTCGGTCACGTCGGCGCCCTCGGTCACGTGCGCGTTCGCCCCCACCAAACTCGGCCGTGGCGGTCCCGTGCACACGGCGAGGCATCGCGTGCGAGAGGCGGCGTACTGCAACTGGAGCGGTGCCGGAATCGTGGTGACGTCGAATTGTTTGACCACGGACGCAAGGATGCCGTTGCACTCGAGCAGCTCGGCTGCGAGCGCGGCGTCGTCGTGCACGGTGCGCGCCATGCACAACACGGCGCGCCCGGCATGACGGCGGGTGCTCTGCTCGACGCCGCTCTCAGGCGATGCATCCAAGGCGTGCCGCAAGAGCTGCCGGGCCACGAGCATGCCGCCCGCTCGCATCACCGCGTCCGCGCCCGCCGTGCGCATCTTGGCCAGTGCACACAGCAGCTTGGCGCAAGCGGCGCGTTCGTTGCGTGACTTGCGCCCCATGCCCACGCCGACGCACACACTGACGGCCACAGGAGGCACTGGGTTGCTTCCGCAGTAGACGTGCGCGACGCACGAGGGCAGCAAAGGAAACGCATCGTACATTTTGGCAAGCACGAGCAACGCCCGCGTCATCCACGTCGTGCTTTGCTCGCAAAGGTCCGTTGCAGTTCCAGTGGAACCTGCGCATGCGGAAAGCACGCGCAGCAGCGCACGCGCGACGTGGTCCGCCGCCGCGTCGCTGAGCAAGTTGTTGCTGAGTGCGCCCGAGGCACTGGATTTGCCCGAGGCACTGGATTTGCCCGACGACTTGAGTGTGGTGGATGTGCCGAACTCGCGTGCGCCGAACTCGCGCACGACGATGTGCTTGATCACGAGCTTGTGCAGCAAGGTGACCACCTTGTCCACCGCGCTGCCCGGTCCAGCGTCGCGGAGCGAGTCGCTCAGCAACACGGACGCAAGGTACTCGATGCCTCTGAGTTGCACCGCAGGGTTCGGTTCACAGAGGAGGAGGCTCGACAATGCGTCAAGCGCGCTGCAGACAATGGAGATGTCCAACATGCTGTCCAACGTGCTGTCCAACGCGCGGTCCAACGTGCCGTCCAGCAAGCAAAGAGGGTAAAGACGCAGCAAAGGCGTGAAGCACGGATGGTTACGCAGCAGCTGCGCACTCCGCCAGTCGCCGTGTACTGGGACCTGCTCTGGGTCGCGCAAGTCGCCCTGCTCGAGGGCGCGCGAGTCGCTGTGTACTGGGTCGCGCGAGTCACCCTGCTCTGGGTCGCGCGAGTCACCCTGCTCTGGGTCGCGCGAGTCGCCCTGCTCTGGGGCTTGCTCTGGGGCGCGCGAGTCACCCAGCTCCAAGTCAACGTCCAAAGCTTCTTCAGGCTTTGCAGAGCTGTTGCTGGCGTCCGGTTGTGCTTGTGCGGAGCTGGCGTCCTCGCCTTGTGCGGAGCTGGCGTCCTCGCCTTGTGCGGAGCTGGCGTCCTCGCCTTGTGCGGAGCTGGCGTCCTCGCCTTGTGCGGAGCTGGCGTCCTCGCCTTGTGCGGAACTGTCGTCCTTGCTGCCGTCAGAGAAAATCGCATGCACAAATGTAGCGTGTTGCAGCCCGGCACTCGCCATCGTTTCTTCGTTGTGCAACTCCCGGCCGGCGTACAGCAGCTTCACGGTCGCGACCGACACAGAGTGCCTGCTGGCAACCAAGCCCTTGAGTACGGCGACGGTCGTCGTGGTTCGCAGGCTCACGCAGTACGTCGTCTTGCCGAGAGGCCAAATGTTCAACGCGACAAACGCGGGTCGAGACGAGGCGTCAGGCATGGTTGCGTTTCCCTCGATCCTCTTGGCACTGGACGCTCCTTGGTGCTCTCGGGTGGAAAACTATTCAAAAAATAATAAAACGGAAAAGATGGTTTTGCGATGGTTTGCAGCAAAGACGCTTTGACCCAAATCCGCTCAACATGCGACCGCGTCGGTCCGGACCGACTCGGCGACGGACTGGAGTGTGTGTGTGAGTGCGAGTGTGTTGAGGAGGATTGGGTTTGCCGACACAAAGAGGCCGACACGAAGAGGGCTGGTTTCCAGTGACACAACGTTGGCTGGTTTCCAGTGACACGAGTTGCAAGTCCTCGAGTACCAAACCCTGCGTTCAGTCCGTTTCGCACGTCGGGCCTGCGTTTGGCGCGGCACGAACTCTCTGCGACGACAACGCGGCGGCGCAAGGGCAGCTTCCTCCTTGATCGGCAGAGCAAGTCGCCGACGCCCCAAGTTGGCCGCAAAATACGATGGTGGTGGCTGGATTCGTGCCGTCCGCGTGGGTCGCGAGGTTGAATATGCTAAACAGCTCTGGCTGGGCCACGTTGTAGTCGGGCGACACGCACAGGCGCTGCGTGTTGGCACAGTTTGCGCAGTTGACGTACGTGAGCGAGGGAGCGGAAGAGGAAGAGGGAGAGGAAGAAGGAGCGGAAGAAGGAGCCGCGTCGGTAATGAGAAAGGGGCTGCCGGCCGCAGGCACGTACATGTAGCGAGGCGCCACGTTGGCAACCGGCGCCGTGCATTCAAACACGGGCGCGCCGTTGACCCACCAGCCGTCGGTTCCATCATACTTTGGCGACTTTGGCACAGCTGAATCTGAAGGCGGCGGCGGGCCTGTCGAATTCGACGGTGGCGGACCGGCCGAATCTGAAGGCGGCGGCGGACCGGCAGACCGCACGTACACCAAGTTCCCGGCAACTCCACCGGCAACTCCACCGGCAACGCCGCCGGCTTGTCCGATCAGCGTGTCGGGGAACCCGACGAGCGCGCCGCACGGCCCGAGGTAGATGGTCGGGGTTGCGGGCGTCGCCAGCGTGAGCAGCATGGGCGTCGCGCTCGCCGCGAGCGCAACGAGCACCAAAACGACCAAGACGGCCACGCGCACTCCCAACGACGGTCGCGGAACGGCCGGAACAGAGGAAGAAGAGGAGGAGGAAGAAGAGGAAGAAGACGACGAGGAAGAAGGGGTCGAGGTCCCCAGCCACCAGAGCGCGCAGCAGAGCGGCACGAGCGCAAGGGCGGCCGACACAGACAGCAGCACGTCGAGGCGGTTCCAATTGGCTGGCACACGCGGGGAGTTGGAAACGGCGACGGGCCGCCCCGCCAGCGGCTGCGAGGTGGTGGCGGCGCAGATGCCGAGCGACGCGCGCTGCTGGCACGCGGGCGATTCGGTCGACAAGCACGAGATGGACCCTGCACCACTAAATCCCGCCCACTCGCAGTAGCTGCGGTTCTCGTCGACGCAAAACTCTTGTGGCAGCTCGGCGTCGTGCGTCGGCCCGAGGATCCAGCTGAGCAGCTTGCCTTGCGAGATGCACTTGCTGCTCGGCTGCGCGTAGTTGCCGGGAGTCCGCATCGGGCCGCGCGTGTCCATGCACTGCTGCTGGCCCTGCAGCTGCGTCCACACGAGGACCGCCGCGGCACCGAGCACGACGCCGCAGCCCAGCACGGCGCCCCAGAAGCTCGAGTTGCACGCCATGCTCTGCAGGAGCGGCGGACCCCGGCCGGTGCGCGCGCGGACGGCGCACGCCACGAGGACGCACAAGTAGAGCAGCGGCATGGCGACCGCGAGGAGCGCGACTGCCGCCACGAAGCGCGGTTTCGGCGGCGGCCTGAACAGCAAGTCTTGGATGCTGAGGCCGCACTTTTCGTCGAGCGCGTTCCAGTCCACGCTCCTCAGGTCGATTTGCTCGTGCGACGACTGGAGCAGCGCGCTGTACTCGGCGCAGTGCTGCGAGCAGTCGTAAGGGGAATCGGAAAAAGACGAAGAAGAGGGAGAGGATGATTGAGAGGAAGAAGGCGAGGATGATTGAGAGGGGGACGGGCACGTCGACGGGATGCCGGCGGCGGCATTGGCGAGCACGTCGCCCAAGCAAAACCCGGGACTGCGGCAGTTGGTGTTGAAGCACATGCTCATCGGGTTCAGCTGCCTTGCCTTGAAGTCCGAAGGCAAGTTGCTCCCTTCCAAGCAGGCGCACGGGGCCGCGTCGGGCGTGACGAGCAAGTCGTTGGCGTAGTTGGCGCCGTCGCCCACAAACAAGAGGGCGGAAGGAGACGCGGGATCGCACACGCCCGACTTGAGAAAGTCGCACGCCTGCGGCCACGCCGTGGTGCGAGGCACCGGCTGCGCGACGGAGGGCTTGGACGCCAAGTTCTGCAGCGGAGGGTCGGCAAACGAAGCGTTGGACAAGTTGGGGATCGGACCGCTCGCCGGGTTGCGCCGCAGGTACGCGAGGTAGAACATGAGCGTGAGGGACGGCTTGGTCGGGTCCACCGCGACTTGGCACGAAAGCCGCACTGCGAGCAGCGGGCTCGTCGGCGGCAGGTCGCTGCTTCTCCAGCTCTGGTCGCAGGAGCAAGGAATCACGTTGACGAGCGGCAGGCATCCTGCGCCTTGTTGTGCACTCGATTGCGCACACAGGTCCGTGACGCCGGCCGTGTACAGCTGCTGCACGACGACGGAGCCGGGCGAGACGACGAATGGCGACGGGGGCGCGAATCCGGGCGCGAGTTCGGGCGCGAGTTCGGGCGCAAGTTCGGGCGCAAGTTCGGGTTGCTGCGGTGCACCACTGCCGCCTCGTCGCGCCGTCGAACTGCCGCCTCGTCGCGCCGTCGACTTTTGCGCCGTCGACTTTTGCGCCGTCGACTTTTGCAGCGGCATTGTTGTTGGCGGCGGCGGCGTTGGTGTGGGCACGGTCGTGGCAGTGGCGGCTGCCGCGGACCCGGTGCCTTGCGCGTCAAAGTACGCGTCGGGCTGGATGGCCGCGGCCGAACCGTCTGGAGACGCGGAGCAAAGGGGAAAGAGGCGGAGCAGGAGCGAGGCCACGACTTGCTCGCGGCTCTGCGTCGTGTTTTGCTCGACGTACCGGCACCACAAGAGGGCGGGCACGACGAGCTGCACCGCGACGGAACCTGCGGCGCCTGCAGTACCTGCGGCGCCTGCGGATCCCGCGGATCCCGTGGATCCCGTGCCAGCGGATCCCGTGGATCCCGTACCTGCGACAAACGGCGACAACACGGGCCGGCTGTCGGACGTAAAGAGGCCCGAGGTTCCGTCTCCGGCTCTTTCGCCGTTGTTGCCCACGCCGCCGCCCATGAAATTGAAAAACCCTTGCGGAAAGCCCGCGCCCCCGCTCTCCAAGTCCTTGAACGCTTGCACGCGAAAGGCCCAGCTCGAGTCGTCTTGCAACATGTCGTACCGGCTGAGGCCGAGCGGGCTGATGTTGGACGTGAAGCCGTACACCGAGAGGAAAAAGTACTGCGTCGCGACGTACGCCATGTACATGGACACGAGCATGCGGAACTGCGTCTCCGTTGCGGCGTAGTCTTTTGTCTCCGTCGCGGAGTAGTCTTTTGCGTACGGGCTTGCGTCTAAGCGCGCCGCCAGCGCGCCGTGCATGCCGGAGAAGAACTGGAACCCGCCCGACTGCAGCGGCTGCGCGCAGACGGGCGGGTCTTTGGTGATGCTGCCGCTGCACGCGCAGTTGAGCAGGTTTGCCAAGCAGCTCGTGGCTTCGCCCTCGATTGTTTCGGCGGGCAAGTACCCGAGCGTGCTCGAGCCCGCGTACGCCGCGTTGAGCAGGCTGTAGCGCACCGGGACGGCGTACACGAGCGAGCCCGCGGCAAAGGCGCTGCCGGCAAAGGGCGCCGGCTGGCCGTACGAGGCAAAGACGCCGGGCACGGGCTGGACGGTGCCGCCGAGCATGGTGCACGCCGCGTTCACCGGCGCATTCACCAACGGCGCGCCCGAAGAAGCGCCCGAAGAAGGTCCGGGCCACTCGCACACGAGGCCCGTGTGCTTGTCGTACGGCACGGCAAAGAGCGTGTCGGTGGCGCGGTACACGAGCGAGCCGGCGTTGTACGTGGCGCTCACGGTGCCTCTGGTGCAGTTCCGGCAGTTGCACAAGTAGTCGTTTGCGACCGCGCACATGTTGCAACCGGAGTTTCCGCCCGAACACCCGGAGCACGTGCCGCCGGTGTCGATGGACCCGTCGCCGACCTCCATGAGCTGAGACGGCACGCCGCACACGCGGAAGGCGGCCGAGTCGGCGCTCTGGTCCTGCGGACCGCCCACGGCCGTCCGCGCCGCCGGGAGCGCGTCGAACAAGACCCACCCGTTGTCCCCCGTCTGGCCCAAGTCGCGGCAAAAGACTTGGAGGTCGGACGCGAGGCTGGAGATGCCGGAAGAGGAGGACGCGAGGCTGGAGATGCCGAAAGAGGAGGACGCGAGGCTGGAGATGCCCATGGACCCGGCGGACGCGAGGCTGGAGATGCCGGAAGAGGAGGACGAGGAGGAGGAGGAGGTGCGGCCGACCACGTCCATGTTTTGCGCCGCGGCAAGCAGGTTCGACCCGGCGGGGATCCGCACGGACGACGAGGAGGCCTGCCGCGCAAAGTAGGTTGGAGGCGTCGTTTCGAACGGCTTGAACGCCGCGTTGTCGGGAAGCTGGATCATGACGTTGGCGGTCGCCACGGCCGACACGTCGCCGTTGGGCCACGCGAGCTGCGTGACGACGCTGGACGTGTCGCTCGCGCCCAGCAGCACGCCGCCCGTCTTGGGAAACGCAAAGCCCGTCGGGCCCGCGTTGGTGTTGCTCGTGCACGACGGCTGCGTCTTGGCCGCGTTCTGCCAGCCCGCCGAGTCCGTGTTGGGCGTCGCTTTGTTTGCAGGCGAGACGACGTTGCGGACGCAGTCGCTCTGGAACACGTGCTCGTTGCCCACCATGTACGCGAAGCCGACGCCCGAGTCCCTCTTCCTGTTGCAAAAGGCGGTCGTGCCCAAGGACGCGAGGCTGCTCGACGTGCTGTAGTTGGTGGCAAACGCCGACTCGAGGCCCTTGACGGGGCTCGAGAGGGAATCGGCGTCAAAGTCGACGCCCGCGTACGCCGGGCACGACTTGGCCTGCCAGTACGCGCCGCCGTCGGCGGCGGGCAAGGCGTTGTTGGGCGGCGAGGGGCAAGAGAGCGAGGCATTCTGGGTGTTGCTCGTCGCCCTTATTACCGCTCTCGCCGTTCTCGTCGCTCTCGTTTCTGCTGGTGCAGGACTGCGCAAGTTTTGGAGCCGCGGAGTTTTCGACGGCATGTTGAGATTCCGCCCGTCTTTCCGACTTTAAAAGTTGACGCATAAAAAAAAAAGGCACAAAAAAAATAGGCACACATGCACAGCAACTCGGCACGCAAACTCGGCACGCAAACTCGGCATTCATGCAGCATTCAAACTTTGGTACAAAACAAACTCGGCATTCACGCAGCATTCAAACTTTGGCACAAAACAAACTCGGCACTCACCTTTGCCGTAGATTGTACCTCCGCTGCCCGTTGTGTTTCCCGTCGCCGGCGTTTTGGCGGCAGAGGCTCCGCAGCTCCGCGACTTCGGCCGCCAAGTCCTTGACGGCCTCAATCAAGACGCCGTGCAGCGCATTGTAGTTGACGCTCAGGCCGTTTTCGTTCTCTTGCACGGCGTACGGCAAAACGTCGCGCACCTCTTGCGCGAGCACGCCCGCGCTGGGGAGCCCGTTGCTGCGCCAGTCCCACTGCCACCCCGTGAGGCGACTGACTACGTCGACGCCGCCGCAGCGCGACAGGTTCTTCTTCAGCCGCGCGTCAGATGACCACGTCATCGTCCCGTTCACGACGAGGCCGTCCGCGTTGCACTGGAGCAGCGTCGTTTTGCCGCTGGTTTTAATGTACCGGCCCGCGACGAGTTGCACGTCTTTGCCGGAAGCCATGACCAAGTCGGAACTTGCGGCAATGACGCCGGTGCCGTTGGGCGCGAGGGTGATGTTTTGGTGGGCGCCATCTGTAATGGTAATTGTGCCGGTATCGGTGTTGCCGGTCCGCAGCACGAGATCTTGATTGCCGTTGCTCTCGAGAATGCCCGCCGCCGATCCGCTGCCCACCGTCACAGCACCCGAGCCATTTGGCGCAAGAGTAATGTCCCCGTTGGAAGCGGTCGGAATGGTGATGACGCCACCGGTCCCGCCGTTTGCTTTCAACTCGAGATTTTGGGCGCCGTTGCTCTGCAGGCTGGCCTTGGCGGACCCAGTGCCAATGACGACGGCACCGGACGCGCTGCCGGGCTGGATGACCACGTTTGGACTTAGACCATTCACAGTCGAGTTCCCAAGGTAGATGGCTGTAGAGCCGGAGGCTTCACTGCCGCCGCGCAGCACAAGAGTGTTGGGATGCACGCTGTCGATAATGCAGTACCCGACACCGACGCCGCCGTGACCGACAGTCACGGTGCCAGAGTCTCCTTTGGGCAACAGCTTCAAGCTCACGTTGGTGTCGGAGCCCACAGCAGAAAGCGTGGGACTCGCGCCCGCGGCGGCGTTGGTCATTTTCAAGTGGTTGACGGCCGACGCCGTCGTCCCGAATTCCAGCTGCTCGTTGTTGTTTTCGTCCGTGATCAAGGGTGCCGTGAGGGACGAGTTGGCGAGCTTGACCTTGGCGCTTGTCCCGCCGTCGCTGTCTTTGAGTTGGAGCGCATTCGCCGCAGTGAATGCGAGGCTGCCGTACGTCGTGCCGGAGTTTTTGAACGTGACGCCTCCCGAATTCACGACGGTGGTATTTGACATTGTGTGCGTTCAACCAACTATTCTGCGCACGCACCGTCACACGCGTTTTTGTTTTGGGAAAGTTTGGACGAATGAGCTTTCGCGTCGGATGAAGAAGGGTTTTAACAAGCGCGGCAAAACAGCCCCCTCTCGAGGCTGTCGCGACAAAACAGAATCCCATCAAAAAAAAAAACTCGCACACACGCTGAATGACGGCACACGCACACACACACACGTACAAACACACATTCCACTCGAAGCGCACGCTGTCAGCATATTCAGTCGCAAACACGCACAAAACATAAACACGCATCAGGCTTCCAATACCGCGCGCAACACAATAGGCGACACTTACCTGCCAGATCCGCGACGCTTGCTGCGCGTCCCGCTGGAAACACTGGACCCTTCTGAATCACTGCCGCTGTGACGTTGATCGTCGCCGCCGCCTTTGCTGCAATCGCTGCAGTCGCTGTCGCACTCCGCCTCTGTGCACTTGCCATCCTTGCAGCACACAGCCGTGCTGGGTGCACGAGGACCATTCTTCTTGGACGCCTTGCCCGACTTCTTCGATTGGGCCCGACCTACCGGTTGTGCCGGTTGTGCCGGTTGTGCCGACTGTGCCAATTGCAATTGTTCGAGTGCTTCGAGGCGCGCCTTGAGGTCGCGTACTGTCGCGCGCTCTTCTTTGACTGCCTCGACAAGTATCGCAATCACGCCGTTGTACTGCAGTACCTTTTTCTCACCCGCTTCCGTCTCCTCGTCGGCAACGGTGTGCACGGCGGAAGCCCCAAGGACCACCTCGACCTCTTGCGCCATGCAGCCGCAAGACAGCGAGTCGTCCTTGTTCCACGCAAACGTGTACCCGCCAATAAGGTCGAGCTTCTCGCCGGCACTGGCGATCCGCACAATGTCGTGTTTCAACCGCTCGTCCGAAGTGTTGAAGACGGTCGCGTTGAGGTTGCAGTTGAACGTTGCATCGGTCGTGTTCATCGTGAGCTTCGTGTCCGCGTCAAATCCAACCACGAGCCCACTGGCGCCGGCGCCTGCGAATATGGTGGGACTTGAGCCGCCGATCAGCACCGTGCCCGCATCCGTTGGGTTGATGCGCACATTTTGGCTGGAGCCTCCGGCAGCCAGCGTCAGTCCGGCGGAATCTCCCGTGAGCGACGTCAGCCCCGCAATCGTCGCAGACGAACTGCCCGGTGCAATGGCCGTCGTGCCAATCGTCACGCTTGCGGCCGTCAGCACGCCGCTCGACGCAGTGATGGTACCGCCTTCGCCAGCTAACGCAGTGGCCAGTTCCGCAACAGTGCCTCGCTTTGTCGCATTCGAGCCAGTTGTGTCGATGAATGCAAGGCCGTCGTCGGCGGCCAATGTGGCTGTTGCCAAGTCATACAAATTGAGTTGCACATCATTGGCATTGACTGTGAGGCCGCCGTTCGTTGCATTCACGACCGCAAACGTTCCAGACGTGTCGGTCAGACCCGCACCGGCAGTGTACGACCCTCCGCTTCCTGCAAGTTCCGTAAACGAGATGGCTGCATTCGCCGCGGTCGCGCTGTGCAGAGTAAACGGCGTTGACGCGTTGGTGTTCGGGGTCACGTTGCACTTGAACGTCTTGCCTGCATTCGTCGTCCCTTCTTCCACTTGGATTTTGGCGCCGCTAAAGTCCTCTGTCTCGTCCATTTGCTGCACACGCGTGTACACGTGAGCGGGCAGCGACCCAGACCCAAGAGTAGTCACGACGTACAAGCCGTTGGCGCCAGAAAAGTCAGTGGCATTGCTGCCGACACCGCCACTGGGCGTCACGGTCATGCTCGAACCCGAAAACCCGTCCTTGATCAGCACGTAGTCGCCTACAACCAGCGCGACGTCATCAATATCCGGATGCCCACCAGCGCCGCCTGCAGTCAACGTCATTTGTGTCGTGTTGTACGTCCACGCCCCAGCAATGTCGGCAATTGCAGCGGTCGTCGCGACGCGTGCGCTCGGTTTGGCGGGGTTTCGGTCCACGTACTTTTTGTTGGCGAGGTGAGTCGGTTGCATCGGCAATGCTGACGCAGTTGGACTGCTAATAAGGCCGATCGTGCTTCCAGTCACTGAGATGTTTGCGTCGCCCGTGTACGTCGTTCCCGCAAACATCTGTGTGAACCCAAGGTAGTGTGTGTTGTCGTTCGACATGTAACTGATGGAACTGGCGACGTCGTCTGCATCGCTCGCCTTTAAGTTCAAGCCAAATCGCAGCGGAGCGTCTGCAAGTGTCTCGCGCAACGCGGATGCCAGCGTGATTGTCGTCGCAGCCGTGGAGTCTGCAGAGACGAGGTAATAAAAGTTGCCGCACTTCAGACCCTGTCCTGCACGGATGTACGTGACGCCGCTGTTCTCGTTCCGATACGTCGACTCAACGTAGCTCAAACTCTCGGCTTCAGGCGCGGCGAGAGTGTAGGCGCTGCCGCTGCGTCGAATTGTCAGCGTCGTGCTTCCGGCAGTACCGGTGCAGTTCAGATAAGCGCCCGAACCGCCCGGCTGGCCGTACCTCAGGAAATCCGTCGTAATACCCCAACTTTGACCTGCTTGTACGCCGCGACTGACGACTGTAAATCCGCCTTCATACACCTCGCCTGCGTCAGACATATCGGGTGCGCGCGTGAGCGTCCACACATACGTTGGATTCGTGGCGTCGACCGACGAAAAGTACCAAATGCCGGCCAACTTCTTGTCGGAGCCAGTGAAAGACAAAGCCCCTCCGCCTGCAATCGAACTTTTAATGAGGATGCGCATGCCAACGACCGGAACAACCGTATCCGCCGACAGTCCGCTTGCAGCGTTGAACGTGTCGTTGAATGTGCGTGTGAACCCGCTGTCGGCAACGCTTGAAATTGTCGCAGGTTCGGTGTGTAACGCCACTACGTATTGCGCCGTCGTCGCATTGCCGTCATTGATGCTTGTTCCAGTCGCGTAATCCACCGGCCCGTACATGTGCAGACCGGAGGCATGGGCGTCCACGTAACTCTTTGTGGCCACGTCGGTACTTGCCGACGGCGCCGCAATATTGGAGATCTTGACCGCTGCGCCAGCCGGACCTTTGAGACTGAGGACGCTGGCTGAGCTGCTCGTCAAGTGAACGTACGTGTCGGTCGCATGGGCACTCGTGCCAGACCCATGTGTCGAACTCGACGAGAACGACACGTACTCATTTCCCACTCGGCAAGTCGCCATGGTGTTGGTGTTCGGTGAGTGAGGTTACAAGAGCGTTTGTTTGCTGTTGGTGTACAAAATAATTGTCCAACTTTTAGATACCGCCAAATCCTTGGTCCAAGTGTGTGCGGGGTGATGTGCCTTGTGTGTCGCCAAACCAAGTTGCGGGCCGAGCGACAACAGTGCCGTTGTGGTCAAACACTGCGAATTTTACTGCCACAGCGCTGCGCACACACCTTGCCCACTCTGGGCGCGGCGTATGCGCGTCCGCCGTCCATTCACACCACGAATCTGTGACCACCACGTCATAACTTGGGTCGGCGCAATAAAAGTACGCCCCGAGGAGTTGTCCTGTCACCGGGTCAAAGTCGTCTGCTCGACAAACGCTGGGTGGCAAACAAGGAGCGGATCCATCAAAAAGGAGTTTCGCTCCACGCGGTTCGTCGGCAAACTGCGCCCTGAATGTTTCGGTGCAACCCACGCGTTGAGTTGCGGTATGTTTTAATGTCATGATGCCGTGGGCTTCCCGGCATGCTTGCACGCACGCTGCGCGGTCCTTTACGCCAATGCGCTCGCCCGTCACGGGGTGCTTGTACCGGCCCGTCTTGTCGCGCCGCAGCATTTCCAGCCACGCCCACGCGTCGTACCGCCGGACTCTTGGTTCCTTGTTTTTGCCGCACGCGGGTTCGCTTCGTGATTCTGCTGCAGCTTGTTTGTCTCCTTGTTCGTCCACTTGCTGAAATCCTTGGCTTAATTCTTGGCTGTCGGCCTGTTTGCCAACCTGTTCCATTTCAAAGTACGGCCACACTGTGCATACAGGTTCCAAGCTGATAGGGTCGACATCGTCCCAATTCAAGGGAAGAGGAGAAGGATGAGAAGGAACAGTGGGTGCAGATGCTGCGACAATTGGTTCCAAAATCGGTTTGATTTTTGGTTCAAGTTCTGGAACAATTTGTGGAGGAACAACCCATTCTGCACTCGTCGCCATTTTGCCGGCTTTTTGTCTTTGTTGTCATGAGTGCACAACTTTTAATACAGTACCTTTTGACCCACATCGGCTCTGGACTCGAAATACTTGAGTTTGCAAGGTCGACCAATGAGTCCGAGGACGACGAAGGTGTTTGGGGAGAGGGTGGCTTGGGTGAACTGCATGGTCCGGAGCGTTTGAGAGAGCATTGTGAGTTAGTTGCAGAGGGGACGACTGCGCGTCACTTCGCCGTTGCAGGATTTTTTGCAATTTGAGCGCGCCACTGCGGCGAAAGCATCGATATCGTCGTCGTTTTTTTTTTTCTCGTTGCGGTGGCATTTGGGCACAATATGTCTTTTCAGAATCACGGCAAATCGGGGTTTGTGCCACTCTCTGCGGTCGTGGGATTTCAGTATGTCGCACAAAGTGTGTCGTCCCCTTTGTCACTCCCGTCGCCCCCATCGTCCCTCCCGTCCCCGTCGTCCCTTTCCTCGCGTGCGCAATGGACCGATTTCGAGCCCAAGACGTCGCGCATCCCGCTCGAGTTCCGGTCCAAGGCCGTCGTGGCGCGCTTCGAGGGCCAAGACCACACGCTGGGCCAGATGCTGAGGGAGCAGCTGCTCGCCACGCAGGGGGTGCGCGAAGTCGGGCTCCTTGTCGACGACGAGGACGAAATTTTTCTCGACCTGCGGATCCACACGGCGCAAAACACTTGTCCGAAACGGGCCGTCGACGAGGCCGCGGCCCGGCTTTCCGCGCACCTCGGCGAGTTGCACGGGGCCATCCGCGAGGCCATGATTCGCGCATACCCTGCTGCAGACATTGGCGAGGAGGGAAGCAAAGGCAAAGGCGAGTGCAAAGGCAAAGGCAAAGGCAAAGGCAAAAGCGAGTGCGCAAGCGAGTGCGCAAGCGAGTTCGGAGGCGCGGCGGCTACTGATCGCGACGACATTCAAGACGACATTGAAGACGACTTGGCCTCGTGCTTGCAAGCTGCGGAAACTGCGCGCATCGCAGAGTGTGAGCAGCAAGGCGAGCAGCAAGGCGACGAGCGACAAGGCGACGAGAAACAAGACAAAGAGCCACAAGACAAAGAGCAACAAGAGCAACAACAACAAGACAAAGAGCAACAAGACGCAGATCAACAAGACGACGAGCAACGAGACAACGACACGGCAAAAACTGCAGACGAAGCAAAAGAGCACAAACAGGAAGGCAAGGAGGAGGACGGCGACCACGACGACGGCGCCGAGGACGACGGCGCCAATGACGATCACGCCGCCAAGGAGGACGGCGCCAAGGAGGACGACGGCGCTGATGCCAAGGAGGACGACGCCGATGACGACAAACACTCGTACTTTGCGTACCCGCCGCTCCCCGCCAACTGCTTTGCGTGCCAGCGCCCGCTCGCTTGCTGGTCCGAGACGTGGACCGCGTGGCTGCTGCGCCGCTGCGAGCTGTCGGGGCGCGTGAGCGACGCAGAAGTGGCGCAGCAAGAGGACCAAGTCTTGAGCGGCACGATGGGCATGGCGCACGGTTGCTGCCGGCAATTGTTTCTGGCGCAGCAACTCGAGTCCGTTGCAAGGGGAGCCATGTGGGAAACCGCATCAGGGCAAACAGGCCAAAGTGCAGAGGACGCCAAGGACATTCCAGTTGCAAGCGCCGCGCCAAGCGCCGCGCCAGCTCAACGAGCCGCTGCCAGACACGCAGACACCGAGGAAGCGGCAAGTGCATCCAAGCCCAAGCCGAGTACGAGTAAAAAGCCAAGAGATGGTGCAAAGTCGAGGGCAAAGCCAATTGCCGCGAGCGACGGGGCCGCCGCGCCGAGTGGCAAGATCCTGACGCAGCAGCAGCGGCCGCCCAACGCCTTTGGCTTGCTGCCGATGCGGTGCTTCACGTGCCTGAAATCGCTGTCCAACTGGAGCGAGACGTGGGAAGAGTGGCTGCGGCGGCGCGTCGAGCTCGTGGTGAGCGACGGCGAGCTGGCGCGCCAGCAGGACTTGGTGCTGCGCCGCATGGGCATGACGCGCGACTGCTGCCGCTGCGCGTTTCTGACGCAGCCCGTCGTCGCGCTCCCGCACCTCCCTCTCCGCCCTCTCCGCCCCTCTGCGTCCCCTCTCCGCCCTCTCCGCCCCTCTGCGTCCCCTCCTCCGCCCTCGTGCCAAAGCCAGCGTCCTGATCTCAAGTGATTGATGGCCACACTTGTCTGCGTGATTCGTTTTGACGGCCCAAGAAACGCAAAACTTTGAATTTACACAGACGCAGCCCGTCGTCGCGCTCCCGCGCCTCTCTCTCCCCCTCTCTCCCCCTCTCGCTCTCTCTCACTCTCACTCTCTCTCGCTCTCGCTCTCTCTCACTCTCTCTCGCTCTCGCCCTCGCCCTCGCTCTCTCTCGCTCCCGCGGCCGTCATTCTGGCGCACTAGTTGGCACACTAGTTGGCGCACTCGTTGGCGCACTCGTTGGCGCACTCGTTGGCGCACTCTTTGGCACTGTGGATTCTTTGGTCTGGGCGGCGCGAATCATAAAGATCGACAGCGGCTGCGCCAGAACCGCCTCGGTCAAGACGTCGTCGTCGCCCAGCACGCAGCCGTGTGCGATGATGCGCTGCTCGGTTACCGCCACACCCTTGGCGGCAAAGATGGCTTGCCTGACTTGCAGGCCGGTCGCTGGCGCCTTCACGCGCACAACAAACTCGGTGGCAATGCCGCGGACAATAATATTGGCCGTCATGACGACGCACGAGCCCACCGCAGCAACAACAATTGAAAAAAAAAACGGTTGTTTGCTTCTTTGCTTGCGTTTCTGCGCTTGCATTTTTGCGGTTGCAAGCCAAAGCATGTCACTGCACACAAAGAAAAACAAACCTTGGCTGGTTCCAAAACGCATGTCAGGAACAAGACCGCTGAAAAAAAAAGAAGCCAGAAATTTTGAGGTCGGACAAGCAAGCGACGGCCGTCATGACGGACGAACAAGTTTGCCGCTTGGCGCAGGCAGGCAAGACATACGAGCTGGCCATTGTACTCCGTCTTCGAACCAAGGGCGCCGGAACCAATGGCGCTCGAAGCGATGGCGCTGGAACCGATGGCACGAACCGTGATGGCGGAGGCGGAGGCGGAGGCGCTGCTGGACCCAAGGGCGCTGCTGGAAGCAGGCACACGCCAGAGTACAGAAAGATGCTCTCCCGCGCTCTCACATTTGCCGTCGTCAACGACCATGCAGACACGGTCGATTTGTTAATCTGCGCCCTCCGCCAAGCGAGCGTGCGAAGCCGCGGCAGCTTGCGGCTCCCAAAGGGCGGCGGTGGATTCGCTCAAGTCGCGCACGCCGCTGCGTGGGGCAGCGAACGCTCGCTGGCCGTGCTGGCGTTTGGGAAGCCGGCGCTCAACAATCTGGCGCCGGCACTCGACCTGACGCTGGCGCTCAACAATCTGGCGCCGGCACTCGACCTGACGCTGGCGCTCAACAATCCGACGCCGGCACTAGATCTGGCGCCGGCGCTCGACCTGACACCGGCGCTCAACAATCTAGCGCTCGATCCGACGCCGGCGCTCAATAATCTGGCGCCGGCACTCGATCCGACGCCGGCGCTCGATCTGGCGCCGGCGCTCGAGCTGGCGGCACGGTGCGGCCACGCAGGCGCGGTTCGCCTGCTCCTGCAATCCAAAGTGTCTTGCAACTCTGGCGTAGGAGACACTTGGATATCGCCGCTCGCGGCCGCGGCTCAGCACCCGCGCAGCACGCGCGTCTTGCGAATATTGCTGGACGCAGATTACGCAGATGCAGACGTCGACGCGCGGAACAGCATTGGTCAAACGCCGCTGTGCGCGGCATGCCTTGACGGCGATGTCGCAAGCGTGCGGCTTCTCGTGCGAGCCAAAGCGGACGTGGACAGAGCTGGGATAGATTGGTTCACTCCGCTTCATTTCGCCGCCCTGCGAACCAGAGGCGCGGTTTGCGAGCGGGCTCTGGATGCACTCATGTCCACGCACTTTGCCGCGGATGCCGGGCGGCGCTGGACAAGGAACCGACTCGGCCGCGTACTCGGCCACAGATCATGGGCCGACGGAGGCGACGGGACTCGAGCCCACAGAGCAGGAGGCGACGGGACTCGAGGCGACGACGGGACTCGGGGCGACGACGGGACTCGGGGCGACGACGGGACTCGGGGCGACGACGGGACTCGGGGCGCCGGAGGCCGAGACCGCGCGTGCATCCAGATGCTCAAGGTGTTGCTGGCGTCGGCAGCAAACGTGCAGTCGCAACTGTGGAACCACAACACGCCTCTGCACGCGGCGTGCGCGTTTGGCAAGATGCAGGCCGTTGTCTTGCTCGTCGAGGCCAAGGCCGGGATGGATACCCCAAACCTCCACGCGTGCACGCCGCTCCATTTTGCCGCCTCCCACGCGCGCAAGCGCACGGTCCGGTGGCTCGTCAAGGCCAAGTGCGACGTGCGCGCCCGCGACATGCATGGACACACGGCGCTGGCGTTGGCCGTCAAGGCTCTTGGCAAGTTGCATAAGTTGTGCAATGTCAAGGACGCCGCCAAGGACGCCGCCAAGGACGCCGCCAAGAAAGTCCGAAACACGGCAGCAGTCGTCCGAATCTTGCAAAAGGCTGCATCGAAAGAATAAAAGGATAAAAAGGTGGGCAAGCAGACAATATTTTCGCTCGATTAATTTTTGCTGCCCCGGGAAAACACACGCACGCACGCACGCACACACGCACACACGCACGCACACACACACACAATTCCATTCGATGTGTGACGACGGCGGCGATCGCAAGAGTGTGGCGGCGGCAGCAAACGCCGTTTCATCCGATGCCGTTTGGGCAAACAACGCGGAGCCCAAACTGCTCGTGGTGCACACGGACGGCGCGTGCCGGGGCAACGGGACGCCGCGCGCCGTGAGCGGCTGCGGCGTCTGGTTTGGATCGGACGGTGACCCGAGAAACGTGTCGGTGAGGCTGCCTGTGCCGCCACACAGCAACCAGCGCGCGGAACTGTTTGCCGTTCTCCTCGCGATGCAGACGGTTCTTGCAGAAATTGCCCGAGGTTGTCCAGAGGGCGAGGCGGACAAACGGAATCGTGAGACAACCGGGCGCGTGTTGCGCATCGTGAGCGACAGCAAGTACTGCGTCCTCGGAATCACGACGTGGATGGCGGGGTGGCATGCCAACGGGTGGCAGAGGCGGGCTGCGCCAAGCGGCGAGGCGGCGAGGCAGCAAAAGAGCGGCAGCATTGCGGAATGGGTCAGGAGAAAGGCGGCGCCGCTTGCGCCGGCGCCGCTTGTTGAAACGGCGGGGTCCCCGTTCCTGCCCGTCGCCAACCTCGACTTGTGGAAGCGCGTGTGGTCTTGCACGCGCGAGCTGGAAGCAAGCGGGACCGCGCTCGAACTCGTGTGGACCAAAGGTCACGCAAAGGACGTGGGAAATAATGCGGCAGATCGGTTAGCTGCGGCGGCGATTCGTTGACTGCGCGTTGCATCTGTGTTTTAAGCCATAAATGAAAGCCATACTCGACGCGACGACCGTGCCTTCACATCTCGCCTTTCACAGTTGCATACTCGGTTGCCTCACGCGCCTCGCCTATTATTATTTTTGCATTACTCATTTATGGGTCGTTGCCTGCGTTGGCTGCGTTGCCTGCGTCAAGAGACCAAGAGGCCGCGGACCGCTTGGAAACGCCTCTGCATCTCGCCCAGCTCCTCACTGGATGCGGCGAGCTGGTCACGCGTCGCCGCAAGCTCCTTGCGCACGCGTTTGATTTCGGCAGCTTGCGTCGCGATTTCGGCAGCTTGCGCCGCGTTTTCGGCAGCTTGCGCCGCGATTTCGGCAGTTTGCGCCGCGATTTCGGCAGCTTGCGCCGCGATTGCCGTTGCTTGCGCCGCTCGCGTGCGTGCTTGCGCCGCGCCAGTCGCGGCCGCAATCACATGCCGCTCGGGCACTTCGGGAAACCGCTGCTTCAGAATGCGAACAAGTGCGACGGCTTTCGGGTGCGAGTGGACCGCCGCGTACAGCGTGCGTGCAAACCCAGTCATCTGCCAGTGCGCACACAGCGCGCCGTCGTGCCTGTCGGATTCAATCGCGTTCACGAGCGCATGGAGGATGCTCTCCTTGCACGTCCTCGTCGCTTCGTCGCGGTGCATCATCTCCGCCATCAGGCGAAACGTACCCGCGCGCTCCAGCACCCAAAGATTGTCGTCGATTGCAGGAATGTGGGCGCTGCTCCGCCGCGTCCACACGATGTTTTGCACCACCAAACAGGCGGCTTGTGCGTTGGAGACAGCCCACGCCCCGGCGTTGTGGGCGCAGTGCCGCAGCACGTCCGCGACCAGCGGGGCGATCGTCGGGATGTAGCACACCGGTTCCCAATTGTGCGTCGCGTTGGTGAGCGCGCACAAGGCGGCAAACGTGCACGGCGCCCACTTGTTGGACCAAGAATCTTGCGTGCACCACGACCGCGCCCGCATGTGCGCCACAACGGCGTCCGCAACGTAGACGGCCCTCGACGCGTACTGCAGACGTTGCTCGGACAACCGCACCGCGTCAACGGTGACGTGCATTGCGTCGCACAGCATGTTTAGGGCTGAGGACACGGCGTCAATCGACAGGTGGTTGACTCGCA
>Ga0209770_10000520_pt1 | contig 21176 bp, 16 predicted proteins | sample LauGreSu1BDMLBDD_2_FD_187572 | JGI IMG/M metagenome (GOLD analysis project Ga0209770, IMG submission 187572) | Freshwater lake microbial communities from Lake Michigan, USA - Su13.BD.MLB.DD (SPAdes) (version 2) | ecosystem: Environmental > Aquatic > Freshwater > Lake | place: Lake Michigan, USA...
CCGAAGAAATTCGAGTGGACCGCCGTCGAGGGCGCCGACGGCTATGTGCTGTTGCTGGTCAACGAAATCGATATCGAGATCTGGGAGACCACCGTCCAGGCCACATCCATCGAGCTTCCCAAGGAACTGGTCCTCGAGTCGGGCACGTACTACTGGGCGGTTGGCGCTTTCCGTGATGGGCGCCAGGTGGCCTATTCCGGGCGTTCGGCCTTCGTCGTTCTCAAATAAAACTCAACGATCTGTATGGTCCCCATACAGGGTTGCAAGTGATTGTAATTCTGTGGGTTAGCTGGCGTTCGAGCACGGCTGCTGTGCAAGAGTGTCTCGTTATGGAGCACTGCTGCCTTTTTCCCCTCATTTGCACGCTATATTCTCTTGACGGTTGAGAGGGATAGAGTAATACTTGGAGTGACTCTATATGACACTTTGTCCACATTGGGACAGGCAGTTGGGTGCATACTCGCACGGACCGTCTGCAGAATCGTTTCGGCGGTTACGATTTCGAGTAGTTCCGAAAGCACGATCATGACTTCCTTTCCACGGTTATCAGCCCGACTGGCAAAACGGCTTGTGGCCGCCGCCGGTATTGCACTGCTTGGCGTCGTCACCTTGGGCGCACAAGCGGCTTTTCAGGAAAAGTACGAAGGCGAGCTGTTCGGTGTGCGCCGAGAGACCCCGATGCCGGGGTTCCTGGGCGGCGTCGCCTTTGCCAATGGCACGCTCTACGTTGCCGAGGCTGAGTTCAATCGGCTGACGGCCTACGACGACGACACGTCGGCGGGCCGCACGATCGCGCTGCAGGATGCCGATGGCCTGATCCCCAACCAGCTCACGCTGGTGAATGTTGACATGGTCGACGGCACGACCACGGTTCCTACGCAGGCCCTGCTGGTGTCGGACTCGAGCGTCAACCGCGTGATGGCGTTCGACCTCGATGGCAACCGCCTGTTCACCATGCGGCTCGACTGGACCACCAATCCGACGTCGCCCGAGGAATACGGAGACGAAATTCCCGTCATTAACGGGATGTCCATGACGGCCGGTTCGAAGTTCGTCCTGACGACCGACGGCGATCCGGACACCGACGACACCCCTTCGCTGGCGGTGCAGGGAACCTTTGCCGCGGCGTGGGCAGTCGGGTTCGGCCAGCGGTTTCCCGGCGCCCTCCTCGTCTATCAGAATCAGGCGTTGGACTTCGACGCCAACAACGATTACTACACGGCGCCGACGCCGTACCGCGAGTTGACGGACGGCGACCAGACGATGGAGGCCTTTGGCGTGGCGTTTGATGCCGCCAACCGCTTGTTCCTGGTCGACACCGTCCGGTTCACGGTCACTGCGTACGACTCGAATCTGGACTCGACACCGCTCTTCACGTTTGGCAACACCGGCGGCGGCGAGACCGAGAAATTCACCGAGCCGTTTGGCATTGCGTTCTGGCCCGACACCGAAGACCCGGCCGGCGGCCGGCTGTTCGTGGGTGATGCGCTCAACAACCGACTCGTGGCGTATCGCCTGCGAGCAGACGAAAGCACGCTCGATCCGCTGTTTTCGATTGCCCTGCCGCAGCCGACCCTCCCCGGTGAACCTCAAGGCCAGCCGTACGGTGTGGCTGTCGATCCCACCACCGGCAGACTGGCGGTTTCCGACGATGCTGCCGCCGAGGATGGTTCCACGAGTTACCGCGTGTGGGTGCTGCAAACGCGGAATCTGGTTGCCTACAATCTCGAGACACTGGACGTTGACGGCAACGTCGTGTCGAGTGTCTGCGCGGGTGAACCGTACCAGATTCGGTTCAGCCTGACGGTGCCCAGGGGCTGGCCGTCGGTCGCGGGTGCGACACCGTCGCTGACGGTCGACGGGAGCATCATCACGGGCAGTGGGGTGGGAGCCGTCGATCTCGACCCGCTCGAGACCCAGGCCTTCACGTACTCGATGGTGGCGCCGGCCAACCCGGGCGATTTGCCGGTGCTGGCCACGGCCACGGCCTTGGTGCCAACCGACACGCTGCCCCTTAAAGGTGTGCTCCAGATCGCGGATTGTTCGGCTCCCGCGCCGTCGGTCACGGCCACGCCGAGCGTTCCACCACAGGTGTCCGGGGTCACGACGCTGCTGCCCATCGGCCCAAACGCCTATCACTTCGAGGTCTACCTGGATGCCCTGGTCGGCGCCGGCGACGCCGGCGGGATTGCGCAGATCGATTACGAGATCATCGGCGCGAACGAGACCGGCGATGACCTTCACTCGGTCCCCAATGCCGGCCTTCCGGGGGAGCCGTTGCCCCAGACGCAGCGCGTGGTGGTGGTGTTGAAGGAGTTGGGCGTCACGACCATCCGCTACAAGACCCGCAGTACCGCAGGGGTGTGGTCGGCGCCGCAGGACTATACGGTCAACCTGGTTGGCGTCTCGAACCGGCAGAACGTCGAGGGCGACGTGGTCGATCCGTTCCTGCTCCCCGGTGAGGACGGTTTCACCTACCAGGTGACGGGCCTGCCCGACGGTGTGACGGTGGATCCCAATGACGCGACTGGCCGGAGGATCATCGGGTCACTGTCGTATGTTTCGTCCGGAAGCCATGTCGTCACGGTCGTCGAATCGGACGGCGCGACCTCCACGTCCTGGACCTTCACGTGGTTCGTCAGCGAGGTCAACCGGCACCCCGAGGCGCAGCCGGAAAGCTACACGACCAACGAAGACACGCCGCTGGTGGTGGCAGCCCCTGGCGTCCTCGCCAACGATGCCGACCCGGACCAGACTCCGCTGACCGCGATTTGGGCCACCCCGCCGGCCTTCGGCACCCTGGTGCCGAGTGCCAACGGCTCGTTTGTCTACACTCCGGCGGCGAACTTCAACGGCAGCGATCAGTTCGTCTATCAGGCCAGCGACGGGATTGACCGCAGCGTCTACACGACCGTGACGGTGACCGTCAACGCCGTCAACGACCCGCCCACCTTCAACCTGGGGGCGGCCCCGACCGTGGCCGAGGATGCCGGCCTGCAGACCCTGGGCGGCTGGGCGACCGCGATCAGCCCCGGTCCGGCCGACGAAGTGTCGCAGACCGTGACGTTCCTCGTGTCGAATAACAACACCGCCCTGTTCGCGGTACAGCCGGCACTTGCCGCCGACGGCACGCTGACCTATCAACCTGCTCCCAACACCTCCGGCACCGCTACCGTGACCGTGCGGTTGCAGGATAGTGGCGGTGGCACCAACACCAGCGCACCGCAGACGTTCACGATTACGGTGAGCGGCATCAATGACACGCCGAGCTTCACGAAGGGGCCAGACCAGACCGTGGCCGAAGACGCCGGCTTGCAGACCGTCACCCCGTGGGCGACGGCGATCAGCGCCGGCGCGGGCGAGTCGCAAACCGTCTCGTTCCTCGTCTCGAACGACAACACCGCGTTGTTCGCGGTGGCGCCGGCAGTGGCGGCCGACGGCACGTTGACGTATCGGGCCGCGGCCAATGCGTCCGGCACCGCCACCGTCACCGTCCGGGTGCAGGACAACGGCGGTACCGCCAACGGCGGCGTCAACACGAGCGCGCCGCAGACGTTCACGATCACGGTGAACCCGGTCAACGACCCGCCGACCTTCACGCTGGGGACAGCCCCGGCCGTGTTCGAGGATGCCGGCGCGCAGACGCTGGCCGGCTGGACGACCGCGATTAGCGCCGGTCCAGCGGATGAGTCGATGCAGACCGTCGCGTTCACGGTGTCGAACACCAACGCCGCGTTGTTTGTCGCGCAGCCGGCGCTGGCGATCGACGGCACCCTGACGTTCCAAGCAGCGGCCGATGCCTTTGGCACTGCCACCGTCACGGTGCAACTCTCGGATAACGGCGGCACCCTCAACGGCGGCATCAACACGAGCGCGCCGCAGACGTTCACGATCACGGTGACCGGGGTCAACGATGTGCCGAGCTTCACCGCTGGCGCGTCGCCGACGGTTGCCGAGGATGCCGGCGCCCAAAGCCTGAGCTGGGCGACCGGGATCAACGCCGGAACAGGCGAGTCGTCGCAGGCCGTGTCGTTCCTGCTGTCCAATGACAACAGCGGGTTGTTCACGCCCACCGGGCAGCCAACGGTGTCGCCGTTGGGCACGTTGAGTTACACGCCGGCGCCGAACGCCTTCGGCACCGCGACCGTGACGGTGAGGATCAAGGACAACGGCGGGGTCGCCAACGGTGGCGTCGATACCAGCGCCCCACAGACGTTTGTCATCACCGTGAACGCGGTGAACGATGCGCCGGTGGCGGCCAACGACGCCTTCAGCGTCGGCCAGGACCAGACGCTCACCGTGGCCGCGCCCGGTGTGCTGGCCGGCGACAGCGATGTCGATAACACCCCGCTGACGGCCAGCCTCATGGCCGGTCCGAGCCATGGCACGCTGACGCTCAACGCCGATGGCTCCTTCGTCTATACGCCGGCGGCGGGCTACTACGGCAGCGATTCGTTCAGCTACCGGGCGAACGATACGCTCACGTCCAGCGCCACGGCCACGGTCACGATTACGGTGGTCCCGAGCAACCTGCCGCCGGTGTGCACCGCGGTGGCCTCGCCGTCCATCATCTGGCCGCCGAACCACAAGCCGGTCTATCTGACGCTCAGCGGCGTCACCGATGATGCCGGTACGCCGGTCATTCGCTTCACCGCGATCCTGCAGGATGAGCCGACCAACAGCCCGGGCCAGGGCAACACGATGCAGGACGCCGGCATCGAGGCGAACGGTACGAAGGCGTGGGTCCGGGCCGAACGAACTGGTGAAGGCGATGGCCGCGTTTATCTGATCAGCTACACCGCCACCGATGCCGCCGGCGCCTCGTGCACCGGCCAGGTGACGGTCAGCGTGCCGCACGATCAGAGCGGTGCCCCGGCCATTCTCAGCCCCGGCCGCTGGAACTCGTTGACCGGGCAGTTGCTGCTGCCGCCGCCGGCGCCGGTCGCCGCCGGCGACACGGCTACCGTGGCCAAGGGCGACGACACGGTTGTCGCCGTGCAGGCCAACGATGCCGCCAACGGCTCGCCGCTCACGGTGACCATCGTCAGCAAGCCGTCCAAGGGCAGCGCGAAGGTCAACGGCAACGGCACCATCACGTACAAGGCGCCGTCGAACTGGACCGGCACGACGACCTTCACCTACCGCATCACCGACATTTACGGCGCCACCTCGACCGCGACGGTCACGATCATCGTGACGAACTCGTCCGGCGGTGGCGGCGGTAGCGAGGACGAAGACGACGACTGTGGTGATGACAGCCATGACCACGGCCGCGACGGCGACAACCGCGACCGCGACCATCGCCGCGGCGATCACGACCGCTGCAACCATCGACGATAGCGTCAGGCCTCCCCGCCAGCGCCCCGCCCGCCTTGCGCGGGTGGGGCCTATTCGGTACACTCGCTCGACTACCGCCCCATCATGGTTCCCGACGCCACGGTTGTAGTCTGCACGCGTGACCGTCCCGCCCAGCTCGAGGCCTGCCTCGATGCGCTCGCGCGCCAAACCTATCCCCGGTTCGAAATCCTGGTTGTCGATAACGGCACTGCCGGCCCCGTGGCCGACCTCTGCCGGCAGCGGGGCATCGCCTGCATTCGCGAGCCGATTGCCGGTCTCACCCGGGCGCGGAACCTCGGCGCGCGCGCGGCGCGCACCGAGCTCGTCGCCTACATCGACGATGACGCGATTGCCGAATCGGGATGGCTCGATGCGCTCGCCCGGGAATTCGCGGATGCGCGCGTGGCTGCGGTGGCCGGCCGGACCCGTTACATGAAGGCCTGGGGCGACCAGCCGATGAGCCAGGACGAAGCGCCGGGGGAGCCCGGGCCGCGCCCTCGCCGGGTCTTCGACCGCGACGTTGACGGCTGGTTCGCGCTGGCCTGCTTTGGCCGGATCGGCGACGGCAACACCATGGCCTTTCGGCGCCGCCTGTTGGTTGATGCGGTGCGGTTCGACGAGCGCCTGGGCCGGGGACGCCTGATCGAGAGCGGCGACGAGCATGTCGCCTTCATGTCGCTGATCTCCGACGGCCACCGCGTGGTCCACGCGCCGGGCGCCGTCGTGCGTCACCCGATGCCGGCCGATCCCGGGCGGCGCCGTGCGAAACGCATCCGCGACTTGCGCGCCTCGGTCGCCTACATGCTGTTCCTCTGGCTCCAGTTTCCCGGCCATCGTCCCGACATCGCCCGCTTCCTGCGCGCGGCTCTGCGGAAGAGACTGTTCGGGGCGGCCGCCGTGGCACCGGCGCCGAGCGGCCTGACCACCGTGCAAACGATTGCCGCCGTGTGGCATGGCGTCCGCGTGTACTTGCAGGCGCGCCAGGAATGGCTGCCGCACGGGCGCGGCCACCAACCCGCCGTGGTGACGACGCCGCGCGTGGTCACGCTTCGCTAAGCGCTCACGAGGCGATGCCCATGACTGCCGGCGCCCGGATCGATAGTTACTGGACAGGGCGGCGCGTGCTGGTGACCGGCGGCGGCGGCTTCATCGGCCAGGCTGTGGTCGCCGCGCTGCGCGACCACGGCGTGACGGGCGAGGCCCTCGTCGTGCCGAGGTCCACGACCCACGACCTGCGTGACCCCGAGCGCTGCCGCGCTGCCGTGGCGGGGTGCGATGTGGTGATTCACCTGGCCGCCCCGACCGGCAGTGTGGCGTTCAGCCGCTCGCATCCCGCCTCGCAGTTCCACGACTGCATGCTGATCAACCTGAATCTGCTGGCGGCCGCCCGCGAGGCCGGGGTCGAACGGGTGATCGCCCTCGGCAACCTGCTGGCGTACCCGGCCGAGGCGGCCGTGCCGTATCGCGAAGAAGCGGTGCATGCCGGCCCCGTGCCGTCGGCGTACCTGGGGATTGGTCAGTCGAAGCGGGACCTGATCAATCTGGCCGAGATGTATCACGCCGAGTATGGCTTTCACGTCGTCAACGTGCTGGCCGCCAACGCGTACGGTCCGCACGACCATTTCGAAGGCGCCCAGGCGCATGTCATCCCGGCGACGATCGTCAAATGCTTTCGTGACGAAGACCTCGTGGTCTGGGGGGATGGCTCGCCGACCCGCGACTTTCTGTTTGTCGACGACCTGGCGCGCGGCTTGTTGCAGGCCGGAGCGGCGCTGGGGCCGGCGGGGCTGGTGAACATCGCCTCCGGCGCCGAGGTGTCCATTCGCGATCTCGTCACGCTGATCGCGCGCCTGACCGGGTTTCGGCGGCGGGTCGTGTTCGATGCCTCGCGCGCGGGCGGCGATCAGCGCCGCGTGGCCGCGACCGAGCGCGCCGGCGCCCTGATCGGATTTTCGCCGGCGGTGCCGCTCGACGAAGGCCTGCGCCGCACTATTGCCTGGTACCAGCGCACGCTGCGGCCGGCGGTCTCCACATGACACCGTTTATCCCGCAGATGGAACCCGTGATCACCGAGGCTGACGCCGAGGCGGTGAACGGCTATTTACGGACCGGCGGCTGGCTGACCGAGTTTCGCGAAACGCGCCGGTTCGAGGCGAGCGTGTGCGAGTACACCGGAGCGCGGTTCTGCCTGGCCGCGCCCAGTGGGACCCTGGCGTTGTTCCTGGCGCTCAAGGCCTGCGGTGTCGGGCCCGGCGACGAAGTCGTCGTGCCCGATCTCACGATGGCGGCCAGCGCCACGGCCGTCATCCTGGCCGGCGGCACGGTGGTCTTTGCGGACGTCGAGGCGAAGACGTTGTGCCTTGACCTGGCCCTGGCCGAGCGGGCGTTCTCGCCGCGCACCAGGGCCGTCGTGCTGGTCTCGCTCAACGGCCGCTCGCCAGCCGGAATGGTGTCTTTTGTCGCGCGTTGCCGGGACCGCGGTATCAAGGTCATCGAGGATGCCGCGCAGTCGCTGGGGTCGTTCCACGACGGCCGCCACCTCGGCACGCTTGGCGATTGTGGTTGCCTCTCGTTCAGCTCGCAGAAGCTGGTGACGACCGGCCAGGGCGGCGCGGTGCTGACCAACGACGAAGAGGTTTACCGGCGCATGGGCCAACTCCGCGACTTCGGCCGGCTCGAAGGGGGAAGCGACCACTACCTGAGCGTGGGCTGGAACCTGAAGTTCACCGACTTGCAGGCGGTGATCGGTGCGTCGCAGATGAAGCGGCTGGCCGCGCTCATCGAGCGGAAGAAACAGATCTTCGCGCAGTATCGCGAGCAGCTGGACGGCGTCGGCGGCATCGACATCCCGGCAACCGACCTGGGCAGCGTCACGCCCTGGTTCGTCGACATCCTGGTCGAGCCGTCGCTGAAACAGTCGTTGATGGCGCACCTGCAGGCACAGGGCATCGGCAGCCGGCCGTTCTATCCGCCGCTGCACGCCGAGCCGGCGTTCGCGAGCGCGGGCACGCATCCGGTGGCGACCGAGATGTCACGGCGCGGTCTCTGGCTGCCGTCGTCGCTGCTTCTCTCGGATCAACAGATCGCGTCGATCTGCGGGGCGATCCGCGGATTCCTTGAACCCTGACTACGGCGCTGGCGCGGGGGGGCTGACCAGGTCCAGCCGTTTCGCGATGGTCTCGGCGATCAGCCGGCTGGCGTCGGCGCTGTAGTGGATTTCATCGATGAACGGATGGCGATTGTAGGTGTCGAAGACGTCGGTGAGAAAGGTCGCGTGCGCCGCGCGCCAGCTTGACTCGAGGTGAAAGTAGACCTCGCGCACTTCCTTCGCGTTGCCTTCCAGGTAAGACTTCGGCAGGTCCTCGCTGCGGCCGTGCAGGCCCGCCAGCGGCTGGACCAGCGTCCGGCAGTCGACGTCGTACAAACGACAGATGGCGCTCCGTTCCGCGAGCAGGCGCGCGTGAACCATGGCGAACGGGTATTGCTTGCCGGCCGCCGAGCACGCGACCGACTGTGGTTCGCCCTCATCGACCCAGGTGCCGGTCAGTTTCCTTACCTTCCTGATGGCCCGAAAGTAGGCCGTCGTCACCGGGCCTCCGAGGTCCCAGTTGTAACCATCCTGCGCCCGGTCGAACAGCGCCGACAGTTCCCGCCGGTACGGATAGGTATCGCAACCCTCGTTGAGCCCATCCAGGAACAGGACGAGGGACGGGCGGTAGCCGACTCTCAGGTAGTGGCTCAACAGCAGGTTTTCCTGGATGGTGGAGAAGGCTGGCACCCCGAGGTTGACAACCGGGCGGCCGGTCAGCCGCTCCAGCTGGGCTGGGATGGTCTCGTTGTCGGCGATGCTGTCGCCGAAGGTGGTGCTGCCGCCCAGGAACCAAGTCGCCCCATCGAGCGCGGCGATACTTCGGGTCGCGCTGCCGTTGGCACGAATGCCGTGAGCGTCGATGTTGATGAAGCGCGAAGTGATCTGCCGGTGCACCAGTCCGATCACCGGTTCGTAGCGGAATCGCAATTCACGGGAGGTCGCCAACAGCTCGTCCCGATCCGGCTGCGACATGTGGGCATAGTTCAGCGCGACCGCCTGCGACATGGGCGGCTTCATAAGCGCCGGTACGATGCGGTCGTAGGCCCGCAGACCCACGCACGCGGTGAACTGCAGCGCCCACACCAGCAGGGCCGTATTCGCGGCGATAAAGTAGATCGGGTGGAGTTGCGTCATAAAGGAGTGCCCAGGAGCCTGACCGGCAGGTCCGGATTGAAGAAGGTGGCGAACAGCCCGAGGTCGGAGTCGGTGCGAATCAACTGCGCGCATCGCGCCAGCAGCAGGCAATCGATCACGGCGTCTTGACCCTTCCGGAATCCATTGCCGGCCATCTTGTGCAGGGCGGTCCCGTCCACCGAGCGCGGCATCTCCCGGGAGACGACGTCGCCGGGAAACGCCGCCCGCATGTGATCGAGGAAGGCCTGCTCGTCGGTCGCGACGAAGATCCGGCCGCGCGCGGCACCGGCGGCCACCCGGGCCTCGCGCACCGCCGCGGTCACGGCGTCATAGGGCACCGGGGGCGCCCCCTCCCACTTGTCGGTGCCGCGATAATGGATGCCAATCGCGCCGGTGCCTTTCGTCGCCTCGGCCCAATAACGATCAACCTCGTTCTGGACCGATTCCTTGACCCTGATGTGGCGTTTGATGACGGCGGCCGCCACGTCGCGCGGCATCTCCAGTTCCACGTACTCGGCAAAATCATCGTGTTGCCAGGTCGGGACCTTCCGCTCGATGGCGTCGCTTGCCGGCGGAATCACCACGGGTTCGAAATAGTACTCCCACCAGTTGGCGCCGGCGGCCGGCTCGTAGTACAGGCCATGGTCCTGGAAGTCGACCCGAAGACCGGCGTAGAGCCCGGGCCGCGCCTCGTAATGGGCGAGGCAGCCGACGACCGCGGCGACTTCCGAGAACAGCCCAGAGGCCTCGGCGCCGCTGGCGCAGTCGAGGATCAAGCACTCCGGCCGGAAGCGCGCGCCGGCCGAGCACAGCACGTCCCGCACCGCGACGCGCGCCCGTCCGGCGGTCCGGCGGCTGTACCAGGCTACTCGCGAGCCCAGTCTCTCCGCCAACGCGATCGCGCGACGCCTGCTCATCGTTCGGGATTCAGGAGAAGGTCGGGCAACTGCGGGTTAAACAGGGTCGAGCACAGGCTCAGGTTGGAGGCCGTTCGGATCAAGGTCTGCGCTTGTGATAGCAGCAGGCAGTCAACGACCGCGTCCAGGCCTTTCTTATAGTTGCCGTCGGCGTTGACGACATCAATCGGGCGGCCGTCGAGGGAGCGGAACATCTCGCGGTAGCGCAGCTGCGCAGGGAAACGCGCGCGCATGAAATCCACGAAGGCCTGTTCGTCGGTGGCGAGATACACCCGGCAGCGATCCGTCCCGGCGCGCCGCATGGCCTCATGCACGACTGACTCTACCTCTTCGTACGGCACCCGCCGCGCGTCGTCCGACTTGTCGGTCCCGCGGTAGTGCACGCCGATCACGAAGTGATCGGGCCAATGCTGGGCGCTGAACTCAGCCGCGATCTCGCCGACGGCCGGCTTCAGCGTGACGTAGCGTCGCACCAGCGCGGCCCCGCGGGCGCGGGGGAGTGTCCGTTCCACCCGGTTGGCGCACAGATCGTGGTAGTGCGGATTGATGGTTCGGGCGCGGGCGCCGGGGCGATCCCTGATGTCGATCGGCGCGAAGTAGTACTCCCACCAGTTCGGTCCCACGGCCGCATCGAAGTACAGGCCGTGCCCGAACTGGACCGCCACGCCCGCATACAGGTGCCGCCAGCGCTCGTAGTGATCGAGCAGCCCGACGACGGCGGCAAACTCGGAGAACAGGCCCGAGACATCCGCTCCGCCGCGGCACTCGAGCACCGCGACCTCGGGCCTGCTGACGCCTGCCGCAACCGCACCGAGGTACACGCCGCGGCCAAGGCGCGCGGCGGCCACTTGCCCTCGCACCTGGCTGTCACGCCACCGCCCCCTGGCGCGGCTGAGCAACCGTCTGACTGGGCTGGGCGAACTGGGCATCAACACTGGGAGGGCATGTCAGCGAGGGTCGAACGTTATGATACGCAATGCGTTGCCCGAGTCTCAAGGCGCTGCCCGCGCCGCCGCCCGGCCGCCGCGGCTGGCCGTGGACGATCGAGACACCAGCGCTGCCCGAGACGCTGGCCGACGGCCGCCCCTGGCCCCGCCTGAGCGTGGTGGTCGCGTCGCTGAACCACGGCGAGTATGTCGAGGAGATGATTCGTTCCGTGCTCCTGCAGGGGTACCCGGACCTGGAGTTCATCCTGATCGACGGCGGCAGCAATCAGGCGACGCTGGCGGTGATCGCGAAGTACCGGGAATGGTTCACTTATTGCGTGTCCGAACCGGATGCCGGCCAGTCGGATGCGCTCAACAAGGGGATGGCGCACGTTACGGGCTCGCTGTTCAACCATCTCGATACCGACGACTACCTGCTGCCGGGCGCGCTGGGGCTGGCCGCCGAGGTGCACGCGCGGGAGCCGGGGCAGATCATCGCCGGCGACGTCATTCGCACTCGCGAGGGCAGCGCGGCGTCCGAAGTCCACTACCCCCAGCCGCACGATCTGCATGCCTACGTCCAATGGTGGAACACCGAACATCATGGCGGGCCTGGCATGTTCTTTCCGAGTTGCCATCGCGCCGCCGTCGGCGCCGTCAACACCTCGTTGCACTTCCTGATGGACTACGACTACACGCTGCGCTTTCTCGCGGTGACGGGCATGACGACGCCGCGGTTTCCGGCGGCGGTGATTCGCCATCACGCCGGCTGCAAGTCGGTCAAGGACGGCGACGAGTTCGTCTGGGAGTGCGTCCACATCGTCCGCCCTTATCAGCGGCAGTTTCCGGACATCGATCGGCGCGCAAACCGCGAGGGCGCCGGCGTGCTGTTTGGTTTCGGCTTTCGCCGCTGGCTCTTCGCGCAGGGTGGCGGATGGCGGTTCATGAAAGAAGGCTTGCGCATCCACCCGTTCTGGGCCGTCTACTGGTTGTTCCCCGGCTGGTTTCTTAGAAAATGGGCGCGTCTCCGATCTCGTTCCTGACGCCGTACTGGTCGGGCGCCGAAATGATGCGGCTTCACCTCGCATCGATTCGCCGTTTCTACCCCGATGCGCCGATCCTTGTCTCCAAGCGTGACGGTGGCGCTGCGGAGATGGCCGCCTACCGGCGCGAATTCGGGATTGACGGCTGGCTCGAGGATTGTGGGTATACCAACGCCTACCTGCGCCTGCTGGCGCGCTGTCCCACGCGCTACGTCTGCATCGCCGACCACGACACGGTGCTGCTCGCCAGCCTTGATCCGCTGCTGGCCCGGCTCACCGACGGTCGAAGCGACCTGGTCGGCATCGAGGAGCGCATTCGCCTGCCGCAAGACGCGGCCCCGTGGCCTGACACCGCCGGGTGGCTTCGGTTCGCCCCTGGCTGCACCGCGGCCAATTTTCTGCTGTTCGACTGGCAGGCGTTCAAGAGTCGGTGGGGACTGGGCGGGGTGTTTGGGACGCCGGTGGCCGGGGCCCGGCATTTCGACTTCGACTACGGCATCGGCCAGCGGCTCGCCCGGCACCACTACCTGCGGCCGTACCATTCACCGAAGTACGGACTCGGCAACCTGCTCAAGGATGGCGACCAGCCCGTGGCGTGGCATCAATGGTACGGGTCGTATCGAACCCGGCTTCGCGAGTCGACCGGGTTGTATGCGATCGCGGCGGCCGGCGAGCGGGCGTTCATGGCGGATTACCCGCATTTGAGCCAGGAGGACCTCAGTCCCGCGTGGGGACCGGATCGGGACATCGCCGCGGAGCAGGCCACGGCGGCAGCAGGAGTGCTCGAGACTCCGTCGCCGGCGCGGCGCTGGGCTGGTCGCTACTTGAGGGTCCTTGCGGCGCGCATTGCCGTGCGGCTCGACCGCGGCCGCCTGCCGTGATGCTAGTCGCGGTGGAGGTCGAGCGTGACGCAGTGTACCGCGCCGGCGAGCGTGCGCGCGTGGCGCATTGGCACCGGGATCACCTCGATCCCCTCGGCCTCGAGCAGGCGAATGAGGGGCAGCTGGCTGCGTTCGACGATCGCGGTCTGCGGATCGAGCATCAGCAGGTTCATCCCCACCCACTGGCTGGCGTGTTCGTACGGCGGGTGGAATCCCACGTCGATCGGATCAGGACACCAGAGGAGGCGCCAGCCGTTGAAGAACGCGGGCAGGTTGCCGGCATTCAGGCGCGCCGGGTTCAGTAACGCCAGGCCGGGGCGCAACAGGCTGATCGTGCTGTCCAGGTGCATGTAGCTGTAGATCCCGGTCAGCAGGTGCACGCGGTAGTCACGGCCAAGCGCCAGTTGCAGCCACCGCGCGCCGAGCGCGTTGCCGCTGTTGCTCTCGAGGAACAACAGGTCACGGTCGGCGCGCAACACGTTTGCCGCGTCGAACACCGGCTCGAGGTTGCGCAGGCTCTTGTGGTCGCGGTCGGCGGCTTCGTCGTAGCCCTGGTCGGTGAGCTGGGGCCGCGGGGCAGCGAGCCAGCGGGCGCCGTCCTGCATGGCCTCCTGGAGGATGCGCCGGTAAGGGAAGGCATCGGCATATCGCGCGCGCAAGACCATGGGCGCTTCGATGACGGTTTCGCCGACCACCAGCAGGCCGTCCCGCGGGCAGAACGCATAGTAGCCGTCGCTGTGCCAGCCGCCCACCCCGTGCGCGGCCGCCGTGTCAGGAACCTCGGGCCGGTAGACCGTGACCCCGGCGTTGACGAAGACGCCGCAGAGGTACTCGAGATCTTCGTTGGCCTCCTCGATGACCGCGGGCGGGTAAGGCCCGTGCGCAACCGGGTGGCGGAGGGCGCCGGCGTAATTGATGGCGCGCAGGCTGATGTCATCCACCGGCACGCGCGCGTGATCGGCGCGTCCGACCACCACCGATCGCAATCGGCCCCATTCATTGTGACTGCTCAGGATCACTGTGCCTGATAATACGGTATGGCCTTGCCGTTCGGTCCGCGCGCCGTCATCTTCGACATCGACGGCACCCTCGTTGACAACATGGCGCTCCACGCCGAGGCGTTTGCCGTGTTCGCCGAGCGCCATGGCCTGCCGCCCCTGACGCCCGAAGATCGGGCGCGCCTCGACGGCCGCCGCAACAGCGAGATCTTCCCCATCCTGTTCGGCCGCGAGGTCGCGCGCGAGGAATGGCAGGCCTACGAGGCCGAGAAGGAAGGCCTCTATCGGGAGCTGTCGCGCGGCCGGCTGGCGCCCATGAAGGGCCTGATGCGCCTGCTCGCCCACTACCAGGACAGGGCCATGCCGATGGCCCTGGCCACGTCGGCGCCCGAGCCGAATGTGATCCACACGCTGCGTGAGATCGGGCTGGCCGATGCGTTCTCCATCATCGTTCGCGGCGACCAGGTGGGCCGCGGCAAGCCGGCGCCCGACGTCTTCATTGCCGCCGGCTCCCGGCTGGACGTTGCGCCTGGCGCGTGCCTGGTCTTCGAGGACGCCCCCATGGGCGTGGTCGCCGCCCAGGCCGCCGGCATGCCGGTGGTGGCGCTGACCACCAGTTTCAGCGCGGCCCACTTCGCGGGCCTGCAGCCCCCGCCCTCGGCCACCTACGCCGATTTCGACGCTTTTCTCGACCACCAGCTCGCCTAGACCCTCCGCTCCCGGGGCGCTGGCGGCCGCCTGGCCCGTTCATCCCGCCGTTGGTGCGGTTGGCGTGAACCGGGGCCGCATGCCGGCCGTCTCAGTAGGGTGTCCGCGCGATTGCGGGCAGGGAGAACCAACATGATGAAGAGCATGGCCACGCTCGTCCTGGCCGCCGTGATGGCTGCGGGCGTATTCGGTGACACGGGTCGGGTTCAGGCCGCGGGCGCCGTCAAGGTGACCGTCAACTACAAGGGCAGCGGCACGGTTGATGCCGGTCACCGCGTGTGGGTGTGGCTGTTCAACTCGCCCGACATCGGCCCCGGATCGATGCCGATCGACCAGATCTCCGTGGAGAAAAACGGCGCGACGGCCACCTTCGAGGTAACCGACGAGCGCGTGTGGATCGCGGTGGCCTTCGACGAAAAGGGCGTGATGACCGGCAACGAACCGCCACCCCCCGGAACGCCGATTGGGATTTACGCCGCGAGCACTGGTGCCCCGGAAGCCGTGTCGCCCGGCGCCAAGGGCGCGGTCACCGTCACGTTCGACGATTCACAGCGCATGCCCTAGCCGGACACTCCCTGCGTGTCGCCTCCAGCCAGGGTCGTCAGCCGACGAACCACGCGCTGGGGCGCGACACGATCGAGGAACACCGATTCGAGCGGTCGGCCGGCGCCGCCGGCGGTTGCGAGCTTGGCGGCCTCGCTCGCCAGCTGTTGCCGATTGCCGGCAAACACCACCCGGCCGGCGTTGAGGACGGCAAACTCCGTGCAGACATCCTCCACGAGCCCAAGGATGTGCGAGCTGAGCAGGACCGCGGCACCCTGCTCGACGAATTGCCGGAGGATGGCCTTCATGGCGTCGATGGCCACCACGTCGACACCCTCGAACGGCTCGTCGAGAACCAGTAGCCGCGGGTCGGGGAGCAGGGCCGCGGCAAACGCCAGTTTCTGCCGCATGCCCTTCGAGTAGCCGCCGATAGGCCGCGGCAGTGCGTCGGTCAGGTCCAATGCTGCCGCCAACTCGCCGATGCGTGCTCGCAGGACGGGTTCTGGAATCTCGTGCACGCGGCCGGTCCACGCGAGTTGTTCGCCGCCCGTGAGCAGATCGAACAACGGCGGATGTTCCGGGACGCACCCGAGCCGCCGCCTGGCCTCCCGTGGCTGCTGCTCCGGATCGTGTCCGTCGAGCCGCACGGTGCCGGCGTCGGGCCGGCTGATGCCGCACAGGATGCGCAGCAGCGTAGACTTGCCGGCGCCATTCGGGCCCACCAGCCCGAGAGCCTGGCCGCTGCTCACCGAGAGCGACACCCCCGACAGGGCCGCCACGTTCGCGTAGGCCTTCCGCACGTCCGCGGCCGCGATCACGAGCGGCCTCCGGCCGTGGCCGACAACGCCAACAGCATGGCTTCCCGCCTCACTGTAATCAACCGTGGCGAGCGGCGCGCCGCCACCGCCAGGGCCGTCGCGGCGGCGGTGACAAGCGCCACGGCCCCTGCCGTGCCCGAGAGCGCAGACCAGCGGCCGGTGTCGACCGAGTACGCCAGGTAGACCGCCGTGCCGGCGTAGAGGCTGGCGCCGGTCGCGACCACGGTGAAGGCGGGCGCATTCACGAGGGCGCCGCCGACGATGTGCGGATCTGACGCGGATGGAAAGAGCACGCTCGTCAGCAGTCCCAGGGCCGACAACCACATGAACAGGCCTGCCGCCAGGAGCACGCCGGCGGCGACGACTCCCCACGCCACGCCCTGGGCGAGCAGGCATGCCGTGACGGCCGCTTGCGCGGAGAGGGTGAAGACCAGGACGGCGGCCACTTTCGATCGCAGCACGGCGCGCATGCCGGTGGGGGCCATCAGCAACGCGTGGAACCCGCCACGGTCGGCGGCAAAGAGGTTCGCGAGCACGCTGGTGCCCACATACACCGGCACGAACGAGAAGAGCAGCAACAGGATCAGTCCCGGCTGCGAGCCGAATCGCGATCCAAGCATGAGCAGCAACACCGCGCACATCAGCCACGAGAGCTGGTAGCGGCGCCAGCGGCGCAGGCGCATCAGCTCGCCGTCGAGCAGCACCGCCGGACATCCGGTCACGCGCGCGAGCAATGCCGTGATCGGAGATATCGCGTGAAAGCGGTGAGCGGCGGTCACCGGTGCGCCGCGTGGCGCCGCCTCGAGACGCATCGACCAGAACTCGATCGCCGCGATGACCAGGGTCCAGGCCGCCAGCGCTCCCCAGGCTGCACGCGCGGCATCGCCGAGCGCAATCCGCACCAGCAGGGCAGGCGGAAACCACCGTGCCGCCAGGTCCGGCGCGGCCAGCCACAGTAGCGCCAGCGCGGCAAGCAGGGCGCCGGCCGCCGTGGTGACCGGCGTGCGCGAGGCGTTGACGACCCGCGCCCCAATTGACAACAGCGCGGCCGGCAGGCGCAGCACCACGAACGTCGCGGCGACCGCGCCGAGCAGGGCCGTGCCGTCGAGCCACGTGGCGATCAGGATCAGCCAGGGCAGGCCGACCGAGGCCATCGCGCCCGCCTGCGGCCCCGCCGCCGCGACTGCCTGCACGGCCACGAACGCCTGCCATCGCGATACGGGCCGGTGGGCGAGATCGGCGAGCAGGCTGCGGATGAACGACAGCTCGCCGGCGGCCATCGCGCCGGCAAACGCCGCCGTGAAGGTGGCCCAGGCCCACAGCCCCAGTACCAGCGATGCCTGGCTGCGCGGGACCTCGTTCGACGCCAGGGCTTGGCCCCAGTGGAAAGACGACTCGCCCAGGGTCGTCGCCGACAGCAGCGCAGCCGCAAGCACGACCCACGCGCCGCCTGCGCTTTGTCGCAGCGAGCGCCAGAACAGCCGCCAGTTGAGTGTCACGGCCTTCTGCCCGAGCACGAGGCGATACTACATCAGCGCCCGTAACTGATAGAATCGTAAGCGGTTCGGTCTAATGAAGAAGATCCTGATTGCCAATCGCGGCGAGATTGCCGTGCGCGTGATTCGCGCGTGCCGTGACATGGGCATCGGTACGGTCGCCGTCTATTCAGAATGTGATCGCGCGGCGTTGCATGTGCGTCTCGCTGATGAAGCGTGGCCGGTGGGCCCGAGCGCGCCGCGTGAAAGTTACCTGCGCATCGACGCCATCATCGATGCGGCGAAACGATCGGGCGCGGATGCGGTCCATCCCGGCTATGGCTTCCTGGCCGAGAACGAGGATTTTGCCGCGGCGTGCCGCGATGCCGGGCTGATCTTCATCGGGCCGTCACCGGAGGCGATCACGCTGATGGGCAGCAAGACCGCCGCGCGCCAGGCGGCCATCAAGGCCGGCGTGCCGGTCGTGCCCGGCACGGAAGAACCCCTGAGCGAGCAGACTCCCGACGCCGACGTGCTGAAGGTGGCCGAGGGCATTGGCTACCCGCTGATGCTCAAGGCGGTGGCCGGCGGCGGCGGCAAGGGGATGCGCATGGTGTCGTCACCGGCGGAACTGCCGGCGGCGCTCCGGGCCGCGCGGTCCGAGGCGCAGTCGGCGTTTGGCGACGGCGCGGTGTATCTCGAGCGCCGCATTCTCGCGCCGCGCCACATCGAAGTGCAGTTGCTCGGCGATCACCACGGCACCGTGCTGCCGTTCGTCGAGCGCGAGTGCTCGATCCAGCGGCGGCATCAGAAGGTGGTCGAGGAAAGTCCCTCGCTGGCGGTCTCGCCGGCCCTGCGGCGGCAGATGACGTCGGCCGCGGCCGCCGTCGCCCGCACCGTCGGCTACACCAATGCCGGCACCATCGAGTTCCTGCTCGACAGCGACGGCTCGTTCTACTTCCTCGAGATGAACACCCGCCTCCAGGTCGAGCATCCGGTCACCGAAATGGTGACGGGCGTCGACCTCGTGCAGTGGCAGATCCGGATCGCCCGCGGCGAGCGGCTCGATCTCGATCCCGAATCGCTGCTGGTCCCGCGCGCCCACGCCGTCGAGTGCCGCATCTACGCCGAGGATCCGGAGAACGGCTTCCTGCCGTCGCCGGGCCGCATCCAGGGCCTGCGCGTGCCGCAAGGCCCGGGCGTGCGCGACGACAGCGGCGCCTACGAAGGCGGCGAGGTCCCGATCTTCTACGACCCGATGATCTCGAAGCTCATCACCTGGGGCGAGAACCGCGACCACGCCCTCGCCCGCATGAAGCGGGCGCTCGCCGAGTACGAGGTGCGCGGCATCCGCACGACCATCCCGTTCTTCCAGTGGATCCTGGACGATGACGACTTCAAGGCCGGACGGTTTGACACCACCTTCATCGACCGCAAGCTGGGCGCGCCGGGCAGCGGGCCCCTGCAGGTGATCGACGCCAGTCACGAGGAACTGGCGATGGTGGCTGCCGCCGTGCACCTGTTCACGCGGTCGGCCGCGGCGGCCCCGGCCGCGGCGCCGGTCAGCGTGTGGAAGCAAACCGGCCGCGCGGAGGCGCTGCGATGACCTTCGAGATGGCCGCCGGCAACGCCGCCCACACGGTGTCGGTGACGCGCAAGGGCGCGCTGCTGCACGTGGCCATCGGCGGCCGCACGCTCGTCGTCGACGCGCGGCGGGTCGGTGACATGACGCTGTCGCTGCTGGTCGCGCCCGAGGGCGCGGCGGCGCTGGTGCAAAGCGTCGATGTGTCGCTGGCGGCCCAGCGCGCGGCGGGCGACTTCGACGTGCACGTGGCCGGCCGCACCATTCCCGTGCAGGTCCGCCAGGCCGGCGGGTTCGGCCGCCAGAAGACGGCCGGGGCCGCCGTCGGCGCCGGTCCCCAGCGCATCGTGGCCCCCATGCCCGGCAAGATCGTGCGCGTGCTCGTGGCCGCCGGCGACGCGGTGAAGGCGCGGCAGGGCCTGGTGGTGGTCGAGGCCATGAAGATGGAGAACGAGCTGCGCGCGGCGCGCGACGGCCGGGTGCGCGAGGTCTCGGTGCGCGAAGGGCAGTCGGTGGACGCCGGCGCGATGTTGCTGGTCGTGGAGTAGCGGCCGCCGATGACGCAGGCAGACCAGGGCCGCAGATGACGCAGATGACGCAGATCCAGCAGCGGCTGCGTTCGGCATCGAGCTTCGTCTACCGCCTTGCTCGGCGCTTCGCGCTGGTCATCGGTGTGCTCGTCGCGGTCCTGGTCGTTTCGACGCTGACCATCGACCTCGGACCGGCGCTGAAGGGGCGCGCCGAGCGGGCGGGCAGCAATTGGCTCGAGCGCAAGATGACCATTGGCCGGCTCGGCGTGCACCTGGCGCGGGGCCGCTTCGTCATCGAGAATCTCCAGATCGACGGCATGTTGCCGGGCGAGCCCCCCTGGCTCACGGCCCAGCGCATCGAGGTCTCGCTGACCTGGGGCGCGCTGCTCGGCCGCGAGGTGCTGCTCGACGAGATCGAGATGACCGACTGGCGCATGGTCATCGAGTCGTTTCCCGACGGCCGGCAGACCTTTCCCCGCGTGACCGGCCCGCCCCGCCCGCCGCGCACCGGCCCGTCGCCGGTGGTGACGACGCTGCAGTATGTGCGCGCCCACCGCGGCGAGCTGGTCGTCAACGACTACGGGTCCGACTGGTTCATGGTCGCCCCGAACCTGGACGTCACCGTCGCCAAGATCGGCAACTACCGTGGCACGCTCAAGTTCAACGACGGCGACCTCAGGATCCAGAAGTACGTCCCGATGAAGGCCGACCTGGCGGCCGCGTTCAAGCTGACCGACGGCAAGATCGTCTTCGACCGCATCGACCTCATCACCGACGGCGCCGTCTCGCAGATCTCCGGCGTGGTGGAGCCGGCGAAGTGGCCCGAGCAGTTGTACCAGGTGAAGTCGCGCATGCAGTTTCCGCGCATGCGCGAGATCTTTTTCGCCAACGACAAGTTCAGCCTCTCGGGCGAGGGGTTCTTCAACGGCACCTTTCACATGTTCAAGGGCGGCCGCGAACTGAAGGGCGACTTCTCGAGCGTGGAGGCGGGCGTCAACGATTACCGCTTTCCCAGCCTGACCGGTTCGGTGGTCTGGGTGCGCGACCGCCTGGAGGTGACGCATGCGGCGTCGGGGTTCTACGGCGGCACGACCCAGTTCCGCTACCTGATGGCGCCGCTGGGCAATCGCACCACGCCGGCGCGGGCGCAGTTCGACGCCAGGTACCAGGACGTCGACCTGGCGGCGCTGTCG
>Ga0209770_10000522_pt1 | contig 21162 bp, 22 predicted proteins | sample LauGreSu1BDMLBDD_2_FD_187572 | JGI IMG/M metagenome (GOLD analysis project Ga0209770, IMG submission 187572) | Freshwater lake microbial communities from Lake Michigan, USA - Su13.BD.MLB.DD (SPAdes) (version 2) | ecosystem: Environmental > Aquatic > Freshwater > Lake | place: Lake Michigan, USA...
TTTTGATATTGATGTGTTTGTTACTAATGGTGGAATTGATTTAGGGGATAGATTAATATGTGAAAATCATCCTGATGCTCATAAAAATAATGATTTAGTATATTTTATGAATTTGTTTTATGATGATATTATGAGCGAAACGACTGTAAACGGACAAATAAATTGTGCTCTTATGAGATGTATTAATTGCACTGATGTTATTAATTACAATAAAAAGTGGGATACTTTAATTTCTGACTTACATAAACATGTTGCATTCGACGAACAATTTTATTTGTTTTTCTATAAAGATATTGCAAATAACGAAAATCCATTTTTTGATTGGTTAACAGATGGTGTATTTAAAGGACGACACCCTAATATGAACTCGTATAACAAACAAATGAATATGTTGAGTGATTTATCTAGTTTTCTACATAATAACAATATTGATTTAAATTTCATAATGAAATCTAATTATGATAATATTAATAGAATTTGCAGTAAATTAGTTGAACTTAGTGAAGTTGAACGACCTCTTTATGTATTTTTTAATTTATGTAGAAAGAAACGTATGTTTTGGTCTGAAGCTGAACAACTCGCATATGTTGAGAAACATAAAACAAAATTTACAGATACATTAAAATGGTTAAAAGCAATGAATCATTATGACATAGATAAGTTGGTTCAAATTGTAGATGCTAAACAAAAGATTCATGCTGAAAATGTTAAAAAAATAGCTACAAAATATGTGAATAATGTGAAATATACTGTCCAACATTTGGATTCTTATTGGTCTCTTGTTAAGAAAGTAACAAATCCAAGATATATTGAAACATTTAAAGTAATAAATAAATTAGACGGATTGCCAAAAGATGAAATGTTGCATAACCTATTATTGACATTGATTAGTAATATAATTGATGTTAAAGATACTGAATCAAACAATTTAAATGTGATGCAAATAAAATCTTTTGTGTTGTCGTTTTTTTACAATACATTACTTTCTGAAAAACCAGGAAAATCCAAAACAGATTATTTAAATATGGTGAAATCAAATGCTGTTAAATTTTTGTTAGAATTATTTAATAAAAAGAATGTGACTGTTGACGAAATTTCTTTGGTTACAGATTTGGATTTTTTAATTTCTAATAAAAAATTTATAAAACTAACACGATTTTTAATGAAATTGGCAATGTTATTCCTCTAAATTGTTAGTTATAAATAATAATTATATTTTTACATATTATGACAAAATATAATAACAATAGATTTACTCCAGGACATAAAGCTAATCTACGTTCGTTAATTAATAAAGCATATCTTAGACAATATTATTATAATTTTAATGTAAATCAAACATTTGAAAACATAAATAACGCAGATGATATCACACAAGGGTTATTGTGTCAATGTATACAACAAAGGTCTAACAACATAAAACAAGGTTGGAATGACCCCTCTCAAACAGAAAATCTTAGAATATCTCAAGCACTTACTGGAAGTTTAGGAGGAAGAATTATGTTTGGAAATTTCAATAATCCAGTTGCAATAAACTATCTTGGAGGTTGGGAAGGACAACCTGGTGGAGCGCCAAAACCATTAAGAAATAAATTTTAATGCGTTTTGTGAAATATTTAGACACATTTATCTTTTTCTTTTTTCTTTTTTCTTTTATTATTTTATAATGACTCAAACAATTGGTTCTCGTCGTCAAGTTTGGAATGGAACAGCTAAACGAACATCTGGCGGTCTTTCTAGAAGTGACTTAATTATGTCACATGGAAGAATTGTTTCTAGATCTAAACATTTTAGTGCTAAAAAAGAGATGCGTCTTTTAAAATATGGTTATGGGACTAAAAAGGGGAAATTTGGATATGTAAAAATAGGAACTAAAAAGCATCGCAAAGGAAAAAAAATGAGAGGAGGTCATAATGGGGTTAATATGCCTCTTTCACCATATGGAGTAGACGGAGAAAATATTACTAATTTTGGTTCTGGATCTGTAGGACTCCAATTGGAGGCTGGCATGTCTGGAGGTTCTGGAATGCGTGGTATGTCTGACCCAGGTTCTGCAAATTGGTCGGGAGATGGCACTGCCGGAGCTGGAATAACTGTAGGAAATGCCGGTTCTGCAAATCTTCAATTGTTAGCCGGTATGGCTGGAGGTAGAAGACATAGACACAGACATAGAAGAATGAGAGGAGGCACTACTAGTGTATTTAATAGAAATAATGCTGGATTTGGTCCGCAACAAATGGCTCTAAATGCTGCTTAAAATATTTTATATATGTAACCATTCTGAACTAATAAATTTATCAAATTTAATAAAATCAGACATATAATTAGTTAAATATTTTTCAAAATATTGTTTAGATACAATTAAATTGTATTTTTGTTCTATCAATATTTTAGCATTTATATAATTTTTATATGACTGATATAAATCATCAAAACTTATAATATCCATTTCTATATTAGACTTTTTATTATGTTTAAAATCTTGTAAAAAATCAGTAACATCTTCATTTTTAGACCATAAAATACATTTAATGTTAGTTACATATTTATTATCAATTACTTCAACTTGAGGAGAAAAATAGTGACAAATCATTTTAATAATGGAAGCATCATTTATTTGACTTAGTTTTTTATCATAATTTTTATATAGTGACATTAATTCATCAATTTCGTATTCATCGTCTATATTTTGTTCAGTTATATTTTGGTCATTTACAACAATAATATATTTTTCCCAAAAAGATAAGAATGAACTAACATTTGGTAAATATTTGCTAGTTACATTTGTAAAAATTACATTATTTGAATCTTTTTTATGACTTATCTTTGTAATTAATATATCTAACAATTGTTGTGAATAAATCATATTTGGAATGTTTAACGTAGATAAATATAATTTCCATATATAATGCATATTTTTCCAATTGATGTCTGTTTCACTATCCATGGTTATATCTATACATTGATTTATGAATTCATCTATAATACTTTGTAATGTATTTTGTGCAAAATATAAAATCCTATTTGTAATATATGAATCAGCTTTTGCATTCAAATAATTTTCAGCATTATTATATCTATCGGAATAATGTGTAGCGACGCAAAACAGGTCAATTCCAATATTATTTAAAATATTTTTAGTAATATCTAGTGATAATAAATCGTTTGTTTTTATTAAACGATATGATGTTAATTTATGGCTTTCATGATATTTAGAAATAAAATTGCTCATTATTGAATTTCCGGTTGTTGCATAAACAATAGAGTCAATGAATGTTATTATTTTTTTAAGATTTGAACTAACAAAATATAATAAATTATCATTGTTTTTTTTAAGAATGCAATCTCCAATAATTGTTACAAAATATTTTGCTTCAGTTTTTGTTTGAAATATAGTTTGTAAAAAACCCAATATATTTTGTATGGTATATGTTTCTGGTGTAGATTTGTATAGCGTTCTTTCTTTTATTTTTTTGATAATATTTTGTTTTGTTTTATGTTTCCATTGTATAAGTTTTTGTTCATCGGTAATAGTTGTTAGTAATTGATAATGAATATCATCGTCTTTGATAATTGTATATGTTTTGCCATCATATACATAATAAATGCTGTTATATGGCATGTAATAGTATTGATGTTTGCTTAAAAAAACTTTATAAAAATTATCTTGTTCTATTGTTAGTTCGTTAATTCTGCTAATACGTTCATAATACTTTTTATTTTCATGCTCAAGTGTATTGGGTAAATTAGATAGATGAGTTTCCAAACGTTGAATGATATATTGATTATCTTTATACTTATGATATAGTTCATTTAACATGTGTGTAATATTTTTTGCTTTTGTTTCTTCCATTAAATAAGTAAATGTGTTAGTCTTTAAGTTACTTTATAATTAATATATTAATTCGTTGTCTCTTTAAGTTACTTTATAATTAATATATTAATTCGTTGTCTCTTTATAATTAATATATTAATTCGTTGTCTCTTTATAATTAATATATTAATTCGTTGTCTCTTTAAGTTACTTTATAATTAATATATTTATTTACTTTATGAAGACCTATAAAAGAAAAATAAATATAAGATATTTGCCTAAAAATTTAACATCTACAAATAAGAAAAAACAATATATAATGATATCTAAATCCAAAAAACTTTACAAACAAGGACAATATTATACACGAAAAAATATAAAATCATTTCATTCTAAAACATCTTCCCATATTACAAAAGCAAAAAAAGAATACGATATCAATAAAATAGGGGCAACTAACAAATTAGCAAAAAAAACAGGTTGTTCTAAACAATCTTTAGCTAAAATTATTAGTAAAGGAGAAGGAGCATATTATTCATCAGGTTCTAGACCAAATCAAACTCCACAATCGTGGGGAATAGCTCGTTTAGCCAGTGCATTAACCTCTGGAAAATCTGGGGCAATTGATTATGATATACTAATTCACGGTTGTAAAAAAAATTCGAAAGGATACAGATCAGCAAAATTAGCTAGAAAAAAATATGGAAATGGAAAGAGAAAAACAATTAAGGTTGTAATATAATATTTATATTAATACTTTTTACACATAAGTATTTAAAGAATTTCGTTTAATTGAAGATATAATGTCCCAATATATTAATACAAACGCATCTACAAATAACGTTTTAACAATTAAAACAGTTCAAATTGCTCCATTTCGCACATTAATGACTGCTCTTAAAGACATACTTTTAGAAACTAACATTTCATTTCAACAAGATGGAATTAGAATAATTAATATGGATAAATCACATACTATTTTAGTTCATTTGTATCTGGCAGCATCTAATTTTGAATTTTATGAATGTCAAAAAGAAAAAATCATTATTGGTGTTAACATGTTTCATTTATTCAAATTAATTAATTCAATTGATAATGATGACACGTTAACTATTTATATTGAAAATAATGATTATTTTGATGGAATTGTATCTCACTTAGCACTTAAATTTGAAAATGGAGAGATAAAACAATGTAAAACGCAAAAATTAAAATTAATTGAACCAGAACAAGATGAATTAGAAGTGCCTGATGTTAAATTTTCATCCATTCTCAATTTACCATCCACTGATTTTCAAAAGATTATTCGTGATTTGTCATGTCTTGCTGATAAAGTTGAAATTAAATCTGTAGGAAATGACTTATTTTTTATGTGTCAGGGTCAATTTGCGTCTGCTGTAATACACCGAAGTGAAGCGGACGAATCTATGAAGTTCATTTTAAAACAAGATCCTTCTAAGGTTATCCAAGGAGAATTTTCTCTTAAAAATCTAGGTTATTGTATTAAATGCACTAATTTATCTCAACAAATTGAAATTTATTTAGAAAATGATTTACCACTAGTTGTTAAATATAATGTAGCTAGTTTAGGAGAATTAAAAATGGCTATAGTTCCTTTACCTTCTACATAAACTTTAATATTTTGTTAGTTTATCACCTTATAAATGATTAATATTAATTTATTTTATATATACTTTTTCTAAATGTATATATAATATGGCTTTTACTAGATTTCATGATGACGAAGCAAGAATAATAAAACAATTACAACAACAAACAGATCAAGAAAGGTGGTATTTAGATACTCCAGGAAACGGAGAAAAGCCTTGTTTTATGTTAGACCCACAAATTATTCCACAAAAATGGGGAGGAAATTTATGGACACATAGCACTGATATTCAAAGTTCACTTTTAGGAATAGATAGACGATTAAATAGAGATTGTATAAATAAAGATACATATAAAAGACAGAATATTCATACATCACCTATTGATTATCCGGTTTGCGATAGTTTTTTAACAACAGAACAAAGCAGAGCAATTATGCCGGCATGGATCACAAAAGATTTACAACAAAATCACGCATATTTTCTGCCAAATAATCCACAATCTCACACAGAAATGCCTTTTAAAAATTATACAAATACACGAATTTTAGAAAAAGATCATTTTAAAAGAGAATATTATTGTGTTCCAGAAAATAATCAATTATATACTATTCCAACTAACACATATAATAATCAATATAAAGGAAAAAATACTATTGGAACAAGTATTTGTAATAATGACTGTAGTAAAATATAACGCATTATAATAAAACATTTTATAAATAAAATGTTTTATATATATAATATAATATGGAATTAGCAATACCATTGGTTGCATTAGGTGGAATGTATGTTATTTCAAATCAAACAAAAACTCAAACAAAAAATAAACAAACGGTTGATAAAAAAGAAAACTTTAATAATATGGGCATTAGAACTAACTTACAAGCTACCAATATAGAATCTCGTTTTAATAACTATTTGCCAAATACACATGTTCAACCACAAAATTATCCAATAATGAATAATAAAGAACTTATTGATACCGTTCAAGAATATCCAAATCCAAACACTGCTACTGATAAATATTTCAATCAAAATGTTTATGAACAAAAAGAAAGAACAGGAGCACATATATCAAACAATATTCAACAAATTTATTCGTTAACGGGTGATTATATGGACTCTAAAATGTTTACACACAATAATATGGTTCCATTTAATGGAGGAAAGCCAAAAGGACAAATTTACAATAATAATAATGCCGAAACCATTTTAGATAACTATGTAGGAAATGGTTCTCAAACTATTAAAAAGATTGAACAAGCACCATTGTTTAAGCCTCAAGAGAATGTTCAATGGACATATGGTATGCCAGATATGAGTGATTTTTATCAATCGCGCGTTAATCCAGTGAATAAAAATAATATGGTTAAACCTTTTGAATCTATTCGTGTTGGTCCAGGGTTAGATAAAGGTTATGCAGCTGATGGTAGTCATGGGTATAATTCTGGTATGGAAGCTCGTGATAAATGGTTACCAAAAACAGTAGATGAATTGCGTATTGCTACAAATCCAAAACAAGAATATGATTTAAATGGTCTTCAGGGTCCGGCACAAAGTCAAATAAAAAATATAGGAATTGAAGGAAAAATGGAGAAATATAGACCAGATACATTTTTTATAAATACACAAGAACGTTGGTTAACAACAACTGGTGCAGAAAAAGCTGGACAACTGGTTCCAGATTATATTGTAAAACCTTCTACCAGAAATGAAACCGCTAGCTACCAACATGGGACACCAAATGCAGTAATTAAAACTGCTAGTTATGTTCCGACAAAACACGAAGATTCAAAAAGGACACAATTAGAAGGTTTTGCGGTTGGACATTCAGTCGCAACTAAATCGGCACCATTACAGCACCAATCAGTAGATAATCATCATAGTAGTCATACAAATTATGAAAATAATAGATCTGTTAATCAACAACCTCAAACTTTTGGTTCCGGGTTTTCTAGTGCAATTGGTGCAGTTATTGCCCCTATTATGGATATATTAAAGCCTTCTAGAAAAGAAGAATATTCGTGCAATATGCGCATTTACGGAAATTTAGGCGGCGAGGTTCCAGGAAATTATGTATTAACGCAAGGAGATACACCGAATACAACTATTAAAGAAACAACAATATATCAACCAAATGGATATATTAATTCACAAAAAGACAATGCTGGATATTTGGTTAATGAACAACAACCAATTACAAATCAAAGAGATACGGTTAATCATAATCAATTTATGGGGGTGTCATCTAAGCACGGGAATAGACAATATGATTCTGTATATAGACAAACTAACAGCGAAGCAAAAGAAAAAAGTATTGCTGGTAGAGTTAATCAGGGAAATGCTAAACAGTTTAATTCTCAAATAAATGTTACTATGTCTAAATTGGATTCTGATAGAGAAAATAATAGATTATGGGCTCCACAAGCAAATATACCAAATGGTCCATCAATGCAAACATATGGAAAAATTGCACAAGTTCCTCAATATTACGATCAATGTCAGGGTTGTTCTAGGATTGAACCGGATTTATTAACAGCATTTAAAAATAATCCGTATACACATAGTTTAACAAGTGCTGTATAAGATTTGTATATGTTGAAACATTTGTTAATAAAATAATAAATACGTTATATTAAAATATAAAAAGACTTAGATAGTAATAATTAACATAATAAATGTTATTAGAAATTCATAAAAATATAAAAGAAAAACTTGAATACTTTCATTCTGTGCATAAAATACCAAATATTATTTTTAATGGTCCAAATGGGTCAGGTAAAAGCACAATAGTGAATGATTTTATATCATTGATTTATGATGGAAATAAAGAAAAAATAAAAGATTTGGTGATGTATGTAAATTGTGCGCATGGCAAAGGTATTAAATTTATAAGAGAAGAGTTGAAATTTTTTGCAAAAACGCATATTCATTCAAATGGTGGAGATACATTCAAAAGTATAGTTTTGTTTAATGGTGATAAACTAACAATAGATGCACAATCCGCGTTAAGAAGATGTATTGAATTGTTTAGTCATAATACACGTTTTTTTATAATTGTGGAAGATAAATATAAGTTATTAAAACCTATTTTGTCAAGGTTTTGTGAGATATATGTATCAGAACCGGAATATAAAGGTAAATGTATAAATTTATATAAATATAATATTGAAGAAAATTTTAAACTAACAGATATTAAACAACAAAGAATTGAATGGTTGAAAAAATCAATAATAACGAATGTAAATGAAAATATGTCGTATACTGATTTGCAATTATTTGTAACTAAATTATATGAAAAAGCTTATAATGCAATGGATATAATAAAATTGATAGATGATGGATATTTTTTAATAGAACAAGATAAGCGTTATGAATTATTGATAGCGTTCAATAAAATAAGAAAAGAATTTAGGAATGAAAAATTATTATTAAGTTTTATTATTAATTTTACATTTATAGATAAAAAAACATGTTTAGAAAATATAACGTTTGTATAATGCGGTTCTAAATGCTTATACAATATATATTAATTTTTTACTTAAAGACTATTTAAGTCCCTTTGCAATATATATTATTACCGGAATAATTAAGTTTAAATAATAAAAATATTTAATCTTATAATTACATTATGGATGATTTTAATGTTACTTCGTTACATGAATCAAAGAATGAATGGGGAGCACGATTATTGACAATTTTAACACCATTAATTATTGACGGGTTTAAGTCTATTTTTGATGAATCCTATAAATTGTGTAAAGATAATTCAGAAATAGAAAAATATTTAATGACATTTCAAAACTTTATTGCCAGAATTCCAAAATGGAATGCTACAATCATTGAAACTGAGAAAAAACGTATAGTAGAAAAAAGCGGTTGTTCTTATTTAGAAGAATTAGTCACATGTATTCATATTATTCAATTAAAAATATTATCAGCAATGCGAGTTGGGAAAAATCAAAAGAAAATAGATATAAAAATACCCAATTTAGATGATTTCATTCATAAATGTTATATAAATGTTGCAAGAAAAGTCTATACAAATGTATATTTATTCGAATTAAATTGTCACCCATTACAAATGCAGAAACATAGCAGAGAATTAGAAATAATTGTCCAAGAATGTATTTTAAATACTGTGAGAGATAACATACCTATTGAAAGCATATTAAAAGCGTATATGGATGAAACAGAAGAAGAAGATGTCATTGAAGAAATTAAGGAACAAATAATAGAACCTCCTCCAGTAATTGAAAAACGAAGCATTTTTGAAGGAAATAATACTGGTGGGTTAAAATTTAATGATATTGATTCAGTAATTGTAAATGGCAAAGAACAGTTAGTTGAAGCTCCAAAAACCATTGAAAGATTGGAGGAAATAAGTGTTTTACGAAATATGCAAAGAAAAATGGAGGAAGAAGAGGATGATGAGAAATTAAAAATTTCTAATGAGGATGTATCATTAGACCTATTAGATGTGCAAATAATAGACCCACCGGATGTTAAGTTGAATACAGAACTTTTGTTAGATGATATTGAAATATTGGCATAATTGTATGACTACTATGCCACCCCGCAAGCCCTAGTGAACAAATGCGTTATTTATTATGTATAAAACTAAATATATATTCTAATATGGGTAATTTATATTTAGCAATAATTACAACTGTATTGTATTTTATTATACAATGCATATTTAATCGAAGAAATGATGATGACCACGAATCAAAACCTCTTAAATTTTTATTTAGAGATTGTTCCATTGTATTTATTTCTGTAACAATAGCTGGATTTTTTATAGACAACGCTAAAACATTAATTGATGAACCATCAATACCGGTTGCACCATTAGCATTTACAGACAATCCGTCGTTTTAATATTATATTATCTTCCAGTCCAAACTTTGACAAATGGTTTTATTAATTTTTTATTATTTAAATCATTACAATAATCATCATATGTATATGAAAATGCGCGTGGTTGTTTCATAATATCTCCAAACATTGATTTAACTGTTAATAATCGTTGATATTCTTGGCAAAATAATAATCCCAATATTCTTTCTAATGAACAACGATCGGTTCTATTATGTATTACATTTATAAGATTAGATATATGATATTTATTTTCTAATAATTCTAAAAATTTCAACTTTATATAACATTGTCCTCCAAAACATAAATTAAATGTATTATCTGTTGGTTTAAAATTAATTATTAGATTATCCTTTTTAGTAATTTTATTTAATAATATACTATTGTTTTTTAATGCTGAAGCTATTCGAACAATATTATGTATGTTTTCTTTATCATATTTATGATGCCATAATGGTATAGCTGGCATTACAAAATGTTCAAAAGGAATTTTGCTATGTATAAATAAACTGTCATGTATAATAACCGCATTCGGAAACCATTTATATCGTAAATAATAAATATATGGTAATAATTCCCCTCTGCCTGGATATTCGGATTGAATTATTGTTAAATTATTATAATCAAAATCAGCTTTAACTAAATCTTGTTTACTGTTATCATCAATGATTATAATTTGTCTTAAAGGATAATGTATTCTAATTAATTTTACGGTTTGATTCCAATATTTGTTAGTTTTTTCGGAATTAACATGGCGCGTTATAATAAACCCATAGTTTGACATAATATTATTATAAATAAAGATAATAATATTTTTACAAGTTACCAATAATTCATAATATGTTACACATATATTGGCAATTCATCTATATTTATAGTAAATTCATTTTTTTGAATTTGTTTAACTAAATATTTATTAAATTCCTTACGTTCTAATTGTGATTGAGGAGTATGATTATGTACATGTCGTGCTATCATTTTATATAATTTAAAATCCGGATATCTTTCTATTCCATTATTTTTATATAACATATTAATGCCGTTATCATCACTACACCATTCTATAATCAATTTAACTAATGGGGAAATGTCCTGATGTTTTATCATCTCAAACTCATCAACTACATAGTCAAACATAGAACACGCTAACCGACACAAATCAAAACTAAAATTAGGTTCTAAACGTGGCTTTTTATCATTGAAAAATGGCTCTGTATTATATTGCGACGCTGCGTCTCCACCTTGTTGAAAACTATCACTACAAAATATTTTACCATTAAATTTATAAATAGCTCTTCCAAAATCAATAATCTTATATATTTTTCCAAATGTAGGAACTTTATAAATTTTCTTTTTATAAACGTAGTAAATAAATTTTTTGTTAGTTGAAACATACATCACATTATTAGTATGTAGGTCATTATGAGTAAACGCAAACATTTTTTGGTATGATATTAACATCATAATAATTTGCATCAATGCAGAAAACAATTCATCAACCGACAATTTTTCATTAAGTATTAAATCATCAAATGTATTTTCACATTTTTCCATACATATAATTTGAACCGGAAATTTTGGAAATGTCAACATTACACTTTGATTATCACTTGATAATATATCTGAATAATATGTAGTTTCATCATTATCACATTCGTCTTCTAAACAATCATTATTATCATCATTAATTTCATCATCAATATTTTCGTTCTCATCTAAACCATTTATATCATTATCATTTGTATGGGATGTCCTAGATGAACACGATGCAGATGATGCTTTAAAAGTATCTGAATTATGTTGTTTAAAAATGTCAAAACAATTAGAATGAGTAATGTCTTCAAGTTCAACACCAGTATGTTTAATATCATCTAGAGAAACAATGTCGACGGAATTATTATCAAATATATTCTCAAAAATATCATCATTTATTGATTTTACTGATAAACCCGATTTTAAACTTGTAGATATTTTAAGAGGTTGTAATGGGTTATCTTGGTTACATGATATTAAATGTGAATAATCTTCGACTGTAAATAATTTTCCTTTTTGTTTGTTAAAAAAATCAGACTTGATTAAATATTCTAAATCATCTATAATATTAATTTTATAATTATTTTTAATTGCTAAAAAAGACCCGTAATAATCTATTCCATGTATAAATTTATGGTCATGTAATACTTTGCTTAATAGAAATGAAAAAAATCCATCAATAAATGATGAGTTATTCGGACATGCGATTTTAGGGTGAACCTTACAGGTTTTATCGATTGATGGTAAATTAAATAATTCTAGATTTGTATGGTCATATTTACCTAAAAGATATTTAAAAGGATCTAATAATGGAGCATTTTTTATAAATACTTTTTGTGTTTGAATAATACTATCATCGTCAGATATATGTTTAAGTTTGCAATTAAATACATTATCTGATTCTTTTTCTGTATTTTTTAAATCGCTAATATCAAAAATAGCCCATTGATGATTTAAATTAATTGAATTCCAATTCGTATTGTTAAGCGCAAAAAATCTATCATATATTGGTATATAATTTTGAGAATTAGACAAATTTATGTTTTTGTTAGTTTGAAATTTAGTAAAAAGATTTACGTTCTTTCTTTTCTGATAGTTAATCGGTATAGCCATTAGCTAATTATAATATTAATAAAACTAATATTTAACTCATTAATTTTATAAATCCTTAATATTTTACACCCTTGAATATTTACAACCACACCTTTTCATTTTTATACTGAAAGGTTCGGTTGTAAATCTTAAAGGGTGTAAATAAAAATTATAAAAAAGAATTATAATTAATATGCGTTAAAATGAATTGTTTTTATATGTTTATTATATTATTATATGAATTTAGAATTAAAACGATTTGATATGAAAACTATAAGTTTTAAACCAAATGAAACAAAAGGTCCCGTTATTGTATTAATTGGACGTCGTGATACGGGAAAATCTTATTTAGTAAGGGATATATTATATTATCATCAAGATATTCCAATTGGAACAGTAATATCTGGAACTGAAGAAGGTAATGGATTCTACGGTAAAATGGTTCCTAAATTATTTATTCATAATGAATATAATACCGCAATTATAGAGAATATTTTAAAAAGACAAAAGGGAGTATTAAAGCAAATTAAAAAAGAATTGGAATCTTTTAAACGTAGCACTATTGATCCTAGAACATTTGCTATTTTAGATGACTGTTTGTATGACAACACATGGGCACGTGATAAAATGATGCGACTACTTTTTATGAATGGACGTCATTGGAAGGTCATGTTACTCATCACCATGCAATATCCGTTAGGTATACCACCTACTCTCAGAACAAACATCGATTATGTTTTTATTTTAAGAGAGCCATATATCGCAAATAGAAAACGAATTTATGAAAATTATGCTGGAATGTTTCCAACACTAGAGTCCTTTTGTCAGGTCATGGACCAATGCACTGAAAACTATGAATGTTTGGTAATTAATAACAATTCTAAATCAAATAAGTTACAAGACCAAGTGTTTTGGTATAAAGCAGAACCGCATAATGATTTTAAATTAGGAGCAAAAGAATTCTGGGATTTATCTAAACAACTTAATGACGACGATGATGATGGTGAACATTATGACCCAAATAATGTGAAGAAACGAGGTCAGGGACCAAAAATTGCAGTAAAAAAGAGTAAATGGTAAAACAATATAAAAATATTTGTTATATAATGGAATTACAATTTGAATCTAATTTTTGCATACAATTTAATAAAGTTGTTGATATCAAATATTTGGCTGACGATAACGATGATGATGTGATTTATCATTATGTATAACTCTTATAAATAAAGATGTTTATTCTTTTAACACAGATGATAATATTTGGTTGGAAAAATATACATAGACAAGAAATTTTACAACAGATTAAATTATACCTATAATAATCAATTTGTTAATACCTATTGTGTTCTTCAATTGCAATAATAATATGTCTCCTCCCTTTTTTGTACATCTAATTTTATATTTTTGATTGGTATCTGCCACTATAACGCTAACATTTTCTGTAATATATAATATCAATTTACATTATATATTATATTCCATTTTTAATCCGTTTTTTTAGCAAATGGTCCCGATGTTAGTTTACTTTGACCATAATCGGTTTTACCCACTACAATATTGTCGCCATCAAATAATTCATTTCTAATATCAGCAACAGATATTGATTCTTGTTTTTTAGTGCTAAATGTTTGTTCTGTGCTAGTGTTTCCTACACCAATAAGTTCGCCTTCTTCATTAATATCTTGTGTAATAACGCTTCCATATTTTGATGCATTTTTCTTATTTTCCTCAATAGCAGTTTGCTTTGCTTCTTTTCGTCTTTGTTCAAAAGCGGCCTTGGCAATTTCTTCATTCTTTCTCTTTTCATGTGCTAATTGGTTCATTTCTTCTTCCATATATTCAACTCTTCCAGTTTTATATGGTTCTGGGTCACATTGTAACCATGTCCCAACAGGTCCAATAAAGATATCAAATGCTGGGTCAGACTCTCTAAGCAACTTGCTATGCAACTCAGCCTCCTCTTTAGATGCATAATGTCCACGAGATTTAAAACAACGAACTGATGTTTGAAAATTATGTTTTATATTAAATTGTTTAAATAACTCTTCTTCTTCACGATCTAAAAAGTTCTTGTAATCATCCTCAAAAGATGATTGTATTATGGTTTCTCTTTCTTCCTTAACAAATGATTCAAAATCTTTAATAACTTCGTCAAAAATTAACTTATACTTGAATGAAATAAAATTCAAAAATTGATGGAATTTTTCCATAGATTTATTCATTTCCCATTGTTTTACAAATTCTTCGAAAAAAAACATTTCACGTTGCTTTAGAATCTTTTCCGGAGAAATAAATGAAAAACATCCCCATTCTTGACCAGCTATAGGAGCATCATTTTTCAATACATCAACATATTTAGGATTAGGGGTTCCATCTTTTGTGACCTTTCTTTCAAACCCTTTTTTAGTAGTTTTATGTTTACTCATTTATATATTTAGTAAATCATTGTATTTAAGTTTTAATTTTATAAATTATTATTTTTTTCTTTTTATTTTATATAAAGATGGGTATGTTTGACATTACTGAACTTATTAAGCGCATTATTAAATATTTAATTGAAGGTTTAATGGTCTCCATTGCTGCATTTGCAATTCCTAAACGTTCGTTAAATCTTGAAGAAATTGCGTTAATTGCATTAACTGCCGCAGCTACATTTGCTATATTAGATACGTATATTCCGTCTATGGGTGTAACCGCACGTTCTGGTGCTGGTTTTGGTATTGGTGCTAATCTTGTTGGTTTCCCTGGTGGTCTTTAAATATAATATAATAATCTTATAATATATTACGAAAATGATAGGTGGAAATAGGGTAAAATGATGTTCCTGGTAATCCTTTTGTTTCAAATCATTAAACGCCAAAACAAATAATGAAATTAATAATAGAGAATAAGAACTAACAAAAGAAGACGAAGCTATAAATAATTATACCGTAGGTATAAATTCCCAATCTAAATCAACACACATTTTTTTCCATATGTCATCTTGTTCAATAAGTTTTTCTCTATCTTTAAGTAATGGAATATCTTGTAAATATTGTGTCATATCAAGAAGTTCACAAAGTTTAAAAAGCACATAATAGTAGTTTAAAAAATTAACGCGATAATCTGGACAATATTTTGCATAAGGAGCTTGAATTTCCATAAATAAATTACATAATGTATCTTCAAATTCTTGAGTAAATACTGGAGGTTTTATGCCTATTTTATTTTTAATAAACGCAATATGTTCATAATATTTGTTAAATCCTAATTTTTTTAATATTTCTTTTGTTTTGTAATATTTTAATTGATCAAATTCTATTCTTTCTTTTTTAATTTGTTGTTGAATTTGTTCAATAACTTCATCAGGGATTTGCGTAGTTTCTTTTCCTTGAAATTGTGCTAATATTTCTTTAAAATGGTTAATTTTTTTATAAGCATAAAAACAAACTTCTTTTGGAGGTTCTTTATAACTTGGTTTTTCATTTTCGATAAGATATGGTAAACTAACAGCACAAATATTACATATTAATAATCCTTCATCATCAAGTGGAATCATTTCACCTTTATAGCAACTCTGACATATATCAGTTTCTCTAACAAATGAGTTTATATCTAAAAAAGATTCATCGATATTACTTAAATATTTTTGAACTAAATTTTTATTTTTATTGTCAGTTATGTTTTTATCTGGGTCGTCTTTAATAACTTTAAATATATTAAAAAGTAATTGATTTTTTGATGTGACTGCTTTGTTAGTTTCTTCGTTGTTATTAATGCTCTTTTTGTTTTCGAAATATTCAAAAATATATTTAGAGTTATCGAGGTAATATTTTGTTTTTTTGTTTTTTAATTCTCTTATAGTTTCAGTGATTTCTTTAATGCGATCTTTTATATTCATGATTTCATCAATATCATTTTTGTTAAAATTGACTTCCATGTCTAGTTGCTGAATAAGATGTTGTTTTTCTTGTTTTAATGATGGAATAATATTAAAATCATTATTTGTAAATTCATTGATAAATTCTTTATGTTTATTAACAAGTGTAGTAGTATGCTTTTTATTAACCTTAATTTTTTTAGAAGCTTTAGGTTTAAATGATGGCATAAATATAATATATATTATACAGAAATGTTTAATTTTATATTTTAGAAAATATATAATATTATCAAATAACTAATACTTACTTAAAAAATATTCCTAAAATAAATATAGTAATGTCAACCGAACTAACACCATATGTGATTTTGGAGGCGCATCCTGATTATAAGCATCCATATATATTACCGGAATTTGGAATGATTGAAGAACATAAGTTAAAAGAATTCATATTAAATAAGTTGGTTGAATTTATTTATGATAAGAATAATATTATAAATGTAAAAACAATTAAAGATATAGAAGATTTTTGGAATCATTATTATGATAAATGTTATATGGCAAATAAACCATGGGAAGCTACTGCCATTATTGATGGTATTTGGGAAAATGTTACACCAAGTAATGAATCTGTATTTAGTGTGTTAGTTAAACGTAAGCAAATAGACTATATTTCTTCAGATGATGAAAGTAAACGCAATGTAGTCTATAGGAATAATGAATTAAATGATAATGTGAGTGATTTAAGTGATGATTCTTCTGATGATTTTGAAAATATGTTGATTTACGATTTAGATGATGATTTAAGTGGGTGATAAATATATTATGAAAACTACTTAAAGAAAATTCAAAAAAATTGAAATTTTTATTTATTAAATACAAATTATAAATACAAATTATAAATACAAATTATAAATACAAATTATAAATGCAAATTATAATATATACGATACGATGTTTAATCACACATTATTAAATAAGATGTTTTTGAAGAGGTTTTGCTTACCATCCAATTCGGATGTTAGTTTATATGAAAATGGAATAAAGAAGGTAACACGTTGCTCCTGTGGAAATTATAATCACGTTGCCTGTATAATAAAATGTAAAGGAGGTATGCAAGTTTCTAGAATATTATCTTATGGAGTTAATCATATAAGAGATTCTAACAAAACATCACCATCGATACACGCAGAATACGATGCCATACGAAAACTTAGACCTATTCGACGTAAAAGACTTGAAAATATCAATATATTAGTAATAAGAGTTTCCGAAAAAAATAAGTTACAATCAAGCAAACCTTGCTCAATTTGCATAACAACTATGTTAACATTGCCTCCCAAATTAGGATATAATATAAAGAATGTTTATTATTCGACCAATGATGGAACTATAGACAGAAAACCACTAACACAACTTACAAATGAAGAAAAACATATTACTAGACATTATAGATAACAAAAATTTAAAATATTTTTTTATACTATAAAATAAAATATAACATACAAAATGACGAATAGAGAAGAGTTTATAATTATAGGAAAATATTTTATATCCAAATTTATATTATTTATAGAACCTTGACAACTATATGTAACTAACACTGAAACCAATATATTATCTCCATATTAAATTTATGAAGAAATTTCCATTTACAAACAATACGGATTAGATGTAGAACCATTACACGAATATTTTGATACTATACACGACACTACAAATGAACCACACCTACCATTTTTGACTGATTTTGTAGAGACTGAAAATAATAAGTTAAAAGAAAAAATAAAGAATGACACTTAATTATAACAAATGGACGTAGAAATGAAAGTAAACGTTGATAAAAATTTAGAAATAGATAAAATTAAATTTCAAAAAATGGTTTTTTTATTTAATGCTTTAGATAATGGGTGGTCAATAAAAAAAAGAAAAGATGCATATATATTTACAAAAAACCACGAAGGAAAAAAAGAAGTATTTAATGATTCATATTTAGCAATGTTTATGAAGGACAATTTTGATATTAATAAATTACTTTTATAATTTATGTAGATAACCGTTAAAAATAATTTAAATTAATTAAATTATTTTTCCAAAAAATTTTTTCTTTAGGGAATGTATAATATGGGCGGAGGTCTAATGCAGCTAGTTGCATATGGTGCACAAGATGTTTACCTTACTGGTAATCCACAAATTACTTTTTGGAAAGTGACATATCGTAGATATACAAACTTTGCTATTGAATCTATTGAACAAACATTCAATGGACAAGCTGATTTTGGACGTAGAGTTCAATGCACAATCAGCAGAAATGGTGACCTTGCTTACAGAACTTATTTGCAAGCAACTTTGCCTGAAATTAACCAACTTATGGGCATCGCATCTTTTGCGGCAGGTGTTGGCTCTGGAGTCTATGCCCGTTGGTTAGACTTCCCTGGTGAGCAATTGATTGCTCAAGTTGAAGTTGAAATTGGCGGTCAACGCATTGATCGTCAATATGGTGATTGGATGCATATTTGGAACCAATTGACAATGACTTCTGAACAAGAGCGTGGATATTTTAAGATGATTGGTAACACCACTCAACTCACATTTATAACTGATCCTTCTTTCGCTGAAGTCGATGGCCCTTGTGATTCCTTGGCTCCTCGTCAAGTTTGTGCTCCTCGCAATGCCCTTCCTGAGACAACTCTTTACATTCCACTTCAATTCTGGTTTTGCACCAACCCTGGTCTTGCTCTTCCATTGATTGCCTTACAATATCACGAAGTCAAAATTAATCTTGATATTCGTCCTATCGACGAATGTTTGTGGGCGGTTACTACTTTGAGTTGCAACAATGGAAATGCTCCTATGAGTTCTTCGACTACCGGACAACAAGCTTATTTGGCTAATCAATACACACCTGGACGTCCGGTTCCTGCAGCAATTGCTTATAATCAATCTTTGGTTGCCGCTTCTTTGTATGTTGACTACGTATTCCTTGATACAGATGAACGCCGACGATTTGCCCAAAATCCTCACGAATATTTGATTACTCAACTACAATTCACTGGTGATGAGTCTGTTGGTTCTTCTTCGAATAAGATTAAACTTAACTTTAATCATCCAGTCAAGGAATTGATCTGGGTTGTTCAACCTGACCAAAACGTTGATTACTGCTCGTCTCTTGTTTGTGACGCTCTTTTGTTCAAGGTTCTTGGTGCTCAACCATTCAACTATACTGACGCTATTGATGCTCTTCCAAACGCTATCCATGCTTTTGGTGCTCCAAATGCGGTAGCTCGTGATAGTAACTCTTACATTGATGCTCAAGGGTTGTTCAATGATGCAGGTGCTCTTGATTATGATATTCCTAGTGGATTCACTGGTTACTGGCATGGAGCTGAAAATCCATACAGTGAACCCAACTTTGGCGGTCAAGCAATTGACTCTTCTGGATTAAGTGATGCTGATAAAGCTAAACTTGCTCTTGTGTCTGCTTTACAACATAGCCATCTTGATAACTCCACTGTATCTGACGCAGGAACATTTGTCCTCACTGAAACCTCTTTGGATATGCATTGTTGGGGATTGAACCCTGTTGTTACCGCTAAGCTCCAACTTAACGGTCAAGATCGTTTCTCTGAGCGTGAAGGTTCTTACTTCTCTTGGGTTCAACCTTATCAAGCACACACCCGAAGTCCTGATGAAGGTATCAACGTTTATTCGTTTGCCCTTCGCCCAGAAGAACACCAACCATCAGGCACTTGCAACTTCTCTAGAATTGATAACGCCACATTGCAATTGGTCTTGTCTAACGCAACTGTTGAAGGAACCAAGACCGCAAAGGTTCGTGTCTACGCTACCAACTACAACGTCTTGCGTATTATGAGTGGCATGGGAGGTTTAGCATATTCTAACTAAGCGGATTGGGTGGTTTATGAAAATTTATATAATTATATTTTAACAAATATTATCCAAAACTATTTAAAGATATTGTTTTTACACCTTTTAACATTTCAAACGCCGATTTTCACGGCATAAAAATAATTAAAAAATGTAAAATCAACAGGCGTGCTTACTCTTGTGAGGTTATTTCTTAACACCGATTGTCTTCTCGTAATATCAAAATTAGGATATTTTAATTGAACTTTTGCTAATAAATCTTCCATCGTAATTGTTTTGTCTTTTTTAATTTCATCAAGTATAAACTTAACCTCATTTTGTTTAATTTTATATGCTATTGGTTGTCTATTATGTCTTTTAACTCTTCATCATATTTTTCAACCCAACGCATTCGTAACGCAGTGCCTTGTGAAACTTATTGGACTACACTTAAATATTTTACATACTTGTTCTTGTGAAACATCTTCAGTTAAATAATATTCAACAGC
>Ga0209770_10000525_pt1 | contig 21030 bp, 19 predicted proteins | sample LauGreSu1BDMLBDD_2_FD_187572 | JGI IMG/M metagenome (GOLD analysis project Ga0209770, IMG submission 187572) | Freshwater lake microbial communities from Lake Michigan, USA - Su13.BD.MLB.DD (SPAdes) (version 2) | ecosystem: Environmental > Aquatic > Freshwater > Lake | place: Lake Michigan, USA...
TGACGGTGCTACGCGACAAGAAGCTCGAAGAGCCGTGGCGCAAGCACGGCAACATTCCTCTGTGATGGCGTGAAGGAGCAAGGTTAATCATGTTTAAGAAAATCCTGATCGCTAATCGTGGTGAAATCGCCTGTCGTGTCATCAAGACAGCGCGACGGATGGGTATCAAGACGGTTGCGGTGTATTCAGAAGCCGACCGTGATGCTCGTCATGTCGAACTGGCGGACGAAGCGGTGTTGTTGGGACCCGCGCCCTCGCGCGAGTCTTATCTAGTCGCCGACAAGATCATTGCTGCGTGCAAACAGACGGGTGCCGAGGCCGTCCATCCCGGTTATGGTTTCTTGTCGGAGAATGCTGAGTTCGCTCGGCGCGTCGAGGAACAGGGCATCATCTTCATTGGCCCGAAGACCGCCTCGATCGCAGCCATGGGCGACAAGATCGCGTCCAAGGAATTGGCAGCGAAGGCCAAGGTAAACACCATTCCGGGCTACAACAGCCCAATCGAATCAGCTGAGAAGGCCGTCGAGATCGCCAAGGGTATCGGTTACCCCGTGATGATCAAGGCTAGCGCCGGCGGCGGCGGTAAAGGCTTACGCGTCGCCTGGAATGATAAGGAAGCTCTCGATGGTTTCACTTCGTGCCGTAACGAAGCACGTAATAGCTTTGGTGATGATCGTGTCTTCATCGAGAAGTTCGTTGAAGAGCCGCGCCACATCGAGATTCAGGTTCTGGGTGATGGTCACGGCAACTGCGTGTATTTATGGGAGCGCGAGTGCTCGATTCAGCGTCGACATCAAAAGGTGATCGAAGAGGCACCAAGCCCCTTCCTCGACGACAAGACTCGCAAAGCCATGGGCGAGCAGGCAGTGGCTTTGGCAAAAGCGGTTAACTACCAGAGCGCGGGTACTGTCGAGTTCGTAGTTGGTAAAGATAAGAGTTTCTACTTTCTGGAGATGAACACTCGACTGCAGGTAGAGCATCCAGTCACCGAATGCATCACGGGGCTCGATCTCGTCGAACAGATGATTCGAGTGGCAGCCGGCGAGAAGTTGGCTTTCAAGCAAAGCGAGATCGCACGTAATGGTTGGGCGATCGAGTGCCGAATCAATGCCGAGGATCCGTATCGAAACTTCCTTCCCTCGACCGGTCGACTCGTCAAATATCGACCACCTGAGCAGAACATGGAGGCCGCGCAACCCGTCGCGCAGGGCGGTGGCGTGCGTGTCGACACCGGCGTTTACGAGGGTGGTGAGATTCCGATGTTCTACGACTCGATGATCGCCAAGCTGATCACGCACGGGCGTGATCGTAATGAAGCGATCGCGCGGATGCGTGAAGCCTTGAACGGGTTCGTGATTCGCGGCATCTCGAGCAACATTCCATTTCAAGCGGCATTGCTTGCGCACCCAAAGTTCGTTGCCGGTGAATTCAATACCGGTTTCATCGCGGAGCATTATCCAAAAGGCTTTTCCGAAAGCAGCGTGGCGCATGAACAGGCCGGGTTCCTGTTGGCGCTGGCAGCGGTATCGCATCGGCGCTCGCGTGAGCGTGCCGCCACACTCACGGGTCAACGCCGTCACCGAGAGGTTCGGATCCGCGAAGATTTCGTCATCGTCTTGACCGACGAATCGGGCCGTCGTGATCAGATTCCGGTAACCGTGCGACCGGTTGGCGCCGCCTGTCACGTCACGATCGCTGGACAAACGCACGAGATTTCGTTCGAGGACAATCTGCGTGACATTGCCGTGCACGGCAGCTTCGATGGGCGCACATTCTGCGCTCAAATCGAACGAGTCGGGCTCGGATATCGCATTTCGCACAATGGCGCATCGCTATTTGCTCGCGTTTTCTCTCCTCGTCAGGCCGAACTCGAGGCTTTGATGCCGTTCAAGGCGCCGCCCGATTTGTCGAAGGTGTTGTTGTCGCCCATGCCTGGCTTGCTGGTCGATGTCACGGTACAACCAGGACAGACGGTCCGAGCCGGCGAAAAGCTGGCTGCGATCGAAGCGATGAAGATGGAGAATATCCTCTTTGCTACACAAGATTGCGTCGTGACCGAGGTGGTTGCGAAGAAAGGCGATAGTCTCGCGGTCGATCAAGTCATCATGCGATTCGAGTGAGGACATCGATCATGTCGAGTGTGGTGAGCAGGCCGTTTCGAGTTCTCGGTATCCAGCAAGTCGCCATTGGTGGACCAGACAAACAGCGACTCAAAACATTGTGGGTCGATATGTTGGGCCTCGATGTGACGGGCAACTTCGTCAGCGAGCGTGAAAATGTCGACGAAGATATTTGCGCGATGGGGCGGGGCGCCCATGTGGTCGAGGTCGATCTGATGCAGCCACTCGATCTCGACAAGAAGCCGGCGGTACATCAAACGCCACTCAATCATATCGGTCTTTGGATCGATGATCTGCCCAAGGCAGTCGAGTGGCTAACTGCTCGAGGCGTGCGTTTTGCACCCGGCGGTATCCGCAAGGGGGCCGCCGGTCATGACATTTGCTTTCTACATCCGAAGTCGAATGAGGAGTTCCCGATCGCCGGTGAAGGCGTGTTGATCGAACTCGTTCAGGCGCCGCCCGAGATCATCGCGGCCTTGCGTTGAACTGCAACGATCAGGGTCCCCGGTCCGCCGTGCACACCGACGGCGGGACTCATGTCGGTTACTTCCAGCCACTCGATGTGATCCGGATCGATCAGTCGTAGTAGGTCTTCCTGCAGCAATCGTGCTTCGGTCGGCAGGTCACCATGTCCCACCAAAATGCGCAGCCTATCGCCGACTGCGAGTGGGCCCACCTGCTTTGCCACGTGCTTGGCGAAGCGTTGTCGCAAATTGAGCCTGCCGATAAGACCACTGCCGGCGGCGATGCGTCCATCGGGATGCGTATGCAGGATCACGTTGAGACGTAGCCATTTGGCAACAGTGCCAACGATGGCGGGAATGCGACCGCCACGAACCGCGAACTTGATATCTTTGAGTAGCGCAAACGTCCGAGTGCGTTCTAGTGCATCGCGAGCCGCTGCCGAAACGGCTTCAAGATCGCCGCCAATCGCGGCCGCCTCTGCTGCAGCGATGGTGACGAGTCCTTGACCCACAGAAGCATTGCGACTGTCGATCGCTCGAATCGGCTTTCCTTCCGGTGACACGCGATCAGCCGCTTTTTTTGCAGCATCCCAGGTTCCGCTATGGCGAGCGGTCAGGTTCACGGATACCACGCCTTCATAGTGGGACGCCAAAAATTCAAACATTCGGCGAAAATCGCCCGGCGGCGGCTGTGACGTTTTGGGGTGCTCCGGGTTCGCAACGAGCTCTCGATAGAATTCGCTCGGCGTCATGCTGACTTTATCGAGATACGAACGAGCGCCAAACTGAATGCGTACCGGTACCATCATGATACCGAGTCGATCGACGAACGAATCGGGGATATCAGCACCCGAATCAGTCACGATGGCGATTTTTTGGGTCCGTTTGTGATGTGCAGCTGATTGTTGCAGTTGCATATCATCGGCCTTCTGAGCCGATATAACACCGTAGTTTGCAGCCAGACGAAACACGTCATCGGGCGTGTTGGTATGAATATGGATCCGCGCTTTTTTCTTGTTGCCGCTAATGACGAGGCTAGCACCCCTTTCGGCAAACTGTTCTCGAAGTTGACGGAGATCGAGTTGGCCATCGTCACTCGCCGTGATCAGGCACTCAGTGCAATAACGAAAATCCTGATCGACCGACACATTGCCAGCATCAGCCATCGACTCGTCGCCGACGTGTAGAGGCGCGACAGCAGGACCTACCTCACCCGTCTCCAGGAATCGACGCATGCCTTCCAGCACTTCGACAAAGCCGAGTGCACCTGCATCGACAACGTTGGCGATGCGCAGCTCATCCAATTGAGATCGCGTGGCTTCCAGACTCATGCGAACACGAATCAACGCCTCCGAAAACAGTTCGCCGAAGTTCTGTGACTGGCCGAGAGTGGCCTCGGACGCTTGAGCAAATTCGCGCAATACCGTCAGAATCGTTCCCTCGCGTGGCTGACTCAGCGCATCGCGTGCGTAGACCGACCCCTTACTGACGGCAGCGACAAACTCGCGACGACCGAGTCGAGCGAGATGACCGGCGCCGTCACCAAGACCGAGCAAAAATTGCGCAAGGATGGCTCCGGAGTTTCCGCGGGCGCCATCGAGCGCGGCATCGGCAGCTCGGACAAGCAAGGTGCCAGCATGGGGTTCGGGTGCTCGATCGATCGCCGCTAGTACGGCACTCAACGTCATCGACATATTCGTACCCGTGTCACCATCCGGCACGGGGAATACATTGATCTTGTTGATGTGGTCGGTGCGCTCGAACAGGCGATATATTCCGGCGCGCAGTGCGTTCGCCAGTTGTAGCCCATCGAGTTCATCGATCGCGATGGCTTGAGTCATTATCGACCCTCGATCGATAAAGCAAATGAGGCGTTACCGTAAGACAAGACGACGCCTTCGGGTGTGATGGAGATTACATCGAGCCCGTCACGACTCGTATCGCCTTCGCGCAAGCGTTCGCCGTTCAGCAGCACGAAGCGCTTCGTCCGATCTGCGTCGAATACATGCAGGTTTAGCGTTGCGGGCGGCAAGCTCGCACCAGCCGCGAGCTGTTGATCTCGAGTGGGTACGGTAGAGAGCGACGGAGGCGGTGCCGTCGATGTTGCACTTTTTTCTGCCACGCTTGGTACGGCCGTGCTCGGTGCTCGCGCGAGGTCCGCGCTATTCGAGTCTGGCGCCGAGGCAGTGGCCTTCGTAATCGTTTCCGACGGCGAGGCGACAACGACAGGGGTCTCTGCCATCACCGGAACTTCTGCTGACGGCTTCAACAAGACGACTGCCAGAGCCACGAGATTGACGGCCAACAGACCGAGCAGCGCCCAGACCCACGTCGGAGTTCTACCGTTCGAGCGCGGCAAAGCGGTTGGCGGCGTCGACGGATTTTGTTGACGGAGCCGCTCTTCTTCAGATTTTTTCAGCGCATCAAGAATGAAAGACATGCATATACGGCCGCAGCAATCTGCGGTGTCCCCCTTTCCAGATGCGAGTATTGCATGGTCCGAGGCCGCGCGGCATAGTCGCGCGCATCGTGCCTACCGACGAATCATCCTGGCTCGCGGTCTCTCCCGCTTCCCTGCACTTTCTTTCAGCGGTAATTCCGACTGGCGGTTGTGATTTGTGGTTCACCGACCTTGACCAATGGGCTGTTTCCGGTCGAGATCAGGAAGACTGGCTGGACCGATTCGATCGGGATAGGGCGATGCGCAAGCCGGAGGGACGGGTCCGGGAGCGTTTCATCAGTTCCCGCATCGTATTGCGGCGCATATTGGGCGCGCTGCTTTGCGTGCAACCGGCGAACCTGCGTTTCGAGATCGATGAGCATGGCAAGCCGACCTTGGCGACTCCTCATCAGCATTGTCACTTCAATTTGAGTCACAGCGATAGCGCCTTGCTCGTAGGCACGAGTATGAGCGCGCGCGTCGGTGTGGATATCGAAGTTCCACGATCTATACCCAGAGCTCAGCAACTTTCAAACCGAGTTTTCACCGCAGACGAGCGGTTACTGCTCAGTCAAGCAAGCGAGATATCCGAGGCAGCACGTGACGAAATGTTCCTGCGGATATGGACGCGCAAGGAGGCTTATCTCAAGTGCCGCGGCGATGGATTTACCACGCCCGCACGTGATTACGGCGTTGGGCTCGACGGCTCGTTACAATTGGATGGTCTGGAGATCCTAAGTCTTGACCTACCATCTCCCGGATATGCCGCGCTGGCGAGCGCAGCACCGATCAATCACATCCGGCGTTATCGACTGTGTCGCGACGATACCATCTGATCACAGCAGGTTTGATCTCTCTCGTATTTCTCGCGGGTGGCCTCCTATCCGAGTCAACTCGGGAGATGTTGCGCTGGTCCCGAGAGGCACCTGCCATCGAGTGGCTATGGCGTAGTTGGTGTGCTCACTGGGTGCATCTCGATCTAAACCACGCCTTACTGAATGCGGCTGGCTTTCTGTTGGTCGCCGCTTGGCTGTCGACATCTCTCAGTGTGCGAGGCTGGATCATTGTTACCGCATCGGCGATCGTGTCGATCGATATCGGCTTATGGTCGCTGACCAGCTTCGAATGGTATGTCGGCGCTTCGGCACTGACTCATGCTTTGGCAGCCGCCGGCATCACCATGAAAATATTCGACGGTGACCGATTGTCCCGTTGGGCCGCTTTCTTTGGCGTGTTGAAGCTGACATCCGAACAATTCGCTATGCCAGTTGCATTAGTTGGTGGTGCAACAGTGGCAGGCGATGCACACGTGTTCGGTGCCGTCGCTGGTGTGCTTTGCGGATCAGTCTTCGCGTCGACGGGATGGTGTCGATCGCGCTCCGTCACCTTTTCTTAGCAGGCCGCTTGCGCGGGCGACGGCGGTACCACCAAACTTTTGCCGGATGGCATCGACTGTACTGTCGATCGCAGTGGTAGTCGCACTCGCCTGCGAGAATAGGTCAGCTTGATCATCGGAGCCGAACTCCGATGTGGTGACGCCAAGTAGTCGCACCTTCGTCCGCGGTTTCTCGCGCAAGAAGGCGCGCAGTAGTTCATCGGCTGTCGTCTGGACGACGCGGGTTTCATCGGTGTGTATCGCCAACGTCTTTTGGCGACTGAAGGTGACGAAGTCTGCGCGCCGAATCTTGATGCCGACACACCTGGCTCGAAGTCCCTTTCGGCGCAGTCGGCTGCTCACCTTGTCGCTGAGCGTGCTGATTTCCGCCAACATTTGTCGCTCGTCTGTCAGATCAGTGGCGTAGGTCTGTTCGTTGCTCACTGACTTTTCGTCATGATCCGGCTCGACCGCACGCTCGTCGATGCCGCAAGCGCGGGCTCGCCAATGCAGCGCGTGCCGTCCGAACCATCGCTCCATTTGGCCATCTTGTGCGTTTTGCAGATCGCTGATGGTCTTGACGCCGACCGCGAGTAGTTCGTCCCCCTTCTTGCGTCCAAGTCCAGGCAGCCGTTTGATCGAGAGTGGCGCGAGCGTTTCGACAACTCGATCTGGCGCGACAACCGTCAGCCCATCAGGCTTTTCGAGATCGGAAGCGATTTTTGCCACCAGCTTATTGGGCGCGACGCCAACCGACGCATTGAGTCCGGTTCGCTCGCGTATCAACCGTTTGATCTCTCGGGCAATCGAAACGGCATCGCCCTTAAGTGCAAGACTCGCCGTGACATCCAGATATGCCTCATCCAGCGATAGCCCTTCGACCAAAGGCGTGAATTCGTGGAAAACCTCGAATATCTGTGCCGAAACTTCTGCATATCTCGTCATACGTGGCCGCACACAAACCGCGTTGGGGCATAGCTGGAGAGCGCGACTCACCGGCATGGCAGAGCGCACGCCGAATGCCCGAACTTCGTAGCTGGCAGCGGCGACTACTCCTCGACCGCTAGTGCCGCCAACAATTAAGGGCTTTCCACGCAGCTCCGGATGATCCCGCTGCTCGACCGATGCATAAAACGCATCCATATCGACATGCAGGATGACCCGAAGCGGATGAGGCATCGGTTAACTTGCCAGGAACGAGGCGAAGCCGGTCAATATCAGAGTTATCGTCGCGAGGACGCTATATAGAAACCCGAGGCCGATGAAGAGTGCCCAAGCTTTTCCGGTACGCTTCTCATAGAAAACTCGCAGCGCATGCCAGCAGTACCAAGCGAGATAGAGGACGAGAGCCGTACTGAAAAACCCGCCGACGCTTGCGGGCAAAAAAAAGCCCGATATGGTATCGAGTATAAGGGCTGCAAAGACGGCGCTGTGGTTATGTACCAGAAAGAGCAGGTGCTCGACGTACAGACGACGCGGGCGCCAAAAGAAAAGCATCATCAGCGCGGCAAATGCAGGCAAAAGAATGAACATAGCTTTCGGCACATTACGTTGAAAGCTTTCAACCAATTTTGCACCGTTGTCAGCTTTCAATTGCTTGCATGCCGCACGAAATCGAGGCCCCACAAACTCTGCAAAGGGTCCTGTGTAATCTACTTCGCAAATCTGACTATCGGAATCGATCTCAATCGGTTTCTCTGCGCTCTTGTCGGTATTTGGTAACGACGCCAGCAGAAAAAACACAACGCTGATAATCAGATAAAGCCTGATTGGCGGTAGATAAGAGTTGCGGCGACCGGCGAAGTAATCGCGGGTTAGCACGCCTGGTTTTGTCATCAGGTAACGCAAGGTGACCCATAAACGTGAATCGGCATGCGTCAGAGTCTCGAGTGTATCCTCGATTAAGCGCGCAACGGTCGGCGGTCTCGATACATGCCGCTGACCGCAACTGGCGCAGAACGCGCCAGTCAGCGGGGCATTGCAGTTCAGACAGTTCACGAAACGACGTCGCGCTCGTCCATAGTCAGCGATACTCGCATGCGCGGTTGAGATTGGGTGCCGAGTTCATCCGGTGCGAAATCATCGACATGGATAAGATCCATGACTTTGCGATCGTAGGCGCGCAACCAAACGGCTTCATCGGCGTTGATGATGCCGATCGCCTGCGCTTCGACAATTTGTCCGGGCAGGTCCAAGGCGTGAATTCGACCCGTCTTCACGCCTTCGACGCGAATTCGCTTTTCGAGACTCTCGGCACGCTCAGCCATTTCGAGAACCTCTTGCAGTAGACCGAGAGCATTGCCTGACTCGATTCGTCGGTAAACCGGATAGCAGAGGCGATCCCGAGTTTCGGTCGGTGACGTTACGAGCGCAGCAAGTTTGCGGCCGAGCCGATCATCAGGAGCCGAATACTGCAAGCCGCGTGGGAAAATCAAAAAGCGCATCGCGGCAGCCAGGAATCGATTTGGGAAGTTTCGAAGAAAACCGTGCAGTTGTTCCTGCGCCTGATAGAGCAAGTGACGACACGCCCACTCGACGATGGGCAGATCTTCTTGGCGACGGCCCTGATTCTCGTAGTGCTTAAGCACCATCGAGGCGAGGTACATGTATGACAGTACGTCGCCGAGTCTCGCCGAGAGATTTTCCTTCTTCTTGAGATAGCCGCCCAACGACAGCATCGCGACATCGACGGCGAAGGCGAAGCTCGCGGAAAAACGCACGATGTGTTGGTAGTAGCGCGTCGCCGGACCAACCTCGGGCGCTGCCGTGAAGCGCGCGCTGGTCAGCGCCATCACGAAAGATCTCACCGCGTTGCTCAATGTGAAGCCGATGTGACCGAAAAGTGCGGCGTCGAAGTCATCGACTCCACGCTTGCGATCCGGATTGCGAGCCGCTTCCATTTCCTTGAGTACGAAAGGATGACAGCGAATCGCACCTTGTCCGAAGATGATCAAACTGCGAGTGAGAATATTTGCGCCCTCGACCGTGATCGCTACCGGTACGACTTGATACCCGCGACCGAGGTAATTCTTCGGGCCGAGGCAGATGCCTTTACCGCCGTGTACATCCATGGCGTCGTTCGCGACCATACGACTCATCTCGGTCACGTGGTACTTCAACATGGCGGATGGTACTGACGGCTTTTCACCACCATCGATGGCGCCCGCCGTCACGGAACGTGCAGCGTCCATGGTGTAGGTGAGTCCTACCATTCGAGCGATCACGCTTTCGATGCCTTCGAATTGACCGACCGGCATATTGAATTGCCGACGGATACGCGAATATGCGCCGGTAGCGAAGACGGCCGCTTTGCCGCCGCCGGTTCCGCTCGAGGGCAAAGAAATACAACGCCCCACCGACAACTGCTCAACCAGCATACGCCAGCCTTGGCCGGCCATTTTAGGGCCGCCGATAATGAACTCGAGCGGTACGAAAACGTTCTCGCCGTGGATGGGGCCATTTTGGAATGGCACGTTGAGCGGAAAGTGTCGCCGTCCGATCGAGACGCCTGTCGTGTTGCGCGGAATGAGTGCGCAGGTGATGCCGATATCCTCGCGATCACCGAGCAACCGTTCCGGGTCGAATAATCGGAATGCAAGACCGATGACCGTCGCGACCGGGGCGAGAGTGATGTAGCGCTTGGAGAAATTCAGGCGGATACCGACGATCTCCTGTCCCTGCCATTGCCCGCGACAGATGACGCCCGTATCCGGTAGCGAGGCTGCATCAGAACCGGCACGGGGGCCTGTGAGTGCGAAGCAGGGAATGTCTTCTCCACGGGCGAGACGTGGTAGGTAATGATTTTTCTGGTCTTCGGTTCCGTAGTGCTGCAGTAGTTCGCCCGGGCCGAGCGAGTTGGGCACTGCAACCGTCGAGGAGACGACGGCGCTACGACTCGAGAGTTTGGCGAGCACGCAGGAGTGCGCGTAAGCAGAAAACTCGAGGCCGCCGTATTTCTTCTGGATGATCATCGAGAAGAAGCCTTTGCTTTTCAGGAAGCTCCAGATTTCCGGCGGCATGTCGCCACGACGATGCGTAATATCGAAGTCGTCAATCATTCGACACAGCTCTTCGCAGGGACCATCGAGAAAGGCTTGTTCTTCGGCAGTGAGTCGCGGTGTTTTGGCGCCGAGCAACTTTGACCAGTCCGGGTTGCCGGTGAATAGTTCGCCGTCCCACCAAACGGTACCGGCTTCGAGCGCTTCGCGTTCGGTGGATGACATCGACGGCAACATACGTCGATAGATTTTCATGAAGGGCCGCGTGATCACGGCTTTTCGTAGCGGGTGTATGTTGAACGCCACCAATACGAAAAAGAGAAGCCAAAGAATCCCCTTCCATATCCCTGCGGAGTCGCCGGCAGCGCTGTAGGCAGTCAACAGCACGAAGAACGTGGCGGTGAACGCCAGCAGGCTCAGTCGCTTGTAGGCGAGATACAGCACAGCTGCCACGAATAGCAGAGCGATGATGCCGCCGGTCGCAGTGAGCGCCCAGGCAGCGAGGAGGGCCAGAGTGAGGGAGATGATCGCGTTAGTCATAGCGATAGCCTACAAGAGCGCGGGCAAAAAAAGAGGGGCCGCTAGGCCCCTCCCGATGAAGATCCTGACAGACCTTCTGTGTCAGCCGAGCAGGTCCTTCACGCCGTCGCGCTCTTCCAGCAACTCCTTGTGCGTTGCATCCATGCGCTGACGGCTGAATTCGTCGATCGCGAGGCCCTGCACGATCTCGTACTGACCGTTGCGGCAGACCACCGGATACGAATAGATCACGCCCTCGGGGATACCATAGCTGCCATCGGACGGGATACCCATCGAGACCCAATCGCCGGCTGCCGAACCGCGGAACCAATCGCGGATATGGTCGATGGCCGCCGAACCTGCGGAAGCGGCTGATGAGGCGCCGCGTGCCTTGATGATGGCCGCGCCACGCTGCTGCACGGTCGGGATGAAATCCCTCTCGATCCAATTGGCATCCACCAGCGAGCGCGCCGGCTGGCCTTTCACGAGACAGTGGTTGATGTCCGGGTACTGCGTCGCCGAGTGATTTCCCCAGATGATCATTTTCTGGATGTCATTCACATGGACGCCAGTTTTCTCGGCCAGTTGCGACAGCGCGCGGTTGTGATCGAGACGCGTCATCGCGGTGAACGATTGCGGCTTCAGAGACGGCGCATTCTTCATCGCGATCAGCGCATTCGTGTTCGCCGGATTACCGACGACGAGCACGCGTACGTCGCGCGCCGCCACATCGTTCAATGCCTTGCCCTGCGCCGAGAAAATTTGGGCGTTGGCGAGCAGCAGATCTTTGCGCTCCATGCCAGGACCGCGGGGGCGGGCGCCGACCAGCAGTGCGGCGTGACAATCCTTGAAAGCGACCCGCGCATCGTCCGTTGCGATGACCTTGTTCAGTGTCGGGAAAGCGCAGTCGTTGAGTTCCATGACGACGCCCTGCAACGTCGGTAGTGCCGGGGTGATCTCCAGCAAGTGCAGGTTGATGGGCTGATCGGGTCCGAGCATGGCGCCCGAAGCGACACGGAAAGCGAGGGCATAACCAATCTGACCAGCGGCGCCGGTGATGGCGACATTCAAGGGCTGCTTCATCCAGAGAATCTCCACGTTGATAGGCACGCGAATTTTACGTGATCAGGGGCCCCGCGCCGTGGCCACTTGACTGCGCACTAGTGTTGTAGTTATATATAACACTATATTTTTTCAGTCAGAGGTACTAATGTGGGGTCGATGAACGACCGCCAATGGAATGACGACGCCCCGATCTACCGCCAACTGCGGGATCGTGTCGTAGCCATGATTCTCGATGGTGCGCTGAAGGAGGGCGACCCCCTACCGTCGGTACGCAACGTCGCGGCGGAGTTTCGCATCAATCCCCTGACCGTACTCAAGGCTTATCAAGAGTTGGTCGACGAGCAACTGGTCGAGAAACGACGCGGTCGCGGGATGTACGTCAACACGGGGGCCAGAGCAGCGCTGCTCAAAGACGAGCGACAGCGCTTTCTGGCCGACGAGTGGCCTCGTACCCGCGCCAAAATCGAACGCCTCGGTCTCACCGTCGACGAACTGCTCGTAACCAAAGAACAGAAGTGAGGACTCTCCGATGGGAGCAGTGATACATGCGCGCGACGTTCGCAAGCGCTACGGTCGGTCGACTCTGGCCCTAGATGGGCTCGATTTCGACGTCGCTGCAGGGCGCATTGTCGGCTTGATGGGGCCGAACGGCGCCGGTAAAACCACGGCGCTCAAAGCCATCCTGGGTTTGACTCCTTTCGAAGGCGAACTTCAAGTGCTCGGTCGCGACCCACGTACTGAACGCGATTCTTTGATGAAAGACGTTTGTTTCATCGCTGATGTCGCCGTATTGCCGAAGTGGTTGCGAGTCGACCATGCGCTCGACTATGTCGCTGGGGTTCATCCCAAGTTCGATCGAAAGCGCGCGGACGACGTGCTAGCTCGTACCGATATTAAGCGAAAGAGCAAGGTTGGCGAATTATCCAAAGGCATGATCACACAGCTCCATTTGGCGCTGATCATGGCGATCGATGCCAAGCTGCTGGTCTTGGACGAGCCGACACTGGGTCTCGATCTCTTGTATCGACGAGGTTTCTACGAAGCCTTGCTGAACGACTATTTCGATCATGAGCGCACCATTCTCGTCACGACCCATCAGGTTGAAGAGGTCGAGAATCTGTTGACCGATGTGCTTTTCATCAGCCACGGCAAGATCGTGCTCGATTCGACCGTAGACGCCTTGCCGAGCCGCTTTGCACAGCTGATCACGACTTCCGAGCATGTGGCTGCGGCGCGAGCGCTGCGTCCAGTCTATGAACGTGAAGTGTTTGGTCGATACGCTTTCGTGTTCGACATCGGCAAGGGGGGCGCTCCCACGGCAGATGAATTAGCAGCCCTAGGTGATGTTCGAACCCCCTCGATTGCCGATTTGTTTGTGGCGTTGATGAACGATGGCCACTCGAATGGCGCGACTGCAGGCCGCGTCGGCGCGGAGGTGGCAGCATGAACATCACGGTCATGAAAACCTTGCTCTGGCGCGAGACTTGGGAACATCGCGGTCTCATCTGGGCTCCGCTGATCACCGCTGCTGTCATCGCACTCACCGCGTTGCTGAGTACGAGCTTCACCGGTAGCGTCCAGATTAATCTCGATGGCAAAGAGCAGGAACTGTTCACCACCTTGGCCGCTGACCTGTCACACCAGCGACAGCTGTTTGCGGTTTGGTTGGGCGCACTGGTGATTCCACAGATGATCGTGGCGATGATCGTTCTGGTGTTTTATGCGCTCGATAGCCTTTACAACGAGCGTAAAGATCGCAGCATCTTATTTTGGAAGTCGATGCCCGTCTCTGATGCGGAAACCGTAGGCTCTAAACTCGCTACGGCTTTGTTACTCGTGCCGTTATGGGTGTGGATCGTCTCGATGATTGCGAGCCTTGTCGTGTTCGCTATCGTCAGCGTCAAACTCAGCGGAACGCCGCTCGCACCGTTGGCCACATTCCATATCGGCACCTGGTTTGCTCTGCAATTGACGATGCTGCAAAACGTACTGGTAGCGGCACTATGGTATGCGCCGGTTGCAGTGTATTTATTGTTAACGTCCGTCTACGCCAAGCGCAGCCCGTTTCTTTGGGCTGTCTTGCCCCCCGTGTTGCTGGTTATCTTCGAAGAGGTAGCTTTCAACACGAGCATGATCGCCGGCTTCATTGCAAACCGCCTGTTCGGATTCTTCCGCGAGCTCGATCTGCACATCTCCTCGGAGGACGGTGATACTTCTGCGTCTTTGATCCAGGAGATTGCCCGCAGCTACGAGCAGCTCGGCACGCTCGATATGCTCGCGAAGCCCGACCTCTGGTTGGGTGTTGCTCTGGCCGTGATCGGGTTCTTCGTCGTCGTACGGTTGCGTCGCTGGCGCGACGACGCGTGAGTCGCGTGTCGCAGATCGCCTCAATCGGCGATCTGCGCCCCTGTAGTGACGATCGCCGCGACCTGACGGCTTCGTCGACGAGCCTCGTCGATGTTATCGGCGCGCGCCAACGCCACTCCCATCCGTCGTTGTCCGCGCACTTCGGGCTTGCCGAACAAGCGCAGCGTGGTATCCGGCTCGACAAGAGCCGATTGTAGATTCGAAAACTGTAGCTCGGCCGTGTCGCCTTCGATCAGGATTGCAGTCGAAGCCGAAGGTCCGAGCGAACGGATGTGCGGTATAGGAAAACCGAGGATCGCCCGCAAGTGCAAGGCAAACTCGGACAAATCCTGCGAGATCAACGTCACCATGCCGGTGTCATGCGGTCGTGGCGACACCTCACTGAACCACACGTCATCGCCTCTCACGAAGAGTTCAACACCGAACAGCCCTCGACCGCCCAACTTGCTAGTGATGCGCAGCGCGATGTCGCGACTGCGCTCCAGCGCAGTGGCGCTCATCGGATGTGGCTGCCATGACTCGCGATAGTCACCGCTGATTTGCAGATGGCCGATCGGGTCGCAGAATGACGTCCCACCCGCATGTCTGACTGTCAACAACGTGATTTCGTAGTCGAATGCGATGAAGCCCTCGACGATGACCCGGCCCGCACCCGCGCGGCCACCCTCCTGCGCATAACGCCAGGCAGTTTCCACGCCAGCTTTATCCTTGACGATGCTCTGTCCCTTACCGGAGCTCGACATCACGGGTTTAACCACGCAAGGCAGACCAATCTCGTCGATGGCGGCGAGATATTCGTCCAATGTCGAAGCAAATCGATAGGGCGAAGTCGGTAAGCCGAGTTGTTCGGCGGCGAGACGTCGAATGCCTTCCCGATCCATCGTGAGTTTGGCAGCGAGCGCCGTCGGAACGACATGAAAGCCTTCTGCTTCTAGGCGCAGCAGTTCATCGGTCGCGATCGCTTCTATCTCAGGCACGATGAAATGCGGTCGTTCGTGCAGCACGATCTCGCGCAGGGCTTCGGCATCGAGCATCCGAATGACGTGCGATCGGTGCGCGACCTGCATGGCGGGTGCATGGGCATATCGATCGACGGCGATGACTTCGATCCCAAGACGCTGGGCTTCGATGGCCACTTCTTTGCCGAGCTCGCCCGAGCCCAGCAACATGAGGCGCGTTGCGCTGCGCGAACCGGGTGTGCCGATGGTGGTAGACATCATGTTCCTCGCGTTACACTCGAACGAAGTTTAACCGTGTAGCGCAGGTATGCCATGTCTGATCCCGTTGTCGCGAGCCGTACGCCCATCGCAGTCGATGTCGAAGCCGGCAAGACCTACTGGTGGTGCAGTTGTGGCAAGTCAGCCAAGCAGCCTTTCTGTGACGGATCCCACAAGGGTACGGATTTCACGCCAGTAAAATACGAGGCGACGGCTTCCACTAAGGTTTGGTTCTGCGGTTGCAAGAACACTGCGAACGCGCCGCTATGCGACGGGGCGCACAAGAAACTGCCCTGATGCCGTTTCGAACCGAGTGTCATCACGAGACGCTTCGGTTGTCGCCCTTTGGCGACTGGACGATTCAGCATGTCGGCGAAATCGAGCGTTCGCTCGAGACGCTGGCACTCGACGGCGTCCGTCACATCCAAATCGACCTGTCGGGCATCGTGTCGCTCGATTTATCGGGCGCCTGGTTGATACATGATCTCCGCGTTCGATCCGCTGCGACTCGGTCGGTCGATTTTTTGTCGCCTGAGCCGCCTATGTTGCGACTCGTTGCCCAAACACTCGCCAAAGACGAACCGACAGGCAGGCGCGAGCAACGCACGCCGCGTTCGGCCGTGGAGCATCTGGGTCGCCACGCCTTGGAGCGACTGACAGGTTGGGCTGATGGCTTGGCGTTTCTCGGAGCCACGATGGTCCGACTTCTGGCGGCGTTGAAGGATCCGCGGGTTTGGCGCCCGATCTCGATCGCAAGACACGTTTACGACACGGGACTCACTGCCATTCCGATCGTCGCGCTGATCGCATTTTTGATCGCGGTCATCATCGCCTATATGGGCGCGCAGCAGTTGCAACAGTTCGGTGCCGATATCTTCGTCGTCGATCTGGTCACGGTCGGTGTCCTGCGTGAACTCGGCGTGTTACTGACCGCCATTATCGTGGCTGGACGGTCGGGCAGTGCCTTTGCTGCCGAGATTGGCGCCATGAAGCTCAACCAGGAGATCGACGCGCTCAAGGCCACGGGGGTCGAGCCTCTCGAAGTTCTGGTACTACCGCGCTGGATCGGTCTCGTTATTGCACTACCTCTTTTGACCGTGATTGCTGATGCAGTCGGTGTTCTCGGTGGAGCATTACTCTGTCATCTGCTGCTCGATATGCCGTTGGTGCAGTATTTCCAAAGAGTCGATGAGTCCATTGCGGCCTGGACTTTTTGGGTTGGCATCATCAAAGCGCCGGTTTTTGCGGTGCTCATCGCTGCGGCTGGCACTTATCGTGGCATGCAAGTGCGCGGTTCCTCGCGTGAGCTCGGGCGCTTGACCACGGTTGCTGTCGTACAGGCTATCTTCATGGTGATCTTGGCCGACGCCTTATTTGCCGTTCTCTTTATGGAGATCGGCATATGAGCGCGGATATGGCGATCATCGTCAGTGATATCGTCAATCGCTTCGGTGCACAGACTGTGCATGACGGTCTCGATATGCGAGTCGAGCGCGGCGAGATCTTCGGTATCGTTGGTGGCTCCGGCTCAGGCAAGAGTGTCTTGCTCAACACCATATTGGGATTGAGGCGTCCACAGAGGGGCAGAGTCGAACTTTCGGGGGTGGACGTCACGACGCTGACAGACGCCGAGCTACGCAATCTCAAAATGACCTATGGCGTCACGTTCCAAGCAGGCGCGCTCTTCAGTTCTCTGACGGTTCTGCAGAATGTGCAACTACCTATGCTGGAGCATCTCGATCTCAGCGCTCGTGCTCTCGAGGAATTGGCCTTGCTGAAGGTGTTGCTAGTTGGGTTACCGACTGAAGCGGCCTATAAATTTCCGTCGCAGTTATCGGGTGGCATGATCAAACGCGCAGCCTTGGCTCGGGCGCTCGCACTCGATCCCCAGTTGCTTTTTTTGGACGAGCCCACCTCGGGTCTTGATCCGATCAGTGCGGCGGCGTTCGATGAATTACTGGTGGGCTTGCAGCAGGAGCTCGGCTTGACCGTGGTCATGATCACCCATGATCTGGACACGATATTCCGAACCTGTAATCGTGTAGGCGTCATCGTTGATCGAAAGATGATCTCAGGCACCCTCGAGCAAATCATCGATAATCCGCATCCTTGGATTCGAGAATACTTTCACGGCGCTAGAGCCAGTCGTTTCGGAGCATCGCGTGGAGCGTGAAGCCAATTACACTGCCGTTGGAGCGTTCGTTCTGCTGGTGATCGGTATGGCGGTCGCTTTTATCTATTGGTATTCCGACGGTCGCAATGCTCGATCGTACGAACGTTACGAAGTTTATTTTGAAGGCTCCGTCAGCGGGCTTAATGTCGGCAGTACGGTTCGTTACCTCGGCGTCGATATCGGGCGCGTGATCGCTTTGAACATCGATCGACGTTCCGCTGCTCGGGTGCAGGTCATCGTCGATATTGACTCGGCTACGCCGATTTCCGACAAAACGGTGGCAGAGTTATCGCTGCTAGGCGTAACGGGTTTGCTCTACATCGATCTGCTCGGAAACGCCGGAACCAAAAAGTTGGCTCCGCTGGTGGCTAGTGAGTCCTATCCGGTGATTCGATCGGTTCGCTCCGGCTTCGATGTATTTCTCTCCGGTGTGCCTGAAGTCATGGGGCGTGCTTCGGAAGTGGCGCAGCGCGCGAGTCGCTTGCTGTCCGACGACAATCTCGACGCTTTGTCGAGTACGATCGTGAACCTTGAGCGTGCGAGTCGTTTACTGCCGGATACAGTGAGCGAAGCTCAAACACTCGCTCGAGAGCTACGAGTGTTGTCACGTGATTTGGCAGCGGTAGCGGTCGCGTTGCGACAAACGACGGAGCAGAGCGCGCCGTTGGTTTCCCAGAGCATCAGCAGGCTTTCACAGGCGTCTGAGAATCTGCTTTCGGCCAGCGCCAGAGTGGATACTTTGTTGGCGGAGAGTTCGGGCGGTATCACGCAGTTCGCGCAGCAAGGGCTTCCCGAGTTCGAGAGCCTGTTGCGTGAGACACGCGCGACAGCCGAAGAAGTGCGGGGGCTCACGCGGGAGTTGCGCGAAGAGCCATCGAGTCTACTTTACGAGAAGAAGCCCCGCGGCATCGAGGTGCCACGATGAGACTGGCGATTATTTCATTGATCTTTTTGCTTGGGGGATGTGCATCGACGTTCGATAGCGAGTCGCCCGCCGTTGACGAGTACGCTCTCAAGACGATGAGCGGTGGCGCGGCGTTGGTATCGACCGCGCCCATTAGCGTGCCTATCCAGCTTATGCGCATCGAAGCCGCGCCCGGCTATGACACGCGGCGTATCTTGGTGACACATCCAGACGGTCGTTTGGATGTTATTGCGGATGCGCGCTGGGTTGGGCCGATTCCGAGCCTGCTTGAGGCGGCGGTGCTTGATCAATTGCGGGCGGCCGGTTTCGACGTCCACCCCAGTTCGGCCGCTCTCGCGACGCCGTACTCTCTGCGGGTGACCGTCAGGCGTTTCGATGCGCAATACGCGGCTGGTGAAGATTCGGGACGAGTCGAAATGCCAACAGCCCGAGTGGTTCTCGACGTCACGCTGATTCGGCGTCGAGACCGGCTCCCCGTGGCGACCTGGAACGTATCTGGAGCGACGCTGGCAACGGAAAATCGGCGCACCATGATCGTTTCCGCGCTGGGTTCAGCGACCAGCTTCGCCTTGACTGGGCTCGCGAACGAGCTGTCGGCGGTCACGGCGCTGAAACAATAACCCCTTAATATTTCTCACGTTTTCGGCGTCGTCCTGTCCCTTCCCCGAGGCTTGTTCAGATCTGTTCAGTATTTGTATTGGACAAATGCTTGACACGCCTCGAGGCGCCGCTAAACTGGTGCTCGTCAACCGTCCCTTCTGACGAGTGACCCCCGTTTGGGCGGATCGCAAGATCCGCCCTTTTCTTTTTCGGGGGTAGTTCTCGGCGCCCACGAGGGCGTCTATCGTCAATTCTGCGAGCCTGCCGATTCGAGTTGGGCGCCGATCTCCAGCCAACGCTCCTCGAGAGTTTCGATTTGCTTGATCACCGCGCCTAGGCGTTGTGGCACTGCGCGCACGGCGGAATCGTTGGCGTTGAACGAGGCCGAATCCAGCATCTGCTGTTCCAGTTCCCGCCTCTGCATCGTGAGGCGCTCAAGCTCTTTCTCGATATTTTTGAACTCGGTACGCAACGATGCCAACTGTTGACGGGCTGCTGCATCACGCCGACGCTGTTCGCGACGATCAACTCCTTCCTCGCTGCGACGACTCGTGTTTGACTGCCCCGAGGAGCGCGCATCGCGAGCCAACGATTGCGCATAGTCCTGTAGATCGCCATCAAAGCGGGTTGCAGCGCCATCGCGAACCAACCAGAACTCATCGCAAACACTTCCGAGCAAACCTCGGTCGTGCGATACGAGGATGACTGCACCAGAAAACTCCTGCAGCGCGAGCAGCAACGAATCACGCATTTCGAGGTCGAGGTGGTTGGTCGGTTCGTCCAACAGCAACAGATTAGGTCGACGTGCGACGAGAATGGCGAGTGACAGTCGAGCGCGTTCACCACCCGAAAAATGTTTGACTGATTCAAAGACTCTATCGCCCTTGAATCCGAAAGAGCCGAGATGATCGCGCTTCTGTTGCTCAGGCCATTGAGCGACCACCGCACCGCCGCGACGCGTGAGTTCGAGGATGGCAGTACTGGATGCGTCGAGTTGGTCGACCTCGAGCTGCGCAAAAAAGCCTACTTCGATATCTGGTGCAGTCGTGACCGTTCCGCCGAGCGGCGCTAGTTGCCCCGCGATACTCTTGATGAGCGTGGACTTACCGGCACCGTTTCGTCCGAGGATCCCGATGCGCGCACCCGGTGGAATGGAGAGCGAAAAGTCGTCGATGATGACTTGATCGCCGTATCCGGCAGAGATTCGATCGAGTGACACGAGCGGAACCGGGAGCTTACGCGGTTCGAGAAATTGCCAGTCGAACGTGTGTTCGACCCGTTGCGTGACTAGAGTTGGCAATCGCTCCAGCCACTTCAATCGGCTCTGCGCCTGTCTGGCCTTGCTGGCTTTGGCTCGGAATCGCTCCACGAAGCTGCGAACATGGTCGGCTTCACGACGAATTTTTTCATTCTGCGCTTGTTGCTGAGCGAGTCGTGCTGCGCGTTGCGTTTCGAAATCGGAGAAGTTACCGCTGTACGCGGAGAGTGTGCCGAGACTGACATGCAGGACGCGGTTGATGACGGCATCGAGAAAGTCCCGATCATGCGACACCAACAACAGTGTGCCTGGATAACTTTGCAGCCAGCGTTCGAGCCACAGCACAGCATCGAGATCGAGGTGGTTTGTGGGTTCGTCGAGAAGCAGGACGTCCGAGGGACACATGAGCGCCTTGGCGAGATTGGCTCGCATGCGCAATCCGCCGGAAAATTCCTTGATCGGCTGATCGATACGTTTGGAATCGAAACCGAGCCCATCGAGCAGGGCGG
>Ga0209770_10000526_pt1 | contig 20963 bp, 18 predicted proteins | sample LauGreSu1BDMLBDD_2_FD_187572 | JGI IMG/M metagenome (GOLD analysis project Ga0209770, IMG submission 187572) | Freshwater lake microbial communities from Lake Michigan, USA - Su13.BD.MLB.DD (SPAdes) (version 2) | ecosystem: Environmental > Aquatic > Freshwater > Lake | place: Lake Michigan, USA...
GCCCGGCGATTCGCTCGAGATCCCGCTCGATGCGGCGACGGTCGCGGGCCAGGTCGCCATCACGACCGATGTCGTCCGGCTCGGCGCGGAGGAGTGCGCGCTCGCGGGCCGCGGCGCTCCGCTCATCGGGACCGAGTCGGTGCTCGCGCGCCGGGTCGAGAGCGCGCTCGTCGTCCCGATCGTCCGCGCGGGCAACAGCGCGCTCGGCTGCATCGTGCTCGCCGACGGACGGGGCTTCGACGACGACGACGAGCGCCTGGTGGTCCACTTCGCGTCGCTTGCGGCGGTCGCGGTCGAGCGCGCGCAGCTCGTGCGCTCCATGATCCTCCGCATGATCGCGATGGCGGAGCTGCGCGATCCCACCGAGACCGCCGGGCATGTCGGCCGCGTCGCGGATCTCTCGGTCATGCTGTACGACCGCTGGTGCGCCGCGCATGGCGTCGCGCGCGGGCAGTCGACGCGCGCGCGCGACGCGCTCCGCATCGCCGCGCTGCTCCACGATGTCGGCAAGGTCGGCATCGCCGACGCGATCCTGAAGAAGCCGGGCAAGCTCGACGACGCCGAGTTCGCGGAGATGAAGCGGCATACGCAGATCGGCGCGGATCTCTTCGCGGGTATCCGAACTGATTTCGACGAGAGCGCCGCCGAGGTCGCGCTCTGCCACCACGAGAAGTGGGACGGATCGGGCTATCCGCGCGGGCTCGCGGGCGACGCGATCCCGCTCTTCGCGCGCATCGTCGCGGTCGCCGATGTCTTCGACGCGCTGAGTTCGAAGCGTGCGTACAAGGACGCGTGGCCGCGCGAGCGGATCGCCGCGCTCTTCCGCGACGAGTCCGGTCGGCACTTCGACCCCGAACTGGCCGCGACGCTTGTCGCGAACCAGTCCGAGGCCGAGGCGATCCGGGCGCGAAGGCCCGGCTGAGCGCGTGCTCAGCGACGCCGCCGGCGCGACGCGGCGCCGACGAGCGCAAGCACGGCGCCCGCCCCCGGAGAGGGCACGAGGTTCGATTCGACCCAGGCCGCGGCGGCACCGTGGTCGAGCTCGGTCATGCCGAGGTTGAGGACGGCGTAGAAGGTCGCGCTGGACGCGAGCCCGTTGGCCGACACGGTGAACGCCGCGAGGTAGATTCCGTTCGCGGGATCCGTGCCGCCCGCCCCCGACACGGTGTACTCCGGATGCAGGTCGAGGCCCGCGCTGACGAGGAATCCGAACGAGCCGCCGGCGGTGGTGGTTGCGGACTGCCCGCCGTAGGACGCGAGAAGCACCGCGGAGGACAGGTCGAAGCCGTCGCCGTTCCAGCGGCCGAGTCCCGGCGCAAGGTTCATCGTGAGCGTGACTCCCACGAGATCCGATCCGATTCCCGGTTCGTCCGTGCTGAACGGAAACGCCGGGTCGATCCCGAAGTCGGCCTCGAACACGCGCTGCGACGGGTTGATCACGCTGCCGGTGAGGTGGTCCCACCCGCCGGTGACGAGTGCGCCGTCCGACGCAGTGATCCAGAGGTCGAGGTGCGGCTCTTTCTCGGCACGCGCCGCCGCGGCGAAGGTCGTGAGGGTGAAGAGGGTGATGATGGAGATTCGGTGGTGTTGCTGCATGGTGTGAGGAATCTGGGTTGGAGGAAGTGGAGCAGTCACGGGCACGCGCCCCACGCGGACAGCACCGCGGCGAGATCGGCGGCGTTCGTGTCGCCGTCGCCGGTGAGGTCGGCATCGGGCGTGCCCCAGGCCGACAGCGTGGCGGCGAGGTCCGGGGCGCCGACCGCGCCGTCGCCGTCGAGATCGCCGGCGCATCGCGTGCCGCCGTCGGCGAGGTTCGCCGCGATCCACGCCATGGCCGCCTCGTGCTCGGCGGCGCTCGCACCGTCGCTGAAGACGATCCAGAACGGTGCGCTCGGGAGCGTCGCGCCGTCCGTTGAGTAGAGCTCGAGCTCCGCGACATAGACGCCGGATTCCGGCGGTGCACCGCCGGTCGAACGCAGGGTGAAGTTGAAGTGCCGGTGCCAGCCGCCATTCGACTGCACCGCGAGGTCGAAGCCCGCCGCGGGCTCTGCGCCGATGACGGTCGCGAGCGTCAGGAAACGCACCTCGAGCTCCGCCTCGCCGGCCGGCGCGAGTGCATCGCCGGTGAAGCGTTGCAGCCCGGCGCGCGGTGTGAAGCCAACGCGCGAGCCGGTCGCGAAGGTGCCGGGCAGCGCTTCGAAGCCCGGATTCGAGGTGAAGTGCGCGACACCGGTGTCGCCGAACGACGCGCCGAAGACGCGCACGGGTACGGTCGCCGCACCGTCGAACGCCGCGGTCGCGATCGCGCCGTCGGAGACTGTCAGCGAGATGTCGCCTGCATGCTGCGCGGAGGCGTGGAGGGCGATTCCGACCGCCGCGATGGAGGCACCGGCGGCAAGGGTGAGGTTCATGTCGTGTCCTTTCGCGCTACGGCGCGCTCGTGATGGATGAGCTCGAGCTGACCCGCGGGTCAAGCCGGTTTCGGTCTTCGTTCACATAGATGCTCGCGAACGCGGCGGTCTCGACATGCCCGTCGAGGAAGCCCCAGTTCGACGCGGAGATCCCGCTCGGTGCGTCCTGCGACACCGACGCGATCGCAACCTCGGTGGACGCGATCGCGGGCGCCGACGGGCCCGAGCCCCAGCCTTCGACATGCGGGTGGTCGGATCCCGCGAAGGCGCCGGTCGTCGCCATCATCAGGAGCTGCACCGTGCCCGCATGGTTGCCGACCTTGGTCAGCCGGTCGGTCGCGAGCGACGGATCGATGGCCGCCCACGGCGAGAACTCGCGCGCGAGATGGTTGTTCAGTCCGTAGCTCGTGCGGCGATGGGCCGTAGCGGTGCCCGGAACGGGAAGGCCCTCGCCCCCGAGTTCGAGCGCCCAGTGGGGGCTGTCGTCGAGCGGCGAGCGGATCTGAGCCGTATCGCAGTACCCGCGGTTGGAGAGGACATCGACGAAGCTCTCGTCCGAGCCTTGGTCGAGTCCTCCATGCGGAAGCCGCGCGTCGATGAGCCATCCCGCCTCGTCGGCGGAGTAGGCGAGGGACGCCTGCTGCAGCGAGCGCAGGTTCACGAGGCACTTTGCGGACTGGGCGCGGCGCTGGACCGCGCGCAAGGCCGGCAGGAGCAGCGCGATGAGCGCCGCCACGATGGCGATGACCGCGAGGAGCTCCACGATGGTGAAGGCTCGTCGCGCCCGGAGGGGCGAATTGGATGTCACAGGGACTCCCGACGGAGTGGATGGTGCGCAGCCGAACGAGACGCATGGACGGGATGAGGTCACCGCGCCGGTGGCGCCGTGGCCTCATGCAGCGGGTTCATGCGCAGGCTGGCGGCGGACGGGCCGCGAGCGCGGCGATGGGCGCCGGATCGGCGACCTGAGCAGCCTCGAGGTCATCCAGGGTCGCACACACCTCGAGCGGGTCGAGCAGCGCGAAGGGCGCCGTGACGGTCGGCGTCAGCGACGCGAGCTCATCGCAGGTCGCGCAGTCGTCCGAGTGGGTCGAGGTCTGCTGCCCGCCGCGGGCGGGCGACTCGCGCGGGGACGCATGCGCCGGACGGTGGGAGTGGGCGTGCGCGTGGCAGGACGACTTCACGCCGAGCGCAGTCGGGCACGAATAGGAACCCGAGCCTGCAACCGAGCCTGCATCGGAGTGCGCCACCATCACATGGGCGAACCGCGAGCCGCCGCCGGCGAGCACGGCTCCGATGAACATGAGGATGGTGGCGAATCGCGTCACGATGAACTGAGCGGGGCGGGAGGGTAGGGGCGTCTCCACCGGCGGTCAACCACGCGGCGGATCCTCGAGCGCGACCGCAGCATCCGGTCCGATCCGGTCGTTTGCCGGAAGCGGCGCGATCTCTACGACTGCGCCGCGCTCGGCGTCGAGAAACGCCCGGTTCGCGTCGCGCGTCTCCCGGTCGAGCAGGCGCATGAGACGGAGCTCCCCGTCGCCGCGGCACACGAGCCGCTCGGTCTTGCCGCGGCTGCCGAGGGAATCCGTCACGAGCCGGACGGCCGAGGACGGGAATTCCCGCGGCGCGGCGCCCGGCGCGGTCGCGAGGAAGGAGAACAGCGCGCGTCCGTCGCGCCGGCCGACGATGGCATCGACCGCGCTGACGCGTGGCGTCCGCTCGATGCGACGCGCCTCATGGCACCACTCGCCTTCCTTCGCGCGCATCGGACACGCGTTCTGGTGGAGGCACGGCGCCACGACATGCATGCCGCCGAGGGAAAGCAGCGCGTCGCGCAAGGCCATCAGCGCGCGTGTCGTCGGACGAAGCGCTGGCTCGACCACGAGGAACGGCGCCGCGCGCGCCCAGTTTGCGGCCATCTGCACTGTCTCGCGCGCGTGCTCCGCGCCCACGAGCAGCTCGTTGAGCGCGGTCTGGCAGAGGATCAGGTCGCACGCGGGCGGCGTGAAGCGCCGGAAGTCGCGCGCCTCGATCATGATCGCGACGCGGATGCCGGCGGCATCCGCCGCTGCCCGCACGCTCGCCTCGTACGCGCGCGCAGCCGGCTCGCCGAGCTCGACCGCATGGAGCTCGACGCTCGCCGCGCCCCGCGCCGCGAGCCACGCGAGGAATCCGACGCTCGTCGCACCAACGCCCGCGCCGAGATCGACGACCCGCACGCGTTCCGCACGCGCGAGCGCCGCGAACGCGTCGCTCCGCGCCGCGCATTCGTCGAGCGCGAGCACGATCTTCGGGGCATCGCTCGCGAGGAAGTACTCGCGCTTCGCGGCAAGGTGCGAGGCGTCGGCCTGCTCGCGCGCGAGCGCGTCGCGTCCCGTGGTGTAGAGATCCGAGAGCCGGGACACCGCCTTCGCGAGGTCGCGCTCGGGCGTGGCCGCATGCGCACGCTCGACCGCTTCGATGCAGGCTCGTGACGCCGGGTGCAGCAAACGCGCGCGGAGGGATTCGAACCCCCAACCGTCGGTTCCGAAGACCGATGCTCTATCCAATTGAGCTACGCGCGCGGGAAGCGGCAGGGTACCGCGCTGCGCCGCCCCGGGCAAGAAGTGCTACCTTTCCCCTCCCGAAGGAGTCGAAATCATGGGATTCATGAACGGCAAGCGTGGTCTGGTCACCGGCGTCCTGCACGAGACGAGCATCGCGACGGCAATCGCGCAGAGCCTGCTTCGCGAGGGCGCGGAGTGCCTCTTCACCCACATGCCGGGCGAGAAGATGGAGCGCCGCACCCGCAAGCTCGTCGAGGGGATGGGCGTCGCCAGCCCTTGGATGCAGCCGATGGATGTCGCGAGCGACGCGGACATCGCCGCGTGCTTCGAGCGCGTCGGCAAGGACTTCGGCGAGATCGACTTCGTCGTCCACTGCATCGCCTTCGCCGACAAGGACTGGCTCAAGCTCGGCCGGTTCGCGGCGACGCCGCGCGCGGTCTTCGCGAACGCGCTCGACATCTCCGCGTTCAGCTACATGGCGATGGGCAACGCCGCCATGCCGGTCCTTCGGAACGGCGGCTCGATGATCGGCCTCTCGTACTACGGCGCCGAGAAGGCCGTGCCCGGCTACAACGTGATGGGCGTCGCGAAGGCGGCGCTCGAGGCGGCGAACCGGTACCTCGCGATGGAGCTCGGCCGCGGCAAGAACATCCGCTGCAACCTCGTGTCGGCGGGGCCGATCAAGACGCTCTCGGCGGGCGCCGTGGGCGGCTTCGATGCGATCCTCGACCGGATCCCGCAGGTCGCGCCGCTTCCGCGCAACATCACCGCCGCCGAGGTCGGGGACGCCGCGGCGTTCCTCCTCAGCGACCTGTCGCGCGGCACCACCGGTCAGGTGCTGTATGTCGACAGCGGCTACTCGTGCATGGGGCTGTAGTCCGGGAGTCCGGCGCTCATCGCGCAAGCCGCGGATCGAAGATCCAAGGCCGTCGGCTCTCGCGGTCGTGCTTCGGCACGAGCCGCTCGCGGACCGCCTCGCGGAGCACGCGGAGTCCGTCGCCGCTGCGAGCGCTGACGACGAGGTCCGCCTGGCTCCTCGCGGGATCGCGCCCGGATTCGTCCGTGTCGGACTTCGTGTAGACGCGGAGGTCAGGCACGCGCGGCAGGTCGATCCAGGGGATTCCGGGCGCCGCCAGTGAGATCACGAAGTCGGCGTCGCGCAGGAGCTCCTGCGCGAGCGCGATCGCGTCGCGCTCGACGGCGTCGTCGGTCGCCCGCACTCCGGGGAGGTCGAACCACTCCACGACGAGCCCGGCGAGGTCCATGCGCGCGCTGACGGCGTCGCGCGTCGTGCCGGCCTCCGGAGAGACGATCGATGCGTCGCGACCGAGGAGCGCATTGGAGAGCGAGCTCTTGCCCGCGTTCGGCGCGCCGACGAGCACGACCCGGGCCGGATCGACAAGGCGCATCAGCCGGGCGCCGCGGGTGCGGTCCTCGTCGGTCATCGGCGCGTCGCCGTGCTCGGCCCACAGCTCGCCCTGCGCGAGCAGCAGCTGCAGCGCGAGCGGACTCGCCGCACGGGCGAGCGTCGCGAGTGCGAGCGCCTCGGTGGCGTTCGCGGCCTCGGGAAAGAGCTCGAGCGCATCGAGCTCCGCGCGCATCGCGAGCGGGTCGTCGATCCAGTTCGCTCCACGCGAGGCCAGCCATTCCGCGAGGCGCTCGACGATGCGCGTGCCTCCGTGCGGCATCAGCTGCGCACGCTCCGGCGCCAGGCGCGCCACGAGGCCCTTGTCGATGCCGCCGAACTCCCGAACGCGCAGCCCGCCCACCTCGACATCGCGACCGCAGAGCGCGGTCAGCGCCGGAGTCACATCGCCGACGAGCTCGACCACCGCAACCGCCCCGATCCCGTGCGGCGTCGCGCGGTAGCAGGCGATCTCAAGCGGGGTCTCGGTCGCGGCGCTCATACGGTGGGGAGATCGGCGCAATCCGGGCCTCGGTTTCGGGAGACCCCGATCCCGCGTCGGACTCGGCCGTGCGAATTCCATCTGTGCGGGTCGCGCGGCTGGCTCACTCCTGCCCGCAGCCGCAGTCGTCGTCGTGGCAGTGGTGGCCGCCGTCTCCGAGCTCGGTCGTGCCGCGTCTTGGGTGCTTCGGCTCCACCTGCTGGGGAAGGAGCGAGAATCCCGCGGTTCCGCCGCGCTCTGCGGCGCTTGGCTCCCGCGGCGCGCCGTCCGCGCCATCCTCGCCCTCGGGCGACAGCGCGTTCTTCGCCGCAAGCGCGACCCCGCGCAGCACGAGGTCGGGCACGATCTGGTTCACGAGCTCGTCGTCGGAGAACAGCGCGGCCGCGTCGCCGCCGGTCGCGACCACGAGCGGGAATCCGCCGTACTGCTCCGCGTACCGCTCGACGAGCCGCCACACGAGCCCGCGGGTGCCGTGGTACACGCCGCGCAGCATCGCGTCGCGCGTGTTCGATCCCCAGGCGAGCCCCTCCGGCACCGCGAAGTCGATCGCCGGAAGCGCCGCGGTGTGCTCATGCATCGCCTTGAGCTGCATCCGCACGCCCGGCGCGATCGCACCTCCGTGGAACACGCCCTCGCCGTCGACGAAATCGACCGTCACGCAGGTCCCCGCATCGATCACGATGCAGGCCTGCCCGAGCTTGGCATACGCGGCGGCGGCATTGAGCAGGCGGTCGACGCCCGGTCGCGCGCCCGCGTCAAGGCAGGTTCCGATCGGAGCGGGCATGTCGTCCGGAATGGCGTAGATGTCGCAGGAAAGCTGGTCGCGGAGCGCGCCGACCAGGGCGTCCGAGACCGGCTTGTTCACACTCGCGACGACGACCGACGAGTCCGGCTCGGCACCGATCGACTCGTAGAGCCTCGTCGCGGCCTCGACGGCGCCGGCGAGGTCGTCCTTCGCGATGAAGACGACCTCGAGCGGATCCTCACCGCGGAACACCGCGATCTTGATGCGCGTGTTCCCGACCTGGATGGCGAGGACTGGAGGCTGCTCTGGTGCGTTCATCGTGGCTCCGGTTCGGTCGGGATTCTCGGTGGTCGGTCAGGCGTGGGCCGCCTGCGCGCACATGGCCGAGGCGATGTCGTCGCGCATCTGGGTGAAGAGCCGCGTGGTGCTCGGACCGGCGCGGCCGTCTCGCACCGGTCGTCCGTCGAGCCGCGTCACCGCGCTCACGAGCCTGCGGCTGGAGGTGATCATGATCTCGTCGGCCGTCGCAAGCTCGTCGGTCCGGACTCGCCGGACCTCGGCCGCGATGCCCGCTCGCCGCGCGGCCGCGAGCAGGTCGGCCCGTGCCGTTCCATGCAGGATCGGCGGCTCCTCGGCGATCGGGGGCGTGACGAGCGTTCCTCCGGCGACGATCGCGATGTTCGAGTACGCGCCTTCACCGACGAATCCGTCGCGCGCGAGGATCGCCTCGCTCGCGCCTGCCGCGTCCGCGTCGAGGAGGTGCAGGATGTTCCCCATGAGGGAAAGCGTCTTGATCTCGCAGAGCCGCCACCGCATGTCTTCGGCGGTGATCGCCGCGATCTCCTGCGGCGCCACCAGCGACGAGAGCGGCTCGCCCGGCGTCGCCATCGCGAAGACGGTCGGACGCAGCGGCGCCGTCGGCACATGCGCGCGCACGCTGCCGGCGCCGCGCGTCACCTGCAGGTAGACGACGGCGTCGCGCAGTCCGTTCGATTCGAGGAGCTCCGCGGCGATCGGACCAAGCGACGCGGCGTCGAAGCCCTCGATCCGCGCGAGCGCGAGGCTCCGCGCGAGCCGACGCGCGTGCGCCTCGACCCCGACGCCGAAGCCGTCGAAGTAGCGCACGAGCTCGTACACGCCGTCGCCGAAGAGGAATCCGCGGTCGAGCGCGCTGATGTGCGCGTCGGCCTGGTCGACGACGGAGCCGTTGAGGTGGACTTTCACGGGTGTCCTCCGAGTCTAACAGCGGCCGTCAGGACCGTGCCGCGCGCACGAACGCGTCGATCCGGGCCCGGTCGAGCGGATTCCACCACGAGCCGCCGGCCTTCAGGTCGCTGCCCACGATGACGGCGTCTGCCACCGTCAGCACCTCGCGCACGCTCGCGGCGGTCGCGCCGCTTCCGGCGAGGACGGGAAGGCGGCAGCCCTTCCGCGCCGCGGAGAGGTCCGAGATCGGTGTCGCGACACCGGTCGAGTTCCCGGTCACGATCACGCCGTCGGCGCCGAAGAACTCAGCCGCGTGCGCGTGCTCGGCGAGCGAGGTGTCGGATGTCATGGCGTGGGCGGTGTGCTTCTTCTTGATGTCGCAGAAGACTGCGATGCGCTCGGCGACCGCGCCAAGCGCGCGGCGGTAGCGCAGCAGCGGCCCCGCATCGGCGGTGGCGAGGAGACCTTCGTCGGCGACTCCCGCGAACACGAATCCCTCCACGCGCACGAACGAGCACTCCGCCGCGAGCGCGACCGCGACGGCCGCCTCGTTCGCTCCCGCGAGCACCTGGACTCCGAGCGGCAGGTCGACCGCCGCACGCACCTCGCACGCGGCGCGCGTGAATGCCGCCACCGCCTCCGGACCGACCGCGCGCATGAGATACGGCGCATCGTGCATGTTCTCGATCAGGATCGCGTCGAATCCGGCGGCCGCGAGCGTCCTCGCCTCCTCGACCGCATGGCGGGCGATCTCGCGCGGCGAGAGGGTCGATCTTGGCGCACCCGGCAGGGCGGGAAGGTGGATCATCGCCACGATGGCGCGCTCGCGGCCGAGGATCGCGGTCGCGCCGCGGACTGGATAGGGGGTTGACATCGGTTGGAGCGCCTCGGTGGGGGTGCGGGCGCAGAGTGTAGTGGGTTGCCGTCGCCGCCCCCGGCACCTATCCTCTGCGCCCCCCAACGGGCAGGAGCGCACCATGGCAGTCCGCATCGCAATCAACGGCTTCGGCCGCATCGGCCGTCTCGTCTACCGCATCGCCACCGAGCGCGGAGGCTTCGAGATCGTCGGCGTCAACGATCTCGTCCCCGCCGACAACCTGGCCTACCTGCTCAAGTACGACTCGACGCACGGCCGCTTCGGGGCCGAAGTCAGCGCGGAGGTCGCGGCTGACAGCGGCGCGATCGTCGTGAACGGCCGCAGGACGGCCTGCACCGCGGTCAAGGACCCGGCGCAGCTCCCCTGGAAGGCGCAGGGCGTCGACTATGTGCTTGAGTCGACCGGCCTCTTCACTGCCGCCGAGGACGCCCGCAAGCATCTCGACGCTGGCGCCAGGCGCGTCCTCATCTCCGCCCCGACCAAGAGCGAGAAGGAGGTCCCGACCTTCGTCTACGGCGTCAACTGCTCGAAGTACGACCCCGCCGCGCACACGATCGCGAGCAATGCAAGCTGCACGACCAACTGCCTCGCGCCGGTCGTCAAGGTGCTCCTCGAGACCTGCGGCATCGAGGAGGGCCTCATGACGACCGTCCACGCCGTCACGGCCACGCAGCCGACGCAGGACGGCCCTTCCAAGAAGGACTGGCGCGGCGGCCGCAACGCGTACATGAACATCATTCCGAGCTCGACCGGCGCCGCAAAGGCGTGCGCGCTCGTCCTGCCCGAGACCAAGGGCAAGCTGACCGGCATGAGCTTCCGCGTCCCGACCGCGAATGTCTCGTGCGTCGACCTCACCTTCCGGCCCGCGAAGGCCACCAGTCTCGACGCGATCAACGCGGCCATGAAGGCCGCCAGCGAGGGCGCGCTGAAGGGCGTGCTCGGCTACACCGACGAGGAGGTCGTCTCGAGCGACTTCATCGGCGACTGCCGGAGCTCGATCTTCGACGCCAAGGCCGGCATTCAGCTCTCCGACCGGTTCTTCAAGATCGTCAGCTGGTACGACAACGAGTACGGCTACGCGAACCGCTGCGTCGACATGCTCGCCATGATGGCCAAGAAGGACGGCAAGCTCGCCTGACGGCCGCAGGCAGGGGTGTTCGCGGTTTCAGCGGTCCGGTAGCATGGTGCGATGCTGATCGCCGCGCTTTCTGCGTCGCTGCTCGCGCCTCCGCGCGCCGCCCCATCCGCGACCGAGCAGGGCTACACGCTGCGGATCTACGAGATCGGCCGTCCTCTCGAGCGTGTCGCGCGCGTCGCCGAGGACGCGACGTCGAACATCGACCGCCTCGAGGACCGCATCGACTTCAAGGACGAAGAGTCGCTCGTCGGCCCCGGCGGACCGCGCGACAACTTCGCCGTCGAGGCGTTCGGCTTCCTCGACATCACCGAGCCAGGTCTCTACGCCTTCGAGCTCCGCAGCGACGACGGTGCGATCCTCGAGATCGACGGGACGCGCGTCGTCGTCCATGACGGCGTCCACGCGCCGAGCCCCCGGGAGGGCGGCATCGAGCTCGGTCGCGGGCTGCATCCGTTCCGGATCGACATGTTCGAGCATGCCGGTGGCGCTGCACTCGTCCTCAACTGGCGGAAGCCGGGGAAGGGGCGCTTCGAGGTCGTGCCCGCCGAGGCGTTCCGCGTCGAGGCCGGCGTCACGCGCGTCGTCGCGCCCGGCGTCAAGGTCTACAAGGACGGCCGCGAGAACCAGCGCCCCGGCGACGGACTCCCGATCGAGGTCGCGCATCCGATGTTCGCAATCGAGTCGCTGCGTCCGGCTGGATTCGAGCCGCGCATCGGGGGCATGGCGTTCCTGCCCGACGGCCGCCTCGTCGTCAGCGACTTCGAGCCGGTGAACAACGGCGTCCTCCGCGAGGCGACCAACGGGTCGCTGTTCATCCTCTCGGGTGTCGTCGGGGGCACGCCCGCGACGGTGAAGGTCGAGAAGCTCCCGGGCGGCTATCACGATCCGTGCGGCATCGTCACGGTCGGCAACGACATCTATGTCTCGCACCGCCCCGGCATCGACCGGCTGCGTGACCAGGACGGCGACGGCCTCTACGAGACGCACGAGGAGTGGGCGCGGCCGTGGGTCGGCGACAACTACCACCACTTCAGCTTCGGGCTCTGCGAGAAGGACGGCTGGATCTACGGCACGCTCTCGACCTCGATCTACTTCGGCAACACGATCGCGGCCGACGGCGTGGTCGGCGACACGCCGGGACTGAACGGACCGAATCCGCCCCACCGCGGGACGCTGTATCGCATCAACATCCGCACGAAGGACATCGATTGGATCGCCGGAGGATTCCGCACTCCCAACGGGGTCGAGGTCGCCGCCGACGGGCAGGCGTTCGTCACCGACAACCAGGGCGCGTGGATGCCTGCGAGCAAGCTGAACGCGCCCAGACAGGGGCGCTTCTACGGCCACTACAACGGGCGGCAGAAGTCGCGCGTCTATCCCGAGGGCGGCCACGCGAGCCTCTACTCCGAGAACCCGCCGTCGCCGCCTGCGGTCTGGCTGCCGCAGAACGAGATCGCGAACTCTCCCACGAATCCGCTCGTCATCCGCGACGGCCCGTTCCAGGGCCAGCTGTGGGTGGCGGAGCTCACGCTCGGCGGCATCAACCGCGTCTGCCTCGAGACGGTCGGCGGCGAGCTGCAGGGCTGCGCGTTCCGCGTCGGAAACGGGGTGGAGGGCGGTGTGCAGCGGCTCGTCGAGGGTCCCGATGGATGCCTCTACGCCGGATCGATCGGCTCCGGCGGCAACTGGAACTGGCGCGACACGCGGTACGGTCTGCAGCGGCTGCGCCCGACCGGCAAGACCGCCTTCGAGTATCACCGCGTCGGCGCGACCCCCGATGGCCTCGTCGTCGAGTTCACGCGCCCGGTCGCATCGCAGTGGCTCGCCGACCCCGCGCACTTCACGCTCCGGCAGTGGCGCTACGAGGCCACCGAGCAGTACGGCGGACCGAAGCTCGACGAGGAGGATGTGAAGGTCGAGCGCGCGATTCCTGCGGCGGACGGCCGCTCCGTCGTGCTCGTGGCACCCTCGATCAAGCCTGGCCGCGTCGTGTACCTGCGCGCCGATCCTCGGGACGACTCGGGCCACGCGATCTGGGCCACCGAGGCGTGGTACACCATGAACGCGAAGCCCTCGATCGATTCTCCCGCGCGTCCGTACTCGGCTGCGCCTGTGCACTGAGCACAGTCCACTGAGCACATCCCACCGAGCACACCATGGTCAACACCAAGACTGCACCCCGCCGCGAGCTCTCGTTCCACTGCACCGGCTGCCTGAAGTCCGAGCTGGACCTCATCGAGGCCGCCGAACGAGAGGGGCGCCTCACGCACACCGGCAACTGGTCGCCGGGCGAGAATCTCGACCATGTCGCGCGGGTCTGGGAGTACGCGCTCGACGGGTTTCCGCCGGAGGCCCGCACCAACTTCTTCGTCCGCATCATCGCGCGGCTCATGAAGGGCAGCATGACCAGCGGGAAGACGCTTCCCGCAGGATTCAACTACCGAAGCGCCGCCAGCTACATGGCGCCGCGGCCGGGCTGCACGGTCGGCGAGGGACTCGCGCGCCTCCGCCGGGTGCTCGACCGCCTCGACCGGGGCGAGCAGATGCGCGTGGTCAGTCCGGCGTTCGGAGCGCTCTCCCACGACGAGTGGATGCGGCTTCACCTCGGCCACGCCCAGCTGCACCTCGGGTTCATCGCGTACTGACGGCCCGCCGCACGGGCCTCCTCGCGGAGCCGACGGCTGGGCCCCCGCGCGAAACCCCCGCGCGAGCGATTGGTTTCGTCCGATTCCTGCTGTACATTCGAACGATGCTCTCCCGATCCGGCTTCGTTTCCGCGTCCCTCGCCATCTCGCTCGGATCCACGGCGCTCGCCGGAGGAGGCTCGTTCACGCTGCTCGGTGTCAACGGGCTCTTCCCGAGCGGCGTCTCCACGAACGGCGCGGTCGTCGCGGGCTACAACACGAGCCAGTTCTGGTACTGGACTTCGGCGCAGGGGCTGACCTTCATCGGAGGCGTCTCGCCGAACGCCGGAGGCGCGGGGTCTGCGGACATCAGCAACAGCGGCACCCGCATCGGCTACACGGTCATCAACCCTGCGACGGGCAAGACCGAAGCGGCCTTCTACGACATCGCGACGGGGACGAGCACCTCGGCCGGAAACTTCGGATTCAGCTGCGACGCCTCCGCGACAAGCTGCTGGGGCATGTCCGGCGACGGCACCACGATCGTGGGTCTCGGCTGGCACAATCTCTGCGCCGCGCGCGGGTTCAAGTACAGCGCCACAGGCGGCCTCGTCGACCTCGGCACGCTTGTCTCCGGCTTCTCGTCGCGCGCGAACGCGTGCAGCGGGAACGGCTCCGTCATCGCAGGCTGGCAGGACACCGCGCTCGAGCGCCAGGCCGCGTATTGGAAGAACGGCGTCGAGAAGCTGATCCTCACGCAGACCGGCCAGCCGCTCGGCGAGGCGGGCGTCGTGAGCAACGACGGAAACTGGATCCTCGGACTCGGCTCGGCGTCGAACAGCAACCTCGCGTGGCGGTTCAGCGAGCAGACCGGCTATCTGCCGCTTCCCGCCACGCCGATCGCCGGGTTCCGCGGGTATCCGACCGGCATCAGCGACGACGCCTCGCGCATCCTGATGTTCTACCGAACGCCATTCCCGCCCGCGACCGCGGGCGAGGGCTACATGGTCGTCAACGGCGTGCTCACTTCGCTCGAGGTGCTCGCCGCGAGCGAAGGGATCACCATCCCGACGGGCGTGCGCATGGCGCTGCCGCTCGGACTGTCTGCCGATGGCTACACCGTCGTTGGCACCGCCCGCACTCCGACGGGCATCCAGGGATTCATCCTCGACTTGCCGCGTCCCGTGCAGTGCGTGGGCGACCTCAATGCCGACGGTCAGGTGGCCGCGCAGGACATCGCTGCGCTGCTGAGCGACTGGGGCAGCACCACAAGCGCCGCCGACCTCAACGGCGACGGCGTGGTGGGCGCGGCCGACATCACGGTCCTGCTCTCGGCGTGGGGTGCGTGCCCGTAAGGGGGCAGCGTTCCGACCGCGCGCTACTCCGGCAGCATCCATCGCACCAGCACCGCCGAGGGCGCCGGTGGGAAGTCTGCGCATACCCGCACCAGACGGAAGTCACGGATGTCTTGCGCCACCGCGTCGAAGGCCTGCGCGACCATCTGCGGGTAGCGCGGCATCGAGGGGATTGGCGGTGCCTCGTGCAGCTGCTCGAGCACGGCGGGTGACAGGTCCATCGGCAGGCGCGACTGTTCGCGCTGCACGGCATCGCTCGAGAGCGGCTGGCCGAGCGTCGAGTGCACCGTGGCGGTCATGGCCTCGGTCCCGACGAGTTCCCGATGGCAGTAGAAGTCGAGCACCAGCGACTCGCTCGGCACGCTCACGTTCGTCAAGAACTCGTGGCTCAACTCGTCCGGCGTGCGCCGCAGCGCCATGACTCCCTGCATCAGCGTCCCGAAGAAGATGTCTGACTCGCCCACACGGCCGATCGGCCCCTCGGACAGCTCGAGGATCTTCTGCCCGCCGAACTCGCGGTTGTGGACGGTGGCGCTGGGAAAGTTCGAGAACTCGCGCAGCAGGAAGTCGCTGTCGTTCCGCTCGGCGGTGCGAACGAGCGGCGCCATCGCGCGGCCGTTGGCTGGCGATCCGCCTGTCGTTCGAAACACAGGGAGTGCCCCGATCGGCCTGAGCCGTTGCAGTCCGGCCAGTCCGACCAGCTGCGCAACGTCGCCCACGCCAGGCGTGTCGGCGCTCGGAAAGAGCATGTGCACCGTGAGCCGTACGCGGGCGCGCAAGCCAAACACGCCAGACATGCCCTTGAACGCCATGCGGCGTGACGACTCGAGGTTGCCGTCGGTGCGAAGGCCATCGAGCACGACCTCAAGCTGCGCGCGATCACCGAAGTGCCTTGCGATGACGGCCTCGAACTGCGTCAGCGCCTCGCGAACCGCCGCCGTATGTGCACGGAGCGCGTCGTTCGACTCGAACGCGCGCAGGTAGATCTCGATCCCCTCGGGGCCCGGGATCATGGGGATCGCCTCTAGCGCGTCCGTGGCGAGCAGCACGCGGGCGATCTTCCACGTCAGGTTCTTGTTGATCCCGAAGCGTCTGGAGACCTCCTGAGGGCGGAGCGGATCAGACTCGGCGGCGGCGCCCAGGCGAACGAGGGCCGCTCGCAGCACTCCGATCGCCGCATCGCACTCGGAGCGAAATGCACCCAATGCCGAATCCAAGGCGGAGGGGACGCCGGGACGCGCCCGAAGGTCGACCACCGTGCGGGGCGACCGCGCAGCGGCGGAGAGTGAAGTGAGCCTTCGCTTTCTCTGGGGCATGAAGTCTTTCCGAAGTTGCGCGGCATCGCGCCCTTACGGCGGATGCCTGCTTCCACTATCGGCGTACAACCCAAAATGAGTCGTGCGACGCCGTTATCTTGTTGCGGGATTTTCCTTAGGGAAATTTGCAGGGACAAAAAGGTGCACTAACCTCTCCAAAACCCGCGCCCGCTCTGGCTTGCGGGGAGTCCCGTGATGTCCGTGAGTTTGCCTACCAGCGAGGTCTTCATGCGCAATTTCAGTCCCGCGACCATCGGAGTGTTTCTGTCCGCCACCCTCGCAGCGACGGCGCTTGCCGATGGCACTTGGGAGATCCTCACCCTCGCCGATGGCATCAGCCCGGCGAACATCAACGGCATCGCCGATGCCGTGATCGTCCCCAACACCTTTAACAACCCGACCGTGGACGACAACGGTCGCGTTCGGTTCCGCTGCCAGATCGCTGGTCCCGGCATCACGAACACCGGCGCCGCCGCGAATCACCTCGTGGTCCTCGCTGGCAGCGGTGGGGCGTGGGACCTCGTGATCCGCAACAACTCGGGCGTCCCTGGCGACCTGCCGTCGGGTGCCATCTTCTCGCGCACCGCCAGCCCGAACAACTCGATCGTCAGTGCCAACAACAGCTCCGCCGATGGCGGATTCCTCGCGTCCGGCTTCATGACCGGCCCCGGCATCACGACCGGCACCAACGACACCGCGATGTGGTTCATCCCCGCGTCGGGCGCCCCGTCGCTCCTGCTCCAGGGGCGCGACTTCTGCCCCGGAACCGCCGGTGCGCAGTTCGCGGCGAATGTCTCGGCTGGCTCGGGCGTGCGGGTCAACAGCCAAGGGCAGCTCCTCTACTACGGCACCCTCACGGGTGGCGACACGGTCACTGCGAACAACGCCGCGCTGGTGCTCGTGGACGCTGGTCCCGACCAGCTGATCGTCCGCAAGGGTGACGCCGCCCAGGGCTTCAAGGGCCTGACCCTGACCCCTGACAGCTTCGGCCAGTTCCTCAACGGCTCCAAGTACCTCTTCTCTGCCAAGCTCGTCGGCACGGGAATCACCACGGCCAACGACACCGTGTACTGCACCAACGCCTTCGTGGCGGGCGGCGGCTACCGCATCCTCGCCCGCGAGGGAGATCCCATCCCGGGCCTCGATGGGCTCACCTTCGCCAACACGAGTTCGTTCGCCTTCGGTCAGCGACCGCTGGGCACCGACGGGTCGATTGTCTTCGCAACGCCCCTCGGTGGTGCGGTGACCAGCGTTGACAACGCAGCGATCATCAAGGAGTCGAATGGGACCTTCGAGATCCTGATCCGCAAGGGCGACGCGTTTCCCGGCATCACCGATTCGTCGAACCCCGACTTCGCCGGAAAGGTGTTCTCGACGGTGAACTCCAGTGGCAACGTGCGGGCCCGCAACGGTCTCTACGCGTTCGAAGGCATCCTGATGAACGCAGACGGCACGGCGATCACCTCCCCCGCGCCCGCGACCTTCGTCGGCGCGCGCAAGGCGGACGGCACCAAGTTCACCATCTGCAGGCAGTCCGACCCGGTGCCCGGCGTCGCGGGCTCGGTGTTCGCGAGCGTGAACGGCTCGACGAGCATCTGCGTCGACGACTACGGCAACGTGGTGTTCAAGGCGAACTACGCCGACGCCGCCGCTGGAACCAGCGGAACCGGCCTCTTTGCGTGGGACGAGGTCGGCGGGCTGCGTCTCCTCGCGAAGACCGGCGACACGACCTTCACGGGCACGCCGTGCAACCAGATCACCCTCATCGGAGGCACCGGAAACAACGGTGATGGCGGCGGAACCGGCATCAGCGCAACCGGCTGGCTCGCGGTGAGCGCATCGGACAGCGTCAGCGGTCTGTACGCGATCGCGCGTATCCGCATCGGGGCGACCTCGAGCCCCTGCCCGGAGGACGTGAATGGCAGCGGTGCGGTGGACGCGGCCGATCTCGCGGCGCTGCTCGCCGGATGGGGCACCGCAAGCCCCGATCCGAACGGCGATGGCAACGTCGACGCCGCGGACCTCGCCGTGCTGCTTGCGGCGTGGGGTCCGTGCCAGTGATGTCCGACTTGAAGCTCATGGCCTGCGTGCGGGTTGGCCCGCACGCAGGCCTCTTTTCGATATAGGTCTGAGTCGTCCGCTCTTCGCTCCACGCCCATGCAATCGCTCCGCTCAACCACTCGCCCCATCGCTCCACTTGCGCTCGTCGTTGCCGCGCTCGCTCCCGTCAGCACGCTGTCCGCTGCCGAGCTCTTCCTGCTCGGCGCGGTTCCCTACTCGTATGCCGAGTCGGTGAGCGACGACGGTCGCGTCGTCGGCGGGCATGACGCTCAGTCGTACTGGTACTGGACGCGCGAGACAGGCGTGGTTCAGCTCGTCGGTACGACGATTCCTCCGGGCAACGGCGTCGGCGGCCAGGCGAATGTGAGCGCCGACGGCCGCTATCTGTCCGTGAGCACGCTGCAGGGCGATCCGCAGAAGGCGGAGGGAACGGTCTACGACATCGAGTTGACCAAGTTCGCCCCCATCGGCAACGACGGCTTCTACTGCGACATCGAGCGCAACAGCATCTGGGGCATGTCGCGCGACAAGCGCTTCACGTGCGGGCTCATGGAGCAGGCCCAGTGCAACGCGATCGGCTTCGTGCGCGATGAGACGACCGGAGAGCGCCGAAATCTCGGCACGCTCTACTTCTATAAGCCCTCCCGCGCCAACGCGGTCAGCAACGACGGGTCGCTCGTCTGCGGCTGGAACGACGACTACGTGGGTTTCCGCCAGGGAGCCGTGTGGCAGCGCAACGCCGCAGGCAACTACATCCAGACGAACATCGCCGCCGGCGCCGTCAAGATGTCGGAGGCTGGCGTCGTGAGCGGCAACGGACAGTGGGCCTACGGCATCGGCCGCGGGAACTACAACAGCGGCGTGGTCTGGCGCTGGAGCCAGGCGACGGGCTTGCAGCCGCTCGGCGCCAGCCCGGTACCCGGCGCGAACGGCTACCCCGTCGCGGCCAACGAGGATGGCAGCAAGGTGCTTTGCTTCTTCGGCGTACTCGGAAGCAGCGGGTCGTTCCTCTGGTCGCAGGAAGAGGGCTATGTGTCCGTGGCCGAACTGGCGAGCAGGGCGGGGGTCGCGATCCCCGAGGGCTGGTCGCTCAACCTCGTGCTTGGAATGTCGCCCGATGCCAAGACCATCGTCGGCACTGCCTTCGGCCCTCCGCCGCTGATGTCGCCATTCGTGCTTGATCTTCGCACCGCGACCAAGCCGTGCCCGGCAGACCTCAACGGGGACGCCGAGGTCGGCGCCGCGGACATCTCGATTCTGCTGAGTTCCTGGGGCTCGAGCGGCGGCACGGCGGATATCGATGGCGACGGCTCGGTGGGCGCATCCGACATCGCGGCGCTGCTGAGCGCCTGGGGTGCGTGTCCGTAGGCCATCGTCGGATTCTGCCGATACACGCCTTGCATTCGCCCGGCGCGCCTTCCAAGAGAGCCCGAAACATGATCCGAACCGACTCTGTGTTCCCGCTGGTACGACTCGCAGGATGCGCCGTGGCAGGCATCACCGCCGCCATGGTCGCGCCCTGCCACGGTGCGGAGCTCTTTCTGCTCGGCGCCGTTCCCTTCTCGTACGCGCAGGGTGTCTCGTCCGACGGCACGCGTGTCGTCGGGAGCGACACGCAAGGTGCATGGCTCTGGACGCGCGAGTCGTGGGTCGTGCGAATCGAGGGGTCGCTGGCCTATGGGAACGGCGTCGGCGGGCGCCCCGCGATCACCGACGACGGCGCCTCGGTCCTCTGCGCCAAGCTCGAGAACGACAAGGATCCGCGCGCCGAGGCCGTGCTGTACGACGTGACGCTCAACACCTTCGATGCAGCCGTCGGCAACCTCGGCTTCAACTGCGATATCAGCCGCATGAGCGGGTGGGGCATGTCGCCGAGCGGCAGCCATGTGTGCGGCCTCGCCTATGTGGCGTTTTGCTCGCCGCTCGGATTCGTCTGGGATGCGGCCACCGACAGCATCAAGACCCTTCCGTCGGTCTACATCTACAAGCCCACGCGTGCGAACGGCATCAGCGACGACGGCGGCTTCGTGTGTGGCTGGAATGACGACTACACCGGCTACCGCCAAGGCTGCGTCTGGCGCCGCGATGCCAACGGCAACTACGTCGCGACGCTTCTGAACGCAGGCACGGCGGCTTCCAAGCTGCGAGAGGCCAGCGTCGTCAGCGGAAACGGCGTGTGGGCGTACGGCCAGGGATCCTCGGTGACGGGTGGTGCGCCATACCGATGGAGCGTCGCCACGGGGTATCAGCCGATCGTTCCGCTCCCGCCGGGTTCGCCGCAGAACGGCTTCGTGAACTACGCCAACTACGACGGGAGCAAGCTCCTGACCTACATGGGTGGGGAGACCTACCTCTGGATCGAAGGGCGAGGCTACGTGTCGCTCCACAACTGGGCGCTCGAGAACGGCTTCGATCTCACCCTCGAGTGGGGCTTCCGCGGCTTCAGCATGACCGCCGACGGCCTGACGATCGTGGGAGACGCACTGCGACTCGCCGACGGGGTGCCGTCGCCGTTCGTGCTCGACCTGCGGCCGGTGGCAGGACCTTGCCCGGCGGACCTCGATGGCGACGGCGCCGTCGGTGCGTCCGACATCGCCGCGCTGCTGAGCGCGTGGGGTGCGCTCGGAGGCGCTGCCGACATCAATGGCGACGGAGAAGTGGGCGCGCCCGACCTCGCCGCGTTGCTCTCGGCGTGGGGTGCGTGCCCGTAAGGGACTTCTCGTCGACGCCGGCTCTCGCGCCTATCGCGACGGCTTCGGCCCCTTGAAGCCGGT
>Ga0209770_10000528_pt1 | contig 20958 bp, 36 predicted proteins | sample LauGreSu1BDMLBDD_2_FD_187572 | JGI IMG/M metagenome (GOLD analysis project Ga0209770, IMG submission 187572) | Freshwater lake microbial communities from Lake Michigan, USA - Su13.BD.MLB.DD (SPAdes) (version 2) | ecosystem: Environmental > Aquatic > Freshwater > Lake | place: Lake Michigan, USA...
AATACCATAATCAACATAATACCACCAATAACAAGTGCAAACCCATGTGGCATTGTAACACCCAATAAAGTAACCATACCAACTTGTTCATTCTGTTGTTGTTTGGATTGTTTTCTTAAATCCTTTAACTGTCTCTTTACTTGTTTCAACTCATCAATAGATGCCGTTTTCACCTTTGATTTGAACTCCTCAAATTTTTGTTTTTGTTCAGGTGTAACATCCGGTGGAACCTCCACACTATCGGGATTGGTACATACAACTTCCTGAAATTCATCAGGAGTCAAATCTTCCTCGGCTCTCTCATTGAACTCCTCAGTTGCCTGTTGTAAAACCATCATTTGTGAATCGTCTTCTTTTAGATTCATCATGGTTTTGATTCTACTAATTTCTTCGTTTAAATTCTGTTTCATAAAATATTATATATTATCTAAAGAAAGAGAACCCCTTCTTACGATTCTTGGTTATTATCTCACCAATCTTCTCCTTCATTTTCTCTTCGTTCTTCTCAGGAGTTATTCTGTTTTTGGTCCACTCGTCGTTTAGGGTTTTTCCTGCCGACTTCATTGCGTTAATCTTATCCGTATGTTTACTCATATGTATAAATAGTTTTACTTTTTATAATAAACTATCAATTGCCGACCCAATCTCTTTATACACAGGTTTATTTCCGTGAGGTTCAATCTTACCTATAGGTGGTTCTATAATCGTCGCACCTTGATTGGCGAACTTCTTATAGTATTCTCTTACATCTTTCTCTTGTGTATTCTTTAATCCTCCCCATCCCCACGATCCCTGAACCACATAAAAATTGGCATTGGGAAACTTACTTCTAAGTAATCTAAATAATGATGGAATATTATCGGTTCCATATTTACCGAAACCTCCATTCGTCCCTATAACAATTACAACATTTGATATATCAGGACTCTCTTGAAATTGTGATAAAGCCTCGATTAACCATGATACTGTCTTTCCTCCCTCCCATAATGACGACATTCCTGGTTTGGTAGATATCCTTGACGCCTTCGTTGTATTCATATCCACATATGGTGTTTGAGAATCACCTATGATTATATTCTTCCCACCCGTTTTCGGTACAACCTTTTTAATTATGGTTTCCTTATTGGATTCAAACTCAGAAGGAGTTAATCCCTTTTTAAAAGATAAATGTGCCGCCTTTGTCATTGCACCATATTTTCCATCTACACCATCTTTGTTGGGACCAAACTTCCCCAAATCATATTTTAAATCCTTTAACTTTTTTTGTAACTCCGCAACCTTAGGATTGAAGTCGTAAGATATTTCGAAACTATCCGTGTCTTTCATAGATGACCCTTTAAGGTCCTCTTTTAAACCCATCACCTCCTTAATCCTATATATGTTCTCTTGTAAGTTCATATAGTATAAATATTTGAAAAAATTTATTATCTATTATCAATGTAAAGATAAAATCCCGCATAATACTCCAAAAAGTGTTCGTTCCATAAATCCCATTTAATATCAACAAAATCTACCGACCTTATATGGTAGTTTTCAAAATGAGGTAGAATATTATCCCTGAAAGTTCTAAACTGTTCTTTCTGAATCCTATCACCTAAATGACACTCAATAACAATTTTAGGGATGTTTTTTAAAATAGATAAATTCTCCTCAGTCAATATACTATACTCACCCCCCTCACAATCAATCTTTAAAAAATCTATATTAGTTAATCTGTTCTGATTAATGAAGTCTTTAAATGTAAGTGTCCTAACCTCCTCCTCCTTCCCATCCCACTTAATCTTCATGTATCTTTCAGAAGATATTGCAGCATTAGTAAAAGATACAGGATACCCCTCCAAATTCCTCTTGAGTGTATCAAAAAATGTCACAAGTGGTTCCACAACATAAATGTGTTTCGGTTTCTTATGTAATATACTATAAGGGAAGTCTCCCACCGTTGAACCTATGTCTACAACAATATCATTTTCTTCCACTTGAAAGATTTTCTCATAGTCACTATTCCCCCCATTATTAATCGGAATAAAAATCTCGTTTTGGAGATACATTCTTATTTCTTCCGAGGTCTCACCCCAGTCGAATACGTCTAAATCTATTTTCATTTTTTATATTATAAATAAAATAACCCTTTTTCTAAATTTTTTCCAGAAAATTTTTTTTTATTTTAGGGGGTAAAGTCCATTTTTTGGAAAAATTTCCGGAAAAATTTCAGTCACAGCATTGTCCCCCCTATACAGATGGTCAAAAAGGGGGTATATAAGGGGGGATACGGGGAGGGGGAGGGGTACACCCCATATAGGGGGTAGGCCGTTCATTATCTGACCTGATGGTATCCTGAACTTGTGGTCAAAAAAAAAGAGGGGTTAAACCCCTCCTTCAATTTCGGACATTAGACATTGACCAAACGAACCGACTATATATTTTACCTTGAACTTTTTATATCCGTGTTCAAAGGTATTGTATTGACCTTCTATGGTAAGTGTACCATCTTTAATGGTAACCAATCCGTTTGAATCGGGGTTGGGTAACCATCTCATATTTCTAATGAAAATAAGGACATCTTTGTAGTCCTCATTGGACACTCTATGTAAAGAGTAATCTTCATCTGAATTGAAGAAGAACTGAACATTGGTAGAAAGTAGGTGTGTTGGACTTGAAAAGAACATAATGGTTATGGGTTAGGTGTCACTTCGTTATGACATTACAAATATAAACAGGTATTTCTATTATACAAGGGGTAAGTGAAAAAAATATAATGTTTTTTTCGTCCTGATCCGGTTTCTAATTTGACTGGCCCGGACTAACATGATTGTTATGGGCCGTTCATTATCTGACCGGATCAGTGGTGAAAAATTCTTCAAAAATCATTAAGAAAATTTTAACAATTTTTTTTTGTTAGGGTATTGTATATTCAAATAAAACATTTATATTTGTGTATTCATTCACCTAAACAAATAATGATATGAAAAATTCAGTAAACACAAATGAAGTAAACATCACCAAAGATGAATTATTAACTATCCTTATGGAAGTTGAAAAACCGACCTTTACCAACATTATGTATAAGGTAAAGGTAAAGATGAACAAAACGGATAACCCCTATTACGAGAGGGTATTCAAAACTACCAAAGGAAATTTCTTTATCGGTGGAAGTTACGAGGATATGGTAAATGTCCAAATTGACAAACAAGGTTTGGAAATTGAGTTCGAGAGTAAGGAGTGTTCAGTAGGGGAAAAAGTTTCCAAGTGTGTTCAGTTCAACGAGAACCACAACCGACACTACCTACAATACTTTACCTACAAAAATTCGTATCACGGAACGGAATACGAGTTCGAGGGTAGAAACATTGACCGAGAGTTGTTTCAGTCCTTTGAGGTTAAGAAGTCCGAGAGTTCAAGACAACCCCAAGACAACAAGGTAAAACCACAATCCTTGACCATAGACAACATCAAAAAGATTAGTTTATTCGGAACAAGGTATAATGTAGTAGAGGGGTAAAACCCTTCTCCTTTGAAAACCAAAAGTCCCTTCACGAAAGTGAGGGGATTTTTTTTTGTCATACACGACCACCTTCGTCCCCGTCGGGATAATGAATGGCTCCACCAAGAACCTTCGGGACAGAAATCCATCGGGGAAAAATGAACGGCCCGTATTACATATAGGGGGTAAGTGGTATTACATGGGCCCTTCATTATTTCCACGGGACGGAGATGGTGAAAATTTCATAACAAAGTTTTAACAAAATAATTTTGTTTATAATGGTATTACATTTATATTTGTGTAAACAAAATAAATAATGTTATGAACAAAGAAAAAATGTTAGAAATCGTTAATGAGGTAATCAACGAGAAGTTAGAAAACCTAATGGAAGAAATGAGTACAAACGAGTTTGTCGAAATGATAACCGATATGTACCACGACCAAACGGGTGAAGAAATTGGGGACACAGAAGAAGTCCAAGAAATCATAGGGGAACGAGTAATACCCTTACTGACAAAGATAACCGAGTATGTCATAGGAGTAGACCTACCGAAAGTTTAAACGAAGTCCCCTTACGAAAGTGAGGGGATTTTTTTTGTCCAAGAAAATTACAAGGTTGTAATTTTTTTTGAATAATGATCGGCTCTGGGCCCTTCATTATTTCCGACGACTCAGATTTCTTCCAAAAAAAACTTCAAAAAAATTTGTTAAAAGGTGAAAATAAATTTGGCGGTATAAAAGAAAAATGATTATATTTGTATAAACAAAACACAAATACTATGAAAGAATTTATCTATGTCCTCACAAATTCACCCCTACACGAACAAACTATGATGATAGTTTGGGGGGTAAGTGTTCTAACCTTCTATTCAGTACTTGTTTACGGGGTTGGTGGTTTGGTGTTTCAAAACCTTAAAAAAATCGTAAGATGACAGACGAATTAATGAGAAAATGTTTTGAGTTTGGTCAAAGGGAGTTCAATCCGAAGGAAACCCTTGACCTCCTAAAAATGTATGGCCCGAGACTAATGAGTTGGGGACCGAGTAATTTTAGAAACTTGAATTACAAAATTCTTGTGTTCAAAGTAAATGGAAACCACCACAAAGGATATGTCTGTATCACTCTTGGTTGGGACGACACCTATACAATTAGGTTGGTATCTACACACGGGAATGTTAAGTTCGAAATGGAAGGGGTTTACTTCGATATGTTGTTTGACACCTTAGATGAACAAATCGAACGAATACCCGAATATAGAGTTTAGTTTTTGATTAATGGTTAGGTGAACGACCCTCCGATGTAATGTCGGGGGGTTTTTGTTTTTACAGAATCTTCACCGTCGAGCTGATCCCATCCCCGAATATGAATGGCTCATATTATACAGGCCACACATATTTCACCAACACATGTCCCCGTTGTTCCCGATGTTCCACTCGTACCCAAAGATGTTCCCGAAGTTCCCGGTGTTCCGATCGTGTCGAAAAATGACGGGCCCGTATTACATGTTAATGGGGTTGTATTACAGAAGCCGTACTTTATTTACCAACACGAATTTTTTTTCGACTCAAGAAAAAAAAATTTGGTATAATGAAATAATTGTTTTAAATTTACATAAACAAAACACACACACTATGGTTACAACAAACACCCTCGGTAAGAAAGTCAAGATGAACCTCGTTGGACTTGACGGAAACTCGTTCTCCCTAATGGGACACTTTCAACAGAATGGTCGAAGACAAGGTTGGAGTAAAGATGAGATTAATGAAGTCCTCACGAAATGTATGAGTGGTGACTACGACAATCTAATACGAGTACTGATTGACCACACAGAAGAAGAGGAAGTAGAAATTGAATGGTAAAAATAGGTTGATGGTTAGGTAAAGACCTCGGACATTGTTCGGGGTTTTTTTATGTCCACAGATTTTACCGTCGAGGTTCAGGTGGATAATGAACGGCTTCGAGCCACTCAAATTTTGGATTCGTCTTCCACGGTGAAAAAAAATATCTCAAAAAAAGTTGAAATATATTTTGGTGGAATGAAAAACTTATTATAAATTTGTAGAAACAAAAACATAAATGAAATGGAAAAGTTAAATGTAAAACCAAGTAAGTACCCTCACAGAATGAGTTACAACGAATGGGTAAAGAAGTTCAATGTAAGTAGTGGTTATATTGAACCAACAAAATTTTATCAAGGAAACCCAAGTTGTGGTATCCAACCAATCGGAGTTGCGAAGGTTTTAGACGAATCACCTTTTGAAAGATTTGTTAGAATTTTATTCAATAAAATAACTAAATAAAAATGTTAATTAAACTAACTTACTACGGGAGTGACAGAGTCACTCTCGTTAATCTTGACAATATCGAAAGTGTTTATCAAGTGTTTGATAAGACACAAAGAAAGTATTCTACCAAGATATGTTTTAGAGGAAACGAAAGTTACCTAAATGTTGAGGAGGATTTACAGACTGTATTAAGACTGGCTCAAGAAGTTGAATACGGAAAGTTTCAACCTACAGATTGGGAAACCCCCTCATTGGAAGAAAGAATGGAAACATCTTTTCAACAATACAAAAGTAGAAGTACTAACTATCAACCAAGAGAAAGAGTACCCTACGGAAATAGAGCGGAATTTTATAACGAAAACACTTACTAAAATGAAAGAGATGATTCAATTATTTAAAGAAGTTTATCGTGATGATAAAAGAGAATTTTGGGATGGTATCTTAGGAGCCGTATTAGTAATGTCAGTAGGTATATTTCTATTATGGTTCGCTGGTACGTTCTGTTACGATATGTAGTGGTGTGTTAGTTTCTTTCATGTTTGAACCCTCGGTAGAAATATCGGGGGTTTTTTGTTTTCTGTGTGCCGTACCTGCACAGCAACAGGATCCATTTTGACTGGCCCCAAAAAAAGCAGAATCACCTGCTTGGAAAAATGAATGGCTTGTATTACACCTACCAAGAACGTATTACATGAGCCGTACATTATTGGTTCAGGACCGGGCTGGGTCGAGGTGAAAGTTTTGTTAAAACAAAAATTTATTTTGGATATACAAGAAATAGTGTTATATTTGTACAAACAAAACACATAAATGAAATGAAAAATTACAGACTCAAAATCGAACAAGACACACATCCTGACAATCCAAGAAGTTGGGACAATTTAGGAACAATGGTATGTTTCCACAGACGTTACGACTTAGGGGACGACCACAGATATTGTTCAGGTAATTATGATGGTTGGGAAGAAATGGAAGAAGATATTATCAAGAACGAAGACGTTCACACTATCTTACCTTTGTATCTTTACGACCACAGCGGAATTACAATTAGTACAAGTCCGTTCAGTTGTAATTGGGATAGTGGACAAATTGGTTTTATCTTTGTTTCAAAAGATAAAGTAAAGAAGGAATATATTAAGGATATACGAGTTGAAGATATATTGAAAGGTGAAGTTGAAACTTACGACCAATACCTTACGGGTGACGTTTGGGGTTACAAAGTATATGAAGTGACGACGTGTAGTTTGGGACACGAACACGAACACGAGGTTGAGAGTTGTTGGGGTTTTTATGGTGAAGAAGAATGTAGACGTGAAGGTGAAGGAGTAATGAACTATCTAATGGAAAAAGAATTTGTTTAGTGTTTGGGTTTTTGGTTAGGGGGGGTATCAGAAATGGTACCCTTTTTTTATTTCTGAAGATACCGTCCAAGCTCCGACACATGTGAATTATGAATGGCCTGTATTACGGAGCCGTACATTATTGTGGATTATGATCACAGGTGAAAAAATAATTTTAAAAAAATTAAAATAAATTTTGGTGGAATGAAAAAAGTATTATATATTTGTCTAAACAAAACACAAATACTATGTCACAGAAAGAAATTTTAATTGAAAACATTAGTGAGACTAATGATGTAAAGAAATTGGAAATGACAATTTCAATGTTAATGTTTGGTTGGGTTATGGACAATCAACACGAAAATGAGTATGTTGAACTTATTGAACTATCGGTAAATCGTTTGAACATTCTTATGATGATACGAGGGGAAGAACACCCACTACAAAATCTTGATTTGGTTAGAGATAAAGACCGAATCGAAATGAGTGTGAAGTTGTCAATGATTAAAAGTGTTATGGAACAAGAACAAAAAAATCCATTATACGAAATGTCAATGAATTAAATCTTTCATTTTAATTTATAAAAGGGTAGGACTTTGTTCTACCTTTTTTTTTGTCCAAGAATTCTTGTCGCGCTGATCATGTCACATTATGTCCGGCTCGAAGCCATACATTATTTCACGACTCAGAGGATGGTGAAAAAAAAAATAAAAAAAAGTTTCAAAAAAATTTGGTGTGAATTAAAAAAGTATTATTTTTATACAACGAAACAAAAACATTTAAAACATGACAACAACAACATTTGACCCTATCAAGACAAAGAGATTGTTTTGGGGTAAGAAAGGAATGGAAGTAACTGGATGGTTAAAACTTCAAGATGGTAGTAAAACTCACTTCACTATTGACAGAGATGGTGAATGGGAACAATGGGGAAACACAAGAGATAATCTTTGTTTGACCGTGAACTTTGTAGAAAACCTACGGAACTTTCTACTTTATAGTGAATAGATATATTGGGTTAGAGTGATTAATTAAAAACCCCGATGACTTTGTTGTCGGGTTTTTTTATGTCCAAGAATTTTCGCCTGGATCCACCTGTCGGATTATGACCGGCTCGGAGCCATTCAAATTCCTACCTGTACCGTGGTGAAATCAGGGTGAAAAAATAATTTAAAAATAGTTGGAAAAAAAATAGGATTATATTTCTGATAGTATTATATTTGTGTATTCATTCACCTAAACAAATAATGATATGAAAAAAGAATTAGTATTTTCAGTAGACTACAACGGAGATTGTGAAGATTTCACTTATTACGTTGACGGAGTTGAAATTGAGGACACCATTAATTTTGATGAAGTAACCGACTTTATCAAGAAGTTGGAAGATGAAGTTGATAAGTTTTGGTTATCCGAACATCGTACCGAAGGTAGTGTTGATTGGAACGAAGACGGAACAATGGACATTAGTTTCCGTACCTACAACGAACCCGATTGGGGGAACTTTGATGAGTACGAGATAAGAGGTATCAAACCGATTGTCTTTGAGTACGAAGAAGTCTAAAACCGAATCAAGTCCCCTTACGAAAGTGAGGGGATTTTTTTTGTATAAGATTTTTCCTGGTCCGATCCAGGTGGATTATGACCGGCTCGAGCCATTCAAAATTTACATGTGATCAGGATCTGGATCATAAAAAATAATTTAAAAATAGTTGGACAAAAATTTGGCTGATACTCAAAATTAATTTACTTTTGTAGAAACAAAACAAAATTCAAATGGAACAGAACAACCGTATTACAGAAATCCTTGACAAGTCAAACTTGAATTGGTCAGTTCGTAGTGAAAGTATTACAACTGAAAGTGGAATCATTCTTGGTGGTTATAGTGCAATAGTACGTGATGACACTAACACTCCTTTGTCAGTTAGAAGTGATGGGTATCATCCTTATCAAAACTATCAGTTGATTGAACTACTTGATAGAGTTTCCCAACAAACTGGTTTGGAATTAAAGAAAGGTGGTTTTTTCAAAGAGGGTGCACGTGTGTACATTCAATTGAAGTCAAACGACCTCAAACTTAATAACGACAGAGTCGAGGGATATTTGACTGGCATCAACTCATTCGATGGTTCAACGAGTTTGGCTTTCGGACCTAGTAACATTACAATCAGTTGCCAAAATAGTTTCTTCGCAGCCTTTCGTGAAATGGATACTAAAATCAGACACACGAAAAACATGATTATTAAAGTGGATGAAGTGTGTAGAAGTTTAGAGGGTGTATTACAGGAAGAAAAGAAAGTGTTCGATAACATCGTTCAACTTAGTGAAACAAGATATGATGACTTGTTTAAAGACAATGTGATTAAGAAATTATTCAACATTGACAAAGATGTGGACTTGAATGATGAAAAAGCTCTACATACCGTGACAAGAAATAGACTTAGCCGTTTCTATATTGATTTAAATGGTGAATTGAATCAAAAGGGTGATAACCTTTGGGGTTTGTTTAGTGGTGTGACGAAGTACACTACTCACTCACTTACCAAAGATGATAACACAGAGGCAAAGATGTTTGGTCGATATGGTAAAAGAGAACAAGGAATCTTTAATGAAATGGTAGAACTCGTGTAATACGGATGTCCCCCAATCCGAACCCTCACAGAAATGTGGGGGTTTTTTATTTTCTGAAGAATTCCCGCTGCGGGTTCGGGAATAATGAATGGCCCAATGTATTACGGGCCACTCATATTTTTCCGACGCTGAGGTTCTCAAGAAAAAAATTAAAATAAATTTTGTTGGAATGAAAATAAAATTATATCTTTGTGTAAACAAAACTCAAAAACATATGGACTACAAAATCGTATCATCAACCTATCCCGAAGGACTAACTTCAAAGGTTAAGGAATTAATGGAAGAAGGGTGGAAACCAATCGGTGGACACTCCGTTGTAGAAACACACAAACAAAATCGTTATAGTGGTTCACAACATATGGACACAATTATTAAAGTGGAGTATTCACAATCACTAATAAAAGAATGACCTATGATAATCGTTTTACAATCGGTAGTTACGGCTATTGATGACCAAACCCTAATCACTTATGCCATGTATGAAAATGGTCACATGGATATTAATAGTGGAATTCATTTAGAAAATTGTTCCGAACAATGGTATAGTTGTTTGGATAAAGAAGATAAGTTTATGGTTGAACATTTGTTAGATGTTAAAAATTATAAAAATAAAAATCATTTGTCTTAGTATAAAGAAAAATTTATTATATTTGTAAAAACAATTTGATATGAAAATTAAAAGAAAATACAGAATCTTATCACCCGATGGTTTTACCATTGAGTTTGGAGTTGAACACTATTCAAGTAGTAAAAAAATGTGGGAGAGTTTTGAGAAATGGAAAGAACGATATAGACAACAAGGGTATTATAGTTCAACCGAGTATGGTAGAATACCTTTGGACGAATTGTTTGACTATTGTTTCGTATCATGTTTATCAAATTAAAACCATAAAATCATGTTAAGAGTTAAAGACCACAACAAATATCGTTTGTTCGACTATGAGAACGAACCTAGTAATACATACCAATTAGGAGATGTGTTACTCAAGAAGAACGAGGATGAGGATTCTGACCGGCCCGAGATTGGGGTTGTAATACAGACCTTTAGTGATGGAGATTTTAGAACTGATATGTGGGGTATGAGTTCATATAGTGAAGTGTTACGAGCCAAACTATCTGATGTTAAAGAATTTAGACCTGACCTTCTATCAGATTTAATTATTAACATAGGTGTTTACTTCACCACTGATGATAATGGTGAAATAATTTTTGATGTCGAGGAAATGGAAAATGAGTTAATCCACTTGACTATGTAAAAAACATTATTTATATTTTAGTAGTGTTCATTAAGTGTTTAGTGTTTGTTTAAGAGGGGGATGAGAAATCATCCCCTTTCTTTTTGCCCAAGATTTTCCGACGCTGTTCTGAGATGGTGGATTATGACCGGCTCGGGCCATTCAAATTTCAGTCGATGATCAGATCAGATCGGGGTGAAAAAAAGTTTTGTTAAAAAAATAAAATAAATTTGGTTGGAATTGAAATAGTTTTATATCTTTGTACTCCAAACAACTTTAAAGTTGTTTTGTACTAAAATCCTTTAAATCGTAATGAAATAAGGGGTTTTAAAAAAAATTAAAAAAATATATAAAAAAATTTGGTGGAAAGGTAAACTTATTATACCTTTGTATCGGAAACAAAAATTATTCAATTATTAACCAGAACGGGGACAGGTTTACTGAACAAAATTTGTTATGAACAAGATTCAAACAGGTAAATTAGTAGGAGAAATCCGTGAAACAAAAGATTATTCAATCTTCAAGTTTCGTGATGACAATCGTGTTGTAAACACAAATCACGTTAAGAAACTTTCATCAAGTATGAAAGAAATCGGTTGGTTGTCCACATCAGTAGTTACTATTAATGGTAGTGGTGATGTTATTGACGGACAACACAGAGTTAAAGCCGCTATGGCGGTTGGAGCTCCAATTCGTTACAAAGTAACAAAGGGTGCGGGTGTAGATGAGATGACGTTGATGAACACAAACCAAAGAAACTGGTCACCATTTGACCATTTACATAAGTTTGTTGTTCGTGGAAATCAAAACTACATCACATTCGATAAGTTTGTGAAAGATTATCCAATGTTCAAGTACACGGAAGTCGCGATGTTCTTAAACAATAGTATGTCGTCAATCAAACGTGATACATTTGAAAGTGGTAACTACACAATTAAAAGTGAGAAAAGAGGTAGAGAGTGGGCGAACTACATCTTGGAAATCAAACCTTACTTTGAGAAGTATTACAATAAGTCAATCTTCGTTAGAGCTTTCATCAAAATCATCTCGAATAAACCCGAGTTTTTATTTGAGGAGTTCTTACACAAAGTGAAGTTAAGACCAAACATGTTGGTAGCTTGTGGAACGGTGGAACAATATGTGGAAATGATTGAGGACATCTACAACTATCGTAGAAGTGATAAAGTTAATTTGAGGTTCTAGGTTCTGGTTAGTACATAGAATGGAAGGGGTTACCCATTTGGGTACCCCTTTTTTATTGTATTACAAGAAGATGTGGTTCAGGAATCCAAGATGCTCATTATGACTGGCCCAAGTTTGTTTAACTTTTTTACAAAAAAACTACACATAAAAAACATTTTTGTTGTTTGTAATGATATTTCGTATTACCTTTGCACCCACAAATCAAAACATAGTAAATATGGAAGCAGATAGTATCAATCTAATTGACAAGTCAAGAAAGATGTTTGTTAAGATTAAATTGAGTGATAACAGGAAGTATTGGGAGAGGTGGACTTCTACCGATAAAAACCATTGGGATTTGTCTGGTAAAATGAAATCATTAGAAGATGTCCTAAAATCACAACAAGAGTTGATTGACGGCAACTATAAAAATTTGTTTGATGTTATAACAAAAAAGTAGTTCTCTTGTTATATATGTAAGTTTGTTTATGGGTTAGTAAGTTTTGTTTCTAATTGCCCCACGAGAAATCGTGGGGTTTTTTATTGCGCATATTTAAGACATTTTACTGCGCACATTTTAGAATGATCATGCGCTGATCACTGGTCGGATTATGACCGGCTCGAGCCATTCATTATCGTGACGGATCCGGGCTGGATCGAGGTGAAAAAAAATAGAAAATAATTAAATAAAATTTGGTGGAATGGATTTTATATTATACCTTTGTCTAAACAAAACATAAAAAAATGGAAAAGAAAACAAAACACACTCTGTTGTTAGGTGAGGGAGTTCACCAACACACACTCTATGGTAAATTTATGGTTGGTCAAGAACCAGACTTCACAGAAGTAAATGTGATGGAAGAAAGTTTGTTGAAACACGAACACCCCAACGGAAACTTCGGTGAACACGAAACACTCAAAGTTGAAAGTGGTCAATGGGTGATGGGTAAACAAGTTGAATTTAATCCGTTTAACGAAAAAATTACCCGAATCTGGGACTAATATGGCGAACCCTTTAATACATTCAAAATCATCTGTCAAAAGATGGGGTGGAAAAGTAGAGGACTACTTACCAATTCACGAACTAATTGATAGTCCTAAAGCGACTATGAATAATAATAGTTCAAGACTACTTACCCACAACACTTGGTTCGCTTATACTATCGTTCCAAAAATCTTTGGGTATAACATTACTAATAGTGATGGTAAGAGTGTTGATGTAGTTGATGTCGCGATGTTACATATCGCTGAGGACTTTCGTATGAAGTTCGTTCCGACACCACAAGACTACTTACAACACCTACAAGTTCAACCCTGGATGTGTAACGGAGTTAAAGAACTTGACACGGAAGAAGGAAAACTAATTGTAAAAAATCTAAATCAAAAAATTCATGAAAACTGAAATAAAACTTTGGAAAGAAAATAACATAGAAAGATGTGTTATGGAGTTTAGTTGTGGTGGTGATAGTATGAACGAAACCGACTTTACTCTGTATGACAAAAGTGGTGAAGAAGTAATTTGTGATGAACTAACTGACTACTTTGAAGATAATGTCTATAAAGAAGTAGACTTCTACGAAGTATCAGACGGACACTATATGGGTGAGTTTGGTCAAGTGGAAATTACTTTGGAAGAAGATGAAGAAGATGAAGATGGTGGAATTTTCGTGTATGACAAACAAGCGAAGGGTGAGTGGGAAGAAAGTTTCACAAGTGAACTTTATTTTGAAGTGAGTGAGAAGGAAAAGGAAGTGTTGAATAAACTTTCAAATTTCAATAATAGTCCATGGGATAGAGATATGAACATTAACTACAAAGATGATTGTATCATTACGGAAGAAGAAGAAGTAACCCTTAACACTTTGTTGGAAAGAGTTAGAGATGAGGCGGAAGAAACTGAAATTGATGGAAAGGGTGAGGAACAAGATGAAGGAAGAAGTTTTGAATCCGATATTGAATTTGAAGATGGTAAACTTCTTGTAAATGTCAGTTCAAGATTTTATTACACAGAAGAAAGTTATGACTAATCCTAAAAACTAAAAGAAATGAAAATCATTATCAGTAATTTAGAGTTTAACTACAACATTGGTTGTAAGTTATTGAAAGCAAAGTATAGAGAATGTCCTAAATGGTTTGACCAACCAGAAATATGGGACGACATTGAACCTATTACTTTCAAAGAAATCGCATCAGTTGAAAACATTGAATACCGAAGGGTAGCGATTGGTTGTCTTGGACTTGAAAATTTGGTGAAGGAAATCCAACCAAAAATGATTGGCTCAGAGACAATCAAAAAGAGAACTACATTTGTGAAATCAGATGGTCAGTTGGAAACCATAAACTTTGAGGACACCTATAAGTTGTTTGAAGTAAGTGGTAAATCACTTGGTCTAACAGATAGAGAGAATTTGAACTTTCACTATGTTCAATGTAAGGACACTTCAACCGATAGAGAGTATCTAATATGGATAAACGCTACAAATGTTTATCAATCAACTTCAAACTATCGTGGTTGGACAACCAGTAGTGAGGACTATGGTAAAATGATTACACCTATACAAGCTATCGCTTGGACTATTCAGACCAACATTGAAAAGGGTGGAATTGAAAAGTTAATCCGTCAGGGTGATTGTATTCTTATTAAGAAGAATGACCAATCAGTAATTGGTTCGACACGACACCTCACGGAAGAAGAATATAGAGAATTATTAGTGTTAGAGAGTTAATGTGTGTTTTGTGTTTCCCCCCGAACCCCGACAGAAATGTTGGGGTTTTTTTATGTCCACAAATTTTCTGTCCAGGCCCCTGACGAATTATGACCGGCTCAATGTATTACAGGCCATTCAAATTCGAGGGCTAGAAGACATGTGCAAACTAGTGCAACTATGCGCAAAAACCAGGCAGATCATGCGCAGATCAGAGCTCCGATAATGACCGGCCCCAAAAAAAATTAAAAAAATTTGGTGGAATGATATAACTGTTATATCTTTGTATCAAACACAAAAACATATGGAATACAAATCAATCGCACAAGCTAAACGAGATACGGGGTTATCTTATTTAGGTATGGTTAACAACTCGACCAAACATGAAAAGGCATACAAGTATGATGAACTTGTATACACACTGTACCTGGCACCCGCAAAAATGAGCGGCTACGAAGTTTGCCCAATGAGGACCAAGGAATGTACAAAACTTTGTCTAAATGAATCGGGACGTAACAAAATGGATGTTAAAGAAAACACGATTAACAAGTCACGTATAAAGAAGACGAAACTGTTCTTTGAACATCGTCAATTCTTTATGCATTGGCTAATCGATGAAATCTACTTAGCAAAAAAGAAAGCTGAGAAGTTGGGTTATCATTTTAGTGTACGTTTAAACAATACGTCTGACATATCTCCTGAGTCTTTTTATATTGACTACAAAGGAGAGAAACAAAATATCCTACAGATATTTCCAATGGTTCAATTCTACGACTACACCAAAGTACCAAAAAGAGTTGAACTTGTTAAGAAGTATAAGAACTATGATGTGACATTTTCTTTTAGTGGTTCCAATCTACAAGACTGTATCTCGATGTTAAATAATAATGTGAGAGTTGCGGTTGTCTTCAAACAAGTACCCGACAAGTTTTGGGGGAGGACGGTTATTAATGGTGACTTATACGACATGAGGTATCGGGATGAACGAGACATTATTGTCGGATTAAAGTTTAAACAAGTCCGAAAGAAGTTAGACCAAACAAACAGCTTCGTAATACAAACCCCGTAAGGGGTTTTTTTATGCTCAATGATCTTTGCGCCGATCTGCGCTACGGATAATGACCGGCCCGAGCCATTCATAATTGACCATCGCCGGCACAGTGATCACCCTGAAAAAATATTTTAAAAAAAGTTTGAAAAAAATTTGGTAGAATGATATAATGATTATATCTTTGTATGACAAAACACATAAAACGGGGACAGGTTTACTGAACATCAAACACTATGGGACAATATTATAAAGTGGTTAACACCACAAAGAAACAAGTAATGAACCCACACTCATTTGGTTCAGGTGCAAAGTTGGTGGAGTTTTCATTTGCAGAATCAGGAATAATGTCAGGTCTTGCTATTTTATTAGCAGACGGTAATGGTCGAGGAGGTGGTGACATCGACAGTAAAAATCCATTAATCGGTAGTTGGGCTGGTGATTCAATTGTAATTACTGGTGATTATGCAGATAAAGGAAAGTTTGTGCAAGACGATAAGGTAAACCTCTACGATGAGGCTAACGACTACGAAGACATTTCATTTAAGGTTATTGAAGCTCTGTGTGACCACTATTGGTTTAAACAGGACTACTACGAAAATTGGAAGTTAGAAGGTTTCAATGATTGGAATCAAGAACGTCAATCATTCAAGGAAAAATTATTTGGTAAACAACTTGTAACAAAATAAAATCTACTATTATGTTTACTGTAGACAAACTCAAACCCTACAAATGTGACATCGTAAAGAAGTGGACCGTGTCCGCTGACCTTCGTTCTCTTGAAAGTTTCGACAATTGTGAATCTAACTATGATGTTGTTGACCGACTCAAAGAGAATAAGGTCTTAACCGAAAGTTGTGAAGACGATTCGGAATATTGTCAGTCGTGGTTTTACTTCAAGAGTAAGACATCAGCGGAAAGCTTTACAAAAAGACTGGCTCAGTACATCGATAAAAGAAAGAAACTAATTCAATCACTTTAAATCAAAACACATGTCACAATCTAATCTAACTAAGGCATTTAAAGAATTAAGAATGCATGGTTACTTCGCAAGACAGAACTTCACTTGTTGCCAAAGCTGTGGATGGGCAGAAGTTCCCGAGGATAAAGGAGATAAAGCTGTATTCTACCACAATCAAGATTATCAATCTATGAAAGAGGGTGGAGATTTATATCTCGCTTGGTCAGGTGATGGTAACCTGATTTGCAATGTATTACGTGAGAATGGAATGGAAGTGAGGTGGGATGGTACTTCTGCTACAAGAATTTGTGTAACATCAGGTTTTTAATATAATAAAATAACAGGGATATCATTTGGTAAAATGGTATCCTTGTTTTAACTTTGCAGTATGAAAAGTATAAAAGTGCGTTTTAATTTAAGCAGGGGACCCAACTATATGAAGTGGAAGGTCCAATACCCTGATGGTAATATTGTATACTGTGACCCAACTACTACACAGTTGGTTATGCATACGTGTACCCTGAAGAACCACAGGAAGACTGCAGAACGGATTATGACTGGCTCTCACAAGACAGTGTGTGCCTGGATCCTCTGTGACTCCATTGACGTTAAGGAAGACTCATTCAATGCGTATGACATAGATCACAGTGAGACGAGAATCAGGTATAATCCAAAGGTTAGTCCATTTTGGATTAACATAAAGCAGACTAATATTGATGGTTTCAAGTTCAGTGAGATTGGGACCGTCGACTACAAACTATTTGTAACTAAATTTTAAATTATATATCATGGGTAGAGTAAACAAGTTGACTGAGGGAGTATTTGCGGAAATGGTGGGTACCTCTAAGGAGATTAGTAAGTACGATGAATTCATTAACAACGTTAGTTCGAAGTCCAAGGGACTCAAGAACCTGAGGAAGGATTATGAGAATATGACCGGCTCGAACAAGAACCTGTTCAACAAATTGGCCAAACTTGAGGAGACGATTTTGCAGATCAGATCTAAGGAGTCAATGATGACTGGCCAGACGGACCTTATAAAACTATCGTTGGTTCGTGAGTATCTATATGCTCGTTATCCGTTCTATAGAAAAGGGATGACGACTAAGGACATTAGAGTGATTGTAGACAAGTCGGAGTTTTGGGGTGAGGATTTAAACATCCTTGTGAAGAACAAAGAGTTTATGTCTAAGGCTATCGATAAGTTATCCAAAGCAATGGACGTGGAAATCGATAACAATCAACACGAGTACAAGAACCTGATCTGATCAGGGGCCTGGTGATGAATTATGACCGGCTCAAAAAAATATCCTAAAAAAATTTGGAATATTAAAAAACATCCTTAACTTCACATTATGGATTACACGAAAGAACTTTCCAATATTAGGAACAAGATGCATTGCGACATCGTCCAAGAAGCAACCGTTCGAACTATGGTTAGTAATAATACTACCGACGGTGTTATATCATTGGAGAACCCTATTGAAGTTGGTGGTTATGTAGTACAAAGTGTGTGTTGTGAATCGGGTCTCCTTATCTCAATTGAAGATAGAGTTGTTCGGTATCAGGATTTAACAGTGGAACATTTATCTGTATTACACCAATCGTTTGTAGTTGGTAAGAAGTATACATTTATATCAAATAAGCAATTCGTATGATTAATCAATTTATTCTTAAGATGTGGGTCAAGGTAAAGATTAATAAACTTGAATATGATTCACAGGTATGTATTACACCTGAAGATGCATATAAGATTCAGGGTAAGCTCGATATCCTGAAAGAATTATTCGACGACTTCAATCTTGAGGAGGTTGATGAAAAAGAAATAATAATCCATAATAACTTTTAACATGAAGACAATTCAACTTGGTCCTGAAGTAATGGTCAGTGACCCTGGTTACACCGAACCTACCTGGTGTCAAGTCAAACTAAAGAATGTTAAACCTGGTAACTATAATGCATTCTATAGGGAATATGAGACAGATTACGCTGGTGTGAGACCATCAATGATTATGGTGGTTCACGAGGACCATATGGAAGATGTTCTTAGATGGAAAAGACATTCAGGTGAAATTGGTGTTGACTCAGGTCAAGCCGGTATCTTTTCATATGATACCTACAGAAAGGATGGACTCGATATGGAAGTTCCGACGATTGGATACGACGGTAGGAATTTTGACTGGCTCGATTCCATCTCGAGAGATGAGGAAGGTGAGGATTGGTATAAGAAGATGTGTAAGCTCACACTAACCACAACAGGTTGGGGTACCTACAGTAATGGATTGGTATCCCGTAGTGGGTTAGGAGATGGATCATACTGTCTATTCGTTGCAGCTCGTTATAGAAAGATTATTGCAATATGTATTGACTTTGCTGTGGAGGAAGACGAACTAATCGATTTCGACTGGTATAAAGAAGTTACAGTGTAAGCAGATCACCGGTCGGATTATGACCGGCCCAAAACATAAACCTATGAAAAGAATATTAGATTACATCGAATTTAAATGGGACTACGTGGTATTATATGTCATGACCCATCCACGTCAAATCCACAGGTACCACATTTATATGTACAATAAGTGGAAGGAAAGATATTGCACAAAAGAACAGCTCGACGATTACCTCAGGTCTCTGGACCGTTGAATTATGACCGGCCCGAACAGTTCGTCGATCTGATCGTGCAGTAAGAATTATGACTGGCTCAAAACAATAGAACATGTTAAGAACATTACGACCGTCCCAGTGGATTAACTTGGGATATATTATTTTTGGTGTAGGAGTTGCACCATTCACCAGTGGGTTAACTTTAATCATACCAATATGGAAAATGATTGAGACTTACTATACCACATACGAGTTCTATGATGATATGATTATATATCGAAGGGGAGTCTTCACTGTAACCACGGATGAAGTCCTTCTATATAGGGTGAAGGCTATAAACCTCCACGAACCATTTCTATATAGACTCGTCGGAATATCCAACCTAAGGATAATAACTTCAGACCAATACGTCAACCAAATAGAGTTGACAGGTATACCCGTAGGTATGGAGTTCAGAGACAATCTTAGGAAGTTGGTAGAAGAGAACCGTAGTAGAAAGGGTACCAAGGAGTTCGACCTATACAACCTGTAGTCGACGACCCCGGACCGTGTCAATTATGACCGGCCCAAAATGACGTGTATTACACCCGTATATGTAATACCAAAAAAAAAAGTTGACGTATATTTTTTTTTACGGGATATTAAGGTTATACTTTTTATATAAACTTAATAATATATGTCAACTACAAAAACCATGAAAACGACACGTGCTAAGAGTACGACTCGTAAAACTGCGGTAACCACTTATGTGGCCGTTTCTAACAACATTTACTTCGACGGGTTTTCATACCGCGTTCGTGCAAGTGTGAACGGTACTAAGTACAGTAAGAACTTCTCTTCTAAGAAGAAGGCTTACGCGTTCCGTAAAGAACTCCTTGGCGGTAAGTAATCTATTATACTTACACCACGTGATTTAAGGTCTCTCGAAAGGGGGACCTTTTTTTTGTTTAACCATAACCCCTCTTACTTAAACAAAGTATAAACATAAAGACCGGCCTTGGGCCGGTCATATTTGTATGACAATAGATGTTGGTACACCGATTATAATGACTGGCCCGAGCCAGTCTTAATGTATGACATATGGTTGTTTATACAACTATTATTTACGGGCCACCTTCGGTGGCCCTTCATCCCGTGCCAGACAAAATCATGTTATGGTGTATTACTAATGTTGTTTGGCAAGTCGGGGACCTTCGGTCCCCTTCATCCCGTGAGGGGTCCCTTATGTATGACGTATAGTATAGACCACTATGACACCCTGAAGGGCCGAACGAAGTGAGGCCCGTATAAAAGAATAACTAATATATATGTATATAATATAACTGTATTACATTTATACTGTATGACAATATAAGGGTATAATCTGGATATTTTTTAAAAGTGGGTCGTGATTCGGACAAGGGACAATCCCCCACTAATTAACACTTTCTCCCACTTTATCCCCAAAGTGTGGCTGGTGTATGTAGTATGGGGAATTTTAGGTCGATCT
>Ga0209770_10000530_pt1 | contig 20922 bp, 20 predicted proteins | sample LauGreSu1BDMLBDD_2_FD_187572 | JGI IMG/M metagenome (GOLD analysis project Ga0209770, IMG submission 187572) | Freshwater lake microbial communities from Lake Michigan, USA - Su13.BD.MLB.DD (SPAdes) (version 2) | ecosystem: Environmental > Aquatic > Freshwater > Lake | place: Lake Michigan, USA...
AGCAAAAGCGTAAACTGTCTTACATCTGTAATGTTTTGATTGTTTCTGACCCAAAACATCCAGAGAATGAAGGACAAGTTCGTTTGTTCAAGTTTGGTAAAAAGATTTTTGATAAAATTATGGACAAAGCTCGTCCAACTTTCGAAGACGAAAAGCCAGTTAATGTTTTTGATCTTTGGGAAGGTGCAGACTTTAAACTTCGCATGCGCAAGGTAGATGGTTATGCTAATTATGACCAATCAACTTTTATGGATCCAGCACCAGTATTTGGTGGCGATGAAGAGAAGTTAGTTGCACTTGTAAATAAGCAACATAAGTTGTCTGAGTTTTTAGATCGTAAAAACTTCAAGTCTTTTGAAGATCTATCTAAGAAACTTGCTGATGTATTAGATGGTGAGGGAACGCCAATTAAGTCTGCTGCTTCATTGTCAGAAGATGATAACTATGTTCCTCCAACTCGTACAGCTTCTGCGCCAGCAACTGTTGCATCAAAGCCAGTTACTGTTTCTAAATCAACTGATGATGACGAAGATGTAATGTCTTATTTTCAGAAGATTGCTGACGAAGCATAATAATGATTTTCATTAGTGTAGTTTAAATCCACACTTAGTTTAATTTTACTTTATTATGATAAGTAATTATGATAGGATTTTCTATCAATCTTGGAGATAACTATTATGTGGACTAAACCAACTGCACAAGAAATGAGATTTGGCTTTGAAGTTACGATGTATGTAATGAATAAGTAAAAAACTGGGGAGCTTCGGCTCCCCTTTTTTATGCGTAGCGATTTGCTATGTATCGATTAACAGTTGACTCTTGATTTCTAACTGGAGATCTCATTGAGTTTATGTTATTATTGTTTACTGTATTGTTTGTTGTTGGAGCAACAACTGTATTAGCACCAGATCCACCTTTACCTGCTGCAGATTTTAATTCTTCATTCTTAGCTGATGCGCCACTTAGATCGGCACCTTGATTTGATGGTTCCATTTTTGGTTGTTTCTTTGCTAAATCGTATGCTTGTTGTTCTAAAGCATCGAGTTTATTTCCCATACTCATTTTCATATCAGCAACTGCCATTTGATTTGCAGATAATGGTTTGCCTTTTTCTACTGGCTCGTTAGCCAAAGTTTGCATTGTGGCAGTTTTTGCACCAGGAGTTTCGCCTGGACTTGCTACAGCTCCACCAGCTTTTTTGCCCAACCAAGATCCACCAAAATAACCAGCAGCACCACCAACTAAACCACCAACTGCTCCACCAACTACTGTTCCAAGACCTGGAACAATTGTTCCAAGAGCAGCACCTGCTACAGCTCCAGCTTTCGCTCCACCGATAGCACCAGCAGCACCACCGACACCACTTCCAACTGCCTCACCCTTTTTAACTTGTCCTTCTTCTTTTGATATTTGACCACTCTTAACTTGTTCTTCGGCTTCATTATAACCACTTACTGCTTCATAGGTTCCCAAGCCAACTGCTCCGATCGCTCCAATTTTTCCAGCATTTCTTGCCAAGAATCCACCTGCTTTACTTAATATACCAGCACCAGCTGCAGCTTTTCCAACTCTGCCTGCCTTTCCAGCTCTGCTTGGTAAATCAACATCTATAGATGGACCACTACCACCACCCTCACCAGCAGAAATTCCAAGTTCTGCAATTTTCTTTAGCGATTCTAATGATTGTTTCTGAACATCTAATGATGCTATTAGAGTTGCTCCCATCTCAGTTTGTTGTTTAATTGTGTCAGAATAAAAGGTTGTAATCAAAGTATCAGATTCAGCCTGATCTTCAGATTTTTCTGTTTGTTTAATTTGTTTATCACTACCTTTTACTGGAACAAATTCAGCTTTTCTTCTTGGATCAAATTCAGCTAACTCTGCTGCAGCTGCATCTCGCTCATCTCGAGTGGCTTTCTTAACATTAAACCCAGCACTCTCAACGGCACTAATTTTTCTTTCCATCTCAGCTAGTGCTGCTTCTTTTTTCTTAATCTCATCAAACTTATCTTCAGCATATTTCTTGGCTCTTGCTTCGCCCTCAGCTCGTTGTTCCGCTGTAGCTGTTCCTGCAAGATTTCTAACACCGATAATTTGCTTATCATTAGATTTTAATGCTGCATCAACATATTCTTTTTTCTCACGCTGAGTTTGTTGTTCTTTTTCTCTTTTAGTAACTCTGTCGCTAAGTGCTCCAGTAAATCCAAAGAAACTTTCTTTTTTTGTTTCTTCAGCTGATTGCTCGCCGAATAATACCTTTCTAAGTGTGTTTGCAGCTGGCTGTTTTGCTTCTTTGGCTACCAGTTGTTTAGCCATGGCTTGACCACCACCACTCTTAACGAATGATTTAATATTTTCTTTTATTGCTTCTTTAAGACCTTTTAAATTATCATTTAATTCTTTAGTTCTTTTAGTTTCTTCTCTTCTAATTTCAGTATCATTGGCTGCTTCAAAATTTTGGGTGAATTCTTTAAACTCTTGCCCAAGTTTGGTAGTTGATTGTGTTAAATCTATTACAGAATCATTATTTTTCTGTATTAGTTTAGATTGCAACTGAAGCAGTTCTTGCATTGTCATTTTAACTATTTCTCTCTAATCTTTGTTTTTCTTCTTCTAAATAATTAACCAGCATTGCGACATAGATATCCCGTTCAAAAGGAATCATATTTTCAATCTCAGTCAGAGAATATTTGTGATATTGCATCAAGGCGAAGTTGGTTTTATAATATGAAGCCAACGACTCATGACTGAGATTAATCAAAAAAAACTAGCTGGTCCCTCCACAACTGTTTTATTGTGAGTATTACATGCAGGACAATCGAACTCTATTTCTTGTTTATATTTTGGTATAGAAACAAAAAAGTTTTCCAAAAGATCAAACTGGGCTTTGGTGAGGTTCATTACAAAGTTCTCTAACTCAGCTCTAGTTTGTTCTTTTGCGTAAAATACTTCATCGCCTGTGTATATTGCATCAATACAATCAATAACAACTTCCATAACTGCATTAATATCTTCTGATTTACCTTCAGCTTTTTTAAATGTGCTCAAGTTTGGATATTTCATTATAACACCAACATCTCCAAATAATGAGATTTTATTTGTATGATTTGGATCTTTAACAATAGGAATTTTTGTTAAATCTACTTCTATTTTAACTTTATTCTTTTCCTGATCGCAATGAGCGCAAGTAAAAATTAACTCAACAAGTTCACCAACAGACTTTGCTCTAATTTGAGTGAACAAATATTCAACATCAAAAATTGCCAAATTGTCAGGATTTATTGGTTCTTTAATACAATTTGTCAATACTTCTTTTAAAGTATTAACCATTACATCTGTATCTTCGCTTTGCTGGGATAACAGTAATGCTTTTTCTTCTCTAACCAAAAATGGTCTAAATGTAATTTCCTGTCCAGTGGAAGGAATCTGTACTTTATAAAATGGTGTATTCATTTGTGGCAATGCCATATCTCACTCTCCTTTATTCATCTTCTCGATCAATTTGTTCAATTCACTTGTGCTACCAACAAAGATAGCATTATTCGTTACACTTTTCGCAGCTGCTTCTTTAGGAGCATCTAACTTTTGTTTCTGTTGATGTAAGTCCATCAACTGAGTATTAATATCTGCTACTTGTTTCATTAAATTACCAACAACTTCAAAGGCTCTCGGATGCTCGCTCGACTTAGCCACATCCAAAGCGTGGGTTAATGCTTGTTGACCTTTCGATAGCAACTCTAATAAATTTGCTCTGGTTTTATCGTAGTCTGATTCAATCTTAGCATCGGCAGACTCTATAATTTCCCCTGTCGAGGAATCAACAATCTCACCTGTTATTTTTTCAATTGGTTCCATATTAAATACCTGACTCAAATTATCATCAATTTTCATTACAGTTCACCACGCTCCATTAAAATTTTCTTGTTGGCTTGATGTTCCGCTTGTGTTAATTCTTTGTTTTCGCCTTTATATGGCACAGCATAATTGTTTTCTATCAGCCAATCATTTACTTTTGTGCCGTCTTCAAGAATAAACACTCCAAGTATTCTTCCGAACTTATCATCATTATTATCTGATCTTTGTGTCTCGATAATTTGCCAAGAACCAACAGGAAGTTTTTCTCCAAGTTTCTTTTTAGATAAAAGACCTCTTGGCTTTTCTTCTTTGTTGGCAGTTCTTGATTCAGGAGTATCAACGCCAGCCATACGCACACGCTGATTCGATAATACGATATTGAAACCTAAATCTAAATCAATGTCGACAGTATCGCCATCTAAAACTTTATTAATTTTACATTTATATTGATACATAATTATTCCTTCTTAGCAAACTTTTCCGATGCAGTGAAACCTAGTCCTGCAATCACAAGATAAATCATTGATTCAAATAACGCTGGTGTTATCTTATATCCATGAATGTCAGCAACGAACCCATAGGCACATAATAAAAATGCCAATAGTGTTACAACTCGTTTGCTGCTGACAGTTCCATTGATACCATCAGATAACATGCTTCTTAACCAGTTCATAGATTCATCCAATCTTAAAAAAACTTTGGTATCTTTAATGCAGAAGATGGAAGATTTGGTAAACCAAATGGCATTTTAGGATCATTCATTGGATTGTTTCGTGTTCCTTTATCGCTAATACCTCTACTGGCTTCCCAATATTTAAACAATAGTGTAACATTAATTTTCATAACATCTTTGGATGCATAATCCAATTCAATGGCTCCAACTGATTTTGGATATACTTCAAAAAGTTCTACTGTATATTGTTTTTGGTCAAGCGTGTCTTCTACATGAATTTGCATTTGTTTACAAATGTAATCGTCATAGTAATTAAAAGTTCTTCTTTTACCATTTTGTAAACTTTTAACCCAATCGTCAAAGAATGTTTTTACTGCAAGTTTTGTGTCAACATAAAATGAAATCGTTATTGGCTCATAGTTAAACTCATAAGGAGTTTCTCTTACCTCACCATAAGCTCTAATTGGAGTTGTGTTTACAGAAAGTGCAGGTATTTGAACTTTATCACAGAACATCATAATCGTGTCGTTTGGTAAAACACCTGGGAGTTTAATAGCACTTGGTGGAATCATGTTTACGCTGAACCTACTGGTTCTAGCCAAACCACCATTTAGTTTTGAAACAAAGTCGCTAATTTTCATATCTTTTTCCTAGAGTCTGCCCATACTTGGTCAGTTGATGCTCCGACGAATCTTTCAACAGGTAACATCATCGCAGTAGACCAATCATTAGCACTAACTGTATGTAGTGGAGATCTTAAGTGATTGCTTAGATATCTCTTAACGCATGGTTTAGCCATAGCAAATTTGGACATTCCATCTATTGTTGCCCAAGAATATTTTATCCTTGTAGTTTCGTCAAACTTGTCGTTGTTTTTAAACATTAATAATCTATCGATTAATGCAAATCTTAATTTATGTGGTAGATAATGTAAATTCAACCCAGTAAATCCATCCTCGTGGAAAGAGAACGGAAACACCAAAGGGAATCTATCGTAATATGGTAAAGTTGCTTTAGTTTTTGGGTCATAGAAAAACATATACAACTTACCTGGAACTATGTTATTTTGAGTCTTAACAGCCTGACTTCTTAAAACCTGATTTGGCGTTATACGCTTCTTCGCCAACAACAGAACTTGTTGGTTGAACCATGCTTGCGACTTTTGTGCGATATCTCTGTCATAACGATATTTTTCAAAAATATCTTTTAAGTCTTTGGTGGTGTTTGTTCTAGTGGCCATAGTTATATTTATAGTCCCAATTCATGTTCGGTAATTATAATAAACTGCCAATTCCGATCTTTTGCGTACTCTTTGGCAGCATTCCACTTAGATTGATTCTTTATAAAATTGAAGGATTCTTCAAGATATCTTTTAGTTTGTTTTCCAGGGAACTCTGGTGGAACAGTCTGTTTTGCTGGTTTGATTTCGACCAAATAGGTTCTAATCGACCCAGTTTTATCTTTAATTTGTATCTGAAAATCAACAAAATAACGATGTATTCTGTTGTCTGTAGAACACCTGTAGGGGATGACGATTTCTTCAGAAATCCACTTAATTACGCTTGGGTTTGTATCACACCAGCGAGCAAATCGTGTCTCCCAGGAAGACCTCATTATAATGTTCGTTGGATCTCCCGAGTATTTATTTGGATTGGTTGGAATAAACTTTCTTTTATGGAACATAAATATACTATAACTCCTTACCACTATTTAGAGTAAAAAACAAATGTCAAATGAATTAGAATATTCTGGGTATACACAAAATATCAACCCAAGTGCTGGTCCAACTGTCTCCCAGACAACATCACCTATTCAGGATTCCAACAAGAAAGACATAAACCCTTCTCGTGGTAAACCAACAGATTTCTTAGCCAACAAGTATAACATAGAACAATTACAATATCCACAAGATTTATACTCCAATAATCTTGAGTATGGTGGAAATTATGTTATTTTCTACATAAATGTGGCTGAAGATTCAAGGATTTTAAAGAATGCAAAACAGGGTGTTGACTACATAGACCCAAAGGATATTCCATCAAGATTGCGTGGAATGAACAGCGAGCAACAATTTAATTCAGCTCAAGCTGTATCTGGTGCAGCAACATCAGCTGGTGTTAAAGGTGTTATTGCTGGTGGAGTTTTAAGTGCCGATGCCATTTCTAAAAAAGGTATCGTTGGTGTAACTAAAGGTGCAGCCAAAGGCGGAGCAGTTGGAATTGGTCTTGGAACTGCTACGGCTGGAACAGTTGCCATTGCAGCTGGTGGTAAAATGTCTCGTCAGCAAAAACGATTAACAAAAGCGATTGCTTTACACATTCCAAATGCATTGAGTAACAGATATTCTATGCAATGGGATGCTGAAGACACAGCTGTTTTCCAGATGGGAGCAGTTGCTGGAACAGAAGTAGTAAAAGCATTGGGAACTTTTGGAACTAAATCAAATGCGTCAGGTGCTATTGGAAATATTATGACAAGTCTAGCACTTTCAAAAGGTCCAGAAGGTGCAGCTCTTTCTGCTGCATCAGGATTAGCAGCAAATCCAAAGAAAGAAAATTTGTTTAAAGCTGTTGACTTTAGAACATTCACTTTTGAATACTCATTCTTTCCTAAGAACCCAACTGAAGCTGAATACATAAGAAATATCATTAAACAATTTAAACTACACATGCATCCTGAATATAAAGATAGCAATGGATTCTTGTTAGTTTATCCTTCTGAGTTTGATATTTTTTACTATAACAACGGAAAAGAAAATTTAAACCTACATAGACATACTTCTTGTGTTTTAACTGAAATGAATATAAATTATACACCAAATTCTATGTTTAATTCTTTTGCGAATGGAATGCCAACACAGATAAATGTTACAATGACTTTTAAAGAACTTTCTATGCTTACGAAGAAAGAGATCGAGGACGGATTCTAATATGTATTTTTCAACAATGCCAAATATCTATTATGAGTTTACCGACTCAGATGGAAAACCAACATTAAAAGTTTTAAAAGATATAACAACAAATGTTCGTGTTATTAGATCAGTATTAGAAAACATTACTGTTTATGATTCTTATGATATTGTCGATGGCGAAACACCAGAGATTATTGCAGCAAAAGTTTATGGTAATCCACTGTATCACTGGGTTATTATGTTGGCCAATGATAAGTTTGATTATAGAGAAGATTTTCCATTAGAGTATACATCTTTGGTAAAAAGAGTGGAAGATTTATATGGTGCAGCGAATGTATATGCAACCCACCACTACGAATACATATATGTGAACAACAACGATAATGTTTATGTTGTTAATTCATCGCAACCTGGAGCATATCCTGTATCCAATTTTGAGTATGAAGAACGAGAGAATGAGAAGAAACGAAGACTTAAATTAATTTCTAAACCTGTTCTTGATGCAGTTGTTAAACAATATAGTCAGATGTTTGAATAATGGCGACCCAAAGAGATATATCCTCAGATAAACTAAGGCAAGCTGGTGATGTAAGTATTGACTATGTTAATATTACATCTATGGCAAATCGCACAGGGTTTAATATTAAGAACCAAGTAATTACTATTCAAATATTTGAAGATTTGTTTAGTCCCTTTATAACTGGTAGTTTAATTATTAAAGATTCTCTCGATTTAATAAACAAATTACCATTCGCTGGTATGGAGTTTTTAGATTTAAGATTGTTTACTCCAACGATAGATAAAGAATTAAAAGAAGCAGGTATTATTAAAGGTAGATTCTATATTTACAAAATTACTGAGAGAGAATATATCGCTGAGAAAAGTTTGGTGTATCAACTACACTTTATATCCTCTGAGGCTGTTCAAGATTTGAATAATCAAATGAGTCGCGCATTTGAGGGTAAAATTTCTGATATCGCTGCTAAGTTAATTAAAGAAACACCTGGTCTGGAAACTACAAAAACTTTAGTCTTAGAGCCAACTAAAAACAACACCAAGTTTGTTTCTAATTATTGGTCTCCAATTAAATGCATAAACTATTTGTTACAACAAGCAACTAATCCAAATAACAGTACAACCTATACATTTTTTGAAAATAGAAATGGATTAAACTTTGTTTCTCTAGATTATCTAAACGATCTACCATCAGTTCAAAGTTTTGTGTATGGAACATCGCAAGATGATGTTTCTAAAAGTGGTGGGTCAACTAGAAATATTGAAAGAGATTACAAAAAGGTAATTGAGTTTTCAGTTCCAGCAGGGTTTGATTATATCGATAGAATTAGAACGGGAACATATGCTTCTCGCATGATCGCGCATGATCTTACAACAAAGAGATATAAAACAATAAACTATGATTACTTGGCTAAATTTACCACTGGTAAAGAAACTAGATTAAACAAATTTCCAATCACAACACCAGATGTTGTTGCTCGAGTAAATGCAACTATTATCCATAACGAAACTGCGAATAAAGTGTTTGATGGGTATGGCGATGTTTCTAACTTTAAAATGGAACAAGATCGTATATCAAGAATGAAACAGGCTGAGTCGTTTAAAGTTAGTATTAAGGTAAAGGGAAGAAGCGATTATACAGTTGGTCAAAAAGTATATTTAACAGCTTATACACCAGCACCAACTAGATCTACTGATACGACAGAAGAAGTTATTGATACAATGCATAGTGGAAATTATTTGATTGCTGCAATCAATCATGTTGTCGATAGAGAAAAACATGAGTGCTATATGGAATTGATCAAGGATTCATTAATATTTGATTTGAAGACAGGTAAACGAGAATGAGATTATATACTGGTTGTGTAGAAAATAGAGAAGATCCGCTGAAGATTGGTCGTTGCCAAGTTCGGATTGTTGGATTACATACAGAAAACAAAGCAATTCTACCAACTAAAGATTTGCCATGGGCTCACCCAATGGCACCTGTTACATCAGCATCAATGAATGGTATTGGTTGGACTCCAGTTGGACCTGTCAATGGAACATGGGTTGTTATTATGTTCACAGATGACGAACAACAGCAACCATTAATGCTTGGAACATTACCTGGAATACCACAGAGTAAAGCAGCAGAAATCGCTGTTGAAGAATCAGACGATCAGGTTATAGTTACTGATGGTGGTATACTAACAGATTCATCAGGTCAACCAATTGTTTCTGGTGATGGCACTCCTGTTCAAATTGGTAATACTGAGGCAACTAGAACAGGAACAACTCCTGCGTCACAAACTAATTTACCAAATTTAACAGAACAGAAAACGCCAAACAAACCAGCAGATAAAGTATTAACTGCTGATATAACAACAACACCACCACCAAAATCTACACCAAACCCACAAGCTGCCAAAGAGAATATTCAACACTTAATTAATGCTTGTGACCAAGTTGGTTTAACAAGCAAATATGCGAAATGTGCCATTCTTGGTATTTGTGGTGGCGAGTCTGGTTGGCTGGCAATAGAAGAGGGTTCTTACTACAGTAATGCAGATTCTCTGGCAAAAATTTTTAGAAAATCTTTCCCAGGTGGTGCTACTGAAGCACAACCATATACTAAATGGCAAGGAACAAAGGCAGATTTCTTTAGAAAAATATATTCGCCAGCTGGCAATGGTTCTTTGTTAGGACACAAAGATTCTGAAGATGGAGCAAAATATTATGGTCGTGGATTTAATCAAATTACTGGTAAATCGCTGTATCAACAGCTACAGAAATTTTTAACTAGTAAAGGTATCGTAGTTGATATTGTCAACAATCCAGACTCATTAATTACAGATCCAAAAGTTGCAGCTTTAGCGACTGCTGCATTCTATTCACTTAATGTTAGAGCGGATCAAAACGATCCATCATATTTTACTGCAGCATTAAAACGAACTGGTGCTGATGCTAACGGAACAGGCTACAAGAAAAAAGAAAAATATTATGAATATTTTCTTGGAGCAGATGTTGCTGTAAGCCCAACAAATAAACCTGCTGCCGATGAGACAGTAACTTATACCAAAGATGAGGTAAAAGATTTACCTCCAGCGAAACAAGTCGCATTATTGGAAGATCGTACTTCTAATTCTATTATTGGATTTAGTGACCCAAAGGGAAAATACCCACTTAGAAATTTATTAGATGAGCCAGACACAAATAGACTTGCTCGTGGTGTGTTAAAAGAAACAGCAATTGAGTTTAAAGATTCTTTGCGAGCAAAAGATATTCCTGCAGCGAATGGTGCTGATTCTTGGAATCAACCTCTTGCGCCATTCGGTGGAATGTATCCATATAACAAAGTTTATGAATCAGAATCTGGTCATTTACTTGTATTTGACGATACGCCAAACAATGAAAATATAAGTCTTTATCATAGAACTGGAACATCGTTAGATATCGATGGCAATGGAACACAAGTAAATAGAATTGTTGGCGACGGATACACAATCATTGATAGGAATGGTGCTATTTTTATTACAGGTAAATGCAACTTAACAGTTGGTAATTCTGTAAATATTTTAGTTCAAGGAAATGCGGATATTCAAATTGATGGCGAAACTAATATCAATATAAACAATAATGCTAATGTTGGAATTGCTGGAGATTTAGATTTCGCAGTTGGTGGTGATATAAACATGCAAGCTGGTGGGAATTTAAATATAAAATCTAAATCCGATATTTCAATAGAATCAACCAACTCAACAGTAATTTCTGCTGGAACTGCTTTTGCCGCAATCGCTGCTACCGATGCAGTATTAAAGGGACAAACAACCTACATCGATGCTGCTGGTGTAAATAATTTAAAAGCTGGCGGAAATATTAATGTTGATGGTGCTGAGTTCCATGGTCAAGAAGGAAGTGCTGCAGCTGCTCCAACAATAGAACAAGTATTAATAGAGTTATCTCCTCCAGAACTCGCCGATGCTAAACTTGATCAATTTCAACACTTAACAACTCCAGTAAGACCATCCCCTCCTATACAATTAAAGTATGCCATTGCTGAAGAAAACGAAGCACTGGTTGCAGATTATGTTGCTAATCCAGACAAGTATCTTAACAAAGAAGCTGCAGCAGATGGAGTAAAACCAAATTATGCTGGAACTCCAAAAGATGATGGACAAGGTAAGAGTTTAATTGCTGGTGGTAACACAAGCGATATTGCTGCTTTCTTAGAGAAACAACTACAGGCTACTGCTCAAACAAATTACTGGAGAGAAACAGGTCAAGCTGGAGCAGAAAGTAATATTAATATCACTCGTATTTGGGCTGACTTGGGATATCCAAAACAGGGTATGTGGTTATCAGATCAAACTGCTTGGTGTATGGGATTTGTTAATTGGACATTAAAACAATGTGGATACAGATATGTTCAGACTGCTTCAGCAAAAGCAATCGCAGCAAATCCAGAAAAATGGGGTGCGACAAAAGTTAATATTGAAGATGCTGAGCCAGGAGATATTGTTCTTTGGAATTACAGCCATGTTAATTTTGTGTATAAAAACACAAATGGCAAATTAAGTTTTGTTGGTGGTAATCAATCTCCATCTAAAGGTGGGAATAATCCAAATGATGGGGATGTGACGAATAGTTGGCCATCAGGTTGGAATTCTTCCAGAGGTGGTATTATCGGTATATTCAGACCAAGTAAGGTTTAATATGGCTTGGGCACCTACTGAAACTTTACTTGGAACTCATGTTGAATTTCAGTCATTTAATTATTCAATTACATACATTGTTCCAGGAGCTGAGGCAGATCCGTTAGCAGATCCACCAACAGAAGCAGGTGAAGAGACTCGGTATAATGTTAGAATTATACCCCAAGAAGGAGCTGTTCCTACAGTTTCTTTGACTGCTGGAGATCCAGGAATTGTTTCAGGATATTTTACTCGTGTGTTTAATGATACAATTAAATATAAAACCTTTACAGATCAGATAAAAACTGTAGTAACAGATTCAACTACTGGCGCATGGGACAAAGTTATTAATTCAGAAGTTGATGAAGTTTTATCATTTAAAGCTGACACTAGTAGAAATGTTATTAAAAACTATCTTGCTGAAGCATACGACCCATTGTTTCCAAATGTGGTTGTTTCTTCTAAGAGTTATACAATCAATATTAAAGATTTAAACTGGACAACGGGACAAACCCTGTTAAAACAATTAGTAACCCTAACACAGAGTAGATAATGCCAGCCATATCGTTAGAAGCCCAACAATCAACAGGACATGGATGTTTTCCGCCAACTCCAGCTGTTGGACCATACACAACTAAGTCTTTCTTTAATGGTAAGGCAATTCAGTTGCTTGGGCACACCCAATATCAGGCACATACCTGCGGATTAACCACCCATGCGCCATCGGCTAGAAAGGTATCATCTTCTTCCTCAACTTTCTATTTTGAGGGCAAAAAGGTGGCTCGAATCGGAGACGATCTTGCCTGTGGAGATACAATAGCCGAAGGATCTCAAAATTCCTTCATTGGATAGACTAAATAATAGATATGGCACGAAATACAAGAACATTCTCTGATTTAGATTTTAACTTCATTCCTTCGCCGATTTATTCGACAAAGAATGATGGTATTGGGTCGATAACAACCACAACAACTAGCGATATTGTTGTTGGAACAAATACATCTTTCCAAACATATGATATGTTGCATAGAAATCTTTTTGTTGGAAATACCTTTATTGGAAAAGTAAAGGAAACAGTTGACTCAACCCATTTAAAATTGTATAAAAATGCGAATGCTGCATTTACTACCCAACAGTTTAAATATTCAAATCCAGCAGATTTAGTTAAACGATATGATGAACAAGCAGTAAAAACTGCTGTTAAAAATTTAATACTGACAATCAACTATGAGCGTCCATTCCATCCAGAACTGGGAACTCAAGTAAATGCTTTACTGTTTGAACCAGCATCTCCAATGACTGCATCTGTTGTTGAAAAAACAATTAGAACAGCCATAGAAAATTTTGAACCAAGAGTCAATTTGGATGATGTTATAGTTGAACTTAATCTGGATGAAAACAGTATGGATGTTACTATTGCGTTTACAATTTTAAACACACAAACTCCACAAATCCTTAATTTAGTGTTAGAGAGAACACGATAATGGCACAAACAAATAGAAGAATAGATGTATCGGAATTAGATTTCGATCAAATTAAAGACAACTTAAAAGAGTTCCTTAGAGGGCAAGATCAGTTTAAAGACTACGATTTTGATGGATCAGGATTATCAGTTCTGTTAGATGTTCTTGCTTATAATACTCATTATAATAATCTATATACAAACCTTGCTGTTAATGAATCATTTTTGGATTCTGCAAGTAAAAGAGCCAGCGTAGTATCTCTCGCTAAATCGCTTGGCTATGTTCCTAGATCTGCTCGTTGCGCCAGAGCCATTGTTGATGTTAGAATTGTAAATCCAACATCAACTCCAACTGTTGCAACTTTACCAGCATACCAATCATTCGAAACAACATTAGATGGAATTAATTATACATTCTTTAATCTTGGATCGTATACAACCAGCAATGGAGTTAATGGTTACATTTTTTCAGGTGTTGAATTAGTTGAAGGAACACCTTTACAGTTTAAATATACTGTTGGTTCTGGAACAAAATACATTATTCCTAATCCAAATGTTGATGTATCAACAATCCGTGTAACTGTTCAAGAATCCGTTTCCTCTGCAAATTTTTCAACATACACTTATGTGAATAATATTGTTAGTGGTTTAACCGCAACTACCAAAGCATTCTTCATTAAAGAAGTTGAGGGTGGATTGCACGAGATAACTTTCGGCGACGATATTTTAGGTAAAGCATTAAGTCCAGGAAATATTGTTATCATTGATTACTTTGTTTCAGGATTAGATGGAGCAAACGGAGCAAGATTGTTTAACTATAATGGAACTCCACTTCTTGGTGGTAGCATATCTGTATCGGGTAAAACTATTGCGACTGGTGGCGCACCAGCAGAAGATATCGACAGCATTAAGTATAACGCTCCAAGAATGTATGCTGCACAAAATCGTGCGGTAACACCTGAAGATTATAAAGCATTAATTTTAGCAAACTTCCCAGAGTCTAACTCTGTGTCAGTTTGGGGTGGGGAAAATAATATTCCAGCAACATACGGTAAAGTATATATTTGTGTTCGCCCAATAGATGCAACAAAATTAACTAATCTACAGAAAACTTATATTTTAAATACTATTCTACAAAGTAAGAATATGGTGTCAGTTACACCAGAAATAGTAGATCCAGAGTATATTGAAATTTCTTTGAATATTACATCATACTATAATCCTATGGAGTCGACCAAAACTGAGAGTGAATTAAAAACAATTATCACTAATACAGTATTTGATTACGACGATAACGATCTAAGAAAATTTGAAGGTGTGTTTAGACAGTCTAAACTCAGTCGATTGATTGATTCTTCAGATCCGTCAATAGTTAGTACAACAATGACAGTTCTTCTTCGCAGAAAATTAATTGTTAAGTACAATGTTTCTGCTCAGTATGTTCTTAATGTTATCAATCCACTATACAATTCAGGTATTGCCGAAGGTGCTATCTATTCGACTGGATTCTTTATTAAGGACAGCGATGTAGTACACTACATTGACGATGATGGTCAAGGATTGATGAGATTGTATACACTAGATACAAATTTCCAAAAGTTTATTGTAAATCCAGCAATTGGGTTTGTTGATTATGACAGAGGTTATATAGAAATTAGTAATTTACATATAACAGATTTAGCTGATATTGATTTCGAAATATCGATGAAGCCACAAGCGAATGATGTTGTTTCAGCATTACATCAAGTTGCTGAAATTGCTCGGGATCATCTAACAGTAAATGTAGTTCAAGATAGAGCTGCAGCAGGCGATCTTGCTGCTGGATTTAACTATACATTTACTCCAATTAGACCATAATGCGAATTAATACTTCTTCTCTGGTACCAAATCAGTTACCTGACTTTGTCAGGTCTGATTACCCAACATTCATTGCTTTCGTTGAGGCATACTATGAATATTTGGACAATCAAGGTGTTGATTTAAAAACATTAAGAGATTTAGATACAACTATTGATAGTTTTATCAAATACTTTAAAAAAGAATTAGCAATAAATCTCCCAGCAGAAATTACTGTTGATGAGAGATTTTTACTTCAACATATTAAAGACCAATATCTTGCCAAGGGATCTGAAGGTTCATTTAAATTATTGTTTAGATTACTATACAATAAAAGTGTTACAGTAAGTTATCCAGGTCGACAGATGCTTAGAGCATCCGATGGTCGTTGGCAACAAGATGTTTCTATTTTCGTAAATGTAACTCTCGGCAATCCATCAGACATTGATGGAAAATTAGTTGATGTAATTAAGCCAAATAAAACATTCAAACTTTTAATCGACAGAAGACAATATGTTGAAGTTGAAATTGCTCGTGTAGTGCAATTAAGTGCTGATACATTCGAATTTTTTATTGATAGAAAATACTTTGGAGAAATTGAAGTTGGTGATGAGATACGATACAAAGATATTTTTCTTGGAAAAATCGTATCTACTACTTCCAAATTAGAAATAACTCAAGCAGGCGAGGGGTTTCGTCTTGGCCAGTTATTTGAATTGAAAACTGGATCTGGTGTTAGATCTATCGTCAAAGTTACTCGTGTTGGCACAAACGGAAAAATTTTATCTGCAGAGTTTATTAAATTTGGTATCGGTTATGGTACAGACTTTTCTATTAGCGTAAATGCTACAAATGATTATTATACAAGTACAAACGAAGCATTATTATCAAATACATTAATAACAGCTGGAAACATAGCAGTTACTGATATTACTCGTGGATTGGGAGAGCAGGGTTACATTAACATGGTAACCTATACAACTCCATCATATTGGGATGGAACTTACGCTGGCGATCTTCTTAGAGAATTCGCAACACAGTCAAGTCAAGGTGTTCAAGTTTCCTCATTACAAGATGCTATTTTTAAAATTTCATTGGGCTCTTTAGCCAAATATCCAGGATATTATTCTAGCAATGATGGATTTCTAGACGATGCAATTTTTATTCAAGATAGTAAATACTATCAGGCATTTTCGTATGTTTTAAAACTTGATGAGAGATTAGATTCTTACAAAACTGCTGTAAAAACAATGGTTCATCCAGCAGGAACAGCACTATTTGGTGAGTTTGAAATTCAAAATAATTTTGATATAGAAATTGATTTACAATCTCTAGTTAAAAGTTTGGCATTACAATTTACAGATTCAACAGTTCTGTTGGACTCACAAAAATCCATGGTGTTTAGTAAGTCCTTATTTGATGAATCTATTATCTTAGAAGCACTAACTCAAATTATCAGTAAAGTATTAGCCGATAGTGTAGCACCAGATGACACAGACTGGACTCACTTAACTACCAAATCGTTGGCTTCGGCAATAAGCACACCAAATGACACAGACTGGACTCACTTAACTACCAAATCGTTGGCTTCAGTAATAGATACGCCAATCGATAGTGATCTAATCAGAGTAGTAAATAAAGAGTTGACAGATTTACCCACCATGGTGGAGACTGTTGGTCTGGATATGACTAAATATCTAGAGGATACTAGTATCGGAACAGTAACTACAGATGGATATGTAGCTAGAGAACCATATAGTGAGGGTGGCTATTTTGCTGTTACCCCCATTATTTACGATAATACTATCGATTCAACATTTCCCGTTGAGTCATAGTTAATTAACCCCAATAGGAGATTTATTAAAATGAACATGCAAGAAAATTTAAAACCAACAGGACGAGTAAAAGTCGTTCATACCAATGCAGCTGGTGAAACAATCCATGAATTTGAAGTTCCAAATTTAGTAACTGCAGCTGGTAAAGTACACATTGCTCAAAAAATTAAAGCAACAACAAACTCTCCAGTTTCCATGACTCATATGGCAATTGGTACTGGTACTGCTGCTGCAGTTTCTGGCGACACAACTCTTGGAACTGAAGGTGGTCGTGTAACTTTAACTGATACTGTAGTTGGTGTAACTAACACTGTACAATATACAGCAACATTCGGAACCTCTATTGGTACTGGTGCTGTTACTGAAGCTGGTATATTTAATGCATCATCAGGCGGAACTATGCTCTGCCGTACAGTATTCCCAGTAGTTAATAAAGCAGCTGGCGACACAATTGCTATTACTTGGAATGTCACAGTAAGTTAATTACGGATAAAACATGGCGACTTCTTCACTCTTAAAAACACTTTTACACAAATCTATTGCTGAAGGATTGTATAAAGAGATTGTTTCAAGATCATCAAAGTATTATTACTTTCTTGGTAAAACTTTATCTTGGGCAGATGAAACTTCGCCACCTTATCCTATTGATTCTGTTCAATATGAAAAAGATACAAGAAATGAAATAATTACACTAAAACAAATCAAGCCAAATGATGTAGGATTTGTTATTCCTAGAATTGATTGGACATCAGGAACAGTGTATGATATATACGATGACACATATTCAACAGAAATTCAAGGTTTAAATGTTAGCAATGGTGGTGGAGGATACACATCCATACCAGTAATTACTATCGGTGCACCAAACCTAATAACAGGAACTCAGGCAACTGCAATAGTTACACTATACAATGGACAGATTATTGATGTAACAATGACCAATAAAGGTTCTGGTTATACAACTGTACCAACTGTAACTATATCAGGTGGTGGTGCTGGTTCTGGAGCAGTTATTACTGCAGTATTATCTAAAGCACCTTCAACTGCGCAGAAACTTGAAGATTCTCAATTTTATGTGATAAATGATGAGTTCAATGTGTATAAGTGTTTAGATAATAACAATAATGCGCCATCTACGACCAAACCAATTGGAACACAAATAGCACCAATATCTTTATCTGATGGTTACATTTGGAAGTATATGTATAATGTGCCAATTGCACTTAGAACTAAATTTTTAACAGATGATCAAATCCCTGTTATTACAGCTCTAACCCAACAATTCTATTCAGCTGGTGGAATTGAAAATGTTATTATTGATAACACTGGAACTGGATACACTGGAGCAACAATAACAGTTTCTGGTGATGGATATAGAGAATCCGATCCTGTGTTTTTATCAGGCGTAACCATCACAAGTCGTGGGGTTGGTTATGCAGATGGTGATACAATTACTATTGCTGACCCATATGTAACTGTAGCAACTTGGAATACTTCAACGGCATATGCTCTTGGTAGCAAAATTAAATATGCTGGAAATATTTACGAAGTAGTTAGAGCAGGAACATCTGGTGGTGCTCACCCATCACATAAAGTTGGAATAGTTTCTAATGGAACAACAGCATTAAAATATTTGGGAACAACAGCAACGGCATATCCTTCCTTTACTTCTACTACTATTTCTGGTGTACAAATTTCTGGAACTTCTGGGCAATTTACTTGCACCGCTGCAACAGTTGACATTGGAGACAGAATAAAAATTACTGGAGTATTTGGTGGAACAGGTTCTATTACTGGTTATACAACTGGTACTGTTTACAAAATTTCTGCTATTACTGGAACCTCGCCAAGCGTAACAGGATTTACGCTAACTACTGAGGCTGGTGTTACTTTAGCTACAACTGTTGGAACCCCAACAGGTTTAACATATACTGCTTCTGGAATTTCCTCCATAAATTTACTAGGTGGTGTTCGCGAAATTAGTATGTCTTCTTTTGGTAGTGGATATAACTCAAATCCAGCAGTTACATTTAGTTATTCTGGAATAACATTTAATCCTGCCACTGCTATTGATACAGGAACTGAAATAATAACTCTTGGTTCACATTGGTATTCAACTGGAGATCAAGTAGTTTATACAGCAGGGACTGGCGGAACTGCGATTGGTGGTTTGGTTGATAACACAACATATTTTGTAATTAAAGCATCATCAACATCAATTAGATTAGCAGCAACTTATGCTGATGCTATTGCTGGTACTGCATTAAACCTCTCATCAGGTGCAGTAGGGACGACCCACAGAGTTTATAATGCTACAGGGCATCCAACTGCAATAACAGATTTATCACCAACTGGCAGTGTTAAAAGAATTATAATCACGAATCCTGGCTCTAACTACATAGAAGCTCCAACAGTACAAATCGGTTCAGCTTGGACTGCGTCGACAGTAGTATCTCTTGGTCAACAATACTATGTGTCTAACAGATTATATACAGTAACAACAGCTGGAACTACTCATGCTTCTACTGGACCAACTGGAGCTGTTCTTGGAACTGAATACACCAATGGAACTGCTGGATTTACTTATGTTGGTCAACCAGCTACAGGTCTTGCCTCATTAAGATATGGTGCAGGGTATGACTCTAATCCACTAATTACAATTAATACAACAACTGGAACATTATTTTCTGCTTCTTTCTCATCAAGTAAATCTGAAGCAAAATTAATTCCACTACCAAATTTAAATGGAGAAATAACTTCTGTTCAAATTGACGATGCAGGTATCGGTTATAGTGCTGCGTCAATTACAGTTTCGGGTACAGGAACTGATGCAGAAATTACTCCAGATATTAATCTTGGAAATATTAATTCATTACAAGCGAACAACGAGTTACTTACTGTCGCAGGAACAATTGATAACATACAGATGATTAGTAATGGATACAATTATGGAACTGCGACAATTACAATTAATGGTGATGGAACTGGAGCAGCAGCGACAGCTGTTATTACTGGTGGAAAGATTACTAAAATAGTAATTACAAATCGTGGGTCAGATTATACTTACGCTAATATCGTTATTACTGGTAACGGATATGCAGCAACAGCTCGGGCAATTTTATCCCCATTCGGTGGTCATGGCAGCGACGCTTTCTCTGAACTTTTCGCAAGAACATTAATGTTTTATTCAAATGTTTCTAAAGATAAAAATCAAGGGTTTGATGTAAACAACGATTATCGTCAAGTTGGTTTGATTAAAAATCCTAAAGTTTTCCAAGAAGATGAGAGATTCGTTGGAAATCTTGGTTCTGCCTGTTATGTTGTTTCAAGTAATGATATTAACTTAACTAACTTTACAAAAGATATGTTGGTAACTACACCAAAAACAGTTGGTGGTGTAGTATTTCAAAGAAGATTTAGAATCGTTTCTATTACAGGAACATCCGCATTACTCCAATCTGTAGATAATGTAACTCCTTCTGTAGCTGATGTTATGACAAATATAAACAATCAATCGTTTAGTGTTGCAGAAGTGAATTCTCCAACTGTAGATAAATACTCTGGAGATTTGCTGTTTATTGACAACAAAGCTGGATTTACTCCTTCAGCTCAAGAAACTGTAACTATTAGAACTATTATTAGATTCTAAACTAAATAGTTAG
>Ga0209770_10000531_pt1 | contig 20877 bp, 23 predicted proteins | sample LauGreSu1BDMLBDD_2_FD_187572 | JGI IMG/M metagenome (GOLD analysis project Ga0209770, IMG submission 187572) | Freshwater lake microbial communities from Lake Michigan, USA - Su13.BD.MLB.DD (SPAdes) (version 2) | ecosystem: Environmental > Aquatic > Freshwater > Lake | place: Lake Michigan, USA...
AACCCTAGGGGATTGCGCCATGTGAATCAGAGCTCTTTAATCTTTGGTGTAAAGAGCGTCGATCTCGGATGCATATTGTTGGGCAACAACATGGCGCTTGACTGAGAGCTTTGCAGTGAGCTGGCCACCTGCAATCGTGAAATCCTCTGTCAAAATTGAGAATTTACGGATTGATTCAGCCTTACTTACTGCCTTATTAGCTTCATCTACCGCAGTCTGAATTACAGCGAGGAGATCTGGATCGTTGCGCAAGCTCTCGATTGTTGCTCCATCCTTCTTGTGCGCAGCAATCCAACCCTTGATCATATCTGGATCAATTGTGACGAGTGCTGCGATGAATGGTCTGTTATCTCCGACGACCATGCACTGACTTACTAGTGGATGTGAGCGAAGGCGATCTTCGAGAACTGCAGGTGCAACGTTCTTACCGCCTGCAGTGACAATCAATTCTTTCTTGCGACCAACGATGTACAAGAAGCCGTTCTCATCAAGTCGACCAAGGTCTCCTGATCTAAACCAGCGATCTCCTTCAAATACTTCGCTATTTGCCTCATCGTTCTGCCAGTATCCGCGCATCACGATTGGTCCCTTGAGGAGAACCTCTCCATCTTCTGCGATCTTAACTGTTGTTCCTGGAATTGGGCGTCCCACAGAACCAATTGCAATATTGCCTGTGATATTCAGAGTTGCTCCGGCGGTAGTTTCAGTTAAACCGTAACCCTCATAAATTGTGATACCCGCACCACGGAAGAAGTGTCCCAGGCGTGCACCTAGTGGAGCGCCACCTGAAATTGCCGCTTCAACAGCGCCACCCAAGCTGGCGCGAATCTTTGAGTAGACAAGCTTGTCAAAGAGTCCATGCTTAATCGTGAGTAGTGGCTTGAATTTCTTGGCATCAATGTTCTCGCTATATTCAACGGCAATCGCCGCAGCTTTTCTAAAGATATTACCCTTGCCAGCAGCCTCAGCCTTAGCTTCTGCTCCGTTGTACACCTTCTCAAAAATGCGCGGAACTGCAAGAACGAAGGTTGGTTTAAATGATTGTAGGTCTGGCAAGAGTCGACCGACTGGGTCGCTGCAATGTGCAAGATGCAGTCCAGCTGTAATTGCGCCAATTTGCACCATGCGACCAAAGACGTGTGCAACCGGAAGGAAGAGCAGAGTTGAGCCGCCAGGCTTTAAGAATAAATCTGAGGCTCCTTGTACAACGTTTCCACACTCAGAAAGGAAGTTTCCGTGGGTCAGTGATACACCCTTTGGCTTTCCTGTTGTTCCAGATGTGTAGATCAAAGTTGCCAAAGTATCTGGGCTCAGTGAGTTTCGCCGACGATCGATCTCATCATCACTGATCTGTGCGCCAGCGCGGGCCAGTATCGAGAGCACATCATCTGTCATCGTCCAGACATGTTTTGTATGTGAAGGCAGGACAGTTTGAGCAAGTTCGCGATGTGTTGGTGTTTCAACGATCAAACCAACTGCGCCGGAGTCACTTAAAATCCAATCAACTTGTTCCGCAGAAGATGTTTCGTAAATTGGAACAACACATCCACCTGCGAACCAGATCGCAAAATCTAAAATCGTCCACTCATACCGAGTGCGCGCCATGATCGCTACACGGTCACCGATATTGATACCTGCTGCAACTAAACCTTTTGCAGTTGCTCGCACCTCTGCTTCGACTTCTCGAGCAGTAACGGGCTGCCAACCGTCACCAAGAGGACGAGACATGACGATGCGCTCGGGTTCAAACCACGCACGATGTGCAATGAGTTCGGTGAGGTTTCCCTCTGTGGCTGCTGGGACGAGAGGCTTAACTGAATATTCGGTCATGGGCAAACGCTATCGGGGGAATCACAAAAAAGGGAGATCCCAGAAAGAGATTTCTCGGGGTAACCTTGGGCCATGAGCGATACGAGTAGATCAACAATTGTTATCGAGGCACCCATGAGCCAGGTAAGTGAGGTCCTTTTTGATCTCGAGAAGTACCCCGATTGGTCTGATTCCATAACAAAAGTCAAGGTTACCGAGCGCGATGACGGTGGTCGCGTGACAGGGGCGACCCTGACTATTGCAGCCGGTGCACTTAAAGACGAGGTAAGCCTTTCCTATAACTGGGACGGTGCACCGCAACGACTCGAGTTCGAACTTGAAGATGCAAATATGCTCACCAAGATGGATGGGGCATATATTCTCAAAGACCTAGGTGATGAGACAGAAGTTACCTACGAACTTTCAGTTGGTGTATCAATGCCGATACCTCAGATGATGATTACAAAGCAGGAGAAGACAACAATTGACCAAGCACTTGCTCAACTTAAAGAGCACTGCGAAGGTTAATCCCACTAGTGAGCTACACAATTGGTATTGATGTCGGTGGGACCAAAGTCCTCGGAGGCGTCGTTGACGAGTCCGGAAAGATTCTCATTGATGCACGGCGCGACACTCCTCGCGAGGGCGGATCTGCTTTAACTCAAACTATCGCCGATGTTGCGCGGGAGTTAATGGCTTCATATTCAGTTGAATCGGTTGGAATATCTGCTGCAGGTTTTGTCTCTTCAGATCGCAAGACAATGCTGGCAACACCAAATATCGCAGGGTGGAACGGTGTAGATCTTGACGCACAGTTAACTGCTCTGCTTGGTTTGCCAGTTGTTATTGAGAATGATGCAAACGCTGCGGCGTGGGGAGAGGCTGCCTTCGGTGCAGGACGTGGCCACGATCATCTTCTGATAGTTACTGTCGGTACTGGCATCGGTGGTGGAATTGTTGTTAATGGAAATCTTTATCGTGGAGGATTTGGAACTGCGGCAGAGATTGGTCATATGCGAGTAGTTCCCGAAGGTCATCTCTGCGGATGCGGTGCTCGTGGCTGTTTTGAGCAATATGCAAGTGGTAGCGCGCTCATGCGTCATGCTCGCGAAGCGATTAGTGCAACGCCTGAACTTGCTCGAAATTTACTCGCTCTAGGCAATGGAACTCTCGATGGGCTCACTGGTAAACACATTACTGAAGCTGCTCAGAGCGGTGATCCGGTAGCACTAGCAGCGTTTAACACAACTGCGCATTTTCTTGGTGCAGGAATTGCATCCCTATGCGTGATTTTAGATCCCACTCGCGTGGTTATCGGTGGTGGTGTTGTTGAGGCTGGAGAGATCTTGCTTGCACCAACTCGTGAATCAATGACACGACATATGCCTTTTGCAGGCAAGCATCCGTATCCAGATATTGTTCCCGCCGAGCTTGGCAATGAGGCGGGACTCGTGGGCGTTGCAGATCTAGCTCGCTTGTAGTCCTAATTACTTTTCGCTGGGATAGATCAAACCGATCTGGCGGCGTATCTCATCGAGTGAACCCATAATCTCAATGCTCTCATCAGGGGTAAGGATTGGTGAATTCATCGCGCCAGAACGTACGACTCTTTCGAATTCTTTCGCTTGTTCACGTAGGCCATGTCCCTTGTAATCCGACGGATATTCAGTCGTACTGCCATCATGCATGATTACTCTCATGGATGCTGGATTGTAGAAAGTACGGTCAATTTCAATCTTGCCAAGCGTTCCACAAATTGTTGCTCTGCACGAGGTCGATACCATCATATTTGAAGTCAGAATTGCTTGTGCACCGCTCTTGTAATTAAAAATTGCGGTCGAACTGGAATCAACGCCCTTATCTGTAAACGTTGCTGATGAGGTAATTGAATCCGGTTTACCTAAAACCATATGAGCAAAGGAAATTGGATAGATACCAAGATCAAGAAGTGCTCCGCCTCCAAGTGAAGGTTCCCAGTGGCGCGGATTGGCATAGTCAGAGAGACGTTGTCCGTGATCTGCTTCAACGGCCCAAATTTCACCAAGTATCCCAGATGCCAAAATTCCACGAACTTTATGCATGTGCGGTAAGAACCTTGCCCACATAGCTTCCATGAGCGCAACTCCATTGGCATCGGCTGCCGCTTTCATCTCACGCGCTTCCTTAGCGTTAATTGTGAAAGGCTTTTCACATAAAACTGGTTTCCCGGCATTGAGTGCCAAAACTGTATTGCTCACATGGTAGGGATGCGGTGTAGCAACATAGATTGCATCAAGAGTGGGATCACTGACCAATTCTTCATAGCTGCCGTAGGCAACACATCCGGGGAACTCAGTTGCAAAAGAATCAGCGCTTTCTTTTGACCGCGATCCAACTGCTGCGACGATGTGATTGTTAAAGTAAGAGAGATCTCTTGCAAATGCTTGTGCTATTCCTCCGCTTGCTAAAATTCCCCAACGAAAATCTGTACTCATACTTGGGCTCCATCATCATCTAGGTTCGTGTTATCTGAACGCGGGTTATCCTTCCACCTCTTGAAAGCGCTCACGCCATCTGCGAAGAATTTTTTCAGATTTATTTTTGCAGGCGCTGGGGGAGTAAAGTGCTCATCATCGACGTGTTGATCTAATTCATCGAGATATGTTGTGGGAGAACTCTGATCAAGTGATAATCCTGAGATCAGGGCTTGGAACTTCTCATCAATGAGATCTTTCTCATCTTCACCCGGATTCTGGGCGGAATTTGCGTCACCGGAGGAAGATGTCATGCTTTATATTCGCACAAACTTCGCCAATTGAGTAGAAAAGGGGTTAAATTATGAGCATGAACAATCTGCCCTATGGCACTTTGCGCGCCTTCTTGACGCCCTTCTTGATGATTCTTTTTCGTCCAAGGGTGAAAGGTCTACGTAATGTTCCAGCAACAGGTCCATTGATCATTGCATCGAACCATCTCTCATTTAGTGATTCGATCTTTATGCCACTTGTTGTCCCACGCAAGGTGACCTTTCTTGCAAAGAGCGAATACTTCACCTCCCCTGGCCCTAAAGGCTTATTGAAAAAGTTAACCTTCATCGCACTCGGACAAGTTCCTGTCGATCGTTCTGGTGGTCGCCGAAGTGAGGCAGCCATCATCACTGGCCTGCAAGTCTTATCTGAGGGTAAGTGCCTCGGAATTTATCCTGAAGGAACGCGTTCACCTGATGGTCGTCTATACAAAGGTCGCACTGGAATCGCACGCCTTGCCATTGAATCCGGCGCACCGATCGTTCCGGTTGCCATGTTTGATACTGAAAAGATTCAGCCAACAGGACAGGTCATTCCAAATATCAAGCGAGTAGGAATGACATTCGGTGAGCCCATGTATTTCGATGGAGATTCAACTGATCTGGCATACCTGCGCGTTGTGACAGATCAAATCATGAATAGAATTCAAGAGCTATCCGGTCAAGAGTACGTTGATCAATATGCGGTTAAGGTCAAGAAACAAGGCAAGAGAAATCCAGAGGAAGAGTCCGAGTAACTAACGCGATTCAAGTTCAGCACGTTGGATCAGATAATTACAGGTCTGACACTCAGGTCCAGCTTCAGGAAATTCTCCCTCGATCACATCGAGTAACTCAACGAGGAGTTCTTGGAATTTCTTACTATCCCTTTCAACGGGTAGATAGTGCTGAGTAACGCCAAATCCATGTGCTCCATCTGCAGTCTCTGCGATTCCATTGAGCTTCCAGACAAGTAGACCCATAGTGGAGACCGGAAAAGGTTTGCCGCGATCTGGATTTTCTAAGGCGTGAGCATATGCCTCCAACTGCGGTGCGTAGAAGGCACCATTGTCACGATCTGAATCCGAGACTTTGCAATCAATGATACCCACAGAGCCATCTTCGTAATGTGCGAGAAGATCGTAGATGCCGAGAATTTTCCATGTCGTCTGACGTCCGCCAATATTTAGCGGGGCTGACTTAACCCACTGCCCCCATTGTTTGACAATGCCAGCCGGTAGAGATGGATCAAGATCCTTCATCGAAGCTCTACGAAAATGTTCTTCTTGTGCATCTGCTAAAGGTTTTACTAGCGGGAATTGTCCCGGCATAGTTACCTTGAACCAATACTTAATCCAGAGACATCTCTTGCAGGTAGAGAGACCAAATGTGAGATCAGAAGGTGCGATGGTATCTCTAGCTGGTTTATCGGGACGAGTAATTTTCTTCTGGCTCATGAAGTGATTAAATCATGAAGGGAGGCTGCAATCACTTAAAAATCCTCAACGACTTAAGGTCGCCTTTGAGCGGAAAAAACTAGGGCCTCGGATGTGATCCAAGGCCCTAGTTTTTTACAGCAGAGAGATTACTTACCTCGCGTCTTAGCTATGGCGTGAAGTACGTGGTAACCAATGACGGCGACCAGTGTTCCATTAACGATACCTGTGAAGGTGTAGTCACCCTTTGTCCATGAGTAATCAGCGATACCGATGATGATTGCTGATGCAACAACAAGGAGGTTGATCGGATTGGAGAAATCTGAACGACCCTCAATCCAGATTCGTGCACCAAGAATTCCGATCATTCCAAAGAGTGCTGTACCAGCTCCACCTAGAGCTCCCATCGGAGTGGCGGCAAGAACTTCACCAAACTTAGGAGAGAGCGAGAGGAGAATTGCTCCGATACCTGCAACCCAATATGCAGCAGTTGAGTAGACACGGCTTGCAGCCATGACACCTATGTTCTCCGCATACGTAGTTGTTCCAGAACCGCCACCAGCACCCGCAAGTGTGGTTGCAACACCATCTGCCATAAGAGCATTACCCATCTGGCCATCGAGATCTTTTCCAGTCATCGACGCAACGGCCTTGACGTGTCCGACGTTCTCGGCGATGAGCACAAGAACTACAGGCAGGAAGAGAATCATGATGCTGAATTTAAATGTAGGAGTTTCAAAAGCTGGAGCTGCAACCCATTTAGCTTCTGCGATTTTATCTGTGTTGACATTTCCCATTGCAAAGGCGGTGATGTAACCAATCGCAAGGCCAAGGAAGATACTGATGCGCCCAATGATTCCGCGTGAGAATGCGGTGAGCAGACCAATTGATACGAGAGTGATGATTCCGATCATCGTTGCATCAGGATCAACAACTTTTCCGCCAACAAGACCTTGGAAATTGTTCTTGGCCGCTGGTGCAAGGTTGAAACCGATCAACATGACGATTGCGCCAGTAACAACCGGTGGCATCAACGTGTTGATCCAGCCGATTCCTGCCGCACGTACAACTAGACCTACGAGAATTAACAAGACTCCAGTGAAGACGATGCCACCTAGGGCACCAGCCATTCCGCCACCTTCTGCGCCCATGGCGGCAGAGATAGGCCCGAGGAAGGCAAAGGATGAACCGAGGTAGCTAGGAACTTTATTCTGGGTGATGATGAGGAAGAGGAGAGTGCCGACGCCAGAGAAGAAGAGTGTGGTCGTCGCGGGAAAGCCGGTAAGGATTGGAACAAGGAATGTAGCTCCGAACATCGCGGCGATATGCTGCAAGCCAAGGCCGATGGTAAATGGCCAGCTCAGTCGCTCATCAGGGGCTACAACTTCTCCCGATTTGATCGATGAGCCATCGCCATGGAGTTTCCATGTGAATAGTGACATCTAGATTTCCTTCCTCTAGCGCTTTGAATACCGCCTACGAGCACGGCAGGCCAGGATGACCAGTTATCAGGGTAGAACTAACTCCTAGGGAACCCTCTAGTAGGCCTCGGCGAGTCGAAAAGTGGTGAGAGTTGCCTTGGAGGCCTATTTCAGATTGAATAGCGTCCGATATATCGATTCGATATATAGTGCTCGATATATATCCAAGGTAACCAGGGGGAAGTCATGCGCTCACGTGCAGAGTCATTGGAGTTCGCTCTCCTTGGTCTGCTCTCACAGAGCCCCCTCCACGGCTATGAACTGCGCAAACGCATCAGTGCGATCTTTGGTCCATTTCGAGCGCTCTCATTTTCAGTCCTCTACCCACAGCTACGCAGAATGCTTGAGGCGGGGCTCATTAAAGAGACCACTGGCGAAGCTGGATCCCGTCGTTCCCGCATTGTCTATGCAATTACCAAGGCTGGAGATGATCGCTTCGTTGAGCTTGCCGAGAGCGTTAACTCTCAGGCGTGGGAAGACGATGGCTTTGAAATTCGCTTCGCATTCTTTAGTCCAACATCATCAAAGAACAGAATCAGAATTCTTGAAGGGCGTCACCGTCGACTTCAAGAGAAGGCAGAGATGCTTCGAGTAGAACTCGAGCGCTCGCCTTCAGGTATCGATAAATATCTAGAAGAGTGGCGCCGCCATTCGTTGGAATCGGCCATGCGAGAAGTTGCTTGGCTTGAAGACATGATCAAAACCGAGAGGAAATAGAGTGAAAATCACAACTGGAAAGGGCGACATCCGCGTTGCCATCGTTGGAGTAGGAAACTGCGCCAACTCATTGGTCCAAGGTGTTACTTATTACAAGGATGCTGCTGCAGATCAAGAGATCCCAGGTCTTATGCATGCAACTGTAGGCGCTTACCACATCAGCAACGTCAAATTTGTAGCGGCTTTTGATGTTGATTCGAAGAAGGTCGGACTTGATCTTGCTGACGCAATTTGGGCGAGCGAGAACAACACAATTAAATTTAGCGATGTCGCAAAGACTGGCGTAGAAGTTCTCCGTGGAGTAACTCACGATGGACTTGGACGCTACTATCGCGAGACAATTACAGAATCGACAGCTGCAGCTGTAGATGTCGTTGCAGTACTTAAGGAAGAGCAAGTAGATGTACTCATCTGCTACCTTCCTGTGGGATCAGAAGTAGCTGCGAAGTTCTACGCACAGTGCGCACTTGATGCTGGATGTGCTTTCGTAAACGCGCTTCCTGTCTTCATCGCATCAGATCCAGTCTGGGCGAAGAAGTTTGAAGATGCTGGTCTACCAATCGTTGGCGATGACATCAAGAGCCAGGTCGGTGCAACAATTACTCACCGCATCATGGCTAAGTTATTCCAGGATCGTGGCGTTCACTTAGATCGCACCTACCAGCTAAACGTTGGTGGAAACATGGACTTTAAGAACATGCTCGAGCGCGATCGCCTTGAGTCAAAGAAGATTTCAAAGACAAACTCTGTGACATCACAGCTCGATCATGACATGGGTGAGAAGAATGTTCACATTGGACCTTCTGATTACATTCCATGGCTTGATGATCGCAAATGGGCATATGTTCGTCTTGAAGGACGTGCATTCGGTGATGTTCCATTGAACCTTGAGTACAAGCTCGAAGTATGGGATTCACCAAACTCAGCGGGTGTCATCATTGACGCCCTTCGTTGTGCCAAGATCGGTATGGATCGCAAGATCGGTGGAGCGCTACTTTCACCATCGTCATACTTCATGAAGACCCCACCTGTTCAATACACAGATGAGCAGGCTCACGTTAAGACAGAAGCGTTTATCGCTGGAACTCTGGATCGCTAAAAACACACTCTCTCGGTAATAAAAACGCCCGGCCTGCTTACGCAGACCGGGCGTTTTTTAACCCCTCACGGAGAGTTGAGGGTTAAATCGTCGCATCCCTAGGGGTACGACGAAGGTGAAGTAACCCTGCGATAGAAAGAATTAGCATAAGAATTCCGCCGGCTAGTGCAGCAATTGCAGAGTAGCCCGCGATAACTCCGAGAGTTCCAAATGCATATGCCTCAAGAAGCATTCCTCGAAGTGTATTTCCCATAAATAAGGTATTACGTAACTCTGCATACTTGGCAATTTCCTCTGGAGTGCCGGTTCCTCCGCGAACCATGCCCATGTATTTTCCTGAAACTTCAGAGTATGTAAGTGGCGCTCCAGCTACAGCGATGGATGATGCCTTCATATGTTCCCAGATGTAAAGATCAGAATAGTCTCTGGCCATTTCTCCGGTAGTTACTTTCTGCTCGGCCCACTTTGCTAATTGATCCTTAGTGGCCTCTGGCATTGCTTCAGCTGCTGGGAATGAAATATTCTGATTCTCTAACTGACTCTTCACTGAGTCATTTGCAAATGTTGCTCCCCAATTAAGAAGTCCCGCTGCGATCATCAAAAATACTGCTAATCCAAAACCGACGGCTGTTACGATTCCATCAAATGTTCTACGTTTCATTTTTTTCTCTCCTAGGTGTGCCTAATTGTTAGGCACAAACCCAGTAGACACTTAATTACAAAGGAGATTGCAACGAATTAGTGGTGCTACCACTCGCAAAGGATGGAAGAGCGCCAGCACTCAATCAACGTGTCGGTTGCAAAGGCTTCTGCCATCTGCACCGATTTCAAAGTGTGAACACGCAACACCGAGTCGATCAAATGCGGCATCGCCATAATGAGTTCTGTATGCAAGTGCCAAAAGAACACGCACATTGGTTTCGCCATCAGATTTGATATTAAAAGCGCGCGCTGATCGGCTTACGGTATTTTCGATGACTTTTTCCGTGTGTGCAGTTTCGGTGGCAATTGCAGCATTCGATTTTCCCTCGCAAACCAAACCAAGAACTAATTGCTCGAAGGGTGTTAGTTCGCGAGTCATGATCGTGATATCAGTACTCATCTAGGGGCATCCTTGCTCTCCGATCGGGTGTTGCCCCCATTGTGCTCCTTTTTTTATGCCCGATGTCGTAGTAACCTCTACTAATGAGTAACATCACCACCTCCGCAGCAGATGGGGTCCTGACAGTCTCCTTTGACCGCCCAGAAAAGATGAATGCCCTCACTAGGGATATGTATGCCGACCTAGCTCGAAGCCTCAACGAGGCGGCCGGTGACTTCTCGGTTAGAGCGGTGATTCTAACCAGCGTGGGTGATCACTTCACTGCAGGCAATGACATCAAAGATTTTATGGATCATCCTCCGACTTCGCAGGATTCAACTGTCGCCGCCTTTCTTGGTGCGATCCTGGAATTTCCGAAACCTCTCTTAGCTGCTGTCAAGGGAAATGCGATCGGAGTCGGAACCACGATGCTGCTCCACTGTGATGTTGTTGTCGCCGATCCATCGACTAACTTTTCAATGCCATTTGTCTCACTCGGATTGGTTCCAGAGGCTGGATCCAGTCTTCTCTTTCCTGCGCTAGTTGGATATCAGCGCGCAGCCAAGATCTTTATGACAGGTGAATCATTTTCAGCAGAGAGTGCGCAAGAGATGGGCCTCGTTGCTGAGATCTCTAAAGATCCCTATGCCACCGTGCTAAAAATTGCTCAGCAGATTGCAGTACAACCTCCGACTGCAATCATCAATACCAAGGCGTTGATCAAGGCGAGTAAACATGACGCTGTTGCAGCGGTTATGAAGGCAGAGTTCGAGCTCTTCGCTTTAGCGCTGACATCGGATGAAGCAATGGAAGCGTTTATGAACTTTATGGCCAAGAAGGCCGTTGAAAAAGAAAAGGGTGCAAAGTAATGACAATCTCAGGAAACCTCTCAGGCAAAAGAATTTTCATCACCGGTGGATCTCGAGGTATCGGACTTGCAATTGCCCTCCGTGCAGCCGCAGATGGCGCATCAGTTGCAATTGCGGCAAAGACAGCTGATCCAAATCCAAAACTTCCTGGAACGATATTTACCGCCGCTAAAGAGATCGAAGCAGCTGGGGGAGTGGCCCTACCTATTCAATGCGATATTCGCGATGAAGAGCAGATCGCAGCAGCTATTGAAAAAACAGCTGCAGAATTCGGTGGCATCGATATCTTGATTAACAATGCAAGTGCCATCAACCTCACACCAACACTTGCAACACCGGCAAAGCGTTTTGATTTAATGTTTGATGTGAATGTGCGCGGCACATTCCTTACCTCACAGGCTGCACTTCCACACCTAAAAAAGAGCGCAGCCGATGGCCGTAATCCACACATCCTCACCTTGTCGCCTCCACTTTCAATGAAGGCAAAGTGGTTTAAGAATCACGTCGCTTACACAATGGCGAAGTACGGAATGTCGATGTGCGTCCTTGGCATGGCCGAAGAATTCAAACGTGATGGCATTGCTGTTAACGCGCTGTGGCCCCGTACGGCAATTGATACCGCAGCGCTCCAGATGATTCCAGGTATAGATACTGCTGCTTGTAGAACTCCTGAAATTCTTTCAGATGCTGCCTATGTCATCTTGAATCGTGATTCGAAAGAACACTCAGGAAACTTCTATGTGGATGATGAAGTTCTTGCTAGCGTCGGAATCACAGATCTTGAGAAATATTCAGTTGTTCCAGGGACTAAAGACTTCCTTCTAGATTTCTTCCTGGATTAATATCTAGACATGTTCATTGCATCTGAGCCTTTCGGCATGCTCGCGGGTTTACCGTTACACCCGCTTCTTGTGCACTCAGCGGTAGTTCTAGTGCCCCTCGTTGCAATCGGTGCTCTTGTGATGTCCTATCTTCCTAGCTTCTCTCGTCGCCACGGCAAGTTGATTCTCATCCTGGCCTTGGTTGCGCAGGCAAGTGTTTTTCTCGCCAAGATGAGCGGGGAAGCGTTTGCTGAGATTCTCGACAAGAACGTTGAAAAGCATGCAGAACTCGGTGAGATTGCTCCGTTAGTCACGATACCCATGGTCGTTCTTATCTATCTACGATGGAGAATGGATCGAGCAGGATCTTCAATCGGTAATGTTCTGGTTCGCCGCCTTACATCTGTCGCTCTAGTAATTTCCAGCCTCGCAAGTCTTGTTGTAATTTTTCTTGTTGGCCACTCAGGCGCTAGCTCTGTCTGGGGCTGGATCGATAAGCTTTAAATATCAACGTGCTCAAGATCGCACTCACGATTGAAGCCGCGATTACTGCAACAACTGCGATGTTCTGCAGCTCTTGATTCTCAAATGCGAGATCTGCGATAAAGAGAGCCACGGTAAAACCAATACCAGCGGCACTTCCTGTGGCAACGAGTTTTCCAATCGGTGCATCTTCTGGGAGATCGGCGATGCGGCTCTTTGACGCTGCAATAGTTGCGACTACGACACCCAGAGGCTTGCCAATAACGAGTCCTACAAAGATTCCCCATGCAACGACCGATGAAAGCGCGTCAGAGAGTGATTCCTCTGTAATGACCACGCCTGTGTTCGCCATCGCAAATATAGGAACAATGATGAGTGAGGAGTAAGGATGCAATTTAGCTTCAAGGTATTCGATGTATGAGATCGAGCCGTCATCGACATCATGTAGATCGGTATCTGGCTTTTCAAAATTTGGGGTCAGCAGACCCAGAATCACGCCGGCTAGTGTTGGATGAACACCTGTGCGATAGAGGCCATACCAGAGCAGCAATCCGCAAAGCACATAGATGAAAATTGAACGAACTTTCATCGCTGTAAAGGCGAGAATCAAAAGGATTGCAGCAATCGATGCCAGGAGCCAGGAGAAAGCGATCCCGGTTGAGTACACGATCGCGATGATCAAGATGGCACCAATGTCATCGATGACAGCAAGAGCTAAGAGAAAAGATCGTAGCGAAAGAGTGACAACAGGACCCATCATCGCAAGTAGACCAACTGCCAGGGCGATATCTGTTGCAACCGGAACTGCCCAACCTTCAGCTGCTACATCGCCAGCGATTGCAAGATAGATAGCGGCAGGAAGAGCCATTCCACCAAGGGCAGCGATGAAAGGCATTGCTGCCTTCTTTACCGAAGCTAAGTGGCCGGAGACGAGTTCGCGTTTGATTTCCAGACCGACGACAAAGAAAAAAATTGTCATCAATCCGTAGTTAATGATCTTGAGTACCGTCAATTGCAGATAGAAGATTCCGCTTTCTACGGTAAATCCAAGAGCTAGAAAATCAAAGTAGTGGCCAGAGATAGGGGAGTTTGCAATAATCAGACCAAGTGCGGCCGCAACGATAAGGAGTGCTCCCGAAGATGATTCCTTCTGGAGGAACTCTCTGAGTGGGGAAATCTCACGTGTCATGCACAGAAGTCTATCCTTAAGTCTTTACGTTGAACCTACTTTTTCTTACTCCACCCGCTCGGGCACTTGGGAGATGTGGCCGTAATTTTTTTGATCGATTTACCCTTTAAACAGATGATTGTCACAAGTTTTCTATTTGAGTTTGCCTGTGAGGTTCCTTTGGCAGGTCGGATCACGATAGTAGGTGCGCTGTAGTGGAATCCATAAGCGCGCAACTTTAAAACCTTGTTCTTAATCTCGACAGAGTTAGTTGAAATCTGAGGTATTCCATTTTGGTCGGTAACACTAATCTCAATTTTTGCAGACTTAGTCAAAATGTTCCCAGGCCATTGACAATCAATCCACGCAAGCGGGATATCAGCCTGAAAGTAACCCAGATTTTCGCTCCCATCAGATTTAAAATGTGGGGCAGCAATGTTGTAATTCAAACTCTCAGAATTCTTCATTGAAGGTTTGCCTGCGGTTGAAGCATTACTGGACGTTACTGTGTAACCAAATTCTGAGCAGCGGGTATCAAAAGCCGAACCATTAGGAGTGTCATTTATATGCTCAATTCTCCAATAGAGTGCGGTTTGCTCAGAATCAGCCTTCATCGGCGGAGCTTGTGGATCAAAAAGTAATTCGTAGTTTTTTGGATCATTGAACAAGCTTTGTGATGTTTTAGATCCTGAAAATACCCACTCTCGACCTCCAGGGATATTCTTGACTTGAACATCAGCATTCACCGCATACATTGAGATTGATAGGGGGTTTAACCAGCTAGTTCTTACTCTTATTGAGAAATAGTCATTGGGATCTATCGCTTCATTGCCACCAGAAATGTGGAGGGACATAACGGGAAAGCCAATCGCAATTTTCTTATTTAGATCCCATGCCGAGGGAGTGGTCAGCTCTACTCCGCCCGAAACGGTCACGACTTTTCCGTTCTTACTGCCAGTGTGGAATCTCCAATTTCGAAAACTGGTATCACGTGGCACTCCATCTTGAATGATCTCTTCGCCGGGCACCAAATCGTATTCAGCGACTTCGGTACTGCTATCGGAATGTTTGACAATCATTTCTACGTAACAATCAAGATCCTTACTCGAAACGCAATCTCGCAGAGCAAAAGTCTTTTGAACTGCTGGATCCACCGTTGCTTGAGCTGTTGGCTGAAACGACACGATTAACAAAGCCATGGCAACCACGATTGAAATTACTCGGGTTCCAATGGTGCGTGCTCGATGCAACATGGTTGAAGTCTAGAGATTTCTAGCCTCCTGTGGGTGCGCAGACCGGTCAAAAGTAAAGCCCCCGTCAAATTACTGACGGGGGCTTTCTCAACTACTCTTTAGATATCGAAGTAGAGTTCAAACTCTGCTGGATGCGGACGTAGACGAACGTAATCTACTTCTTGCTTACGCTTCCACTCGATCCATGTAGAGATGAGGTCTTCGCTGAAGACTCCACCCTTTGTAAGGAATGCATGATCTGCTTCGAGGCTATCGAGAACTGCATCGAGTGATCCTGGAACTTGAGGAATCGCGCGTGCTTCTTCGCCTTCTAGCTCGTAGAGGTCTTTATCTACTGGAGCAGGTGGTTCGATCTTGTTGATGATTCCATCAATACCTGCCATCAACATTGCTGCAAATGCTAGGTAAGGATTTGAAGATGGATCTGGGCAACGGAATTCGATGCGCTTTGCCTTTGGACTTGATCCGGTAATTGGAATACGGATACATGCAGAACGGTTACGCGCTGAGTAGACGAGGTTTACAGGTGCTTCATACCCTGGAACCAAGCGGCGGTATGAGTTCACTGTTGGGTTAGTGAATGCAAGTAGTGATGGCGCGTGCTTGAGAAGACCGCCGATATACCAGCGAGCCATATCTGAAAGATCGCCATATGTTCCAGCTTCGAAGAAGAGCGGCTTTCCATCTTTCCAAAGTGATTGGTGAACGTGCATACCTGAACCGTTATCTCCGAAGAGTGGCTTTGGCATGAAGGTTGCTGTCTTGCCACCTTCCCATGCAACGTTGCGAATGATGTACTTAAACTTCATAAGCTCATCACCTGCTGTGAGAATATCTGTGAAGCGGTAGTTGATCTCCATCTGTCCAGCAGTTCCCACTTCGTGGTGTGAACGCTCAACGAGAAGACCTGCACGTCCGAGCTCCATCACCATTTCATCGCGAAGATCTGCGAATTGATCTGTTGGTGAAACTGGGAAATATCCACCCTTAATACGTGTGCGATATCCACGGTTTGGTGTTCCATCTGGATCTGCAACGATGCCTGTATTCCACGCACCTTCATATGAATCGATGTGGTGGTAAGCCTCGTTGATACCTGTCTTGAAACGAACGGCATCAAATACGTAGAACTCAGCCTCTGGTGCAAAGAATGCCTGATCAGCAATGCCAGTCGACTTCAAGTAATCAACGGCCTTCTTTACAACTCCGCGAGGATCGCGAGAGTAGGGAGTGTTATCTGTTGGGTTATGAACAGAGAAGATAATAATGAGAGTTTTTTCCAGACGGAAAGGATCAAGGTATGCAGATTCTGGAACTGGAAGAAGTTTCATATCTGACTCGTGGATTGATTGGAATCCGCGGATTGAAGAGCCGTCGAACATCAAACCGTCGGTGAAGACGGCCTCATCAAAGGACTCAACAGGTACGTTGAAGTGATGTTGGATTCCTGGAAGATCGGTAAAGCGAACATCAACAAGTTTTACATCTTCCTTCTTGATGTATGCAAAAATTTCTTGCGCATTCTTAAACATGAAGTACTCCGATTTTTCTAGTGATCGATGTGAGACGCTCGGCTCTGAGGCTCTTCGAGATGCCTTAACCCTAGATCCACTAGGTAAAAAAGGCATCATCGCCGTGTTACATCCTTGTTACATCACCCTCGGATAGGCTTGCTCCATGTCCGAAGCTGATCTTAGGTACCCGCGAGTGAGCCAAGGGCGACGCATGTTGGGCGTGCTGATCGATTGGTTGATGTCATACGCCATCGCAATTGGCTTCTTCGTAGAGTTCGGGGAGCCCTCCATGGGCGCGGTGGTCTTTCTTATCTTTACCGCCCAATACCTGCTCTTTGCAGCCCTTGGCGGAGCAACACCTGGCCACCGCATTGTTGGGCTAAAGATTGTCCGCTTTTCAGATGGCGGAATGCCAACGCCACTTCAAGCTCTGATTAGAACTGGCTTACTTGTTTTGATTGTTACAGCAATCACCTTCGACCATAATGGTCGCGGCATCAATGAACGCTTAAGCAATACAGTTCTTGTAAGAACTCGCTAAGAGTTATCGCTTAGGAACACGTACGTTCTTTGGCATCGGCCCCTTTGGCATCGGCAAAGTCATTCCACCAACTGCCTTAAGGCGGGCACGAACTTCTCGCACCTGATGGGCTGAGAGAGTCTTTTTAAATTTTCCAACATGTTTCTGCAATTTACGAAGTGGAACTTGGCCCTCACCGTCTCCGACCCAAATTTCATAGATAGGCACACCGGGGGCAAAACGTTCAGCATCTTTACGTGCTGACTGAAGAAGTTGTCGCGTTGCAAAGGAACCCTCGGCGGTAAGAACTATTCCTGCGCGACCAACGCTGCGATGGACCATATCTTGGTTCTTATTGATTGCAACTGCTGGAGTTGTAGTCCATCCCTTGCGGATTGCCATGAGGACGCTAGCAGCAGCGCCCATCTGACCTTCCACACTTGCAAAGCTTGCGTTAAGAGCAATGCGAGAGAAAACAAAAAGTGAAGCAAGAAGCGCAAGAGGCAGCGAGATAAATCCAAAGTAGTAAGGATGATCTACAGCAAAGCCGATACCGATTCCTGCTGCAAGGACGACAACGAAGATCAAAGCAAGAACGCTTCCGATCCATGGCTTAACGCTCTTAGTTAATGAGTAGGCATCACGAATTGCTTTAAAGCGTGGTTCGCGGATCTTCGGCTCTTTTTTCTTCCGTTTAAACATGAGCGTTAGTTTAGGGGAGCGGGGGCGCTTCCACCAAGGCGGATGGGTGCCCAACGCGCACCTTGGTGGCTATCTGGATAGTGAGATTGCACATCAAGAAGAAGAGCCTGCATTGCAGCGCGAAGCTGGGCCTCACCCTCTTCGACATTATCCTCCTTTGTAAAGTAGAGAGGTGCTCCAAAAGTGACTGAGATTGGATATCCATTTCTCTTCAAATCCCGCTTAACTTTTTTGGTCCAAATTCTTTGAGAGCCCCAGACAACGGCTGGAATCACTGGAACTCCAGCACCCATAGCCAAGCGCACCGCTCCCGATTTAAACTCTTTTAATTCAAAACTTACGGAAATAGTTCCTTCAGGAAAGATACCGACGATCTCACCAGATTTAAGTGCGCGAAGTGCAGCGACAAAAGATGCTGATCCGCTGGATCGGTCAACGCTGATGTGATGCATTCCACGCATGAGTGGACCAGCTATTTTGTTTTCAAAAATCTCTTTCTTAGCCATAAAACGTACATAGCGTTTTACCGGCAGAGCTGCAGTACCGATCAAGGCGAAATCAAGATAACCAATATGGTTCATGGCCAGAATTGCTCCACCTTCGCGAGGAATATTGTGATCGCCCTTGAAATCAAATTTGAGCCCGAGATACTTCCAGAAGGTCTTAAGAACAACGACTACCGGAGGATAGACAATTTCTGCCACTTACTTGATCCCGGACTGTGTTCTAGATTCCACAGCTTGACGATAGAGGCGACCCGCACGATAGCTGCTACGTACAAGTGGGCCACTCATTACTCCAAGGAATCCAACTCCAGTAGCCTCTTGAGCTAGCTCTACGAATTCTTCTGGTTTTACCCAACGCTCGACAGGATGATGCTTCATTGTTGGACGTAGGTATTGAGTGATCGTAATCAAATCACAACCGGCTGCTCGAAGATCAACTAAAGCCTGAGAAATCTCTTTACGAGTCTCTCCGAGACCAAGGATCAAGTTCGATTTAGTGATGAGGCCGTAGTCCCGCGCCTGCGTAATGACATTAAGTGAGCGATCGTAGGTAAATGCTGGGCGGATCGTTTTAAAGATTCGCGGAACAGTTTCCAGATTGTGGGCAAATACTTCAGGAGCTGCATCAAAGACGAGGTTCAATAGATCTGGATTTCCGCTGAAATCCGGCGCTAACATTTCTACGCCACATCCAGGATTAATCTCGTGAACTTTGCGAATCGTTTCTGCGTAGAGCCAAGCGCCTTCATCTTCTAGATCATCACGAGTAACTCCAGTGATGGTTGCATATGCAAGGCCCATCGTTTTAACGGATTCTGCAACTTTACGTGGTTCGTCACGATCAATAGGTAGGGGCTTTCCAGTATCAATATTGCAGAAATCACAACGTCTGGTGCAGCGATCTCCACCGATGAGGAAGGTTGCTTCTTTATCTTCCCAGCATTCAAAAATATTCGGGCAGGCTGCTTCTTGGCAGACAGTGTGCAGACCCTCACTCTTTACTAGCGAGCGAAGGCGAGTGTATTCAGGGCCCATATTCGCCCGAGTTTTAATCCACTCTGGTTTACGTTCGATAGGTGTCTCTGCATTACGAGCTTCGATGCGCAGCAACTTTCGATCATCAGGCTGTGTTGTCATCTGCTCACCTTCGCTAGAGATTCGTACATGTACTTCTCGACTACCGGAAGAACTTCATCGATGCTAATACTACGGCCGAGTTCGATAGCAAGTGATGTGACGGTTGCATCCTCGATACCACACGGAATTATTGCTTCAAATGCGCTCAGATCCGGCTCAACGTTGAGCGCGAAGCCGTGCATGGTGACCCCACGGGCAACCCTGATCCCAATGGCTGCAATCTTGCGTTCGCCTTTGTTATCTACAACCCAGACTCCTGATCGACCTTCAACGCGTGTAACTGCGAGCCCAAGCTCTAAACATGTTGCGATGAGGGCTGATTCGATTTCGCGAACAAATCCAACGAGCTCGGTTGGCTTAGCAAGTCGGACAATGGGGTATCCAACTAATTGTCCAAGCCCATGCCAGGTGATTTTTCCACCACGATCAACATCGATCACAGGAGTTCCATCATGTGGGCGTTCATGAACTTGGGTGCGCTTGCCAGCGGTGTATACAGAGGGATGTTCAACCAAAACGAGAGTGTTCTCTCTCTGACCTTCAGCAATTTCACCGTGCAGTGAACGTTGCAATTCGAGGGCTTCTAAATAATCCATTACACCCGCTCGCTTAAGAGCGATGGGAGAGAGTGAGATTGCTGAGTCGACCACTGGCACAACCCCAGCCTAAAGGTAGGCTTGCCTTCTTGCTAATTGTGAATCACGAATTGCTAGGAGCTGGTCAGTGCGTGTTGGAATCTCAGGGTATGGATTGGCCGGTCGTGTATTTCACGGACCGCTCCTTAAGGGCTGCGGCTTTGAAGTCGCATCAATCCTGACTTCAAATCCCGAGCGAATTGCACAGGCGAAGAGTGACTTCCCAGATGTCCAGATATTCTCAGAGTTAGATGCGTTCTTAGACTCTGGCCTTGATCTTGTTGTAATCGCATCGAGTAATGTTGCACATCTACCGCAAACTCGTGCAGCGCTCGAACGTGAGATTCCTACAGTTGTTGATAAGCCAATGGGACGTAGTGTTGCTGAAGTAAAAGAGATGATTGAACTCTCTGTAGAGAAAAATACTTTACTGACGACATTTTTTAACCGTCGTTGGGATAGCGATAGTTTGACAATCAAAAAGCTTTTAATGAGTGGCGATCTCGGGCATCCATTTCGCTTCGATGGTCGTTTTGAACGATTCCGACCCGAACGCAATCTCGCATCATGGCGTGAGAATCTCTCTCCTGAAGATGGCGGCGGTTTACTGCTAGATCTGCAATCTCACTTGATATCTACCGCACTTGATTACTTCGGACCTGCTCAAGTGGTGAGCGCTAGCGTTCGATCTATTCGCGGCGGTGCCGATGATGACGTGACTGTTACGTTAAAACATGACTCAGGTGTCGACTCGTATTTAGCAGCATCAGCTGTCAGCGGTGCTCCAGGACCGCGGGTGAGATTACTTGGTAGCAAGGGTGCGCTAGTCATCAACGAATTAGACCCACAAGAGGATGCCTTGCGCGCGGGCGAGATTCCTTT
>Ga0209770_10000532_pt1 | contig 20862 bp, 22 predicted proteins | sample LauGreSu1BDMLBDD_2_FD_187572 | JGI IMG/M metagenome (GOLD analysis project Ga0209770, IMG submission 187572) | Freshwater lake microbial communities from Lake Michigan, USA - Su13.BD.MLB.DD (SPAdes) (version 2) | ecosystem: Environmental > Aquatic > Freshwater > Lake | place: Lake Michigan, USA...
ATTCGTTCATTATAGTTTCCAATTCTTCTGTAGTAGATACATTATGTATTCTAACACTATATTTATATTTCATACTGCTACCTCCGCTTTAATTGTTGGATGTGGATCATAGTTCAACAACTTGATGTCGTCAAATTTGAAATCAAACAATGATTTAACATCTGGATTCAACCACAAACTAGGTAGTGATTTTGGTTCACGACTCATTTGTAGTTTGATTTGATCCAAATGGTTGACATAAATGTGAGCATCACCGTGACTATGAGTGAATGTTCCAGGTACCATATTAGTAACATGAGCAATCATTGCGGTCAACAAACTATATGACGCAATGTTAAAAGGAACGCCCAAGAAAAAGTCATTGCTGCGTTGGTAGAGCAAACAATTCAAACGACGGGTTGGAATATTATATTTTTCCACTAACTCCAAGTCAGAACTTGGGCGTATTCCATAACTATTTGTTAAATCCAAATCGTTCTTACATTGTTCGTCAGTTAATAACTTTGTTCGTTCTTCCAGTGTCAATTCTTCTGTATGAAAGTGGAAAAGACAATGGCACGGAGGTAAGGCGCAATGATCTACCCAGTATGGATGCCATGCTGAGACAATCATACGACGATCATCTGGATTGGTTTTGAGCTTGTCAATTACTTTTTGTAGTTGATCCACTTGTCCAAATACCCAACTTTCAGATCCTTGCCCCGTAACGGTGGATGACCCAACAAATTCGTTATCCATAGTGTAAAATGGAAAGGATCTCCACATTCCACCATAAGTTCCTTCACCCAATTCACCCCATCTATTTGCAAACGATTCATCAAATTTAATTTTTTCAACAAATTCTTCTTGTGTCAATTTGTTCTCTTGCACCGCTGGAATGTCTCTCTCCATATTTTCTGGAGAAGTATAGAATTTTGCTCTATTTTCCCACCAATCAGAATATTTCTTATATGCCCATTCGTTCCAAATACGAACATTGTTATCAACAAGATACTTGATATTGGTGCTGCCACTGATAAACCAAAGCAATTCATGCACGATTGCTGGCCAATGAACTTTCTTGGTGGTTAATAGAGGAAATGCGTTTAGATCCACATTGTATTTGGCTTGAGCACCAAAAATACCAATTGTATCTACACCAGTTCTGTTCTTTTTAAGTCTTCCGTTTGTCAAAATATCATTGACAATTCTGAAATATTCTGTGTCTACTTTGTTCATATTACTTAGTATACTTGATAACTTTGTGTCCGTCAAATTCTTTTACCAACTCAAATTTAGTAAACAAATCTTCAAATGGTGGCATAAATGTATCACCATCATAACTACCATTTATATGAGTAACATAAAATTCTGTAATATATGGTAATAATCTAACATATGTTTTAGCTCCACCCGTGACAATTATGTCTGGATCTAGATCTGATACATCACTGATAATTTTGCCTGTAAGATCATTTTTATTAATAAGATATTGATTTGGAATCTCACTCAATTCTTCTACTTTTCTGGTCAATACAAGAATTTCTCTATTCTTGAGCATAGGAAGAGTATCAAATGTGTTTTTACCCACAATAAGTTTTTTGCCTGTGGTAAATTCTTTGAACCATTTGAAATCATTTGGAATATACCATGGAATTTTATTTTCTTTTCCAATACATCTATTTTCAGACATTGCAATTATTGCTTTCATTTGATATAGTCTAAGATTAATTTAATTGATTCTTGTATTGTATACTTATCAGTATCAATGTCAAGATAATTATTTAACGGTGGTTCATAGTAATCTACCATTTTACCCTCACGTAATCTGTTACTATGTAGATACACTTCTTTAACAACGTGTTTGTTGTTGTTTTTTAATGACTCACGTAAATCTCTAAATGGTGATACAAGTGCTACAATAGTATAATCATTAGTTGTATCTGAATTGATAGATAAATTAATAGCAGTTTGTACATTTTTACGTCTACCATCTTTTGAATAGTCTACGTTTTTTGTAATTGTTCTTAATGAATCACCATCTATTATGATTGCGGTAAGATCTTTACGCATTTCATGTAAATGATGAGTCAATTCTAAAGCTAATGTAGTTTTACCACTATTGGGTTGTCCAGTAAACCATATAATCATTCTAAATTATATGTAACAGAACCATTTGGTGTTGTCAAGGTTAATGATGTAACTAATTCATTTATATTTTTACTAAACCCACAGGAAAATGTTGAATATACAAAACAATTTGCGGTTTTTTCATTGAAAATAACTGATGTTTGATCCCACACAAAGTTTTCACCTGTTACAAATATCCACTTATCCATATTATTTACAGCAATACTTCCAACAGTTGGTGGTTGTGTTGGTGTACCAACTTCAAAAAATACATCAGATGCATATTCACCCTCACTTGTTTGAATTTTTATTGATTTAAATCCGTCTGATATATTAGTTGGAATTGAAAATGCTATTAATCCTTCATGGTATACTTTTAAATTTTCTACTGGTTGATCATTTAATAAAACAGTAGTACCGTCTATTACAAATCCTTCACCGTTTATATATACCCATTGACCTGCAGGACCAAAATTAGTTGACGTAGAGTTTATTAATATATTCATAATATTATAAATATACACAAAAATACCCTAAGAAATTAAAATCTTAGGGTATACTGTTTTTGGACTGAACTTAAATTTTTACAAGGTTGGTGGTGTGAAAGTACCTTGTTGAGTTTGTTGTTGTTCTTGGAATCTCTTATTAATTTCTTGATTCAAGATTCTAAGATTTTGTTGAGCGGTTTCTAGTTTAGCCAATTCATCATAAGCAAGGCTTTTCAACTCTACTACTGTTAGATCAGATAATTTTTTTTCCATATGATTGTATAATAACTATTGTGTTTCTGGTTTTGAATAAACAGGTTCTGCGTCAGCTACACCTGCTTGTTGACGTTTTGCCAATTCTTGGTTAAGAACTGATAAATTGTTGTTTGAAATGTTAATTTTTACATATTCATCAAAAGCAAGAGCTTTTAATTCATGAATATTTAGATCAGCTAGATTAATTGTATTTTGTTCCATATGTTTATATATTAAGGAGTTTTTTGTCCACTATTTGCGAGTGATTCTTCCATTACTGCCTTGATTTCATTTTCAATTTCCTTGATTTTTTCTTTATAACCAGCGGCAATATCTTTGAAATCTTTTTTTACAAACAATAATTTGTCTGTCAACTCATATACCTTTTTTTCTGCTTCTTGTTTTGTCATATCATTATTAAATAGTAAGAACTTTTTGAAAATATTTATTATAATCCAAATCTTGTTTTTGTTACGTTATAGTTTTGAAGTACTTCTGTATCAGTTAAAGCTTTAGTATATACATTTGATGAATATGCGGTTATAGGATAATTAATATAAGTCTGCGTACCTCCACCATATACGCCTGCGTAAGAAAATATTAAATTAAATGGATTTGGCATATAATTTGGCCAACTCCCACCAGTAGTAGAACTAGAATTTAAAAATGAACCATTTACAAAAAATCTACATCCTGTTCCAGAAATGTGAACCAATGTAAACATTGTTGGTGTATTTGTAGTCCATGTATATGGACCTATCACTACTGATGCTGTATCAGATCTAAAAAATCCATATACACCTACGTTTCCAGTTGAAACGGATATTGCATATATTCCCAATCCCCCATAATATGCATATCCATATAAGATGCCTTCTTTATTAGTTCCTGATACTACCGGATAACTGTTTAAACTACACCACATACTAACAGTCCAACTATTAGTTGGTGTTATAGTAGTAGAAGAAACTCCGGTTGGAGCATAATCATCAGTTCCATCAAACACAATTCCACCTCTATAGGAATTACTAAAAGTTGATCCATTAATAAGTGTACCATTGTATCCATTACCACTCAAATCATACCAAGAGGTACCTGAACCCAAATAACTATTTTTATCAGCCGCATCTAGTGCTAATACTAATCCATTTGTAATTAAATCTGGTCCTGATGATCCTGCCATAACTTATTATGGTTTAATTGCTGGGTTAGGATCTGTCCATTCAGGTGTAGCCAATATAGTTAACATTTCTTCGTATGTATATGGACCTTCTTTTGTGGTTAAGTTATTTACACACTCAGGTGTAGCTCCATCCCATTTAACAAATGTTTTAGCTAGATCAACACTTTTACGTACAGTATCGATTGATGTTTCTTTTACTTGTGTAAAATCTATGACATTTAATTCACTCACATTAAATATCATAAACTCCCTATTTTCGTATATTGTTACATTATTCATAAATTTTATAATCCAAATCTTGTTTTTGTTGCGTTATAGTTTTGTAATACTTCTACATCTGTTAATGCTCTGTTATATAATCTTAAAAACGATATACTACCATTTAACCACGCACCGCCAAGACCAACTATCTGATATGGTGAAGACGTACCACCATAATAAAATGATCCACCGGCTGGTAAATTAGTTGCGGTATTTGTATTTACACCATTATAATAACTCTTGATTGAGTCTCCAATTTTCATTGTAAAACTCATACATTTTAGTGTAGTAGTTGAAATTCCTATACCAGAATATTGTCTATATTCAATTACTCCGCCGTTGTTTATTCTACATAAAGACTGTAAAGCACCGCCAGTTTCTACCCAACAAAGATAATTTCCATTTGTATAGTCACCGTTGCCGTATCCTATAATAGGACACCATCCACTAGGAGTTGTACCTTTAATTATATACTCTATAGTTAATTCAGTTGATGGTCTTAAAGTTGAATTGTTTGTTATAGAGACGTAATCATCTACACCATCAAATACAATACTTCCACCATTACCCCCACTAAAAGTTGGACCATTGGTAAGAGTGCCAGTATTGTTATTACCGCTTAAATCAAGCCAACTAGTGCCACTACCTCTATAACTATTTTTATCAGCCGCATCTAGTGCTAATACTAAACCACTTGTAACTATCTTTGGACCTCTGGATAATGCCATATAATATAATTATAAACCAAATCTTGTTTTTTGTGCGTTATAATTTTGCAACACTTCAGTTGCACTTAATGCTCTATTGTAAATTAAAGCGTTTCCTATTCTATTATTGCCACAATAGCTTGCCAAAATAGCAGTCGGTGTTCCTAAAGTAAATCTTGAAAATTGAGAACTAACAGAAACACCTGCTGATGATGTGATAGAGTAAAAGACTCCATTTTTATAAAGAGACATATTTGTGTTATCAACCACAACACACCAATTGATCCATGTATTCAATGGAAAATCTGCACTTGTAATCAACTTATACCACACTTTTGAAGTGGTTTTTACACCAACTTCCGGAGCTCCGTTTTGATTTGCCATCCAAAATCCAGTAGAACTAGTTTCACCGCCGGAGGATATTATATATCCACCAGTTGTATTAGAAATAACATTGACCCATACACTAAATGATATAATTCCTCCGTTTGTTGTTGGGTCATTAATTAAATTTAAAGTTGAACTGAATGTAGTTATTGAATAATCATCAATTCCATCAAATACAATAGATCCGCCATTTGTACTGTTAAAAGTTGGACTATTAGTAAGTGTTCCATTATATCCATTACCACTTAAATCAGTCCAAGTGGTACCACTGCCTCTATAACTATTTCTATCAGCCGCATCTAGTGCTAATACCAATCCATTTCTAACACATTGTGGTCCGTAATACATAAATTATTTATTTTCTAATTTAGTATATTTAGCTTTTACCGCAAGACATTTATCAATATAAACTTGTAACGCAGCCGTATCATTTTTTACAATTGCATCCAAATAATCTGCCATTGGTGGATATGCATTTTTACGGAGATCAGATATGGTTCTTACAACTACTTCTTCATTTATTGTTAATCCCCATTCTTGATTGTATGTAAAATCAAAACCGTCATAACCGTCAAATGGTTCAAACGCAGAATAATTTGTTTTGGATAATACCAAGAAACTGGAACAATCTGGCGTTTGTGCAATTATTACAACATCATTTACTTGTTTTCTTTCTATTGGATTTCCAAATAACGACTCAAAATTATTAGCTGGTAATTTATAAAGTTTCATATTATTGTATTAATTTTGGTTCACTAATATTAGTTAACTTTAATGCATCAACAATATCTTTTTGTTCCAAACCAGCTGCTCTTTTTCTACCCACAAGAAAACCTTTTAATGTTTTTAACTTTTCCCAAAGGGTACTTCCTATTACTTGATAACGATAATTAAACTCTGAATTTAAATTTGATGTCATATGTTATTTAATATATATTTTAAGACGTTGAATATCCTCCGGCTGCTACCGCATATCTAGCAGTACCCACCCCAGCAGTATCAGTAGCAATTACACCTGTATTTGATATCAAATTGGACATATTTTTATTATTACCTCCAGTTGCGTTACCAAATCCATATGCAACTATGGCCTTGTCATAACCATAACCAGATCCTCCTAGTTTAGTTCTATATGAACCTATACCAGTTGAATCTGTTGAAACTACACCTGTATTAGAAACTAAATTGGTAATAGATACATCATAATTACCACCATATACAAATATAGCTTTGTCAGTACCATAACCTGCTGCAGTTGCTCCAGATCTAGCAGTACCAACGCCTGTTGTATTAGTAGCAACTACACCTGTATTCGATACCAAATTTGTCATAGATACAGGAGTAAATTGTCCAGTTGATCCATAACCAAATATAGCCTTGTCAGTACCGTAACCAGCAGCTGCTACGAATTGTCTTGCAGTGCCTACACCAGTTGTATCTGTAGAAACTACACCTGTATTAGAAACTTTATTAGTTACGGCAGTGTCATTATTACCGTTTGTAGTTCCATAACCAAATATAGCTTTATCAGTGCCATACACAGCTGCTGCTAAACCAAATCTAGCAGTACCAACACCTGTTGTATCAGTAGCAACTACACCGGTATTTGATACCAAATTTGTCATAGATACCTGTACACTACTATAACCATAACCAAATATAGCTTTATCATTTCCATATGTTGAAGCTGCTAAACCTTGTCTAGCAGTACCTACACCTGTTGTGTCAGTTGCGACCACGCCTGTATTTGATACCAGATTGGTAATAGATACATTTGCACTACTATAACCATAACCAAATATAGCTTTGGTTGTACCACTTGGTTGTACATATGCAACAGCGTTTGTGCTATTGTATCTTGAAGTACTTAATGTTTTTAATTGCATATTAAGTTATTTCTGTTCCAAATAGATTAAATGATTGGCTGATTGATGATGCGTACACTTGAATTTTATCAAATTGTCCAAGCGTCATACCAATGGTTAATGCAATACTATCATTTGATGGAAGTGGTGTATCATATGCTAAATAATTTTTTAATTGTAATGATGAGCCTGATGGTATTACTGCAATTCTAAATGATCCGCTTACGGTAGTTAGATTTGCTATATTTAATGTAGAACAAACTACTGATGTTGATGCGGGAACTGTGTATAAATCTGTTTGAACACTCGCGGTTGTTGGATTTGTTTGTCCTAAAATTTTATAAGTGGTTGGCATATGCTATATATATTTTTGAATTTTAATTTATCCTAACAAAAATGGATGAAATGATTCTGTATTAATTCCACTAACTGACCCAGTAATTGATAAACTTCCAGTTATTTGATGTACATTTGATATTGATGACCCCAATTTACTATTACCAGCTACATCCAATTTTGCAGCAGGACTTGATGATCCTATACCTACGTTTCCACTTTCACTTACTCTGAATAATTCTGTACCAGCTTTTATCGCATTGTTTTGAACAATGAAAGCATTTGTAGTTCCATTATTATTTGAGTCAATGCTAACATAAACATTACCAGCACCAGCTAGATATAAACCATTATTTGATGAAGCATCTTGAGCCAAAGTTAAATCATAATTATTATCAAGTTTTAAATAAATGTATGAAGGATCAAGTGTTCCAAAATTAATTTCACCAGCACCAGCACCAGATGCAACTCTCATTGAACCAGAAACAATATCTAATTTATAGGCAGGACTTGTAGTGCCTATACCTACATTACCACTTGAATTAATATACAATCTAGCTCCTGTACCTGATTGCCATATTTGAAATCCATTTGAATCACCTACTTGACCAATTCTCCACTTTTCCGTACCAGATGAATAAAGTTTTACTGCAGCATATCCATTAGTAGCATCAAGATTTATTTCAGCTCCTCCACTTGCTGCTTTAAATGTAGCGCTAGAATCACCACTTGCCTTTAGAACATATAATGCGTCAGTAGGACTACTCGTACCTAGACCTATGTTACCATTATAGTTTAAGCACATTACTTGACTACCATTTGCTTGACCTTCAATGATGTTTTGTGAAGCATTAGCTGTACTAACTGTTATACCACCATTATTATTGACTGTCATACCTCTGGTAGCACCACCACTATCATCACTGATCAATACTGTACCATTACCAACTGATGGACGTATATTACCTTGAGTTGATGAACTACCACGGAAAATTAATCCACCATTACTTGGTGAACCATATATTCTTACACTACCACTTACATCCAATTTGTAAGAAGGAGCACTATCACCTATACCAACATTACCATCAGAAGTAATTCTAACTCTTTCAGCTGGATTGGATGAATAATCTTTGGTAAAAAATCTCATCATGGTAGATGAAACGTCACCGGTTGATGCTACAAAATCAGCGCTTCTTAAATAAGGACTGCCCGCAACTGCATAATATTGATTTATAATCAAACCATATCCGTCAGAAGTACTATATGTTCTTAATTGTGCGGTACTATCATCAGAATAAACTTTAAATTGATTATTTGAAGTAGATGACTGTAATACGTCTAATTTAGCGTTAATACTAGTTGTACCTATACCTAAATTACCACCACTTGTTAAACGCATTCTTTCTGTGGTATTTGTGCTAAAAATTAAGTTTGTAGCGTCAGTACTTATTAATAGAAAATCTCGTCCACTGCTTTGTATTCTATTGTATGTACCATCCCATTGACCAAATTGCATGCTTCCGCTAACACTACTTTGTATTCTAAATGCTGGTTGAGATGCATATATGTGTAATTCACCAGTAGGACTCGTTGTGCCTATACCTAAATAACCACCGTTTTGATTAAATACTATATTTTTATAACCAACTCCTTGTTCAACTGCTTGAAAAGCATAATATCCACTTGTATTTGAACCTCTACTAATAATTAATTGAAAATCATTAGAACCACCTGTCGCCGTAGCAAATGTTAAACAATTACCCGCCGAGGTTTTAAGTGCAAAATCTGCAATGCTAATTCTTGAACTATTTAATTGACTTGAAGTACCAATATTGATACCACCAGTTGAATCTAATCGCATTCTTTCATTACCACCTGTTTTAAATGCTAATGTATCTGCAGCTGCCCAATCCATACCAGTATTAGTATCTTGATTAAAAGCATAATATGGATCATGATTACCATAAGCAACTGCTCCTGTAGTATCACCAGCATAAACTACACCTGTACTATTTACTAAAAATATTGCATTGGTACCGCCAGTTCTAATTCTGAATGGATAAAAATTATTTCCAACTGCAGCTGCATAATCATAACCAACACCTATAGCACCACCACCAAAACTTGCATTGGTAGATCTTACAAACAAGAATGAACCTGATGTAGTATTTGTTCCTTCAGTTTGTATTTGTAAACCAGATGTTGTAGTTGATGTACCTATTCCTACATAACCATCACTAGTAATGGTCATTTTTTGTGTACCATTTGTGCTAAAAATAATTGGTTTAGCCACTTCATTTGCCAAATAAGTACCGTCAGATGCAACATATACCAATGTGTTTCTAGAACCATCCGCATCAAAGAATGCTAAACTTGGAACACCACCGCTTGCTATAGAAGTTATGGTTTGTATTTTTAATATTGAATGACCACTAATATGATCAGCGTAAATATGTAATTTAGAGTTACCAGGACTTGTTGTACCTATACCAACAATACCAGTATTACTAATATACATACTATCATTACTGCCACTTGTTCTAAAATACAGTGCTGCATTAGCAGTCAATATTAAATTACCGTTACTTGCAGATTTTGTAGCAATACCAAATGATCCACCTGTTCTGCCACCAACAATTTGATCATTCCCAATTGTTCCAATTTGAACTTCATCACTAGAACCACTGATATGCAATTTAACACTCGGATTTGTTGTACCTATACCAACATTACCACTACTATCTATTGTAAGAGCGTCTTCATTCCAAACATTGGTTGGTTTTCTTGTACTAAATCTTAAATCTCCACCATAACCAGAACCACCTCCTGATCCTACAACACGAATTTTTCCACGAGCATTATTACCTACTGAATAATTTGAATGAAAATATAAATATTCTTCATTACCTTGAAGACCAACAGAACCACTAATGCTTAAATTATAACTTGGACTAGTTAATCCTATACCAACATTACCATCTGATTGTATACGTAGTCTTTCTGCGGCTCCAGTAATATCATATATGATAAAATTATTCGCTGAACCATATGCAGTACCAGTTGATCCTACCGCATAAGTTCTTCCATTTGATGACTGCAACCTAATTTCACCCGTGGCACCACTTTGAGCGTATATATGAAGATATGAACCTGGACTACTCGTACCTATACCTACATATCCATCATTGGTAATTCTCATTCTTTCAGTACTATTGGTTCTGAATTGTAAATAATTACCACTATCAACTGCTATTTGAAGATTATCACTATCTACTCCAATTAAAGCTTTTCTGGTTCCATTATACTTATACTCCATTCTACCATCACTAGTAGCTGCAGTATCCAATATCATTGCTGCACCAGAAGCTCTTACTCTAAAATCACCAACAACGTCTAATCTATTAGCAGGTGTAGCAGCACCAACGGCAATACCAATATTTCCGCCGCTAGAAATATGAATTCTAGAATTGTCAGTAGTGAAATCGTATATGTGAAATGAGCCAGTTGCCCAATACGGATTGTTTACCAATCCATATGTTTTTACAGAACCGGATGTTGATGTTAATCTAATTGTAGGTTCCCACGATGTAGAATAAACATGTAATCTGGAATCTGGTGAAGTTGTACCTATGCCAAAATTACCAGATGCATCAATTCTAACTCTTTCACCTCCATTTGTTCCAATTAGTACTGGATATGCGCCATAACTGAATAAGAAACTTTGTCCACTTGAATTTGCACCAATATCTACATAATGACCAGCATTTGTTGTATTAGTGCAACGAGTGAATGAATATGTACTATCATATATATGTAATTTTGAAGATGGTCCTGTAGTACCTATACCTACATTACCATCATTATTTATAGCGAATCTGGTAACAGTAGCAGATGATACTGGAATAAATTGATTAACATAAAAATAACCAGCACCAAATGCATCCGCTGAATATGTTGATACTATTCCTGATCTATAATCACTTATTGGTACTGTATGAATACTTGCATTTGCGGGGAAACCACTGGTGGAAAGTGCGGAGAATAAAATTCCGACTTGCGCATTTAATGCATTTGAAGTAAGACTTGCATTATATTTTGATAATCCATAATAATTAGAAGTATTAATGCTTGATGTAGAATAAACTTCTAATTTGGAAGCAGGACTTGTTGTGCCTATACCTACGTTGCCGTCAGCGGCAATGCGCATTCTTTCAGAAGAATTTGTTGAGATTGTGAGAGAACCTGCTTCTGCTGTAAATAATTGAAGTTGACCAGTTCCTTTATGTTCCAGTCTACTATTAGCATTTGCACCAGTATCATAACGAATCAATCTTAATCCATAATCAGTATATGTAGCATCACCAATTAAATCTAAATAAGAATTACCATTACCACTTCTACCACTACCAATTTCTAATCTTGCATCTGCGGTTGTAGCAGTTGTAATAAAAAATGAATCACCAACTCTACCAGTACCGCTTACATCTAATTTATAAGCAGGACTTGATGATCCTATACCTACGTTACCATCACCTTTAATTGTTAATCTTGCGGTTGAATCAGTTCTAAATATTATAGATCTTACTGCACTATCATGACCAAAATAACTAGCAGTATCATCCATTGTGAATGTTGTTGTATATCCAGATGTAGATGTACCACTAAATACGTAAGTTGAAGCTGCATTTGTTCTAACTTCTAATTTACCACTTGGACTTGTTGTACCTATACCTACATTACCTGAACTACCTTGTATACGCATCCACTGAGATGTGGCGGTCATGTTACTGAAAATTAAATCTGCTGCAGATGTACCTGTTGATGTTCCAGATTGAATCCAATTTGTACCATCACCATATGCTAATAATCTAATTGCAGATACAGAACTTCTAACATATTGACTTACTCCATCAGATGAATATACATCTAAAAGTCCAGCGGGTGATGTAGTTCCTATACCAACACTACCACCATTAAAATAAGATGCTCCATTTGCGGTAATATTTGTTTTTAGAACCACACTACTGTAAAGTCCAATTGTTCCATCATCATTAGTTGTACCCACACCCAACATTGTTCCAACTACACCATTAGAGTTTCTCAAATAATATCCGTCATATTGAGTAGATGTAACAACTGTTAATTTATTTCCAACAGTTGTTGTACCAATACCAACATTGCCATCAGATGTAATTCTAACTTTTTCACTTGATGAACCATTTAATGTTGTATGAAAAGCTAAATAAGCATCTTGTGTACTTTCTGTTGATGTCCATGTTTGTTCCTCCGCTGCAACTATTCTTGAACCTAATACTGCTGTACCAGCGGTACCTTGATCTCCTCCATAACCCAAATTAAAGTTTATAGAAACACCATAATTTGCTGCTGGTTGTGTGTTTTCAAGTATCAATAAAGAATTTATACTATTATCATTAGCTTTAATGAAAAGACCTGAATTACTTCCAAAATATGAATATCTACCTATAGCATTATTTTGAACTATATGTAACTTACCAGCAGGACTTGTAGTACCTATACCTACGTTACCAGAGGTATTGATAAACATAGCATTGTTAAATCCGCCGCTATATGTTTTAAACGTTATACCTCCAGCGCCTTCTATACTAATTGTATCCGTTGCATTTATAGCATTATATATTCTAGTAGTACCAGCCGCATATAATCCAATACTTCCACTTACTGAAAGTTTATCCAAGGGATTGCTTGTACCTATACCAATATTACCATTATCAAATATTGATCCTGTAGCAACTGTTGAAGATGATGAAAATTTAACAACATAATTAGTAGTACCACTCACAGATACACTAGTACCAGATGAACCAGAGGTGCCACTTGATCCGCTACTTCCACTTGTACCGCTTGATCCTGAAGTACCTGAACTGCCTGATGTTCCGCTACTTCCACTAGTACCAGAACTACCACTTGAACCAGACGTACCTGAGGAACCCGAAGAACCACTTGTTCCGCTTGAACCAGATGTTCCACTACTACCAGATGAGCCTGATGTGCCTGAGCTACCTGAAGTACCGGATGATCCGCTTGAACCTGATGTACCGGACGTGCCAGAACTACCACTTGTACCTGATGATCCAGATGTTCCAGATGACCCAGAGGTACCGCTTGATCCAGATGTACCACTTATACCATTGTATACCCATGATATTGTACAAACATCTGATATGGTACCATTCGCCACAAGTGGCGTATCAACTTGAAACTCATAAACACTACCTGTTGAAGTAATGGATATAACTCTCCAGATACCAATAATATTGTTAGAACCTACTTGTGTGATTTGTAAATAGACAGGGTAACCAAGGTCCTGTATACTGTCTACTCCGAAAAGCCATGTAGAATAATCTGCTCCGTTTGCCGCATCTGTATTTATGTAGACATATTCAATTAAACTCATTACAGGATTATCCGTTCCAAAAACTCCACTTCCAGGAGTAATAGTGACAGCATAAATCCATCTACCGCTATTTGAAGAATCATTACCATCTATACCAGATGAACCTGATGAACCGGACGTTCCGCTTGAACCTGATGAACCGGACGTTCCACTTGATCCGGAAGAGCCTGACGTTCCGCTTGAACCTGATGTACCAGAAGAACCACTACTACCAGATGTGCCAGAACTACCACTAGTACCACTGCTTCCACTTGTTCCGCTTGAACCTGAAGTTCCACTACTTCCACTTGTGCCTGAACTACCAGATGTACCACTAGATCCAGAACTGCCTGATGTGCCGGAAGATCCTGAGCTACCTGATGTACCTGAACTACCGGAAGATCCTGAGGTGCCACTACTTCCACTTGTGCCAGAACTGCCTGATGTACCGGAAGATCCTGAGCTACCTGAAGTACCGTTTGATCCGCTTGTACCGGAACTACCACTTGTTCCAGAACTACCTGAAGTACCGCTTGAACCTGAAGTTCCATCTGCACCACTCAATTTATAATGAACAACACCATTATCATCCACCGTCAAAAACTTTGTGTCAGTAGCAACACCCACACCCTCAAACCTAACAGGATTTGATGATGAGGATACATGTAATGGATTTGTAGGTTGATTTACACCAATTCCTACATCCACTTCATTTCCAACTCCATTTGCTATTACTGTACTAAATGTTGCCATATTTTATAAATATTAAAGTATTTGTTTTAACCTCACAGTTGTATTGTTTCCTACATAACCAACCGCATATGATCCAATCACAACTCTAATTGATGTACTTTGTCCAACACCTTTCTGCGTCACATCAACTGATGCAGAATTAAAATAAACAGAAGCAGTTAATGCATTTCCACCACTAGAATATAGTAAACGTGGATCTGGACTTTCTTGTACATAATTGATAAAAGTAGTTGCAACTGAACCAGTTTTTCCTGTACCAACAATTATTTTCCCATAAATAACATCTTGATAATTACTTGACTCACCTGCATTTGGATTGCCTTTAATTGTAACTTCATAAACTTCTCCAGTTCCTGTTGACGTAAAAGTATCAAATATAGCGGATTGACCACTTGTTGTGGTTAAATTAAAAGACTTACCATAAAAAGCATTTGCTTGCACATCACCAACCACATCAACCTTAGCTGAAGGTGATGTTGTACCAACACCAATATTACTATTGTTTTGATAAATTATACTAGAAGTAATAGTATTACCGCCATTAATTAATGGAATATAATTTGATATTAAATTGACTTGATTATCAGGTCCAAGTATAATTTGCCTATTGCCTACGGTTTCACTACTGCTTACAAATAAATAATTATTTTGACTGTCCCATAAAAGTGAGCTAAAATTATTGCTTCCACTATCATGTAATTCTAATCCAGCATATCTTTTGTGTGGATTTAAAGCATTTAATGTAATTATATTATCCGCAACAATAAACTCACTTGATGTAATATAAATTGTGCTTGAACTAAATGTAGACGCATATAAAGTTCCTGTTACTGATAAATTGCTTGCTGTTAAATTTGAAACTGTATAGTTATTTGTTGGTACTAAGTAACTTGCAGTTAATGTGTAACTAGCATTAACTGTATTATTTGCCCAACTGCTTGTACCGTATAAACTGCTTGTTATACCATTTGTTACTTGCAATGAACCACTGATTACATCATTTCCAATTAATATTCTATCACCAACTTGTTTAAATGAACTGCTAAGATAACTAAATGACGCGGTTGGCGCAATGAATGAACTATCAGATTGAATAAGTCTAATACCACCACTACTTACGTCCAAATTACCAAGATTGTTGCTCAATACAACTGCTGCTAGTAATGGATTTGCATTTGCAATTCTAAGTGAACCACTACTAATACTAATTGATTTAAATGGATATTCTGATGTACCCAAACTTGCACTAGGATTATTAGGAATTATATCACCATTAGTTAATATTCCACTTGCAGTAACATAACCACCATCAACATTGGTACTATGTATGGTCCAACTACTTGTACCATAAAATGAAGCAGTAACACTATTTGCAACTATACCATCATTTACATTTAAACTACCTGATAATATATAACTGCCAGTTAAATTCTTACTATTAATCCATACACTACCACTTTTAATTAATAAATCACCATAACTACTTGTAGTAGAATTGTCTATAACATTATGTAATTCATCTAATTCCGCACCATTATCAATTCTAACATATATACTGCCATTGTTTTGTTGACTTCTTATAACTTGACCTAATCTTACACCATGATTTGGTGGTATTGGTTTAATATTTGTATATGTTCCACTACTAGAAAGATATAATAAATCTCCTGAAGTAAATCCATTTGTATTTACTGTTGTTAAATATCCTTCTGTTATTACATAACCAAATGCATTTATACCAAATGATTCATTTGTAAATCCTAATGTATTGGCACTATCACTTTCATTACTAAAATCTGCCAATTCAATTGTAGCTACATTTCCACTATTATCTACACCCACTATTCTTACCACTTTTCCTTTTGGTATAATAGCTCCAGAAGTATTTTTTACATAAATAAGAATATCCTGTGCATTTTGTGATAATCCAACCGTAGCTGCATAATCCGCATAACTTGCTGTTAACGCATATGATGAACTTAAAGCATAACTGCTACTAATTACACTACCACTCCAATAACTTGCTGTTAATGAATAAGATGCGGATGTGCTATTATTACTATAACTACTTGTTAAACTATAACTAGCACTTACTACATTATTTGCCCAACTACTTGTTATTTCATATGTACTGCCAGTAACTAATGTTGTACCACTACCACCACCATTTAATGCATATGAAGCAGTTAAAGCATAACTGGCACTTACCGTATTTTGTGACCAACTGCTTGTAATTGGATAAGTGCTGCCTGTAACTAAAGTTGTTCCTGAACCAGATAAATTAAGAGAATTGCCAAAACCGTCATAATAGCTTCCTGATGCTATTTGAACTAATCGACCATATGTGAACGATACTTTGTTTCCTGTAAGGTCATATAATGACATATATTATCTATAATTATATTATGACAAATCATCAGAAAGTAATGTATATAATTCAGTCATTATTTTATCATACAAACTATTTTCAACCTTGTTTTCAGTTAAGTAATTTTGTATTGTTTTAATTACCTTGGTTTTGTCTTCCTTTTTAAATATGTTCAGATTGGTTCTGATTATATTTTTATTTATTCTATGAGCATGTTCCTTGATCAACAATGTTTCATCATTCTTGATATCACTAATGGTAACCTTTGGCTTTGAATCAGTTACCTTGATACCTTCTGATTCAGTCAATGTTTCTTTAGATTTACCATTTATTGAAGTCACTTCCACTTTTCTTGATACCTCCGTTACATACTCAGTTTCATATGGAGTAAAATATGTATCTTCCGCAATTACTTCCAAAAACATGTTACCCTTGACGTTTTCATCAAGTATTCCTTTTAATTTCTTCACAGGAATTGTTACTTGACCATCACTATCAATGGTACCTTTTAACTTAATATCAAAGTCATCACCTTCAATGATCATGTTGATCTTTGATTTTTTTAAACTAGCACCTTGAATTTTTAAACTGCATTCAAAGTTTTTGGCTTGGTCAAGTTGAATGGTGTACATATTAATCTTTCTTTGAAATTTCTATTTTTAAGTAATCTGTCATAATTGTTTGGACATCTTTTACAGTGACTTTTATACCCTCTTTTTTCTTTTTCTTCTCTTTATAATCTTCATTGCCTAACTTTATAAGCACTGTAATTAGTTTTTCTTTCTTGGGTTCAGGCAACTTTTCTAGGTTTTGAGCTATCTCACGTTCAACTTCTTGTGGATCTCTAGCACCGCCTACACCCACAAGTTCTTCAACTATGATATATATTTCATCCCACAAACGTTGTTCATCTTCCCAATTTACATTTAGTTCCTCCCAATTTTGATAATAGATTGACATTTATTATAGATATAAATATACAAAAAAACCAATAATAAATTAATATTATTGGTTTTGCGTTTTTAGATTAAAATGGTGGACATAAAGGGAGTCGAACCCTTGTGTTTAAAACGATATCGTAATCAGACTACGTGTGTATATATTTTTAATTTTGTTAAGAACAATTATATTAAATATCAAAGCTAATTGTTCTAAAGATTTACAAAATACTCAATTAACAACGCAAATCAAATTGTTAATATAGCCTGATATTTTACACTCAATACTATTATCAGACATCATAATATTGAATGTGCAGCCAAATTAGGCTGCTAGTGCTACTGCATCACGAGAGGTGAAGTCATAGCTAATTACATTATCTTCAGCAGTTAATGTTTTGATAGAAGTTTTAAGAGGCCAACTATCATCCTCTACACGCCTAACTAGTCAAACATCTTAAATCGAGACCAGTATATGCCCATAAATTCTCAAAGATCAAAAAATTCTTTATACGTTAGTTTTTCACTAATTGCTTGACGCATAAGATCAAAATACCTCTTTGCTGTTTCTTTGTCAACTGGTAATTTATCTTTTAAATCAGCTATAGTTTTGACCAAATCATTAATTTCTTTTTTCAAACGTGTTGATTCAATTGCATTATCATCTTTTTTATCCAATTCAACACGCAATTCTTCTAACTTGGATTCCAAGTCACTGATTTGTTTTTTTAGTTTGTCAGAATCCATAATATTAAAATGGAGCGGGTAGCCGGAATTGAACCGGCACATCGACCTTGGCAAGGTTGCAGGCTACCACTACATCATACCCGCGCTCTTTAAATTATAAGTATTTCCAACTATCTCTTTCATAACCAAAAAATTCAAATATGTTTTGGTTACGTTTGAAAACTTCATCCGCTAACTGTTGATTATAATAAAATTGATAATCACTGTATTTACCATCATCTATTCTTTTTAAATTAGATTTATATACATTTTGTTTGACGTAATCAAAATTCAAATCATATGGCAATTTTAAAACATCATCATCAATACTTTCATATTTAATCAAATACTCAATAGATCTACTATATGTTTCACAAATATTAATTACATGATTTTCTACATCCATCCAATTATAATCTGATAAAATAAAATTTTCAAATGTATTATACTCATTTAGTGCCCATTGCCATGTTGACACATACTTTGAATACGGATTTCTTACACACATTATTATTTTGTAATCATTGTATATACAATGATCATATACAACTTCATGCGTATACATACTACAATTCAAATCATATATGTTTTTGAACTGTAATTTATCCCAAAATATTGTGTGTAGTGTTCTACTCGCAGAACGCGGAGTAGCAAACCATAACAATTTATATTTATCACTAACATTCATAAAAATGGTGGACCGTAAGAGAATCGAACTCTTCCCTAAAGCTTGCAAAGCTCCCGTGCTACCACTATCACCAACAGCCCATATCTATTAAAGAACTTACACCAATATATAGTATAAGTCAAATCAAAAAACGGCGCAAACTACGGGAATCGAACCCATCACCGCTGATAACTTAAGTTCAATCCTAAGCCAACGTTCTCACCAGATTGCAGCTAGCATATAAAATGGTCGGGATGGAGAATTTTGCAATCTCAACCTCCTGTCTCCAAAACAGGCCGTCTACTTTTGACATTACATCCCGATTAAATTGGCAGGGGATAAGGGAATCGAACCCCTACAAGAAGATTCAAAGTCTTCCGCACTACCATTATGCAAATCCCCAGTTAAATTGGAGCGGGTAGTGAGAATCGAACTCACCTTGCCAGTTTGGAAGACTGGCGCTTTACCACTAAGCTATACCCGCAAAAAAATGGCGGAAAGACAATCTTTCCAATTTTTAAATTCTATTTATATATATGAAATTATTAATTGATATTAACGAAATAAATAAATATAAAAGTAGAGAATTGTTACCGCTTGAATGTTTACATTGTAAATCTACTTTTAGACAAACAAAAAATAATATTCAATGGTCTTTAAAAAGAACTAAAAAAACTGGATATAATTACCTCTTATATTGTAGTAAAAATTGTAAATCAAACTCTGAGATAGACAGAATAACTTTGATTTGTGGTAATTGTACCGTCCCAATTTTTGTAACAAAAACAACTATAAAAAAATCAAAATCCGGAAAAGCATTTTGTACAAAGTCATGTTCCGCAATTTATAATAACAACCATAAATCAAAAGGTACAACCAGATCTAAATTAGAATTTTGGATTGAATCTCAACTTAAACTTCATTATCCAAATCTATTAGTTGAATATAATAGGTCTAATATGATTGATGCTGAACTTGATATTTATCTCCCATCTTTAAAATTAGCATTTGAATTAAATGGTATTTTTCACTATGAACCAATTTTTGGTGAACAAAAATTAAATTCTACCAAGAATAATGATAAAAGAAAATTTCAAGCTTGTTTGGAAAAGAACATTGAATTATGTATCATAGATACATCTACTCAAAAATATTTTAAAGAATCTACAAGCAAAATATACTTAGATATTATCTTAAAAATTATAGATAATAAATTATTAGATGTTCAGTCATCAAATATTTGATGTGTACTATGAACCACGGACAGGTAATCTAATTTCTCATAGCGCGGAGGCGAAGGGTGCTGCCCCCTCAGTGGCTTTTAGACCACGGCAGTTTAGCAAACTGCTGTAGAAACCTGACTATCTACGTCACCTCCATAAATCTTTTGACAAACTCCGA